>ERZ1673746.2099-NODE-2099-length-11304-cov-5.012979_pt1 | contig 11304 bp, 10 predicted proteins | sample MGYA00580205_ERZ1673746 | MGnify/ENA primary metagenome ERZ1673746 (study PRJEB41218, sample SAMN15661771) | gut metagenome | host: Homo sapiens | place: Canada: London | collected 2015-08-20/2019-03-30 | study: EMG produced TPA metagenomics assembly of...
CATGGCTTCGCCACCCCGCACCGCTCTTTTGCCGTCCCGTCACGGCTGCGCCGCGTCGGGTCCCCAACGGCAAAACCCCGGCGCTTGTCGCCATTCGGCTCCATTTCGCCTGCGGCGAAACCGCGCGGCAGGTTACCGGCCCCACCGCGGCCGTTATTTCCGCACTTTTGCCCGGCACGATTGTAAATCGGCCGGGTTTTCTTTATAATAAGAGGCAGGATTCCTATCATACATAAAGGGGCGCTTTTTATGGCGTATATTGACTGTAAGCTGAAATCGCAGATCCTCGGGACCACCGTGGGCGTGAAGCTGTATTTTCCCACAGACCTGCCCGCCGATGTGGGCTATACCGTGAAAGGTGTGCTGACGCTGCTGCACGGCTATACCAACAGCGGAGATGACTGGATGCAGATGACGGCCGCGCCGCGCTACGCGGCGGACAACGGTTTGGTGCTGGTAATGCCGGACTGCGGCAACTCGTTTTACCAGAACATGATGCACGGCGGCGCCTATAAGACCTTTGTCACGGAAGAGCTGCCCATGCTGCTGGGCCGTATGTTCAAGCTGCCGGCGCGCAGGGAACAGAATTTTATCGCGGGGCTTTCCATGGGAGGCTACGGCGCGCTGTTTCTGGGCCTTTCCCGGCCGGACCTGTACGCGGGCTGCGCCAGCTTTTCCGGTGCGGTGGACCTTTCGATGATGCTGGCGGACCCCGCGGCGCCCGGCGTGCGGGAGGTGTTCGGCCCGGTGTTCGGCGATGGGCTGCTGCTGCCAAAAAGCAGCGACCTGCGGGTGCTGGCCCAGCGGGTGGCCGCGCTGCCGGCCGCGCAGCAGCCAAAGGTGCTGCTGACGAACGGCCTGCAGGACGTGGAGCCGTATTTCATTCTGCAGCAGAACGACGCCATGCATAAATTCCTGAAGCCTCTGGGGCTTGCCGGCTACCGCCGCCTGCAATGGAACGGCGTGCACGAATGGAATTTCTGGGACCGCAGCCTTGTGTACGCCATCGATTATTTCCTGAACAACGGCTACGCCGCAAAAAAACTGAACGACTGGCGCAGCGCCGCGGTGGTATCCTGACGCGCGCGCCCGTTTCAAAAAGGAGAAGCTCATGCAATCACCACTTGCCGACCGTCTGCGCCCGCGCACCCTTGCCGAGGTGTGCGGCCAGCAGCATCTGCTCGGCCCGGGGCGCGTGTTCCGCAAGGCCATCGAAAGCGGCCGCGTGCCCAATATGATCTTCTACGGCCCGTCCGGCGTGGGCAAAACCACCGTGGCGCGCATCATTGCCGAAAACAGCGGCATGCGCCTGCATAAGCTGAACGGCACCAGCGCGGGCACGGGGGACATCAAGGCCGTCATGGCCGAGATCGGCACGTTTCAAAGCCGGAACGGCCTGCTTTTGTATCTGGACGAGATACAATATCTGAACAAAAAGCAGCAGCAGAGCCTGCTGGAATGCATGGAGGACGGAACGGTCACGCTGATCGCCTCCACCACCGAGAACCCGTATTTTTATATTTACAACGCGCTGCTCTCCCGCGCAACGGTGTTTGAGTTCAAGCCCCTGACGCCGGAGGACGTGCGCCGCGGGCTGGAGAACGCTCTGCATAAGCTGGAGGAGCTGGACGGCGTGCGCATTGAAGCGCAGCCGGAGGCGCTGGACGCGCTGGCGGCGGCCTGCGGCGGCGACATGCGCAAGGCGCTGGGCAGCCTGGAGTTTGCCGTGGTGGGCGCCGCCGAGACGGACGGCGCAAAGCGGCTGACAACAGAGGCCGTGCGCCAGGTGGCGCAGCGCTCCAGCCAACGCTACGACAAAAGCGACGACATGCACTACGACTGCATCTCGGCGCTGCAGAAAAGCATTCGAGGCTCGGACCCGGACGCCGCCGTGCATTATCTGGCGCGCATTCTGGAAGCCGGGGATCTGCTGTCGGCCTGCCGGAGGCTGCTGGTCATCGCGGCGGAGGACGTGGGCCTTGCGTACCCGCAGGCCATTCCCATCGTGAAGGCCTGCGTGGACAGCGCCCTGCAGCTGGGCCTGCCGGAAGCGCGCCTGCCGCTGGCGGACGCGGCCGTGCTGATGGCGACCGCGCCCAAAAGCAATTCGGCGCACAACGCCATTCTGGCCGCGGAACAGGACCTGCGCCGGGGCAAAACCGGCCCGGTGCCCCGCCAGCTGCAGAACAAGCATTTCGACGGCGAGGACGCGGCGCAAAAGGGGCAGAATTATCTGTACCCGCACGATTATCCGGGCCATTGGGTGAAGCAGCAGTACCTGCCGGACGCGCTGGCGGGCGTGCGCTACTACGAATACGGACAAAACAAAAACGAGCAGGCCGCGAAGGCTTACTGGGACAAAATCAAGAAGTAAGGGCCCGGCAGGCCGGGGCGGAGGCCGGAAGAGCACCGCCTGCGCCTGCGGCGCGGGCGGCGGGAGGCCGCCGGGAACAGGCGCGTGAAATACGATTTTTGGAGAAATACAATGAGTAAAAGCAAAATACTGAGTAACCCGTGGGTGGTGGCCGTGCTGGCGCTTTTTTGTGCGGCGCTGTGGGGCAGCGCGACGCCTTTTATAAAAATAGGCTATGAACTGATCCTGCCGGAAAAAAACGTGCCGTCCACAATTTTATTTGCCGGGGTGCGGTTTTTCTTTGCGGGCGTTATCACTGTTTTGATCTACAGCATCGCCAGCGGAAAGCTGCTGTACCCCCAAAAAGCCAATATCGGTAAAATTGCACAGGTAAGTGTTTTTCAAACGGTTTTGCAGTACATCTTTTTTTACGTGGGGCTTGCCAATACCTCGGGTGTAAAAGGCACGATTTTAAGCGGGACCTCCGCGTTTTTTTCGCTGCTGATCGCAAGCCTTATTTTCAAACAGGAAAAATTGACGCCCGGGAAAATCATAGGCTGTATTTCAGGCTTTGCGGGAATCATCTTTGTGAATTTAAACGGTTTGGATTTTACCATGAATTTTACGGGAGACTGCTTTGTGCTTTTTTCGGCTGTTGCACTGGGCTTTTCCTCCGTATTGATGAAAAAATATTCCAAAGATGAAAATCCTGTTGTGATAAGCGGATACCAGTTTATTATGGGCGGCATTGCAATGGTGCTGATCGGCCTTGTGTTTGGGGGTAAGATCGTTGTAAGCGGGGGAAAGGCGCTGGGCGTTTTAACCTATTTATCGTTCCTCTCCGCAGCGGCATATGCCATTTGGGGCGTGCTCCTGAAAAACAACCCGGTTTCCAGGGTCACTGTTTACAGTTTTATGACCCCCGTTATGGGCGTTCTGCTTTCCAATTTGCTGCTTACGGAGCAAAACGGCGTTTCCGCCGTGAATCTGGTCGTTACGCTTGTGTTTGTGTGTGCGGGAATTCTTATTTTGAATTACAAAAAGGCGTGACGGAACCGGAGGGGCTGATTTTGCCGGCCTGCGCCGCAGGCGGCTGTTGGGGCGGGGGCAAAAAAAGGGCGCGCCGCACGGAAAATCCTCGGGGCGGAAAGTTTTTCGCCGCGTCTCTCGTTTTATGATTGAGCGCCGGGCGACCGGCACCGCAGCGGCCGCGGCACAAAGGCGTGTTTTCTTACATCAGCACGCCGGAGGGCCCGGCGTATGGCCTAAGGCAAGGCCGCACAATTTACGGCTGACGCCTTAAGCGTCGCCTCGCTTGCAGATTTTCCGGCAACTGTAACAAAAATGCTCGCGAATACACAAAGTATTCGCCACGCTTTTTGTTTGACATGCCAAAAAACCGGTCGGCGCGCTTCGGCTCTTAGAATTGTGCGGTATTGCCCTGAATTTTAGGGCGCATGCCGCGCCGGAGGGAAATCCATGACAAATGATCGGATCGGGAACATCATCGCTTCGCTGACGCTGGAGGAAAAAGCATCCCTGGCCAGCGGAAAGAGCTTTTGGGAGACGCAGGACATCCCGGCCAAAGGCGTGCCTTCCATATGGCTGGCGGACGGCCCGCACGGCCTGCGCAAGGAGGACCGTCTGCACATCCGTGAGAACGGCGGCCACAGCGTGAAAGCAACGTGCTTTCCCACTGCGTCGGCGCTGGCCTGCGCGTGGAGCCCCGCGCTGGCGCGCAGGGTGGGCGCGGCCATCGGCCGGGAGTGCAGGGCCCACGGCGTGGCCGTTGTTTTGGGGCCGGGCGTCAACATCAAGCGCAGCCCGCTGTGCGGGCGCAACTTTGAATACTATTCCGAGGACCCGCTGCTGGCGGGCAAGCTGGCCGCCGGGTTCATCCGCGGGGCCGAGGGCGAGGGCGTCGGCACCAGCCTCAAGCATTTTGCCGTGAACAATCAGGAGACGCTGCGCATGAGCGTCTCCGCCGAGGTGGACGAGCGGGCGCTGCACGAACTTTATCTCCGGCCGTTTGAAATAGCGGTGAAGGAGGGCGCGCCCTCCACCGTGATGTGCAGCTACAACCGCATCAACGGCGTTTATGCCAGTGAGAACCGCATGCTGCTCACCCGCATCCTGCGGGAGCAGTGGGGCTTTGACGGCCTTGTGATGAGCGACTGGGGCGCGGTATACCGCCGCCCGGCGGGCGTGGCCGCGGGGCTGGACCTGGAAATGCCCTCCTCCGGCGGCGTGACGGACCGGGAGATCGTGCGGGCCGTGCGCGCGGGCAGGCTGGACGAGGCGGCGCTGGACGCGCTGTGCGCCCGGGTGCTGCGCCTGGCGCTGGCCCATGCGCCGCAGCGCAAAAAGGCGTATCCCGCGCCCGTGCACCATGTGGCGGCGGTGCGCCGCATGCTGGACAGGCACCACGCGCTGGCCGTGCGCGCCGCGCGGGAGAGCGCCGTGCTGCTGAAGAATGAAGGCCGCGTGCTGCCGCTGGCGCCGGACGCGAAGGTGGCGGTCGTCGGCGCGCTGGCGGGCAGGCGCTGCCGGTATCAGGGCGCGGGCTCCAGCCTCATCAACGCCCACGGCAGGCCGGATTTCCTGCACGCGTTGGTGCGCGGCGGCTGCAGAGACGCCGCGTATGCGCCCGGCTATGACCCGGACAGCGAATGCGTGGACGCAAAGCTGGAGGAAAAGGCGCTGAACGCCGCCCGGGGCGCGGACACGGTGCTGCTGTTCCTGGGCCTGACGGACCTGTTCGAGACCGAAGGCTACGACCGCGCCCACATGCGCCTGCCGTTCAACCAGCTGCACCTGCTGGACCGCCTGGCCGGGGCGGGAAAAGACGTGGTGGTGGTGCTGGCGGGCGGCAGCCCCGTGGAAACGCCGTGGCTGCCCAGGGCGAAGGCCGTGCTGTACACGGCGCTGGGCGGCGAGGGCGTGGGCGAAGCCGTGTTCCAGCTTTTGTACGGCAGGGCGTGCCCGGCGGGCAGGCTGGCGGAGACGTGGCCCAAAAGGCTGGAGGACACGCCCGCCGCGCGCCACTGGCCCATGGGGCCGGACGCCGTTACCTACAACGAAAGCATTTATGTGGGCTACCGCTATTACGACAAAGCGCATGTGGACGTGCGCTTTCCCTTCGGCTACGGGCTGAGCTATACGTCCTTTGCGTATTCGGGCCTTACGCTTTCCCGCAAGGTGCTGGCGCCGGGCAAGGCAATCGAGGTGCTTTTCACGGTGGAAAATACGGGCGCGATGGCGGGCGTGGAGACCGCGCAGGTGTACGTGGCCCACCGGAATTCCGCCGCGCACCAGCCCGTGCGCACGCTGGCGGGCTTTGCCCGTGTGGCGCTGAAGCCGGGCGAGCGCAAAACGGTTTGTGTGACGCTGCCGCCCAGCGCGCTGGAGTTTTATGATGTGGCGCGCCATGCGTTCGTGGTGGAGGCGGGCCGTTATGAGGTGTCCGTGGGGCGGCACAGCCGCTGTTTGCTGCTGCACGCCGCTTTTACGGCGCGGGGCGAAACGGTGGCGCTGCCGCCCGCCCACAGCGCCGGGGGGCCGTACGGCTCATTTGCGGACAACACGTTCCCGGACGCGGCGTTTGCCGCCATCCACACGCGGCCGCTGCCACGCAACCAAAAGCCCGTCCGCGGCGAATACACCCAGACGACGGTGCTGGGCGACATGCTGGACAGCCGCACGGGGCGCGCGCTGCACGCGCTGGCTTTGTGCGCGGCGCGGCTGGGCATGCATTTTTCCAACAACCCGGCGGTGAACCGCCGGGTGTGCGAGATGACGGTGCGCGACCTGCCGTTTAAAAACCTGGTGCTCAACACCAGCGGCATCATCCGCTACCCCGCGGCCGAAGCGTTGCTTGCGCTGGCCAACGGCAGGCTGTTTTCGCGCGGCGGGACGGTGCGGGCGGAGCGCGGCCGGAGCCGGAAGGGATGACGTATATGACAAAAGAGGAAATATGGGCCGCCGCGCTGCGGCAGTCCGCCGTTGATCTGAATTGCAGCCCGGAGGACTTCGGCCGGGAGCACAGCGTGGTGGTGCGTTCCGCGCCCCATGCCGGGGCGCGGAAATATCTGTCGCTGCCCTTTTTCTGCGACCTTGTCTCCTACGGCGGCAACGTGGTGGCTTCCGTCGCGCCCGAGGCCGAGGCAGCCGTGCGGGCCTACGTGGAGCGGTATGCGCCCGAGCATTGCTTTGAAACGCCGAACATGAACGTGCTGGCGGACGCGCTGCGTCCCTTCGGCATGCGGATATGCTTCATGGCGGAATATTTTCTTCCGGATGTTTCCCGCATGCGGCAGTGGGATTGCGGGTATGCGCTGAAGGTGCTGGGGCCTGCGGACTTCGCGGGCCTGTACCGGCCGGAATGGAGCAACGCTCTGTGCGAAAAACGGAGGGAATTGGACGTGCTGGCCGTGGGCGCGTACGACGGCGCAAGGCTGGTGGGCCTGGCCGGCTGTTCGGCGGATTGTGAAAGCATGTGGCAGATCGGCGTGGACGTGCTGCCCGGATACCGCCGCCGGGGCGTTGCCGCCGCGCTGACGTCCCGCCTTGCGGCCGAAACGCTTGCCCGGGGAAAGGTGCCGTTTTACTGCGCCGCGTGGTCAAACATCAAATCGGTGCGCAACGCCGTGAAATGCGGCTTTGTGCCTGCCTGGGCCGAGCTGACGGCAAAGCCCGAGGCGTTTGTGCGGGAGCTGAACGGGCAGTGACGCGCCGCGCGCCCGGCCGCGGCCCGCGGGAATATTGGGAGGCGGCGCAAGGGCGGCCTGTAAAAAGAAAAGAGAGGGTCATACCATGCAATGGAAAGAGCTTTATGACAAAGCCGCGGAGAAGCTGGCCCCCCGCGCGGTCTCGCCGTTCATCGAGGCCGGCGGCGTGGCCGCCGCCATTCTCACCGCGGCGGGAAATGTTTACACCGGGGTGTGCATCGACACCGCCTGTACGCTGGGCATGTGCGCGGAGCGCAGCGCCATCGCCAATATGATCACGAACGGGGAGAGCCGCATTGTGCGGCTGGTGTGCGTGATGGGGGACGGGCGCGTGGGAATGCCCTGCGGCGCGTGCAGGGAATTCATGATGCAGCTGGATAAGGACAGCCCCGGCCTTGAAATACTGGCGGACGCCGAAACCGGGAAAACGGTGCGTTTGCGGGAGCTGATGCCGCACTGGTGGGGCGCGGAGCGGTTCCGGTGACCCTGCGCGGCGGCAGGCCGCCGGCTTTGACGGGGCGGGACGGGCCGCACGGCCGGAGCGTGGGATAACGCGCGCTGTTCATGTGCGCTGAAGAAGACGGTACAGAGAACAGGAGGATGGCTGTGACGTTTCATAAAATCGACATGCAGGCGTGGGAACGGAAAAAGAGATATGAGCATTATGCCGAAGCGGTGCCCTGCACATACAGTATGACGGTGGCGCTGGATGTCACAAAACTGTTGTGCGGGGTGCGGGAAAAGGGGCTGCCGTTTTTTCCCGTGGTCTTATATGGGCTTGCACGGGAGGTCAACCGGCATGCGGAATTTCGGATGGCCCAGGATGAAATGGGAAATGTGGGATATTACAGCCACTGCGACCCCTGTTATACGGTTTTCCATAAGGAGACAGAAAGCTTCACGGAGGTTTGGACGGCATACGATGCGTCGCCTGCGGTGTTTCTGGCGCGGTATCGGGAGGATATGGCGCGGTACCGGAATGCTCCGGAGCTTTCAAAGCCGCCCGCAGGCAAAAACCTGTTCAACGTGTCCTGCATTCCCTGGTCGAGCTTTACAGGCTTCAACCTGAATTTGCAGAACGGATATGATTATTTCCTGCCGATTTTCACGATTGGAAAATATTTTTCCGATGGCGGGAAAATGCGCCTGCCGCTGGCTGTGCAGGTACACCATGCGGTGTGCGACGGATACCATCTTTCACGGTTTATAAACGGGCTTCAGACATGGATGGACGCTTTTCCGCAGGAGCTAGAACAGGAGATAGAACAGCAGCCCGGGAAGCCGCCGCGTTGAGCGGCGCTTCCCGGGCTGCTTTATCTGTGCCGGATAAACTTTTTGTGCAGGTCACACTTCCGGAAAATCCGGGCCGAAATCGTCCATCAAAACCTCGTCCGCGTACAAAGCGGGAAACCAGGCGTTTTCTGCAAGGTTTTCATACACGTTTTCGCTGGTGGCAGTTTGGCCGTCCCTTCGGGCCTGCTCCACATGGCCGTGGGCCTTGTGCTGCTTGCCGTGGGCGCTGGGCTGCCCGTGCCGGTTTTGGCTTTCCTTGTTGGTTTGGTTTTGCATTTTAAACACCCCCGTGCTGTTATTGTGCGCAGGGGGGCGCGGGATACGCAAGGCAATTTCTTCCGGAAAGCGCGTCCCTTTGCCGGGCGCGGCGCGGGTCAATCGTCGCCGCCGTCCTCCTCTTCGGCGGCTTCGCCGCTTTCCCCGTCGTCCGCGCCGCCGTCCGGCGCGTCTGCCCCTGCGGCCTCCTCCGCCTGGGCGGCCAGGCGCGCGGCTTCGGCCTTCGCGGCCTCGGCCTCAATGTCGATGTCCTCGTCCAGATACAGCGCCCGCCGTTTGGCGTGCAGCTTTTCCAGCTCCCGGGCCTGTTCTTCCTTGATTTTTTCGGCCTGCTTTTTGTAGGCGCGCACGGCGCGGCGCGCGCTGACCACGCAGACGCCGATCATCACGGCGGCCATGGCCAGATACAGCCAGGAAAGCCATGTCCAGGACGCAAAGGGAACGGAAAAGGCCGTCAGGCCGCATTGCAGGGCCATATACGCGGCCGCGATGGTGAGGATCACCGATAAAAACATGTTTTTCACCTCATTGATTTTTTGCGCGGCCGCACAGGGCCGCAAATTACAACATATCCCATTATAGCCGGGATTTGTGAACAAGAAAAGCCCCCCTTTGCCTTTTGTACAGGTTTAGGCTATAAATAACCTCTCTTTGCCGAAATTGACGGAGGGGCAGATTCATGGACGGCAAGCCCGGCAAACCGGAATTAGTTATTTTTATCCTCTCCCCGGATTTTCTTGTTTTTCCATTCTTCCAACTCCGCAATTTGTTTCATCAAACAATCTGAAAAAGCCCCTTCAACCGGTGCAGCTTCTCCTGTTGTATAGCAGTCCAGAAGGACTATGTTATTATCCTTGTCAAAACAAAATATTTCATCACCATTCCCTATAATGGACAAGAACGGGATAAAACCAGTAAACCCTTCATCGTGCAGTTCTTTCGTTTTCTCACGAATATCCAAAAAGTCGGGTATTCCATTGGCAATTCCATAGACTATAATTCCTCGGCAGAACGACCAAAATGGGCCTATGTCATACTGTTTCGCCCGTGGCCATATTTCTTCCCGAACCTCCATATAAAGTCCGCCTAATGGGGACATTGTGAACTCTCTAAAATCAGCAGGAAGATTTATCCCATACTGATGTTCAAAATTCTTTATATTGTGCTCCGACGGCTCATTTCCCATACAAGCTACAACCTGATAAGTCTGCTTATCATAATTATGGAAATAATCATAAACTTTTTCCAATGCCATCGTATGCCTCCTGCAATTACCAACTTTTCTTTTTATTTACCTATATATCCTATTTTCCCGCTTTATTCAATGCATCGTGAAATGGACGAAGCTGAAGCCATCCGTCCAAAGGGGAATCGGGAGAAGAAAAGCCCCGCATTGCATTTTTTTCGCCGCGCCCTTATACTGAAAGCAGGAATACTGCACGGGCGCGGCGCGCCCGTGGGAAACGGAAAAGGGGAATCGTTATGGAATACCGTTCTTACAGGGATACGGACTGCCGCCCTTCGCTGCTGGGGCTGGGCTGTATGCGCCTGCCCACGCTGGAGCCGGGCGGCACCGCCATCGACTACGCGCGCGCCGGGGCGCTGGTGGACGAGGCCGTGCGCGGGGGCATTACCTATTTTGACGTGGCGTATCCGTACCACGGCGGCGGCGCGGAAAAATTCATCGGCGCGGCGCTGGAAAAATATCCGCGGGAATCGTTTTACCTGGCAACGAAGATGCCGCTGTGGAAGCTGGAAACGCAGGAGGATATGGAGCAGGTGTTCAACGAGCAGCTGGCCAACTGCCGTGTGGACTATTTTGATTTTTACCTGTGCCACGCGGTGGACGCCGAACGGTTCGAGAAGATCCGGCGCATCGGCGCGTTTGAATTTCTGGCGCGGAAAAAGGCCGAGGGGAAGATCCGCCGCCTGGGCTTCTCGTTCCACGACAAGCCCGCCGTGCTGCGCGCGATATGCGCCGCCTACCCGTGGGATTTTGCCCAGCTGCAGCTGAATTATCTGGACTGGACCGTGCAGCGCGCCCGGGAGCAGTACGAAATATTGCAGGAATACGGCCTGCCGTGCATCGTGATGGAGCCCGTGCGCGGCGGCGCGCTGGCTTCCCTGTGCCCGGAGGCCGAGGCGGTGCTGAAGGCGAAGGCGCCCGGCCGCAGCATTGCGTCCTGGGCCATCCGCTTCGCGGCCAGCCTGCCGGGCGTGCTGGTGGTGCTTTCGGGCATGAGCAGCGAGGAACAGCTTGCGGACAACCTTGCCGCGATGTCGCCCTTCCAGCCGCTGACAAAGTCCGAGCAGAACGCGCTCACCCGGGCCGTGCGCATCGACAAGCGGGCCCAGCGCATCCCCTGCACGGGCTGCCGGTACTGCATGCCCTGTCCGTTCGGGGTGGACATTCCCGGCCTGTTCAAAGCGTACAACCGCTGCGCCGCGGCGAAAAGCACCGGCCGCTTTTTGAAAGAGAGCGGGGATATCCCCGCCGCCGCCCGCCCGGCCGCCTGCCGCGCCTGCGGCAAGTGCGCCCGGGTGTGCCCGCAGCACATCGGCATCCCGGAGGAGATGGCAAAGCTGCGCGCGCTGGAGGAAAAGCTGCGGGAAAAATAATTCCCGCAGGGCACAAAAAGCCTCATGCAGACGAAC
>ERZ1673746.2101-NODE-2101-length-11294-cov-3.632441_pt1 | contig 11294 bp, 11 predicted proteins | sample MGYA00580205_ERZ1673746 | MGnify/ENA primary metagenome ERZ1673746 (study PRJEB41218, sample SAMN15661771) | gut metagenome | host: Homo sapiens | place: Canada: London | collected 2015-08-20/2019-03-30 | study: EMG produced TPA metagenomics assembly of...
TCCCGACCTTGTGGAAATCGGCCTTGACTGCTACCAAACTTTGCAGCCCGAATGCTATGATCTTGCTGCAGTAAAACAGCGCTATGGGAACAGTTTGGCCTTCTGGGGCGGAATTAGTACCAAACAATATCTGCGTACGGAAACCCCCGCTCAGGCTCGAGAGGAAGCCCGGCAGGCTATGACTATTTTGGGCGCTGACGGCGGGTATATTGCTGCACCCTCTCATGTGTTAACAGAAGAAATCTCCCCGGAAAATATTCTGGAGGTTCTTGCCGCCTTTAAAGAGCAGCAGCAACACTTTTAAGGAATCTCTGAATAAGCCCAACATCCGAAGTTCCTGTTGATAAGGATTTGGCATTTTGGGTATTTAATGTTTATTACTGAACAAATGCCGTTTTTTTCAGAGAAAGGAAACCGAACAGCAGATATGTGAGCAGCTGCAAAAGGGCGCACTGAATCTTGCGGAGATTCAGCAGCAGAACGGACATGGCAATCACATGAGCAGCAGTCTCCCGCAGTTTTGCGGTGACCAGTCCCATGCCGTATTTGCGCTTCGCCAGACTGAACCTGCGCTCCACTTCTACCCGTTCGCATTCATCCCGGTAGTCCTGAGCCTTGTCTCTTGGCTCTCCCTTCCTAGGGCGTCCCAGTACCGGCCCAGAAAGCCGGATTTCGTGCTCCCTGCAATAGGCTTCGGTAGATCTTGTCCGCCAGAATGCGGCTTGGATAATACCCTTCCCATTCTCGGAGCCGTTTCGCCATCTCCCTCAGATTCCCCGCTTCATTATAGGGAGCAAAGGAACAACATTCTAACCGTGTCCACTCATCCAAAACACTGATGTTCAGCTTCGCGCCAAACTCCACCGGTTTGCCAGCTTTTCCCCGTACAAGGGGATGAGCGAAGGGCTGGCTCACGCTGACGATCCGGTCAAGCACGCTGTGGGTGCGGTTATCGTGCATGTACTCCTGCTGTTCATAGACGGCGCGAATCGTATTCAGACGTCCCATCTGTCGCGTGGTCAGAGATTTTCCGAGAGATAGTTTGCTTCATATTGCTTTACAGCAGTCTGATAACGTGCAACAGCTACACCTCCGTCCTGTAGATACCCAGCAAAATGTGCAGTACCTCCTCGAGCACTTCCTTGTCCAGCAGCGCATCCACACGGGTGCGCGGGCCCTCGTAGGCCGTCTTGTTCGCATAGCTCCACTCGCCCGCAACGTCAATTGCTTCGTTCACGGCTACAAGGTTCCCTTAAAACATTTCCCTTTTAGGCGGCCAAAAAAATAGCGTTAAAGCAGAATCAGTCGACACGAAATAAACGGGCCGCTCGAATATAACGGGGGTCTAATTCACTTCGTTCATTCAAAGCGCGAGGAATTGTTTATCGTGTATTCTTAACATGTACGTCCTAAGAACAGAGGATATGGATTATGACAATAGCTAAAAAGCATGTAGAGATTCTCTGCTGTAAATCACCCAAAGAACGTTGTTTCGAAGTAAGATGAGCGCTAAACAGAGAATATCCCATTTCCGATTGAACTAAGAATGTTTTCAACACTGCCACTGCTCTGAATTTCAAAAATCGGGCTTCACAGTTGAATCCTGTGAAGCCCGATTTTTAGTCTCGTCATTTTGTTTTACTCAATTGGATACTTTCCTTTTCACTCTTTCGGAATCTCTCCTGTGGTGGGAATATAATTGGGATTCGACTCTACCCTGATGATGCCTTTCTTCCACATAATGCGTGCGCACAGAATACCCACGGGGATCATAACCAGTAACAGGTATCCGGCAAGGCCCGTGGATGCAATGCCGGTCAACGTCAAAATCGCCACCAGAACCGCGGGAACAACCGCGATCAGCAGTTTATTCTTTACATATGTCGGCCCGTTCCCCTTGCCCAGAAGTCCCAGAGACATACAGCCAAACAGTGCAGGCAGAATGTAATTGCTCGCCGTTGAGATAAACTCATTTTGTAGTACCCCTTGGAGCGGCACTACCAGCAATAAGCCGACCGCAAGCACAATGATGGTGACAATGGAGGATACACAGGTGGAAATCAGCGCGATGGCATCGCCTTCTGTCGTATTTTGCTCAACCTTTGCAATCTTCTGCGCTTCTACAGCGCAAGGCACTTTTAAGTTCATCAAGTTGCCCGTGGCAAATGTCAAATAAGTAGACGAACCCAAAATCGGGGTGTAGCTGCCCACCTCTGCAAAACTCGTGGGAACCATAATTGCACAGATAGAAATCAGGCCCGGAACCAACTGCTTCATACTAGGCCAGCATCCATAAACCGCGCATATCACAAAGGGGATAACAAACGTGTACGCCAGAAACAGCAGCATAAAAATACGTCCTGATTTATGGGCCCAGCGTGTAAACGGGTCGATTAAGGCATTGGACGCCTCTCTTTTCTTTTTATTCATTTCGGCCACTCCTCTCATTTAAACAGATTACACCAAAGCACGCTGGACGCCATGCTGACAATCAGAACAATCGCCATCACAAAGTTATTCAGCGCAGGTACCTTTTTTGCAGCGACTCCCAGCAGGACAGCCAATATTAGACTGGTAAAAAGTGTGAGCGCTGTAGGCAGATCAGAAAGGACCAAAATGGGAATGTACACGGCAAACATGGTGATGAAGAAGCAGCCGGAGAGCACCATACCCCAGTCGCCCTTGCCACTCTTCGCTTTCATAACGCCTGTAGAGTATTTTTCTGCCACAAAAGCGGCCAGCAACGGTCCGGAGAGCACGCCGACCGTCATTACAATCATAACAGCGGCAAATACGCTCGCGTCAGACGAAAGAACCTCCGAGAGTTGTACACCGATGCCGCTGGCAGTATAGTCCGCTGCCATGGTCTCATACGATAATGAGCCGATGACCGAGAGACGCCACCAAGGCCACGCTGGCCCCAGTGAAACCGCTAAGATCAGGAACCCAAGCAGAATCGCAAGGCTGGGAACCAGCGATGCGGCAATTGTGGATTTGACCACATTGGAAATCGTTTCAGCTTTAACACCAAGCTCTAAGCAGCGCTTTTTAGCGCGCGAAAAGCTGAACAGGGAAAACGCAACGATTGCGGCCAGGCCCACCGCAATCAAAACATACAGAATAGGGCTGTTTGCCAGTTGAGCACCTGTCATGATTGATTCCTCCAATGATTTTATTTTTTACTGATTGTCCTGTAGCCAACGGGCCGCAAAGTACACGTAGGCCGCTGCTCCCCGATAAAGAACACTGTCGTCAAACACCGCTTTGGGGTGATGCTGTGGATAGATATACCCCTGATTTAAATCTCCCGCCCCCAGGAACAACGCGATGGTGGGCACATGTGCGCTAACATACGCAAAGTCTTCGCTGCCGCCGGCAATCCGGCTTCCTCCCTGCACAGGCGGCAACACCACATCGTCCATCAGCTCGTTCATATATCTGCGCGCCGCGTCGGACATCGCTGCGTCCGCAATCATAGGTGGGCAAGAGCTGGTATACTCTACCTCCGCCTGTGCGCGGAAAGTCTGCGCTACCGCCTGCGAAATCTCCTGCATGCGCTGCCTTGCGAACTCCGCTACTTTTGTGTCTCCCGTGCGAATGGTACCTGTCATCTCGGCCGTGTCAGGAATCACGTTGCTGGCATGTCCGGCGTGGAACGTACCGGGTGTGATTACAAGATATTCACCGGGTGCCAACTCGCGTGCGTTGATCTCCTGTAGCGCCAAATGGATATGCGCCATCGCATTGATGGGGTCTACTGACAGATTTGGCATGGCGCCATGACCACCCTTGCCCCTTACGGTGATGTGAAATTCATCACTTGAAGCAGAACCTGTCCCGCCCGCGGGAATCATCATGCACCCGTTGGGAATCGGTACACCTGTCATTACATGGATCATCAGGGCGGCATCCACATGTGGAGTTTCCAGCAACCCGTCCTCCACCATGTCCTTTGCGCCGGACACAATCTCCTCGGCAGGCTGATACATCAGCTTTACCTGTCCGTCCAGTTCCGCCTCATGCTGTTTCAATATTTTGGCCGCACCCAGCAGCATCGCCGTGTGAAGGTCGTGCCCACACGCATGCATCCGTCCTTCATACTGTGAACGATAGGGTACGTCTGCCTGTTCCTCAACCGGCAGGGCATCCATATCGCCGCGGAGAAGAACCGTTTTGCCGCCCGACTTCCCTAGTACCGCCACCAGGCCCGCTCGTCCGCATTCCTGCGGTTCACATCCGAACTCTATCAACCGTTTCTTGACATATTCCTTTGTAAAAACCATGTCAAAACCCAGTTCTGGATGCTTGTGCAGCTCCCGTCGCCAGGCGGCCATTTCCTCCTGCAGTTCTTGAGCGTCACCCAAAATCACTTTCCAGTCTTTCATTTTCCCCCTCCTGCACATTGTATTTGTCAGCAGCACTTCCGTCGCCGGAGTCCCCTGCTGTTGGCACCTGTCTTACAGCAATTTATCCAACTGATCCTCAATGGCCTGAATGCGTTTCACTTTGGGTTCCCGAATTAGTTCCCCGCCACGCATGACCATACTGACGCTGCGCAGCGCGCGCAGATCTTTTAACGGATCCTGCTCCACTACGATCAGCTCTGCCAATTTTCCCTCTTCCAAAGATCCGGTTTCACTATCGATACCCAGTATTTTGGCATTCTGCAGCGTACCGGAATAAATCGCAAACGCATTGCTTACGCCTACATACTTGGCAAACCAGTAAAGTTCCGCCCATGTATTATACTGTGCCACAAAGGGGCAGGAGGCATCTGTTCCCAAGCCGACGGGAATTCCATTTGCCAGTGCGGTTTTCGCCCCGGAAATAACACCGTCTGCCACCACCTTAGAATTCACCTTTGCCATGGGAGGCAGCTGCGTGATAGACGCGTCCAGCTCAGACAATGGCAGCGCCGGCGAGATGGTGCAGATGAGTGCTGCCTGTTTCTCCTTGAATAGCGTCACAAGCTCCTCGTCTAATGGCGCGCCATGCTCAATGCTGTCCACCCCAGCCTTTAACGCCACCCGTATCCCCTCGCTGCTCTCGGTATGCGAAGCAACTTTGCAGCCATACGCATGCGCCGTTTTGCACACTGCCGCGGTCTGCACTTCGGACATCTTCAGTTCACCCGGCTCGCCTTCTTTTTTGGCATCAATCACGCCGCCTGTCACACAGGTTTTGATGAGATCCGGTCGGTGCGCGCACACTTCCTCAGTACGTGCGCACAACTCCTCCGGCGTGGCACCAGTAACGGCAAAGGTTCCGTCACCGTGCCCGCCAGGAACTGTAACCGCCGGACCGGACACCAGCACGCGAGGCCACAGCACTCCTTTGACCGTGTCGCGAACAGCAATATCAGAGTAAAACAGGTCGCCCACACCGCGCACTGTGGTGACGCCCGAATGTAAAATCGTTTGTAGATTACCCCGAATCATGCTCTTCAATGCCATCGCCCCCAGCTTTGTCCGCAGGAAACGTAAAAGACGCTGCTGGGACGCGCCGCCACCCATGGATTTGCTGGGCTTTCCGCTGCCGAACAAATGTACGTGCATATTGATCAGACCGGGAAGAACATATTTTCCCGATAGATCAATCACCTCGTAGCCTTCCGGTTCGCGGCAATTTCCACTGGTGATTTTCTCAATGCGCTCCCCATCAAGGAACAGATTCGCATGCAAAAGTGGTGTTTCGTTGCCTGTTCCGTCAATCAGCGTGCAGTTTTTCAGTATTCGCTTCAAGGGTAATGCCTCCTTGCGCAAAAAGTTTAATATAGGGTCTGCTGAAAGGAAAAACAAGGCCCGCAAAGCGTTGAAAATGCTGAAAAAAGGGAAGTTTTGAGGTATAATGGAAGCAAGCGAATTATGGCAAAGAAGGCAAAAATGCTTGCGGGTGGGATTAGAATGTACCGACACGAGGACTATGAACAACTGAAATTGGAGTTGCCGTTTGGTGTTACATTGCGTGAGGACAATCGCTGGGTATTACTCGGCAAGCTCTTTCCATGGGAAGCTATTGAGCGGAAGTATGCCGAAAACTTCACCGGTGAAGAGGGGCAAGTGGCACTTCCGTCTCGACTGGCCTTCGGCGCATTGTATATCCAGACTGCGGAACATTATACCGATGAACAAACCCGGCGAAACATTCAGGAAAATCCCTATCTGCAGTACTTTTGCGGGTTTGAGTGCTACACTATGGAGTCGCCCTTTGACGCATCCATGATGACTTACTTCAGAAAGCGGATCTCAGCGGAGATGGTCCGAGAGATACAAACTATGGTGTTTGCCTCTGAGGCAGCGGAGCGGCAGGAAACCATGCCGGAGGAGCTTCAGGAAGATGAGGATCCTGTGGCAGATGAACAGACTCTGTCAACCGAGGCAACATGCGTAGAGAACCAAGGAACTTTGATTTTGGATGCAACCTGCTGCCCGGCAGACATCCGCTATCCTACGGACGCAGGACTGCTGAATCAGGCACGTGAACTGGTGGAGCAGATCGTGGATATCCTGTACAAGTCCATCCAGGAACAACTTCCTCAAAAGCCCAGAACTTACCGTCAGAAGGCTCGAAAGGAATACCTATTCTATGCCAAGAAACGCAGCCATACCATACGGGAAACACGGGCAGTGGTTCGAGGTAATCTGCAATATATTCGGCGGGATATTGGTTATATCGAGAACATGGTTTCTATGGGGGCAACGCTGACGCTGCTGGGAGACGAGCTTTATCGCAAACTGTTGGTGATACAGGAACTCTGCCGCCAACAGTGGGATATGTATCTACGAAGAAGTCACCAGGTAGAAGACCGGATTGTCAGTATTGATCAACCCCACGTCCGGCCCATTGTGCGGGGCAAAGCCGGATCTCCTGTGGAGTTTGGGGCAAAAGTAATGGTGGGTCTCGTGGGCGGTTACGCGTTCCTGATGAAAGCGGAATGGAACAATTTTTCGGAAAGCAAAAGTCTGGTGGAAGCAGTCTCGGAATACCACCGTATCTTTGGCTTTTACCCCGCCACAATTCTGGCAGACCGTGCCTATCCCAACCGGGAGAATAAGCTGTGGTGCACCGCACACGGGATACGCCTTTCGGGGCCACGGCTGGGGCGGAAGTCAATAACCGAGAAAGCATCGGAGAGCAAGCAAATCTATCAGGACGGTTGTGAACGAGTGGCAATTGAAGGAGAATTCGGTGTTGTCAAGCGGCGGTACGGGTTGGACAGGATTATGTGCCGCCAGCCAGACACATCCATGACCTCTATTGCCATGGGTTTCTTTGCCGCAAATATGGAGCGCAAACTGCGTCTCCTTTTTGCGCCTCTGAATGAGTGGTCTCTCGACTACGATTTTGATCTGGGTGAAATCATCCTTTTTCCGGTTATTGATGAAATAGCAGTCATTCAGTAAGCTCTAAATAGTTTTACACAAAGCTCGCCGTGTCCCAGAAAACGAAAAAATCTATTTATGGCGGCCAGCATGCTGTTGGCGCTTGTCACCGCGTATTTCCCCTGCAATTGCTCCTTATATTTTAAAATGAGGGCCTTGTCCACCGCGTGTTTGGCAGTAAAAGACAGAAAGAATAGAAGATCGTGCCTGTATTTTTTTAATGTGGCAAAGCTTTTTTCCTCCATGGACAATTGGTCAAGGTAACGATGAATTTGTGCTGTGGTAATGGTTATCGCATCCATTTGCTTTTTCTCTCCTTTGCATATTGGGAATAAATAAAGTATCCCCATAATATTGTAATTGCAATCGGTCAATTTTATCTTTTGACTCGCGCATCAAATTGACTGTTTCGCGCTTGATGCAAAGTATATGATAAATTTGAAACACAGAACTCATCCTCCCAATAGTCACCTTTCTGTGTATGCTCCTATAGTTGCAGAGGAAGCAGTTGTCTTACGTAATTTGACCAGAATGTTTTTTATGGCACATTGGCTTCCTCTGCAGCTTTCGCTTTCAAAAAAAATAATGATATAAAATAAGGCGCATATTACTCCAACAATAAGGGAATATGTGCCTGCCGGAGGGTTCTGATGAGGACCCGTTCCTGTATGTGAGTAATGAGATTGACGAGGGACTGCACGAGCTGACCGAGCTGCAGAGAGAGATTTTGTTCCGCACCGTCATCAACGGAGAGTCTACCGAATCTGTCGCACGAGACAAACAGTGCTTATCCAAAAACATCCGGGGCATTCGTGGCCGTGCACTGCGGCAGTTGAAGAGTAAAATCACCAGACGCGAAGGCTCCGGGTACCCTTCTGTTCTTGTTTTTATACTGCTTGCGACATTTGCATGCTATTTCGGAGCCAAGATTATGGTGGAGAAAATCTTGCCGCCGTATCCTTGGTTGGAGTATGTTGGTCATGCAATTGCGGCAGTGGTTGCCATCTCTGTATTCTTCCGATGCAAGGACAGCGAGGTCAAAGGACTGCTGCGGAACCACTGGGCCAGCAAGAACGGATTGCAGAGAAAAGAATAGTCGCAATAAAAGAAGGAGCTGAGACTTGACGGTCTTATAGCTCCTTTTAAAATTGGATGGTGTTTTCGTCAGTGTTTATTGCCGTATTTTTGAAACAACTTTATCATTGTTTAAAAAATGATAAAGTTGTTTGTTGACAGGGATAATTGATCGTACTATACTGTAATTATATCAAGACTGGAAAAATGATGTAATTGAATTTAGATTGAGGTAATTGTATGCGCGAGTATCACTACAATCAAACCTATCGTACGCTGCTTTCTCCTGACATCGTCGCGCTCCTGGCACAGATCCACGAGTTCAAGGGCGAACAGACACTTTTTATCGAAGCCAAGAAGGACACGCTGACGCAGCTTGTTGAAATCGCGAAAATTCAGAGCACCGAGGCTTCCAATAAAATCGAGGGCATTTACACATCCGACGAGCGTCTCAAAAAAATCGTCCGCGATAAGACCATGCCCAAAACCAGAAGTGAAAAAGAGATCGCCGGTTATCGTGATGTGCTGGCGACCATCCATGAGAACCACGACTTCATCCCTCTCAAGCCCTCTATCATCCTTCAGCTCCATCGTGATCTTTATAAATTCAGCGGTAAGACCATCGGCGGGAATTATAAAAATTCCGATAATGTGATTGAAGAGGAAGATGAACAGGGCAACAAGTCCATTCGCTTCCGCCCGGTTCCCGCTTGGGAGACACCCGATGCAATCGAGCGAATCTGCACTGCGTTTGACGAAGTCCTAAAAGATGCTGACTGCGACCCGCTGCTCATCATTCCTGTTTTTATTCTAGATTTCCTCTGTGTTCACCCCTTCAACGACGGCAATGGACGCATGAGCCGCCTGCTGACGCTGCTCCTGCTCTACCGAGCCGGATATATTGTCGGTAAGTATATCAGTATTGAAAAACTCATCGAGCAGTCCAAGGAGACCTACTACGAGGTCTTGCAAGAGAGTTCCTGCGACTGGCACGAGGGAACCAACGATTACGCACCCTTTGTCCGCTATACGCTCGGCATTGTTTTGGCCGCCTACCGGGAATTTTCCTCCCGTGTTCAGTTCTTGACCACAAGCGGCCTCTCCAAACCGGAGCGAGTCCGAGAGATCATCAAGGACACCCTTGGTAAGATTACAAAGGCTGAGATCATGGCGAAGTGTCCTAACATCAGTCAGGTGACTGTCCAGAGGGCACTGAATGACCTTCTGAAGAGTGGTCAGATCATCAAGCTCAGCGGCGGACGTTACACTTCTTACACTTGGAACAGGGAGAACGATTGATATGATTACAGGCGAACTGAAAAATAGAATTGACGGCCTTTGGGATATTTTCGCGGCAGGCGGACTGGTAAACCCGCTGGATGTGATCGAGCAGGTCACCTATCTCATGTTCATCCGGGATCTGGACGATACCGACAACCTCCGGGCAAAAGAGAGCGCCATGCTGGGTCTGCCCTACCAGAGCATCTTCGCCGGTGAGGTAGAGATTGGTGACCGCAAGATCGACGGCAGCCAGCTCAAGTGGTCGGTGTTTCACGATTTCCCGGCGGGCAAGATGTACTCCACTATGCAGGAGTGGGTGTTCCCTTTCATCAAGAACCTCCACGGAGATAAAAACAGCGCCTATTCCAAGTACATGGATGACGCCATTTTCAAGCTGCCCACGCCCCTGCTGCTGAGTAAGGTGGTCGACTGCCTGGACGATATCTACACCCAGATGGCCCAGCTCCACGATACAGATGTGCGGGGCGATGTGTACGAGTATCTGCTGAATAAAATTTCTCAGTCCGGCCGCAACGGTCAGTTCCGTACTCCCCGGCACATTATCAAAATGATGGTGGAACTGATGGCTCCACGGGCGGACGATGTGATCTGCGATCCGGCCTGCGGCACATCTGGCTTCCTGGTGGCGGCGGGCGAGTATCTGAAAGAGCGCCGCAAGGAAGAAATATTCTTCGACCGCCAGAAGAAGGACCACTACATGAACCACATGTTCCACGGCTACGACATGGACCGCACCATGCTGCGCATCGGCGCCATGAACATGATGACCCACGGCGTGGACAACCCTTTCATCGAGTACCGGGACAGCCTGTCCGACCAGAACCCGGACAAGGAGAAGTATTCCCTCATTCTGGCCAACCCGCCCTTCAAGGGCAGTCTGGACGCGGACACCGTTTCCGCTGATCTGCTGAAGGTCTGCAAGACCAAGAAAACCGAGCTGCTGTTTCTGGCCCTGTTCCTGCGGATGCTGAAGGTGGGCGGGCGCTGCGCCTGCATCGTCCCCGACGGCGTGCTGTTCGGCTCCTCTTCCGCCCACAAGGCCATCCGCAAGGAACTCATTGAGGGCAACCGACTGGAAGCGGTCATCTCCATGCCCTCCGGTGTGTTCAAACCCTACGCCGGGGTATCCACCGGCGTGCTCATCTTTGCCAAAACCGGCCACGGCGGCACGGACAAGGTGTGGTTCTACGATATGCGCACCGACGGTTTTAGTTTGGACGATAAGCGCACCGCCGTGGCGGAGAACGATATCCCGGACATTGTCGCCCGGTTCCACGATTTGGCCGCCGAAGAGGGCCGTGAGCGCACGGAGCAGAGTTTCTTCGTGCCCAAGCAGGAAATCGTGGACAACGGGTATGACCTGTCTATCAACAAGTATAAAAAAGTGGAATATGTGGCAGTGGAGTATCCATCTACGCAGGAAATTATGACGAATCTGCGTGAATTGGAAATGCAGATCGCAACGGCCATGGATGAATTGGAGGCACTGCTGAATGGATAATCACTCTCAGAAATATTTTGTGAGTGGAGAGCCGG
>ERZ1673746.2108-NODE-2108-length-11261-cov-11.625379_pt1 | contig 11261 bp, 11 predicted proteins | sample MGYA00580205_ERZ1673746 | MGnify/ENA primary metagenome ERZ1673746 (study PRJEB41218, sample SAMN15661771) | gut metagenome | host: Homo sapiens | place: Canada: London | collected 2015-08-20/2019-03-30 | study: EMG produced TPA metagenomics assembly of...
GTTATGCTGTCGGCTTTCATTTTTTCTTCTTTCTCGTTAATTTATCGAGCAAAGGTACGAAAAATCGCCCAAAGAGGCAGGCAGAAGGCTTTGTACCGTAATGCACCGGAATGAATTTGGCACAACTGCCACGCCGTATTACTTTTGCAACAGGGAAAAAGCAGTCCAAACCTTTGAAGATTTGTGCGGAATTAGTATTTTTGTCGTGTAAGTCTGGAAGGACTTACGAGATACTATAACGTGAATCTTAGGATTCCCCGAACAACAAAACCGCCAATTTTGTTTCGGCATTTCCGAGAAAGGCCGAGAGTACACGAGGGAAGAATAAGCACGGTTCGCATATCCGATTACGGGTGCGGACTGCTTGTTTATCCGTATGTGTACGAGGTGCTTGGCGGTGCCTGTTGTTTGTATGGAGAACAGCAGGTTCCGCACTTTTTGTTTAATAATATTCATAAAATTATTTATTTACATGAAAAAACATTTATGTTTTATTCTCTTGCTATTTGTAGGGGAATTGAGTTGGGCGCAAATTTCAAATGACAAACCCAAAGGGCAAGTGGTCATGATAACAACCAAAGCCTATGATGAGATTTATAATTTTGGCGAGGTTTCCGAGTTAAAACTCCGGGACGAAGAAACGGTATCGTATTTCGACAAGCGAGGCAATATTATCCATGAAAGACAAATTGATTACAAAGGACGTATAGAAACGGCTTATCTTTATACAGATGAAGGTAAAATAATAAAAGAAATTACAACCACACCAAAAGCTACAGAATCTGCTGTTGTATATGACACTCTCAAATTAAAATTGTATACTTATGACGATTCCGGAAGAGTAAAAACCGAAAGTGTTTTTGAAAATAAATCTCTAATTTCTAAAGACAGGTATGAATATACGCCGACCGGATATAAAAAATATCAATATGAAGGAGATGGGACTCTATCAGGTGTGGCAGAAAAAAAAGGGAATGAACTATCTTATATTTCAGAAAAAAAAGGCGGCGGCAGCATAGGATATTTTGATAATGTAGGTCACATTGTCAAAATGTCGGTGTTTTTGGGAGCGTCAAATGGTGGTCTCGGCTTTTCATCATATTTTACATACAATAAATATGGTGACCTTATGTGCGTGAGTTCACATAGCGGCAGTGTTATCAAAAAACCGCAAAAGGCTATTGTTTATTCTCAACGGCCAGATGGTTCTATTGTGGCAAATTTGGAAAATCAATATTCTAAGGAACAACATAAAGACGAAAATACTTATAGATATGAGTATGACGTAAAAGAGAATTGGACCGTGAAATATGATGATAAGGAGAAAAAAAGATATGTAAGAGAAATTGTCTATGCGAAAAAAGAAGATGATTTTGGCTCTGTAAAGCATAAAATTGAAGAAAGTCGTCACGCATTGGACAGTGTGATATATCAAGAGAAAGTATTGAAACCCCGTCGCCTAAAAGAAGAAAAAGAGGCCAGACAAAAGCACGAACGACAAATATTGGCAGCTTATATCGCAAAGAATAATGCTTTGGCGGAATCTCGTAGCCAGAAATACAAATTGATCGATCAGAAAGAACGGATGGACTCTTATGTGGAAGATTATCCCTATATATGTGAAACCGTAGTATGGAGTTGCGAAGATTTATTATCGTTATCTTCAAAACCCTCTACGGACTATATCGATGCTGTGTTTCATCCGATAGATGTATATGCGAAAAGAATTATGGATTATATTGATTTGCAGCAAACGGTCATAAGGTCGTTAATCAATAAGAATCAGAAGAAAGAAAACAAAACACTGGAGAAATCTTTGAAAAAAGCAGGCAATAGTACACAACGTATCGCTGTATTGAGTTCTTGGCTGAAAAATCAAGGGTATGATCTGTCTCAAAAAATCGTCAAAAAAGATCCTCGAAAATTAAGTTTATATAATGAATATCGAGAATACAAGAAAAAAATAGATAATGCATACAACAAGCGCAATAGTAGTTTATTCAAAGAATTTACTCATTTTGGGCGTGTTTATGTGTCAGATAGATTGGGTGGACGTTTTATCGGTAGTATTTTTGATGAACCCCAACTGGATAATATCTCAACAGAACACCTGAGTAAGTGTATCGAGGTCCAAAAGTTTTTATATAAATTGTTAACGGATAATTCGTTGGAGGAAGAAAGAGAAAAACTGCTTGCGAGACTTAAAGAGAGTGTCGGATACACCCTTTATAGAGATATAAATTTTACAAGACTCAACTGGCCCCTTTGGTTTTCGATATTTGAAGATTATTTGAGACAAAACGGTATTGTTATTTTTAATGACGAATCTGAAAATCCGACAAAAACTAAATTATAACCGCAAACAGTTTAAAGCTATTATGAATAGAGAGGAACGTGACTTTTTGAATAACCTGAAATCTTCCATAAACGATTGGAGGTATTCCTATGAATGTTACCATGAACAAGGGTATTTCTGCGTCGATATTACAATAGACGATATTGACGAATGGGGTGAGAACGCTGACGAGATTTGGGATGCTATAAGTGAAGTTTGTGATGAGTGGAATGCTGGTATTGATTCAAATAGCAACACTTACTATGTAGCTCTGAAACAATAAATGTGGTGCAGGTGTAGGAATTGAATGCAACAACCCGCCCAGCGCGTATCAACAAGGCCATTACAATACTAAAAGGGATAATTCTGAAACCGAATGCATCTAAAGGATGTAGCACATACGTTGAACGGCCTAATTTAGTGGGCGCTTCAGACCTCTTAAAATCCCCTTGACAAACATTGTCGAGGGGATTCGTTTTTTACACTTGATTTCTGCTTCTTCAATGAACCTTATATAAAAAGTTGATGAAAATTTTCCTCTGCTGTTTTTGACTGTTTTTATCCTTGTTCGGTTTAGAAACGGATAAAAAGTTCGATATTAATTCGTTTTGGGCGAAAAAACTGCCATTCCAATCTTTAATATTCGAAACTTGATTATAAAAATATCCCCTCCGTACAAGTCGGAAGGGATTTAATCGCCATATATACCATAGGTTGTGCTTTGGTCGCAATAACGGAGTATTGCGTTTCCGCGCTTTCTATATCCGATAGAGGTTTGTGTGCGGGGCCGGTTTATGGCAACTGATGGTTGTTGGTTTGAACAAGGGAAGTATCAGATGTAAACATATTTTATTATCCGACCGAGAGCAGTCCCACTGACCTTGCTGGAAATCCACGCATCTCAAATGGGATAGTGGATATCGGAGCTTATGAATATCAATAGACGAGGATATTCAATAAGTTTCAAGAAGCTTAACCCCTTTGGTGGGGTATGCTCCACCAAAGGGGTTTGTCTACAACATTCTCATATTGTGCCTTGATGAAATACAATGTTGTAATTTTTCTGCCTGTTCCCTGAACCATCTTACAATAGGCAACCCGTCTATTTTGAGGATGAATTTTCGGCCGTTGGTCTCATCCGGGGAAATCCGTGCGATTACGTTTTCGGCCTTGAATTGCTTTCGGTGCATTTCGGAATAGAGCGTCCCGCTGTATTTGAGCGACTTGCCTCTAATAAGCGTTTCGGTCTGTGCGTCATTAAATCCGATCTTGCGGCAAAATTCGTCCATACGCAGCAGTTCGCGGAAATGAGGGAACCACGCCGATGCCTTGCGGACAAGCATTTGAAAAAAAGACAAATCTTTTTCGTACTGCTTTTTGATATCCGCTGTTTCCGTCATGTGTCGTGCCTGCACAGCCATCAGTTCCTTGCAGTGGTCGGCCCGCAAAGTCTGCATCTGGGTTTGCAGGGTCTCTATCGTTTCATCGCGTGCTGCGACCTCTTGTTTCAATGTGTCTATCTGTTGTTGCTGCCGCTTGACTTTCGACGTGCCGATCATCGAGCCGATACCGTCGAGGATGGTCGTGCCGACCTCGGCGGCGGAGTTCTTCAGCTTCTCGGTTCTCAGCTCTCCTTTTACCGCTTTCAGTTCCGCTTCGGCTTGTTCTTTGGCTATCCGGGTTTTCTCGGCCTCCTGCTTCTGCTTGGCGATGATGTAGTCCGTCCGTTCCAGATGTTCGCGTCCGGTCAACTCTTTCGACGTGCCGCGTTCCATGCCGAGCGCTTCGGCCAATATGGTCTGCATTTGGCTCATGTCCTGCGGCAAGAGTTTGCAGGACTTTCCCGTGTCGTGGTTCATCCAGTCCCACACGATATGGGCGTGGTAGTTCGGCTTCCATGTGGTTTTGTCGCCGGGCGTTTCGTAATGCCCCTCGTCGCGGTGGATGAAGATTTGCAGCGGCGTAATGCCCCATCGTTCCTTGCATACCTCGCAGAAATGCCGCAACTGTTCCATCGCAGTATCTTCTTTGATGACGACCACGCCCTCTTTGATCGGGGTGCTGCCACGGACTACGGTTACCTTGCCCGTCTTCTTGTTCACCCGTTTCCGGTCTTTGGTCTGCATCGCCCGGCCTGTCTTTTTCTTGACCATTGCGGCTATCTGCCTGCTGCGTTCTTCAAGCGAGGTATCGCCCAGTTCAGGCGATACCCATGTCTCGTTTTTCGCCATGAGGTCGGTGCGGATGTATATCTTCTCTTTGCGGATATTGGCAAGATATTCCGCTAACCGTCTGTTATGCGCCCCGCTGCTCGTAACGAGGCAGGGCTTTATGTTGATGGATGTCTTTGCCATAATTGTCGGTGTTATGGAAAGAGCGTCCGAAAGACGTTCCTTTCCTTTTGTGAAATGAAAACGATGATTACCTTTGTGCGGGGCCTTCCGCTTCTGTCGTGCGGTCGTCGTCGGCCATCGGGCCGGAGGCAGCGACCGTCCGAATGGTCGTTGCTCTGAAAGACCGCCGCGGGGAGTGCAGAGGGGGCAACCCCTTGCCGGGTCGAGGGCGGCGCCCTCGCGGGTTTTCAGGGCAGGGCCCTGAACCCCTCGGGAGAGCCCACAGCTACCGAAGCGAAGCCGGTAGTTATAGTGGGCTATATCAAGGCAAGCCTTGAAGTTTCCTTGCCACTCCCTCCGCTCGTCTGACGCTCCCCGGTATCGGGCTATCGCACCTTATGCCCGTGCGGTTGCTGTTTGCGCTGCACTTGTTGCCGCTGCTTCTCTTGCAGGTATTCGTTCAGGTCTTTGTGGTCGCGGTAAAAAACGGACTGGTCGATCACTTCGGACGAGGGTAAGGATTCTTCCAGTCGGGCCAACGCTTTCCGCCCTGCGTCGTCGTTGTCGAGGAAGGCATGGACGACCCTGTGGCGCGAGAAGAACGGAACAGCCTTGTGCAGATTCGTCACCGAGTTGAGCACGATGCTGTCAATCGACGGTGACGGGTTACCTTTCAGCGAGAGATAGGATAGAAAGTCGATAAATCCCTCGAACGCCATTGCCGTATCGCTGCCGTTGTCGAGTGTCGTAATATGTTTGGGCGATGAGCCGCCTTTGAACCGCTCGGAGCGGAGCTCCCACCCTCCGGCATCGTTGCGGAACCCGACGGCGAAAAAGGCGCGGCCGTTTACCTCGTAGCGAACCTCGCGGCAGAATGCCGCGGCGACCGACAGAACGATGCCGCGCGAGGCGAGATAACCGACCAATGCCGGATGACGAAGCGGAGCGTCGGAGAGGACGCGGAGCGCGGGGACGGTAGCCGGGCGCACGACCGGCGAGGGCCCTCCAACGGCCGGACGTTCGTAAATACCTGATGAAAGAGAAGTAGACCCGGCTTGCCTTATCTCACCGTTCGAAAGGATACGGATGGCGGCGTAACGGTCGCACCGCTCCAACCGCATCACGAGGGTAAGTAATGTGCCGCCTTCACCCAGTCCGAAGTCGTACCAGAGGTTTCGCACGTAGTCCACTTTGAAACTCGGCGTGCGTTCTTCCCGCAGGGGTGAAAGATACATGCCGTAACCGTTGCGTTCGTATTTGGGCTGAATGCCCCGCCGGGCGAGAAAATCACGGATGGAAATCCGGTTGCTGTATGGTATGGCAGTCATTTTTCTGTAAGTTTGTTGAGAAAACAGTGTAAAATCCAGTGAAATAAAAAGTTGGCGTCTTACAACTCTCTTACACGGCATCCGGCGCTGTAAGACCGTAAGAACCCGTAAGACTTTGTAAGAGGATTTGTAAGAAATGTAAGATTGTGAAAATAAGAAAGCTACCTTCTTTTTTCAACACTCTTACATCGCTGCATCGTTCAGCAATCCGCCGAGCTGTTCCCGCGTGACGGTATAGACACGTGCTGTCTTGCTGTCCTGCCGCTGCGTTTCGCCGTTGTAGGTAATCGTATAGCGTTGGTAGTAAGTCGGTGGTGCGGGTCGCAGCTGCCAATTTTCGGCAAGAATCCGCCGCACGGTGGGATGGTCAACACGGATGCCGCGTATCTCCAGCATATTGACCATATCGCTCACGTCGAACCGGTACTCCGCAAGGTTTTCGGCCTCCATAATGTCGCGGATGATCGACAGCATTTCGGTTTCGGTCTTGCTGCGGTTGTAGTGTACGATCCGCCGCAGGGCATCGGTGACCAGCAGTCGGGGCGCAAACCACATACGGCTCTCTTCATGTGACGAGAACATACGTTGTTGCAGATAAAAGAGCAGCCCCGGTATCTCGGCCCGCATTTTGGCCAGCAGGTGTTGGTCGTCATGCAGGAGCGGCGGCACGCGCCGCACCCAGTAGCGGGTTTCCGCCGCCTCGATCAGGACGGGATTGCGCTCGTTGTTGGAGCAGAGGACGAACTTGCCGAAAAACTCCACCTCCCGGCGGTCGCGGCCTTTCGCCTCAGCCTTGTAGCTGCGAGCGGTCGATAGGTTCTTGATTCGCTCTGAATCCTCGCGGCGGTTGAGCAGCACCTCGTCCACGCAGATCAGCAGTTTGCCCGTCCAGTCGTCGTTGAACTGCGAGCGGAAATCTTCGTTGGTATTGAAGGTAACGTTTCCGCCGAAGATCGACTTTAAGAGATTGAGAAAGGTCGTCTTTCCCGTGTTGCGTTCATCCGACACCAGCAACAATACCGGCAGCCGTTGCAAGGGGCGCAGGTAGAGCAGTTGCAGATAATCGTACCCCAGTTCGACCTGCTCGCCGAAGATATGAGCGAAAAAGTCGTGGATGTGCGGAAAGATGCCATCGGCGGGCTGAAAGGGAATCGGCTCGTAACGGTTCAGGAAACCGTCGATCTCCCGGCGGTAGTTCGTGTGGTCGGGAACCGTGCAAAAGCCGTCGTATTTCGGAATGCAGGCCAGATAGCTTTTCCCGTAGTCCTGACGCAAGGTCTCGACATTCCACGGGATGAGCGTCTCGACGCTCCGGCCGCTGCTCAACGGCTGCCGGACCCGCTTGTAGATGGTCGTTCCCACGCGCAGATAGGGGCTTTCTCTTTTCACTGTTTTAGCGGGCATGGCTACCTCCTTTCCTGCCAGTGCGTATCGCCTCCACGTCCTTATGCATGTAGCGTTTCCGCCCGCCGAACGGGTAGGATTTAATGTATCCTGTCTTTTCCCAGCACCAAAGCGTGGAAGAGTCGATCTTCAGAAGCGCCAGCACCTCTTTGCGCGATAGAAATTCTTCTGTGGGTGTCTCTTCTGCGGTCTGTTTTATTCCTTTGGCCGCTTCCTTGAGAATCGCCTTCAAATCGTCGAGAGTAACAGTAACGCTGACGTTTGCCCCCGACTCCAATAAATCCCTTAAACTCATAATCGAAATTTTTAGATTAAACTTGGATTCGTTCGTTCCGTCCAATCGGAACCGGGGCAAATAAAAAGGGAGATTTTTCGGAGAGCAAAAACACTCGCTATCTCCTTAAAATCTCCCTGAAATATCTTTTTGAGGGGAAAATCAGCTGTCGTGTTCGGCCATATAGCCGGGAATGTCGTCGATGTTGGGAATGGTGAATTGACGTGTCTGTGGTGAATAGAGTTTGCCCTTGATGTAAGAATCCTCCAACTCGGCAAGCGGTGCGAATACGGTTTTCAGCCACGGCACGACCTCCTGTTTCGGCTGTCCGAAATAATGGGCCATGTTCCACCCGAAATGGAATAGATCGACATTTTTAAGTTTTTGTGGATGGATGGGTGCGAGTTCTGCCGGGCAGGGCTGGTTCAGGGCATAGGTGTCGATGTAGCAACTGAGCCGGGCCAGTTCGTCCGGCGTTATGTACGGGCCTACGGTTAGCTGGCTGTAGCGTTGGAACAATGCGATTTTTTCCCGCTGTTGTTCTGCCAGCCGCTTGTCGGCTTCCTGCTTGATCCGTTCGATGTCCGGGGCGGACTGTTCGGCAACAGGTTCGGCGGGTTCTGCTTCCGCTTCGCGGCGTTTCTTCCGGGCCATATGCGGCGTGAATACCCGGATGATGAAATCAGCCACGCTGGAAGATGCCGCTATAATGGTCAGATAGAATATCGCGCAAATACCCAGCACGATCAGAAAGACGAGATTCGCCGTACCCGTATCCGCACCTTTGGCCAATATCACGAACCGCGCGACCATAGACACGAGAAGCCCCGCGACAACAACTATCGCCAGCAGAATCACATAACTGTCGAACTTGCGGAAATCCATCTATTCAGGTATCAAGTGACGCCAAAATGACAAAAGGACTATTTGAAGAGCTCCGAATGGCTGCCGATCCTAAGTAACGTTATTATATCTTCTTCCTCGTCATACCATATCAATAGGAAATCTCCCTCTATATGGCATTCCATGCAGTCATTATATTCTCCTATCAGTTTATGCGCTTTCAATTCAGCCGGCAATTCTTCGTCGTTTGCAAGCAACCTTAAAACTCCAAGTAATTTTTCCAGCTTTTTAGGCTGGTTTCGATACCTTTTAAAATCCTTTTTGTATTGGGTACTTTGACGTATGATCTTCATTCCTCGCAAGATTTTATGAAGGCTTCCGTACTGCTAATATCGACCACTCCGGCATGTTTACCCGAACGCGCTTCCTTTATTGCTGTTATGGTAGTTTCATTCGGTTCGTTATAAACGCTGTCCATCAGGATACATTCCACATAATTACTGAGGCTGCGATTCGCCCGTTTCGCCTGTTCTTTCAGTCTTTCCAACAAATTTGCGTTGAGCCTGAACGCTGTTTGTTTTTTTTCCATCCCCGTTTCCATTGTCGTTATCTATTGGTTTAACTTGTTTTACTTTGTTATACAAATGTAATGCCTTATTTTTGATATACAAAAAAATCGACATATTTTTTTCATTTAAACATTGAATAAACTCACTGAAGCGGAACTACGCTGTGTTGTTATCTCATCGTGCTATTTATTTCTATTTCGATAATCCGATCATTTCTCGTTCTTTTGCTGTACAAATCCCTCGATTTCGAGGGGGTTACCGCTTCACTCTATACCTAATTGATAAGGATGTCGGGATTATCGAGAATGTTTTACCTCTAAACCTAATTTAGAGGTAAAAATTGCATCTATTCCAAGAATCCGATCATCTCCTTCTTCATCTCATCGTCGATGGTTCGATAACGGGCGAACGCCTTGCTACCTTCCTTATGGCCGCTCAATGCACTTACCATGTTCGGGTCTTTAACCTTTTTATAAATGTTTCCGATAAATGTGCGGCGAGCCATGTGCGACGATGCGATCTCGTATATCGGTTTATGCACCTCCGCGCGTGTCCGCTGGTCGGGTACGGTTACAATGCGATCCAGTCCGGCAAGCCGGAACGCTTCCTTGATCTTGCGGTTATAATGCTGTTCCGTGGAAAAAGGAAACAGACTTTCGCGCCCTTCCTCACGGTATTTGTCAATCAACGCAATAGCCGTTTTGCTCAGCGGAACGCGAACGGTTATCGGGCGATCCTCTTTCGTCTTTCTTTGGATATATTCTATCGAATCACCGATAATATTCTGGTAGGTCATTTTGAACAAATCGCTGACGCGGCATCCGATGAAGCAGTGGAAGATAAAAATATCCCGCTGTATCTCGACCTCTTTATTGACGGATAAATCGGCTTCGAACAGTTGAGTCCTCTCTTCATTGGTTATGTAGATAGGCGTTCCATAGACGATTTCGCCGATGGTGAAATGTTTGAAAGGATTGTTCGTCGTATGTCCGTTGTCGATAGCCCACAGGACGAACGCCCGGAAACGGGTAAGCATGTCGGCGACTGTATTCAATCCGCGCGGTTTGGGCATTCCTTTTGGTATTTCTTCGCCGTTTTCGTCGAGCACGGGCGGACGTTTTCGCTTCGGGGTTTTAAGCGCGACTTTCGCCGAGTAGGGATATTTCTCGTAAATTTCCGGGTGATGTAAAAATACAGCCTTTTCATCCAGCAAGAAAGTTTCGAGTTGGCGCAGTATTTCCGGGGTGAGGTTGGCAAATGAAAGGATAAATCCCCGGCTTTCTTCCGCTTTCTTGTATAACTCAAAGCGGTGCAGGCAGCGCACCAGCACCTTGAAATTTTTCAGCCGGTTGTCGGACAGTTTATGTGCGGCGAGGTAAATGTCTATCACATCGAAAAAGGTCTTTTCGTACTCCTTTTTTGCTTTCGTTGGCTTATGGAACCGTTTAACGAGGCTTTGGAGATATTCGCGGGTGATGGCGGATTTGTCGGGTGCGGTGTTGATCTCCCGCTCCAGCAGGTCGGTCAAGGCTTTTAGTCGGGAACGCTTTCCCAAAAGTTGTTCCCGTTCTTCTCCCTGAATTAGCGGGATATTGATGTCGTTTTTCTTACCCCAGCGTTTGCGGTCGATCCATATTCCGGAGCCGATACGAATACGAATGTCGCGCGAAACGTAGAGCCGCAGGTTGATTTCCGATTCTCCGGCGCTGTTGGCCGTCTTGCCGATGTAGTAGTTCGTCTGTGCCATAGCCTGAATTTCTTTGTTGCAAAGGTAATATACCCTGTGGACACAAACAAGTTTCCGTGTCCGCAATTTGTCCGCATTTTTGAAAAACAGCTAAAATTGCCTCCAATTAGGTACAAACAAAGTCAATCTTTATACATTGATATGCAATCTATTATGATTTATTTTCAATTTGTTATGTTTGCGTAGTTTTGGACTATTCAAAACCGGCTCCGGGTACAGGAAAAATCGCTTAATTTGTTGGTTATGACAAGTTAAGCGATTTTTTTGATTGTTCCCGCATGTGAAAATATGCTCTTGGGTGGGTTATCTTTTGTGAGATGGCTGGAATATATCCAATGATTCGTCATAGATCGGGCTGTCGATCCCGAGGAATGACAGGACGCTGTGAAAGACATGATACTGCCCGACCTTTTTCTCCGGATCTATTT
>ERZ1673746.2118-NODE-2118-length-11221-cov-4.010657_pt1 | contig 11221 bp, 16 predicted proteins | sample MGYA00580205_ERZ1673746 | MGnify/ENA primary metagenome ERZ1673746 (study PRJEB41218, sample SAMN15661771) | gut metagenome | host: Homo sapiens | place: Canada: London | collected 2015-08-20/2019-03-30 | study: EMG produced TPA metagenomics assembly of...
GGGATGTATTGTCTGATGAGTTTATTGGTATTCTCGATGGCCCCCTTTTGGCAAGAAGCGTAGGGGTCGGCAAAGAAGACCGGAATACCGAGGACACGAGTAATTGTCTCGTGATCTCTAAATTCAAATCCGTTGTCGGTAGTAATAGTCTTGAGTTTATCCTTATAGGGGAGCAAGAGCAAGATAGCTGCTTTAGCAGCTGCCGCCGGATTAAATCCTCCATCAATTTTCTTGATAAAAGGGAAAGTAAGCTCCTGATTGCCAATGACAAAGTCACACTTATACGACTTCAAGATTGGGCTGTCTTTCAATCTCTCATTACACGATTGAATTGCTTTGGGAATGTTTTCTTTTTTGATTTCAACCCCAAAGGCATTTTCGTGTCCCATAATGCTCTCAAAGCATCCCGTTGATTCCAAAAACAATTTCAAATTATCGATTGAACCGTTGTTGATATTTCGCCCAGAGCCACCATACAAGTTCTCATCTTCATTCCGCTTACGAAGGAGCAGACATGGCCGCGTATACTCTTCAGCGATTCGTGTTGCCGTCAGACCAGTGTATACTTCGTCAAGAAGCCCGGTCACATTGACAAAAAGAATCTTATTTTCACGCTGGTTGTACCGCTCTATAAAATCACGAATGGCATCTTGGCCGTGCTTACACGCCTTGCTTTGGCGGTTTCTTATGTTAGTAGCAAGACGAACAACTCTTTCACAAATGCTTTCCTCCGTTGCTTCTTTTTCACCGCGTTTCTTATATTTAAAGGTTTCATACTCTCCGAGCAAAGCTCTGAACATAAGTTCCTTTTCCGCCGAATTTCCTGCCCGGATCACCGCGTTAATAGCCGGCACAATGTAGAATTGAATGTCATGTATTGTAGGATCCGATTTGATTTTAAAACTGTTTTGCTCACACAACTGCTTTATAAGAGGATTTGAAATCAATGCTATACCTTTGTCCGCGATATACTTTGTTTCATAGGAACGCATATCCATCACATCAGCGATATTCCCAATGGCCGCAAGGTCAATATATTTATCTGCAAATGACGTCCACAATTCTTCATCAATCGCCTGCAAAAATTTGTATGTAATTCCCGCGCCGCTAAATTCTTTATTGGTGTATCCGCATGTCTGATTGTTTACAACAATTGCATATGGATTTTCAGTTTCAGCAATATGGTGATCAAGAATTATTACATCTATCCCTGCTTTATTTAATGCCTTACATGGTTCAATATCATTCGTACCAGCGTCAGGGACAATCACCAATCGGGCAGACTTTGGTATTTCAATATCACTTTGAAGGCCATGTTGTTTTCCGCTATGCAGGTGATATGTAATATTTATATCTTTCTTCTGATCTTTTAAATATGAAATCAGCATCGCAGCAGATGTATAACCATCAACATCGCAATCTACGACAACATGAATTTCATCGTCCAAATGACCAAGCAGACAACTAACAGCCACGTCTATGTTTTCAAGATCTTGATATGGAATCAGGCAGTCACTTTTCAAAGAAAGGTACTCTTTTGGGTTTTCTATGCCTCTATTCTTTAATATTGTAAATTCGATATTCGTAACATCATTTCTGCTTCCAGGAATAAGCTCGTAATCCAGCTCCATGTCACCTACTTTATTCTTTTTATGCACTCTGAAATAAGCCTTTTAAATTTTTTCGGATCGTCGGTTGGACTTTCTTTTTCTTCCAAGATACCTACGGTGTCAATAACAGCATACACGTGTATCTCATCAATAAATCGCCTCGCCAATGTATCAAGCTCTTCTCGCGACACATCTTTATCAAAAAGGAACACGACATCTACACACAAACGTGTGAGCATATCAATTTGCTGTCGAGACACCCTTTTTCCGCCAGTAGCGACTGCATTGCACATGCCCATGCTCCAAAGCTGCATAACGCTTTTTTCTGCTTCCCCTACATAAACTTTATGCGCCCTTTGAATTGCATCGTATGTATGATTGAGACCATATAACACTTTTGATCGATTGGTTGGCTCAATATATAAATACTTCAGTTCTCCATCCTTTTGAGCCTTCCCAAACATCCGGCCTTTCACGCCAACCAGTGTACCGATTTCATCCCGGATTGGGATTGTTATCCGGTTTGTCTGTTCATCATATCCAACCTCAAATTTAGCCTGCGTGCCATAATCAATATTGTCCTTGAAAAACAAATCATTTACATACGGCATGTAATACGAAAGAACATTCTCACTGATTGGACGCAATGGTTTACTGTCATAATCCTTTTCAATATCACCACTAAGTTCAATAATCTCCTGTGCAATTCGTATACTGGCAGGAAGATCGGCGTCAAAATCATGGTAATAATCGATTCCAATCCACTCGCATACCATTTTTATTGATTGAAAGAAGGATTCATCTTTAAAAAATTGCACAAGAGAAAACAAGTCTGAGCCGTTGCCCACCTTTGGTATATCCCTCGTGTAATCTACGACTGAGATAAATTCGTTTTCATATACCGTAATTGCTGATTTATTATCTCCGTCCGGATTCCCGCAGGAATAGTATCCTCCTTTGTGCGTTATGTGGTGGCACCCAAGCTCTTCTAAAACTGTTTCAATTTGATTGTTCTCAAGAATATAATTCTTCAGGTCTTGAACTTCAATAAAAGCTCACCTTCACTTTCTTACAAGCTCTCCGACCTCGATCCATGTGTTCAAGTTTAAATCGACTTCAAACAAAAGATGTGGCTTTGTGCCAAACCTATTTTTATCAACATTGAAGGCATAATACCTTTTATTGGGATTTAAATCATGTCTTGCCGGTTCTCCCCAATCCGTCTCAGAAGCAACATACCCATATTTCGAAAACTTATTTGGCGGTATCTCCTTACATAACAACAATGTATGCAGCACACGCTTCAATCCCTTGCAGTTCGCGATTTGATTGGAGACAAGTTCATCCGGTTCAATATAATTGGCATCGTCAGTAAGCTGAATGGACAAATAGCCAAACATATTCAGTTGTTTGCATATTTCCGTGATCTTAGTAACGCTTACCATCATTGCCGCCCAATCTCCAACTGTCGCGATATCGTTTTTCATGGTATCATAGAAAACGTACTTAATGCCTTGCGTCATACTTGCTTTTCGTATTTCAAATTCAAGAGTTTTATCATCATAAGCCATTGAAACATCCTTGGTAAAAATCAGCCCCTGTGTTTGGTCTTCAATCCATTCAGCGATATGCATGATATCGTTATATTCAGATGACAGCTTTGATACACGCTCGATGTAATGCTCAATCGGCTCTGTGACATCACCCCAATCATCTTTTTCAGGATAAATGAATTCTCCGTTTTTGTCCTTGTAAAGACCTAAAGTGATTTCTCTTTCCTGTTTATTCAGATTGATACCATGCAACTGCTGAAATTCGGGATTGTTTATCACTGTTGTGATAAGTGCATATCGCATTTCTTCTACAGTCATCTCATTGAGCATAACCAGAACCTTTTCCTTACGCACAAGCGTGATATATGCAATGAGTTTTGCCATATATCTGCTTTTGCCCGCATTACTGAGCATACCAACCGCCATAACCGACTTCTTTTTCAGGCCGCGAAAAACATCATTCATAATTGGGAACGGAATTGACAACCCCATATCGGGAGCTTCCATGCAATGATGCAGCGTATCCTTTATATTGCTGTTTAGTATTTCCGCACTGTCATTCGTCAAAATCACAGTATTAATCCGATCAGCTTTAGAGCGAATCATACGGTAAATATCGGACGCAGTAAACTTTTCGAACAACTTGTGCGACATGATCTTCTCAATATTAAAACCATTTCGCTGGTATTCTCGAAGCAAGGAATACTTTTTCAGTACTTCAAAATAATTTTTAAAATCATCTATAACAGCAAGCTGCATCCAGTCCGCGATTGTTTTCCAACCACGCAAAAGTTTATACTGCGCAAGACGCTCCTGATTTTCGCTCATGAATGTTACTACAACTGTTTTATTCAAAGCCTGAGAGCGTGTCTCGAATATTGTAACTGCGCACTCATAAAAGAAACGTGTGGCTTCATCGAAAAAATCATATTTGCTTTTGATATACTGACTATATTCAACGATAAGATCAGGGTTACGATAAATTGAACCAACAACCATAATTTCATTGGTAATATTCGATACCGTTTCTTCTATTTTCTCACCCCCCCCCGAAATTCAAATTTCGTCGAGTACATCAGCAATTGATACGTCGCCTTTGTGGCGATTGGGTTTGTTTGCACGTGGTATAATGTTTTCGTATATAACATTCGCGGACTCTTGCTGTTGTTCTCCCAGAAGGGATTGCTTTTCTTTCCATTCCAAGTAACCATCATATCTGCTCAATAGTATCGCCAAATCATAACTAATGCGTTGTATTGAATCCATACAATTGCCTTTTTGCTTGTTGTATTCATACACGCGATTAAGGTAAGCTTGCTTACGCTGCCACATATCGAGCAAATCTTCAGGAGGGCATGGTTTTTTTAATCCCTCATATTTTCCGCTGTACACACTGGCCAATTTTACATATATGTATTTAGGCATACATGACAAATCATACGTATACAACAAATAGTCTGTAAGCAATCTTTTGGGGTTATCTGAAGTATTTTTCTCCCTATTTCTGCTTCCTGTCGATCTTCGTTTTTGCGTTACACACTTTGCGATTGCTTCACGAGCATCAACGGACATCTTCTCAACAAGCGAATCCACCTCATCCGAAGGCATTCTGCCTCGTTTTCGGCTGAGAAGTCTTTCTTTTTCACATTTGGCATGTAAAAATCGTTTTGTTTTCTCATCGTAAACGAGGTCCAGAATGTCTAACACAAGATTTATTTCTTCCCCGCAGATTCCGCATTTACGCGTAATCTTCACGACAATCACCCAATATCCTGAACGACTTTAAGGATTTGATGAAGAACCTTTACATCAGAAACCGTACGCATTGCCGTGGGCAAACCTGCGTCAGCAACGGCTTTTTTGGCTTTTTGCTTCAGTACCGGGGACAACGAATTGATCATACCTGTAATTTTGTCTCTCAGCACCTCTGCTTCATTGGTGTTTTCCTCAGGCTCATTTTCATTTTCGCTCTGTTCTACACCAATTTCCTCTGCATATTTACGCTCCTCTGTTTTGATTGCCTCGTGAATAGTGTTCTTAATGACAAATTCTCTATTTCCAGAGGTTTTATCAATCAAATCCTGATAATCGAGCAAAGACGGATCTTCGATATCATCTCCAGCCTTATGAATGCCGGTACGATCTTTCACAACGAAAGCGCGAACCGTCGTATAATCATCTTCGTCACGATACATACGAATACAGGTTTTCGCATTGTAATCCATATTCTTAAAGCCATCAGGAATTTTACGTCCAGTAGCAACAGTGACTTCCTTACCATTGATTTCCTTTGTGATCTTTTCGTCCGTTTCTCGCGCAGTAACGATGTAGTGTTTGCCGGAACCCATCAAATCAAGAATCAATTCCTGTCCTTTAAAATTGACCGTCTGGTAATCCTTAAGTTCCATGCCCGCGCCTTCAATTTTGACGAATTTTTCGTCTCCAGTAAGGCCAGCAGCAGCAGCTTTTACCTTTGCTCTCTTTTTTGAAAACTCAACAATACTTGTTTTTGTGGTAAGATTCAAAACGCTTGCGCCGTCAACCACAATCATATCCGGTCGGAAGGGCTTCCCGTCACTGTCGAGATATACTTCGTCTGTTTCATTTCCATCATCGTCTGGAATGTAAAAATCCTCACCATTCTTGGCCCGTTCAATAAACTCCAAAACTTCTGTAATTGACTGCGTATATGCAATAAGGATATTCCGCATATCAACACCGTTCTCTGCAAGTGTAGGAAGATAATCATCTACGCTACCGCTCTCCGGGTCAAGGTACAGCACTTTGAACGGAGAGCCGTCCGGGTTCTTTAGGTATGCAGATTGCAGCGCCATTGTTGACTTTCCCGTGAACGGATTGCCAAATAGAATCATCTGAATCTTACTCTGAATTGCATTTCCACTTCTAAATCTTGCCAAATTAGTTCCTCCAATAAATTTTTGTGTTATAATATGGGATATAAGTAGCGCTAAGCAAAAGAAATAACCGCGAAGGACGTTTTGTTATGGACTTAAACAACATTAATACCATTCTCACTGGCGTGGAAAGTATTGCCGCAGTCGTTTCCGCTATTGTTGCAGTCATTTCTGCCGTTAGGGCGCACAAGTATGCAAGCATAGCCAAAAATCTAATTTACAATGAAACTTTACGTCTACATGATAATGCACATTTGCAACAAGGCCAAATTCAAAATAACTACATCACAAATGACGAGTCTAAAATACAAGAAATCGCAATAACCGAAGCGCAAAAAGTTACAGCTGGCGCAACATCAAAACTTGCATCCCATATTCCAAAAATGGAATTTGTGGGAGCGGATTTACATGTGTTAACTCCACAATATAAGTCTCATAATATTAGCAACAGCGAAAAAGACTGAACATCCTGCCGCAATTAACGAAACAGTAGCCCAAAAATCAGCTCTTTTCATATCCTCGTTTAGAAATTCAATCAAACTCTCACGGTCCAAATAATCACATTTTTTTGAACTTTTCTTCATATTGCACCTACCTTTTTAGATTACTTTATCTATCATTTATTGGCTCACCACGGCTCATCATCATCCAATTCATCGTTGCTTTCAAGACTCTTGCCCCAGTTGCCACCATTCGAATTAGAACTACCGTAATCGTCTTCAGCTTTTTTTGATGCTGCAATTTTAGCAATTGCCTTGTCAATTTTATCTTCCGAATATTCTTCAGTATCAATTGTCTGAGGATCCGCACCAGTAATCACAAACAAGCGTTGCGTAGGCGAATTTACGCGTTCCATTTTGTTTGCAGTGCCCCAAACACTGGCTTCCTCAACCTCTTCAATATCGCGTTCTACAATAATATCTCCCCAAACTTTGATGGACGAATAAGGCTTAATATTCTTGCGGAATGCAGTAGCCAATTTCGAATCATAGATGACAAACTCTGCATCTTCAATCGACTCATAATTGACAATCTTTGCAGATACCGTAAATTTCGTTTTATCTTCGTTTGGTTCGATCCCGGTAAAAACGATCACCTGAGTAAACTGTGCATTTGGAGTGTAGTCTTCTGCCTCCATGTCAATCGGTCTGCACAAACTTACCTGGGTGGGTACCAAACGAACATTATGCTTATCATTGTATGTACTAAACTCAAGATTTCCCTTTACAAAAACGCTTGCGTCATCTTTCAAGTTCGTGCCAATCTCTTCACATGCATCGAATTCGGTAAGAACTTTTTTGTCGTTGACTTCATTTCCCTTCTTATCAACAATTTTCTTGACACCAACGTTTACGCCAATCATTCGATAGCCTTCTTTATCGAAAGTATACCGATCTTTCCATGCCACTTCCTGTGTGTCCTTTGTAATCCCTTTTGCCTTGTCTTCCCGGCGAGAATAATACACGGACTTACGTTCCATACCATTAAGGTATGTATATACAGAGCTGCCATCTTTGTCGATTTTCACTCCAAAATTAACTGATCGGAATGGTTTCTTGGTGCTCTGTGTAAGCTTATCCTCATAGAAACTATCCTTGTCGGTCCCAGTCACAAGACCAGAAACACTAAACGAACCACGAGTCTGTACCAAATCAATCAAACGAGTTTTTTTCTTTTCTGCCAAGTTGAATCTCCTTTAATAAATTAATTATTTTATGTCAATCATAATCGGCATCGAAATTGATGCTGGTCATGTTCAACAGCTTATACCTATCACAAATTTCAGTTTGATGCATAAGACCTTCTTGTGTCGTCGGATAAAAGTAAAACGTTTTTCCGCCTCGATTCACAGGAACTTTAAACCCAATCAGCTTTCCACATTTTTCGCAAATCAAATTGTCTCCATTCCACTTAGCGTGCTTCCAGCAAACATTATTGAAAATATGTAGCAATATCCAAAACCACCTTGTCACTCTTCGTCCTCCTCTTGTTCCAAACAAATCGTAGTAATCCATTCGCTTTTGCATGAAGGACACAGATTCCAGACTTCATATGGCGGTGAATCGAGGCCGTGACCGTCTATAAATACGGCTGGTTCATCAAATTCGAATCCGCATTTCTCACATTTAAACACTATGCCATAATCTGTCGAAACACACGAAACGGATCATAGACATCGCTGGAATATACAAGTTGGCAATGATAATCCTCTTCAAACTTTTTTGCATCTTCATTAAGTTTCTTCAAACGAATCTCTTTTTCATTCTTCAACTTCTGTCGTGCCATGTCTTTCTCATAGCATACCTGAACATGTTCTTGGTACGCTGCATAGTCACCCTCAATTTTCTCATGGCAATACGGACACTCAAAAATCGGCTTCTTCATTTCAAATTTCATTAAACGATTCTCCTCTGTTATGTATTTTGATTTACTGTTAATATTACTTCTATGACATATAAAACTGCTAGACGGCATCACCTTCTGCAAGCGGAGGAATTGTACATTCTTCCGTAAGATATGTAATTAGCTCATCGGTACATTCCGGACAAAGATCTACACTTAATTCATCGCCATCATGCACACTGCCATATCCCAACTGTTGGTGATAAGAAAAACTATATGTGTTTGCATCAATCTCCTTTCCACAACGATTACAAATTACTTTAATAGTCATCTTCTTCCCTCTGATCGTGTAAATTCTTGTTTATTTTTATAATTAACTGTGGTATACTGTTTTTAAAACAACCACAGATTTAAAAGGAGTGTAAATTATGCCTCGTGGAGTCAAAAAAGAAGTCACTTATACCGGAAAGGCTGCAAAGATCAATGAAAAAATCCTGAAGCTCGAAGCCGATTTAAAGGCAGCAAAAGAAGAGTTAAAAGCAGCCTATAAAGAACAGCTCAAGGAGGAAAAACGCGCCGCCAAAGAAGCTGAAAAGGAAAAAAGAGAGAACCTTATTAAAGCCCTCGAAGAAAGCGGAAAATCTACAGAGGAAATCTTGGAATTCCTCAAAGGCTAAAAACTAGTATTTTACGGTCGGCTTTGCCGGCCGTTTTTTTCTTTTGTCAAACAGCTATGCTTTCACCGATTTTCCTCCACACACAAATTTTCGGCCTTTACAACCAGAATGAGCGAATACACACCAACCACAGGCGCAAGCGGAATCTTTGCATGACAGACAGTCGCCATCATGGCAAGCACACTATCATCAACTTCGGCGCTATCATGAATGACAATAGCATCCACTTCGCCCCGGCGCGTTTTCACACGCACGCGCTGCCCCTTTTTCAAATCCACAGGTGTTTCAAAAAGATATCCACTGCAACTAAAGTCACCTTCATGCCGTACAAGTACAACGTTCGTCATTTCTTTATCTCCTAAATTCATAATAGTCTCTAAAATATGTCCATTCCTCGCAAACGAACCACCGATGCCACCAGCGTTTGGGGCGGCCGCATGCGCGCCGCTTGCAGTACCGGCAAATACCGTTCGCCCTATGGTTCGGAATTGCTTTCATGGTCTGCCTCCTCTGCTGGCTGCTGGAGCCATTTGTATGCATCTTGAATACTCAAAAAATCCGGTATTTTTATAAAACATTCTCGCCTAAATTTTACAGCGCTCAATAAAACCGAAATCTCCTTATCATCCATCGCACGGATGCGGTCTGCGTTGGTCATTGGTACCTCACACAGACATTTTCCACCGCAATGTGGGCAAATCTTTGAAGTTGCACTTACAGTGTTTTCCGTGGCATTAACCGTGGTATTAATCCATGACGCGTACCCAATCCCTCTGCATACCGGGCATACTTTTTGTACTGTTTTCATGGGTTTCCCTCCTCCGGCTTTGAGCGGTAGGCAAGCCATGTTTTTCCGTATTCATCGCCTCTCCCCGCAATTAACCGAGACAAATTATATGCATCCCTCCATCGTGAAGTGTAATCAATTGGAATTGTAGGTTTAAAATCCACATACAATGGTTTAATATCATTTGGATGTCCTTTTGTTATATGTTCTTTTACTTCATCTAGCGTCAGCGGCTGCGGGTTCTCGCGCTCCGCCTTGTATCGGTCGCGCTCTGCGGCCACCGTGGCAAGTTCGCCTATGAGATTCGTGTTGGCGATTCTTTCGTTGGTTAATTCGGCGCGCAATTGTTCAATGCGGTCTGCCGCTTCCGCTGTAATGCCTCCATGATTTTGGTATTGAGCGGAGTATGCGTTTAAGCGCTCCACAAGCTCTTTATCTGTCATGCTCTGCCTCCATTTCCTCCAGCGCGGCCTCGGCGGCTTCGCGGGTCAGAAATACGGTTTTGCCGAGAGCAGATATTTCAAATCCATTCAGATTTGAATAAATACCGTCTAGTAAATCCCACCCTACAAGAATCGAACACCCAGAAAAATGCACAGAAATCACCTTGTATGTAGAGATAACCCCTCTCTTATTTGGCTCATATACGGTATTTCCAAGCAACCGGTATGCCTGCGCCAGCTCGCGGAGGCGGTTAATAGGAATTTCCTTGATGATTTCCAACCGCTGAGCGTTTTCTGTTCGCAAGGTCATGCCTCGCCCGTATGAATCTAAAATGCGCTCGATTTCCTCCGGCGACAGCCCGGTGTCTTCGTAGGATTCGAGTCGGTTAATTGCATAAGCCAAAGGCAAGTATTCGCTGTGATAAGCTAGACGCTCTGTGTGCAGCTCATCTAAAATGCTCATTGCGGTTTCCGCGTAAATCTCCATGTCAATCCTCCCGTATGTCTCCGGCCCATTGCTCGGCCATGGCACGGGCTATTCCCGGGAATGTCTTTGCCCGGTTTTTTGCTCTGTCTTCGCTCGGCGGCATTTTCCATATCCTCTGCTCCCGTCCTTCAACAATTTCTGTCGGTATGAGCGGCGGCAACCCTTTCAGCCAAAGGCACGTTTTCTTTGTTTCGCCATGCCCAAACTGCCACGGCTGAATAATCTGGTCTGGTTTTTTCCAAACCGTTGACATGATTCCAACCGGATTTTCTATCGCTATTTTTGGGCAATCTGCGTTTGCAAACCGCATAAAAAAATCAATTGCCGCCTGCTGCCGTCCGTCTTTGCGCTTTTGCTCAAAATACCTTGCACCACTCACAGCCAAATGGGTACAAGGAGGAAACGC
>ERZ1673746.2121-NODE-2121-length-11216-cov-5.218350_pt1 | contig 11216 bp, 10 predicted proteins | sample MGYA00580205_ERZ1673746 | MGnify/ENA primary metagenome ERZ1673746 (study PRJEB41218, sample SAMN15661771) | gut metagenome | host: Homo sapiens | place: Canada: London | collected 2015-08-20/2019-03-30 | study: EMG produced TPA metagenomics assembly of...
CCAAAAACGGAAAACCAAACACCACCCACTAAGGCGCGGCTTGCTGGCCGCACCTTTCCTATGTGAAAATTGAATATGGAACCCAACAACCGGCGCTTGCCATTTTCCTTGTGAGAATGACAGGCGCTTTTCTTATGTTCAGGAGGATTTCATCGAATGTATTTGAAGCTGTCAAGCAGTCTGTCACCACCCGGCAGGCCGCCGAGCGTTACGGTGTCCGGGTGGGCCGGGAGACATCCCTGCAAAAGCAGAACCACGTGGATTATCTGCTGGACACGCTGCTCTCCCCCGACATGGAGGAACGGGTGGCACATACATGCTCAATTCTATCGTGTCATTTGTGTAAAGTAAGAAGCTCCAAACAAATATAAATCTGCTTTGCCATGCTTTCTATCGACAGCGATGGCTCAATCATGTAAAATATAGCCAGAAAATAGCGAGGAGAGGATGATATGAGTTTTGGGATGAAGCTTTTCTTCGGAATATGTCTGGTTACAATGGTGTGGCTGGTAACACGCATCATCCGCAGGGCAGCTGCTCTAGCACAATGGCATCGCGCAAGTCATCCACAGTTGAAGCATTATCTGTCCACGCTGCTTCTACCGCTGGCGTTCTGGATTGCTCCCCTGTTTTTCCTGCTGCCCCAAATACCTTCTGCGGAAGCACAGCTGATTACCGAACAGGGGACGGTCACAGCATATCAGACCAATACACGCTCCAGCGGGCGGTATAGTCCCAGAGTAACCTATCTGGAGGGGCTGTATCTGGACGGCTCCCAGGTCTGCGGCTATCTGCCCGGCCGCATGACTGATCCGAAGGAAATCCTGAGCTGGCTTGATCCGGCGGATGTGACCATACAGTATAGCCTGGATAGAAGCGGGGAGCGCCAGATCTATACACTGACCACTGGTAGTGGGGCTGAGCTTCTGAGTTATAAGCAGGCGGCGGAGATCCGTTGGCGGGAGTATGCGATCAGCATGATCTGTCTGGCTGGCTTGCTGCTGGCCGGTATAGGCTGGGCGCTGGGTCTCCCGCCCCGTCTATCCGTTGGCATCAGTTCTGGCGGGGCAGAGGACAGCTCGTTGGCGAGGCTCAAGACATGTTTGCTTCTGCTGGGCTACCTTGCCCTGATTTTTCTGGCACTTTGGCCCGCAGCCAATCCCAAGGCTACCATCCACACGCACCCCGCCTCTACTGCGGTGGATATAGACAGGGGTGTGTAGGTCTGTATGCAATATCCTAATTTTTGATAAATTGTAACTGGAATGTCCTGTTATTGTCCCACCTGTGAGGACTTTGTCCAGCCGGCGGAAGGAGGTGAAGCGATGAGCAGGATAGAATTATACCGAAGGACAAAAGGTTATTCTATTTTTGGAGTAGTAAATGCCAAAATGTTTTCCGCCGCAGTGATTTTGGTAGTTATCGCCCTCGGTCTAAAAAATCCTCAACTTATATTGGACAGTGATATATTATGTGTGTTTGCATTGTGTGGCGCTGTTGCACTGTTTTGGATTTTACGCTATTGGAAACACTGGCTTGACATTTTCAAAAAAGACCTTGTTCTTTTTGAGGGCGAAGTTTTTTCAGAAGGCGCGGTGCCGGGATCAAATGCGGAAAGCCCTTGGGAAAATTGGCGGCTTACAGAAAAGGGAACGGACGCGCCGCGGCATTTTGTTATTTGTTTACGGCAGATGAAAAAGCAATATCAAAACAATGCTTTGATCCCGGATATGTGCCGTGGGCCGGTTTCGTTTTTCTATCTAAAGCGGACGAAATGTATTGTAGATATTGTGAGTATTTCCACGCCTGAACAAGATCACCGAAGTAGACACGCGCAGAAAAAAGCAAGGCGAAAAGCCCAACATCAGTAAGCTCCTCGCCTCTGGACACTTTGTCCAGCCAGAAACGAAAAAACAAACACCACCCACCAAGGCGCGGCAGACAGGCCGCGCCTTTCCCATACCCAAAACTGAACCCCGCCAATTTCCCGTTGTGGAGCTGGCCGTGGCGCCGGGACGCAGTACGCAGACCTGCAAGCGGGCCTTGCGGGAGCTGGAGGACGCCGGACTGATCCTGCAGGTGCGTCAGGGAATTGGAGCGCCGAACAGGATTTATGTGCTGGTGCCGAAGAAGCGGGATTGAAGAAAATCCTGCGGCACGGTATAATGAAAAGTAAGAAATCCTCGCCGCCATACAGCGAGGAACGCCGGGAGGCGGCGAGAAAGTTTGTGAGGAAACGCAATAGCGCCGAGAGGTTGAAATAGTAAATATGACAGGTATAGAGCGGATCATAGCCACAATTAAAGACTATCAAGACAAAAATCTTTCTCTGGAAGATCTTCAGTCATATTTTCAAACACTACCCTTATGCTTATATTTTTCAGCACAGCAAATAGAAGAATTAGAGGAGCAACTTGAAACTATCCGTTTTCTTATTTCAGATGAAATGCAGCATGAAACGGTTATACATTATCTGAAGCCTATGAAAAATTACTTAGAAAGTTTGCGAAGTAGTAAAATAGTACCTTTAATTGAAAATTTAATTACTGGAAAAGACATTTCAATCGAAAATGCACAGCACATAGAAGTTTTGCTTGATGATTACTATGAAAATGATGAAGTCATTCAAGATTTTATTTCTTTTGGGATAAAGAGTATAGAACAAAAATCGCAAGCTCGTTTACGGAACTTTTTACCGATGCCGATGTACAGCGAAAATTCCGCAATTATTATTGCTATGGTTATGACAAAGGAACTGATGGGAGGTAACGGCGCAAAAATCCCTTTAGGAACTAGTCCAGCTAATAAAAATCAAGAGGGATCGCAGAAAAGTTTTCCTTTCTACAAGCGATACCCATATGGGAGGGAGGGGCGTAAATCAGATGGGCGAATTAGCGTGGTGGATTTATCCCATAGAGTCGATAGCCATTGGAGCCGCTGTTTTTATAGGGGGGCATAACCTTACCTGCTATTATCCATTTCTCTTGTCACACAAATTTTATATCACCGTGAAGAATCCTAAATTGCAAAAAATCTTGGTTTCTGATCAATTTAATCGTAATAAATCATCTCAAACAAAACATGAAGATCGGAACAAAATGGCTGTACTCGGATTTATTCACTATGTCATTCAATTTCTGCTGTTGAGCGCAATTTATACCTTGGATCTCTATCTTATTGTTTCCAAGGTGGCAGATATTGCATTCAATATGGTTTTCTTTCAAGCGATTTGGCTCAAGTTGGCTTTAGTTTCTCTCACTGCTTGTGGAATTTCAATAATATCCTATCATCTTGACCATGGATTAGGAACATTGGTAAATAGGCACTCTCGTTAGTAATGGACTTAGTCTTGATAGTCTTAGTTTGGGACTGACAAAAAGGGCCGCTTCTGTTTCCGGCTGACCGCGCCATACAGCGAAGAACGTCGGGAGGCTGCGAGGGAACACAATCTCATAGAAAGGATGAAGAAATAATGGAGAGTTGTTCTTGCGGTAAATATCAATATGGAGATGAAGTAAAACTTCCAAACTCTGCTTGGCAATATGTGAAAGAGGGATTTATGGGTACAGTTTACAAGTGCAGCAGGTGTGGATGCTTATGGTTTAAGACTATAAGTAGCGGTATAATTGGAATGCCCATATATATTAAATCAAAACCTGATGCAGACTTTGGAAAGCCAAGTCCAGCTTCAGATGTCAGACTAGAAGATTTACTTGTAAAAAAGTAACGGGATATATAAGAGTGGCAAATATAAGATTCCTTTAGGAACTAAGCCCAGTTAATAAATCAAGAGAACGGCAGAAATAGGCTGGTGGCCTATGCCCGCCGCTGGCCGGAGTGCTGCCGGGAGGCAGCGAGGGAGTTTTCGAGGGAACATAGTAGCGCTGAGAGGTTATCCGTGATTAAGAGAGGATAAGTTATAGGAGAAGGTATTTATGTGTAGCGTTGATTTAATCTATCAATACCTAAAAGAGTACTCCAAAGAAACTGTGGAGCAGTTTGATGATTTAATGGACCAGGTAATGGATCAGGCAAAACAGGGAAACGTTTTTGCAGAAGAAGATATAGACGATTTGTGCAATCTATTGTTTACGGTTGAAAGAGATTTGGAGGATGAGTCGTCATATAATATTGACTGGACGATCAAAGACCGTATTATGGAAACAATCATTATCCTCATATGGAACAGCGGACAGCCTACTTGCTTTGAAATAATAGCAAAAGCGATAGGCAAATATTCTACTCTTTCGCGCCCCTATCTGAAATATGTCATTGAAACATTTTTGACCGTTTTCTTATTAGGAGCTCCGAGCCAGAGTGAGGATGAAATTGTACGAAATCGAGCCATTTTTTTGGGTGCAATGAAAGGATATACTCAAAAGGAAATTGTAAAAAAATTTTGTGAATCGAATTTGAAGCAAATAAAGGAGAAAGAAAAAAATGAAGAACTTCCACTCAAAACCCAAGAATTGAAATCGTCTTTATTAGACATATATAAGTTTGCTTGTGAATGACCGCGCCATACAGCGAGGAACGCTGGGAGGCCGCGAGGAAGTTTGCGAGGGAACATAATAGCGTTGTGAAGTTATTTAAAAGAATAGGGAGCAATGTATGAAAAGAAAAATCTTATGGGGAGTTATGGCCTCTTTTATGATCATAGCGATAGCCTTGATGACGATCATGCTTATCCGAATGGCCCAAATGACCGTTCCTGGAGCATCGTGTGTGTCCCCGTCGGGGCCATATTACGATGGCCTGTATATTGATCTGGTACAGGAAGCGGATTATCAGAGCTATTTAGACAATAGAGACAGCGCAGCGGACAGCCACATTATAAAGATTTCCAATGATACAGGATATCTGGCCTGTGCCTTGGCTTCCTCCGGCGATTTAGAGATTGTGTATCCGAAGTTTGTTCATGAGGGGTCTCCTGTCGAACTGCGTTTTGAGAACCGTGTGCTGACCGGCTACCGACTGACTTATGAGGGAGAAACACAGAGTATGCTCGGAGCCCGTGAGCAGGCAGCACTCACAGAAGATGATCAGACTACCATTGAAGATGTGGCGTTTGAGCTGGCTTGGAGTGACGAAACTTGGGTGACTGATCAGCCGTCACTGGAAGCAGTTCTGGCGGACTATATGGAACAGGTGGATGCTTTTGTAGCTGAAAATGGGCCGCACACTGATGTCACCCTATAAATCCCGCAGGATGAAAGCCATTAGTAGAGTGGAAGGAGCGATTGCTGCCAGTAGTGTCCATGGCCCCACCAGACAGAGGAGCGTTTTTGATGGATGTTTTGTGCAGAGGGAATTATAGACTTATGTGATTTAGGATGCCTTTTCATTGATGAGCACGGAGACATTTGTTGACAGAACATAATAGGACCAGATAATTTTAGGCCGGCTTTCATGCAGAAAGTCGGCTTTTATATCTCCGATATTGCGGGTGCACCGTCTCATTATGTGCTAGGATATATTGAATGACCGTACCTCACCTCGTCATGTGACTTTTATGTAGACAAAGAAAACCTACACCACATAGTTGAGTGGTGTAGGTGTATGTTCGTTTGAATCAAGGCAACAGTCTGGTAATATTTTGAACACACAGTATGTTCGTCAGTTAAGTAAAGTTCCCCACGATAGATTCTCGAATTATATAGAAAATGCTTAGGTAAGCGAAGAACGTAAATGTCCCGGCAGACTGCCAATCACTACATGAGAAGTTTTGTCATCCCAAAAGAAATAAATTCGCAGACAGTAGAGCGCATTGTGGCTGACGCCCTTTTTCAAGTGCCGCTCCAGCAGCCGCCGTTTTCCCCCATAGGTGATGTAATATTCATCTCCCTGCTCCAGGATATCGCTGCCCTCCCCAAAGCCGCACTCGCTTAGGCCAGGGTCAACCGCGTTGCAACGCTGTAAAAAGGCGTCCCGGTTGATCCGGCCCTTCCGGTAATCATAGTAGTCCTCCGCCAGCAGGATCAGGCAACGATAGACCATGGATGGGTTTTGATAGACGGCAGATTTCAGGGCACGGACTGCCCTCGGATGCAAATAGAGACGGTCCGGATAATACTGCTCCACCCATTTTGCCATTTGCTCATAGGTCAAATCGACCGGAGGCCGTTCTGTTTTCCCGTGCTTTAACCGGGCGATTTCCCGTCTCTGACGGTCCATCATTTCCGCCATAGCCGTCATCTGCTTTTGAAGCGCCTGACTGTCCTCCCGACAAGCTGCCATATCGGCGTAGTATGTCTCGGCCAACGCCTTATATTCTTCCTTGGATTCATATACCCGGCGCAACTGCTCCCGACACTGTGCCAGCAATTCCTCCGTGCTTTCCTCCGTACTGGCGGAGAGCATACGGATCTGCTCCGCTTCTATGTAAAACCGAACGCCAAACCCGTTCCAATCAATGACCTGCGCGACGCTTTGCAGGTGAATCGCTTTTTCCAGCTCCTTTTCAAATTCGCCGGGGTAAAAATTCCTTTTAATGGTTTGAGCTGTGTAGAGCGGATGTTTGTAGGGGTCATCTGATTCAAAATCAATCGAACTGGGCCAGTAGATACGGACGGCGCCACCAAAGCAGGACCACTCGTCCTCAACGATCCGGCTAAGCTCATAGGTTGCATCCCAGTCTATAACCATTACATGGGCGCTGTCAACCAGAGCTGCGGCCAGTTTCCATCCGTCCACTAAATATCCGTTCTGACCAAGCGCAGGATTTTTGGCTTGAGAAATCAGGACAACGGGCAGCCGTCGGTCCTCGGCACACAAGAGGCCAATCAGTTTACTGACTTTGTGCGTTGAAATATGCTGGGGCTCTGTCGAGAGCCGGAGGCCATCATTCAGGCCAACCTCGTCTATCAGCTGGCGCACAAATACCGGCGACCTGGGCACAGGCTTTACCTTGGAGCCAGGCTCGCGGAGAAAAGCGGTTTCCCGGACCGCAAGGAGCAGACTGTGACGATATGGCTTGATCTCAGCCTCAACAGTGTCCCGGATGCCGCTTTCAAATACAGAGGAACGAAGGGTGAAAAAGTGTTCCTCCGGCTGGTAAATCACCGCAACAGACCGTCCTTTTTTCGTTGACCCGCTCACAGTCGCCGGAAACTCCGGGAGCGGAATGCAGTCGATGACTTCCCTGCGCATCCAAGCATAGAGGATCCACGCCGCAGCCATAAATTTTTCGTCATTGATTCCGTCTATTTCGGAGCCAATCCATGCCGCAAACTGATAGATGTTTTTCATTGTCGTTTTCTCCCTAATGGTAACAACCGACCTGTACGTCATTCCCCTCGCTTGCTATTATTTTACTACACATGGTCTCAAAATCATAGGTATTTGTTAAAAAATCCCGGCTACTCAACGCAAAACCTCGACAAGACGCTCCAATCTGGCTGCGAAATAGGTTGCTGCCTTATTCCCGATTCTCATTCAAGAAATCCCGGAATATTTTGTTATAATGCTCCCTGTCTTGCAGCTTGTTAATCAGTGGGATAACACGACGGCACAGTTCCGCCTCCTCTGCTGGGCACATGGCGGTTGTCATGTGTTCCTCCACGATTTTTAGGTCCCGCACATCATGATATATTTCATCAATCAGGCAGTAAAAGAGACTATCAGCGTCCGCAAAGTATTCATAGTTTCCATCTATGTCTGGCCGAACTACTCCAAATTTTGAGGACACCAGAATATCAAAATAATAATGCCCATGAATATACGAACCAAATGCCCGTAAAACATCATCGATTTTTTCCATCTCTGCCGCCTCAACAAAGACTTTTCTCGGCTTCATTTCATCTTCACGGGCTGTTGATGCAAGCAATCCCAAAATCAGTTCTTCTCTCGACAAATTTTTATATAGGTCTATCCCCAACAGTGTCTCTTTCGTATTTTTGTCCATTGTGTTACACCTTTCTAAATCGGAGATTTTATTCAGATGTGCCCAGTGAGTTTGGAAGAAAACTCATTACGGCATTTTAGACTTTGCTAGAAAGTTGTAGAAGTCAATCCCTGCACCCGGCGTTGACTGTATCTGATCTCCTGCATCAAATTGAGGGCTGTGTTCTCCGTCTCCTGAACCATAATTGGGGAAGAACTTCAGGACTGCATTTTCCAGTGCGGCACGGTTGATCCTCGGCCCCCATGAATTTCCATCATAATCAATCATCTCATAAATAGGGAGACAACTCACTTTATAAGTAAAAAAACGGTAGCCGCAGGTGTTGTCGATACCATTTTCTTGGTCATACTTGTTTAGTGATGCAAGTTCCAATGTTTCAGGCCAAATCCCGCTACAGAGGGGATAGGCGATTGCCAGTATCCATCCGACCTCCGCAGTTTCCAGCCAATATAGGCCATTGAAAAGGCGGTCGTGCCGCAGAACTGGTCCCCATGGAGTTTCTTCCGGAATGGGAAACTCGCCAAAATATTCCGGACAAACTTCCATTCCAAATGACTTGTCACTTTCCAAAGAGTAGCCTTTCGGCAAAGGCAGCCCATGTTCAGCAAGGTATTTATGGGCCTCATATTCTACAACATGCCGCCCCTTACAGTCATAATCGTTATCATATAAATATACCCTCGGGATGATTGGTAGTTGTACGCCATAGGCCCGCGCTTCCGAAGAGATTGCAGGGGAGTCCTCTGTTACCGCAATATATTCCGTTAAAAAATGAGGACTGATTTTATTGCCTTTAGTTCCAATATAGTACACGCCCGGACAAATGGTTTCCGCAAAATGGATTGTGCCGTACTGATTTTCAACGGTATGAAAATCAAACGGAAGTTCTGATACCGGTATCTGCTTTTCGCTGGAATCCCCTTTTACGACCACTGGCACAGGAATGTGCCTTTGAGATTCGGGCGGAACCAGTGCGGCGATTTCTGGCGGTAGTTCCCGCAGCCTTGTCCCGCACTCAGAACAAAAGAATGCTGTATCACGCATTTGTTTCTTGCAGTTTGGGCATCGTAACATTGTAAATTTCCTCCATTAAGCCTGACACTTTGACTTATTTAGATTGGAAGTATGGGTTACTTGATGGAGCGTATCCACCAACAGGCGTTTGATATGATCACATGATAACTGAACCGTCTTTCTTTATGGGATTCGACTCCCTATATCTCTGATCTCTGTATCTCCATGTATGTCGATAGTGTTTTTCTGCGAATAAATTATACTTCCTAGAACACTATAAGTCAACGATATAACGAAGTATAATGTTCGTATCAACGAAGGAGTGCGGACGGCAGAATTATGAAAAATGTACTTGCGGAAATTACAAGATTACGATTAGAACGTGGTTGGAATGAATACGAGTTAGCAAAACACTGTGGGCTATCGCAGTCAACAATATCAACGTGGTACAGAAAAAATCAGACACCTACAATCCAAACTCTGGATAAAGTCTGCAAAGGACTGGGCATCTCATTATCTCAGTTTTTTTCAGAGGGGAGTGATGCAGTATCACTTACCCCAGAACAAAAGGATATGTTAGATAACTGGTCAGCGTTAAATATACAGCAAAAACAAATTATTAGGGATCTGCTTAAAAATATGCGTTAAGCGTTATCACGTTAAAAAGATACGGGAAGGCCAAAGTTACCTACGCATAAGGACAACATTTCAAATTACAGTTCAAGTAGCATTGAAAAAGCCACTGACTATGAATTATTCAGGGTCAGTGGCTTTTCGTTGAAAACGAGGCTGCATTCTGGTACAATCTATGTGTATAAAAGGAACTTCCCATAATTGCACCTTATCGGAAGTTGAAAGGAGGGGCACTGTGAGCGAACTTATGACGAAACACGAGATGACTGAGGAAGATATCAAGTTACAGTATATTACTCCAGCGATTGAGAGCGCAGGCTGGGATAAACTTAAGCAAATTAAAATGGAGTACAACTTCACGGACGGTCGTGTCATCGTCCGCGGAAATGTCACAGCCAGGGGAAAGAGAAAGCGCACAGACTATCTGCTTTACTACAAGCCCAATATTCCTTTGGCTATCGTCGAGGCAAAGGATAACAGACACAGTGTCGGAGCCGGGATGCAACAGGCCATCGAATATGCCGAGGTGCTGGACATCCCGTTTGTGTACAGCTCAAATGGCGACGGTTTCTTGGAACACGATATGAAATCCGGCAAAGAGCGTGAATTGATGTTGGAGCAGTTTCCCTCGCCGTATGATCTCTGGCAGCGGCACATCGGCGACGAGCATTTCACGCCGGAGCAGGAACAACTTATTACCGAGCCGTACTATTTCCAGCTGGGTGATAAGACCCCTCGCTACTATCAGCGCATCGCCATCAACCGCACCGTTGATGCGGTTGCCCGTGGGCAAGACCGCATTCTCCTCGTTATGGCGACCGGCACTGGCAAGACTTATACTGCGTTCCAGATTATTCATCGCCTTTGGAAATCCGGCCGAAAGAAAAAGATCCTGTTCCTTGCTGACCGCAACATTCTTGTCGACCAGACCATGCAACAGGACTTCAAGCCTTTTGCAAAGGTCATGACGAAAATCGAGGGCAAAAAGCTGGACAGCTCCTATGAGTTGTATCTGTCCCTCTATCAGCAGTTGGCGGGTGACGAGAACGAAGAGCCGTTCCGAGCATTCCAGCCGGATTTCTTTGACCTCATTGTCATTGATGAGTGTCACCGTGGCAGCGCCAAGGAGGACTCCCGTTGGCGCAGGATACTCGAATATTTCCACAGCGCCACGCAGATCGGTATGACTGCTACACCCAAGGAAACAAAAGAGGTATCCAATATCTCTTACTTCGGCGAACCCATCTATACATACAGTCTGAAGCAAGGTATCGACGACGGTTTCCTTGCGCCGTACAAAGTTCTCCGTGTCGGTCTGGACAAAGATCTGGAAGGCTGGCGTCCCACAGCGGGACAGCGGGATATCTACGGCTATGAGATTGATGACCGTGAGTACAATACCAAGGACTACGACAAGAACCTCATCATTGATGAGCGTACCAATGCCGTTGCAAAACGTATTACTCGCTTTTTGAAGGAGAACGACTGCTTTGCCAAGACCATCGTATTCTGTGTGGATATAGACCATGCAGAGCGTATGCGGCAGGCGCTCGTGAATGAGAACAGCGACCTTGTGGCTGAGAACGCCAAGTATGTCATGCGCATTACCGGCGACAACGCCGAGGGCAAGGCGCAGCTCGACTACTTTATCGCAGAGGACAGCAAA
>ERZ1673746.2130-NODE-2130-length-11151-cov-9.053443_pt1 | contig 11151 bp, 10 predicted proteins | sample MGYA00580205_ERZ1673746 | MGnify/ENA primary metagenome ERZ1673746 (study PRJEB41218, sample SAMN15661771) | gut metagenome | host: Homo sapiens | place: Canada: London | collected 2015-08-20/2019-03-30 | study: EMG produced TPA metagenomics assembly of...
TCGCGATCGCGGTTGCGCGCGTTGGTGCGGTCTCCCCTGCTGTGGATATGCCCGTGTAGCATGATGGCGCCGCGCGCCTTGCCGTTCCAGCTGAGCATGGGGTAGTGGCTCATAACCAGACGATGGCCCTTGGCATAGCCGGGGGCAATCTCCAGATAATCACGCACGTCTTCCCAAATTTGCGGCACGTCGGGATCTTCCCAGTCGCCGTCATGGTTACCACGGATGAGCGTCACGTTCTGGCATTCGATGCGCTCGCGCAGGCGCACCGCCTCCGCTAGGGGCAAACGATAGGTAAAGTCTCCCAGAATATAGAGACGGTCGTCCGCCGCCACGCACTCATTGATGGCATCGATGACCTTGCGGTTCATCTCCTCGACCGAACCAAACGGCCGGTCCATGTCGTGCAAGATATTCGTATCGCCCAGGTGCAGGTCGGCGGTAAACCACATCATCGTCTGTGTCCTCATTTCGCAACGCGTCTAACACGTGCCTAGTATACAAACGCTTTGGCGCGACGGTTAGCCAAAGAGCCCGCCGAACAGTCCGCGGCGGCGCTTGTCTTGCTTTTTCGAAGCGTCACTCTGAGTTTTCTTGTCCTGCCGTTTCCTACGGTCCTGCTCCAACTCATCGTCATCGAGTAGCATATCCCACTCAAACGGATCGTCCGTCAAATCGAACAGGTCGTCGTCAAACATGGCAGCCTCCATTGCCGACTAGCGAGCATCCACCACATAGAGGCCAACGCGCACTTGGTGCCACGGGCTACGCTCGGGGGCAACCTGCTGCACGCGGGCCTCAAATACATCCTCATGGCCGTAATACATCATCAAGGACAGCGGGCCGACCTCGTTTCCCGGAACATAGCCAAGCTTGGTGTTGCCGTAGTAGATCGCAACCGCCTCGGGGTCATGGGGATTATCGCGCTCGGCGCACAGCGTCAGCTTATCGCCCGCTTTAAGATCGCCTAGGACCAAAGCGCCGTCGGCATATTGAAATCCTGCGATATGAAACGACAAAAGAACACGTGAAGGCTCGTACATAGCAACTCCCCTAACGGCTGGATAAACCAGCGTTTAACCTTACTGAGAAGCTTACGGGCCCGTGCGGACACAAATTCGCCCCACCCGCGCCTTTTCGACCGTTTGTCGCTACACCATCTGATTCTAATGCACAAACATGCGCACGAACTTGTGCTTCCAGCTTGCGTAAGGAGCATAGCGGAATGGCACGTCCAACCACGTTGCCTTGTTCACGATGCTCTTCTTGTGGCTAAACGTATCGAAGCTCTCGCGTCCATGGTACTGCCCCATACCGCTCGCGCCCATGCCGCCAAAGCCCATATGGCTCGTAGCCAAGTGCATGATCGTGTCGTTGACACAGCCGCCGCCAAAGGGCACGTAACGCACAAAGCGCTGCTGAACTGCGCGATCCTGGCTAAAGATATACAGAGCCAGCGGCGTCGGACGATCTGTAATATACGTCTCGGCCTCGTCTAGGCTCTCAAACGTCAGCACCGGCAAGATGGGGCCGAAAATCTCCTCCTGCATCACGGCGTCCTCAGGCGCCACGCCGTCTAGGATCGTCGGCTCAATCTTGAGCGACGACTCGCGCGCCGTTCCTCCCAGCACAACCTTATCGGGATCGATCAGCCCGCGTACGCGCGCGAAATGCTTGGCGTTGACAATATGACCGTAGTCCTCGTTGTCGAGCGGGTGCTCGCCAAACATGCGACGGACCTCCTCCTTGATGAGGCCCAACAGCTCATCGTGCACGCGCGTATCGACCAGCAGGTAGTCGGGCGCCACGCAGGTCTGCCCCACGTTGAGCCATTTACCAAAGGCGATACGTCGTGCCGCGACCTTCAAGTTTGCCGTCGCATCCACGATGCAGGGACTCTTTCCGCCCAGCTCAAGCGTCACGGGCGTGAGGTTTTTGCTCGCGCGCTCCATGACGAGCTTGCCGACCGGAACGCTACCGGTAAAGAAGATCTTGTCCCAGCACTCGTCGAGCAGCGCTTCGTTTTCGGCGCGCCCGCCCTCGACAACCGTCACCAGGCACGGATCAAATGCCTCTTCACAGATTTGCTTGAGCACCGCGCTCGATGCCGGAGCATAGGCGCTCGGCTTGATGACCACGGTATTGCCCGCGGCAAGGGCGCCGGCGAGTGGCTCGAGCGTCAGCAAAAACGGGTAGTTCCAAGGAGCCATGATCAGCGTGACGCCATAGGGCACGGCTTGCGTTTTGCACACGCTCACGGCGTTAGCGAGATCACACGGACGCAGGCGCGGACGACTCCATCGAGCCACATGAGCGATCTGATGACGAATCTCGGAAAGCGACGTGCCGATCTCGCACATATATGCCTCGTCATGCGACTTTCCCAAATCGGTCTTGAGCGCATGGGCAATATCGGCCTCGTGCGCCCGTACCGTATCGCGTAAACTCACGAGCGCGCGACGTCGAGTATCGACATCAAACGTAGCGTGCGTCTTAAAGTAGGCGCGCTGATCGCCGACGATGCGCGCAATTTCCTCGGTGTTCATGGACCCTCCTAGTTCTCGTCCTCAAACATACCACCCGCGACGACCTCGTACATATGCTCGAGCTCCAGGCGGTCCATCAAAAGCGGAACGGGGTACAGCGGATTGGCCTCGGCATCGGCATGTGCCGCCATCTGCGGAATGTCGGAGCGGCGAATGCCCGAGACATATCTGGGGATTCCCAGGGTCTCGTTCATACAATCGATCCAATCGATAAAGGCCTCGGCCGCCAGGCTGTCCTGCGCGTTAACCGGCGCGATGCCGGCCATGCGGGCGAGATCGGCGAGCTTAGGAGTAGCAGCTTCGCCATAAGCGCGAAGCATATGCGGCAGGATGATCGCGTTGGCCAAACCGTGCGGAATTCCGTATCGGCCGCCCAGACTGTGCGCGATGGCATGCACATATCCAACATAGGAGCGCGTAAAGGCAACACCAGCCTTATACGCCGCCGAAAGCATATTGCGACGCGCACGCATGTTGTCGCCATGCTCATAGGCCTCGAGCAAATTGTCGTGGATGAGCTGCACCGCCTGTCGTGCCATCTTGCGCGTATAGGGCGTGGTGCTTCGCCCGATAAAGGCCTCGACGGCATGCGTCAGGGCGTCCATACCCGTCTGCCCCGTAATGGAGGCGGGCAGACCGCGCGTAAACTCGGGGTCGTGCACCGCAAAGCGCGGGATAAGCACAAAGTCGTTAATGGGGTACTTGTAGTGCGTCTCGTCATCGGTGATAACCGCCGCGAGCGTGACTTCGCTTCCCGTACCTGCCGTAGTGGGAACGGCGATGAGCAGCGGCAGGCGACGATGAATCCGCAGCAGGCCGCGCATCTTGTTGATGGGCTTGTTTGGCTGCGCAATGCGCGCCCCTACGCCCTTGGCGCAGTCCATGGCCGAGCCACCGCCAAAGCCGATAACAGCCTGGCAGGCGCTCTCTCGATACAGGGACGCCGCCTCCTCCACATTCGAGACCGTGGGGTTCGCACGCGTTTCGGCATAGACCGCAACGCCAACCCCCTGAGCCGTAAGCGCACGCTCGAGTGATGCCGTGAGCCCCAAACGTGCAATACCAGGGTCCGTCACGATAAGGACCTTCTGGATCGAGCGCTTTTGAAGCACCGCGGGCACATCCTCGGCATGCTCCAAAATGCGCGGCTCGGTATAGGGCAGCACCGGCAATGCGATGCGAAAAACCGTTTGATACGTTCGGCACCAGGCGCGGCGGGCTAGATGCATAAAGGAGGCTCCCTCATTTGTTGATTGGTCAACATTTGCTCGACCGATTTTACTCATCGGAGGTCACAGACGACATGTCAATCGTTAATCAATCAACATCTTCATATCTCAAAATTGTTTTATTAAAAATCATTCCTAATAGGCTTCACATTTGGTTGCATTTATGGATAATAGAACCCGTCAAGACGCACGTCCGGAGAGGGCCCTTACGGGACCGGACAAGCGCCCCATCGCCATCGATCGAAAGGATCGAATCATGAAGTTTGTTTGCCCCGTTTGCGGTTATGTGGAAGAGTTCGACGGCGACCAGCTGCCCGAGGACTTCAAGTGCCCCCAGTGCGGCGTTCCCGGTTCTCGCTTCCTGAAGCAGGAGGAGGGTCAGCTCGAGTGGGCTGCCGAGCACGTCGTGGGCGTCGCCAAGATGGAGGGCGTCTCCGAGGACATCGTTGCCGACCTGCGCGCCAACTTTGAGGGCGAGTGCTCTGAGGTCGGTATGTACCTGGCCATGGCTCGCGTCGCCCATCGCGAGGGCTATCCCGAGATCGGCCTGTACTGGGAGAAGGCTGCCCACGAGGAGGCCGAGCATGCCGCCAAGTTCGCCGAGCTCCTGGGCGAGGTCGTGACCGACTCCACCAAGAAGAACCTCGAGATGCGCGTTGAGGCCGAGAACGGCGCCACCGCCGGCAAGACCGATCTTGCTAAGCGCGCCAAGGCCGCTGGCCTCGATGCCATCCACGACACCGTGCACGAGATGGCTCGCGATGAGGCCCGCCACGGCAAGGCTTTCGCCGGCCTGCTCAAGCGCTACTTTGGCTAAGCCAATCGCTTGAGACATAACCTCTAGCTCGATGAGGCCCGGACCGCATGGTTCGGGCCTTTTTCGTGGGCTTATTGCAGCCGTTCTTGAAGAACGATGAGCGACTGAGGGCTCAGGTCGTCGTATTGAATGAGGACGCGAGATGGAGCGTTCTTAGTCGATGCCCGATCACCCGTCCACAGGCAATCGGCGATATTGACATAGGAAATACGAGCGTCAGCGAGAGCCTTCGCGAAACTCTCCCACGCCTTGTCCTCGGCCAGGGCAACGGCACAGTAAAGGCCCGCGTCTGCATGCTCAATCGAGACCTTCCCTGCCGGAAACGCTTTCCGTACAAGCGCCGCTAGGCCATCACGCGCCTCGCGAGCACGAACGCGCACGCGGTTCACATGTCGCTCGTAATCGCCCGATTCCAGCAAACGCGCCAAAGCGATCTGGTCAACAGAGCTCACCGACGAGGCGTAGAAACCAAGGTTGCGCCTAAACCGCTCCATTAGCTCATCGGGCAACACCATGTACGCCAAACGCAACGCCGATGAAAGGCTCTTCGAAAACGTATTGGTGTAGATAACCGACTGGGCGGCATCGATCGACGCGAGCGCGGGAATCGGCTTCCCGGCAAGGCGAAACTCACAATCAAAGTCATCTTCGATGAGATATCGACCTGGTCGCTCGGCGGCCCAGCTCAGCAGCGCATAGCGACGCGCAATGCTCGTCACAAGACCGGTGGGATACTGATGGGACGGCATCAGGTGAAGGACATCGGTCCCAGTTTTCTGCAGAGCGCTCAGGTCCACACCGTCATCATCCAACGGGATATGTCGAACTTCGCAACCCATAGCCTGATAGATGCGCGTCAGACGCAAATAGCCCGGATCCTCAACGGCATACACCTTGTCGGCTCCAAGCAACTGAACCAACATGGTATCGAGCAGCTGGGCGCCCGCGCCGATAACGATATTGTTGGGGTCGACATTCATACCCCTTGTCCCGCGCAGATGGTGAGCAATTGCGCGTCGCAGCCGAGCGGTGCCCTGCGCCGGTGCGGGCGAAAAGATTTCGCGTTCGTCTTCGGATGCCAGCGTCGCCCGTAGCGCACTTTGCCAAAGCCGCGCCGCCTCCAAAGCAGAAGGAGAAAGTGCATCGAACAGCTCAACCTGTCCGTTGACATCATGCGCGCTGGGACCCACAGAAACGGCATCTCTGTCGATGCCCTCCGCAGCCGAAGCCAAAACCGGTGCATCCGGAAGCTCGCAAGCGTAGTAGCCACGACGCGGCATTGAGCAAATATAGCCCTCAGCGAGTAACTGGCTATATGCATTCTCGATGGTAATGACACTGATTCCCAGATGACTGGCAAAAGCACGCTTAGACGGAAGATGCTCCCCCGCCGCAATACGTCCAGCAACAATATCATCTCGAATTTGCTGGTAAACATACTCATAAAGCGATGCCTCGCCACGTTTTTCCAAATTGTAGTCAAGCATGAGTTTGCCACCTGACCTTATCGAGCCGTTCAATCTGGTATTAGGCTGACCTTATTATTATCTCGAAAACTGAGTATTTTGCCATATCCAGCCCCCCGATAGGATGTTCCGTCAAGCAATGCACATGCCAACCAAGGGAGCAACCATGGCAGAACAGACCAGCAAGGCCGATCGCGTCAAACTCAATCGCGAGCTCGCGCAGATGCTCAAGGGCGGCGTCATCATGGACGTCACCACGCCCGAGCAGGCACGCATCGCCGAGGAGGCGGGCGCCTGCGCCGTCATGGCACTCGAGCGCATTCCGGCCGACATCCGCGCCGCAGGCGGCGTCTCGCGCATGAGCGACCCCAAGATGATCAAGGGCATCCAAGAGGCCGTCTCCATCCCCGTCATGGCCAAGTGCCGCATCGGTCACATCGTCGAGGCGCAGGTCCTGCAGGCCATCGAGATCGACTACATCGATGAGTCCGAGGTTCTCTCCCCTGCCGATGACGTCTATCACATCGACAAGACCCAGTTTGACGTGCCGTTTGTCTGCGGCGCCCGCGATCTGGGCGAGGCGCTGCGCCGTGTTGCCGAGGGCGCCACGATGATTCGCACCAAGGGTGAGCCGGGTACAGGCGACGTCGTTCAGGCCGTGCGTCACATGCGCAAGATCCAAAAGCAGATCCGTGACGTTGTTGCCCTGCGCGACGACGAGCTCTTTGAGGCAGCCAAGCAACTGCAGGTTCCGGTCGAGCTGGTGCGCGAGATCCATGCCACGGGTAAGCTTCCCGTCGTGAACTTTGCCGCCGGCGGCGTAGCGACCCCCGCCGACGCCGCGCTGATGATGCAGCTGGGCGCCGAAGGCGTCTTTGTCGGCTCGGGCATCTTTAAGAGCGGCGACCCCGCCAAGCGCGCAGCCGCCATCGTCAAGGCCGTGGCAAACTTCACCGATGCCAAACTCATCGCCGAGCTTTCGGAGGACCTGGGCGAGGCCATGGTGGGCATCAACGCCGACGAAATCGAGATCATCATGGAGGAGCGCGGGCGCTAGTCCAGCAGAAAGGATCGCACATGAGCGATTATACAGACCAAACGGTCGCCGTGCTGGCGGTCCAAGGCGCTTTTGCCGAGCACGAGGCAAGGCTATCCGAACTGGGCGCACGTTGTATTGAGCTGAGACAGGCGGCTGATTTGAAGCAGGACTTTGACCGTCTGGTACTTCCCGGCGGCGAGTCTACCGTTCAAGGGAAGCTGCTTGATGAGTTGGGCATGCTCGAGGAGCTTCGTGCCCGTATCGCTGAAGGCATGCCCGTCCTGGGCACCTGCGCCGGCCTGATTCTACTGGCTCACGACCTTGCCGCCCACGACGATAAGGGCACGCCGCGCCTGGCAACCATGGATGTACTTGTCGAGCGCAATGCCTACGGCAGGCAGCTCGGCAGCTTTCGAACCAAGGGGCAGGTAGCCGGCATCGACGGTGAAGTGCCGCTGACGTTCATCCGCGCGCCCCGCATCGTCGAGGTCCACGGCGACGCCAAGGTCTTAGCAAAAGTCGACGGCCGTATCGTCGCCGCCCGTCAGGGCAACCAGCTCGGCGTAACCTTCCACCCCGAACTCGACGAAGACACCCGCCTCCACGAACTATTCCTACAAATGTAGGCATCGAAATCAACAAACAAAACGAGAGTGGATAATCTCCCACTTTAAGCTTGAATGCAGGCTCAAACCGGAAGATTATCCACTCTCGTGCTATGTAGTCGTTGGGGATGTTCTTAAACGACTAGTCAAGCAAGAACGTCCTCAACGACTGCATTGCGATAGACGACCACGTTTGCCCAGATAAAACCGACCAAAATAAACCTGTCCCTTTTTGGCATCCCTTTTTTGCAGATTTGGACTATGGGAACGTCGATGTTTCGGCAACGCCAGCGAGCGCCGCCCAGGGCGAACAAGTTGGCATGAAAAAGGCAAGGCATAGACCTTCTGGTCATGCCTTGCCTTTTGAATGACAAATTGTCGCCCTGGGTGGCGCGCAGCGTCAACTAGTTACGCGGTTTGGTAAAACCGCGTAACCCAACTAGAAGCGGTTGCCGCGGAAGCCGCCGCCGTTGCGGCCGCCACGATCGCCACCGTGACCGCCGCGGTCGTTACCACGGTTGCCGCCGAAGCCGCCACGGTTGCCACCGCGATCGCCATAGCCACCACGGTTGCCGCCGAAGCCGCCGCGACCGCCACGGTCGCCGCCACGGTCACCAAAACCGCCACGGCCGCCACGATCGCCACCGCGACCGCCGCGGTCGCCACCACGGCCACCACGATCGCCAAAGCCGCCGCGACCGCCACGGTCGCCGCCACGGCCACCACGGTCGTCACGGCCGCCGCGAGGACCGCGATCCTCGTCCAGGCCCATGGCGACGAGCGGAGCGATGACCTTATCGAGAGCGGCCATCAGCTCGGTGGCCTCCTCGTAAGAAAGCTCGGGCAGGAGCTTCTCCTTCTTGTTGGCAAGCTCGACCAGGCCCTCAGCGGCATCCTCGGCAGCGAAGACGACGATCTTGCGCATATCGCCCTCGGCGTCGTCGATGCGGCCGACCAGATCGGCGGCCTCGGCCTCGGCCATCAGGCCATCGAGCTCACGAAGGCGCATGCCCAGCAGGTCGGACATTTCCTTCTGCTCCATCTTGGGCTTGAGGTCAAGAAGCTTGATGGCGCGCTCGATGTTCGCCATGCGCTCGGCCTTGGCCTCCTCCTCCTTGGAAATAGCAAAGCGACGGCTACGCAGCAGGCGGGCGGCCTTCTGCATCTTGTCCATCAGCTCTTCGTCATCGTAATCAACGGCGGCCTCGACAACCTCGGCCTCCTCCTCGGCGGAAACCTCGTCAGCAGCCTCAACCTCGGCAGCTTCGGTCTCCACGGTCTCGACTGCCTCAACCTCGGCAGCCATGGTCTCGTTCTCGGTCTCGTTCATGATCTCTTCGTTCTCGGACATGAGACTCCTTCTTGGCCCTCTCGGGCATCATCGCCCCATTCGCGGGGCCCGTCGCGCACTCTTTGCGCTTTAAACATTCATGCCTCTCGGCAAAACGTCCATTAGTTTATGGTGTCGCCATCCAATCTAGCTGCAGAATCTATGTGCACACATTAATGCGACATGTGCGACTCGCGACGAGCGTACACCAGCGACACCGCGAATCCGACCACGGCAATTACAGCCGCCACACGCACGGCAGCTGCAAATCCAATCGCCTGGGCAACGTCCGTCGCAGCGCCAGCGGCGCCGGCAGTCGCAGCAGAACTCGAGAGCAGACCGATAAACAGCGACGGGCCAAACGATGCGGCAATCATGTTCCACGTGTTGAGCAATGCCGTTCCGTGAGGATGTTCAGCGGCAGGCAGCGTCTCCAAGCCGGCCGTTTGCGAGGGGCTCAACACCAAACCGACTCCGGCATACACCACAACGGTCAGCGCCACGACGACGCCGATGTTCATGCTTGCCGCCGTCATCGAGATGGCAGTCTGCCCCACGGCAATCAGGGCAAAGCCGACCGGCAGCAGCGGCCATGCGCCACGGGCGTCCATCACGCGTCCGCCCACAATCGAGGTCACGGCGTTGCAGGCAATTGCCGGCAAAATGAGCAGGCCCGCAACAAGTGCGGTCATGCCGTATGCGCCCTCAAAATAGAGCGGCAACAAAACGCTCATCGAGAACGTCGTCATCATCGACACCACCACAAGCAAGCACGCAGGCCAAAAACGAACGCTCGCCATGGGACGCACGTTAAGCACCGGATGCTCGAGCTTAAGCTGGCGGGCCGCAAACAGGCCGAGCAGCACAACGGCGGCGAAGAGCGTCACGATGCCGGCAATCAGATTGGTCGAGAACTCGCCTACGGAATACACAAATGCCGTAATACCGGCGGCGAGCAAAACAACCGACAGAATATCAAGCGTGGCGTTCGAACGCTCTCCGACATTCTGAACAAGCTTTACGCCCGCCGCAGCGACCACAATGCCGCCCACCAGCGGCACTACGAACACCGCCCTCCAGCCAAACAACGTGCACATAAGACCGCTGATCACGGGTCCAAACGCCGGCCCCAGCGTAATGCAGGCACCGCCCAGGCTCAGATACAGACCGAGCTTCTCGCGCGGAGCGCAAGACAGCACCACGTTCATCATGAGCGGGAACAAGATGCCCGATCCCGCAGCCTGCAAAATACGGCTTGGCAGCAAAACGCTAAACGACGGAGCGACCAGGCACAGGATTTCGCCGGCGACCATGCATCCGCATGCGAAAAACAGCAGCTTGCGCGTCGAGAAACGGCCGGACAGGAAGGCCATGATGGCCGTAAAGATCGACGTCACGATCATGTAGCCCGAAACGAGCCACTGCGCCGTGGTGGCACTCACCGAAAAGGCCGCCATAATGTCGTGCAACGCCACGTTAATGATGTTCTCGTTAAACGCGGCAACAAAGGCTGCAATATACATTACGACGAGAATCGCCGCAGTGGCCGATGGCGCTACTTGAACTTGTTGCTGAGATTTGCTCCCCATGCATTTCCTTCCTCTTGGAACGACAGTCGCATCGCCCCAGAGGAACAGTCCAGGGCGAAAAATGAGCCCTAGACTTACGCCAGACGCCGTACACGACGAATCTGGCAACATGGTCCAACGTCGAAAGATTGTAACGCGGACGCACAGCTTTCCTTCCGCGCTATTATTAAAAGTCCACGAAAGCATAAGACATGAGGAGCCCGCCATGATTAAGCCCATCATGAAATCCGAGTTCTTTTTGCGTCTGCCTTCCGAAGACGCGGGACCCGACGATGCCGCGACCGGGCAGGATCTCCTGGATACGCTCCACGAGCATGAGCGCGAGTGCGTGGGCCTCGCCGCCAACATGATCGGCGTGCGCAAACGCATCATCTGCGTAAAGGACGGCAACAGGACACTCCTGATGTACAACCCTCAAATTCTTGAGCAGGTCAATGCCTATCAGACGAGCGAAGGATGTCTCTCGCTGATCGGCGAGTGAACTGCATCCCATTTCTTGGACTTTGAAATTAAGGTTCGAGAAAAGGGAG
>ERZ1673746.2133-NODE-2133-length-11133-cov-5.138112_pt1 | contig 11133 bp, 8 predicted proteins | sample MGYA00580205_ERZ1673746 | MGnify/ENA primary metagenome ERZ1673746 (study PRJEB41218, sample SAMN15661771) | gut metagenome | host: Homo sapiens | place: Canada: London | collected 2015-08-20/2019-03-30 | study: EMG produced TPA metagenomics assembly of...
ACCCGCCGCTGTCGCGGCCGTGCGCGTGCTTTGCACGCGCGGATGCGCTTTCGCGCATGAGTTTGAGAACATTGAACCATGCAAAACCGCAGTGGGTGCGGTTTTGTTGAGGCCGCTTTGCGGTGTCATGGTATAATAACCTTAAACCCGCCGCTGTCGCGGCTGGGCGTGTGCGCTGCACGCGCCCCTGTGCCGGCGGGCATGGGCTTAAAAATATTGAACCGCGCAAACTGTGCCGAGCGCAGTTTTTATTATAGCCGTCTTTCGGCGGCGTCCTAGTATGATCCGATATATGCAAATATCAAAAGGCATGTCCTTGGCAGGAAAAAACAGCATAGGAGTGACTGTATGGACGAGTATATCATCGAGATGTGCAACATCACCAAAGAGTTCCCGGGTATCATCGCAAACGACGACGTAACGCTGCAGCTGAAAAAGGGCGAGATCCACGCTCTGCTGGGGGAAAACGGCGCGGGCAAATCCACGCTGATGAGCGTGCTGTTCGGCATGTACCAGCCGGAAAAGGGCGTTATCCGGAAAAACGGGCAGGAGGTCCAGATCAAGGACCCAAACGACGCGAACCGTTTGGGCATCGGCATGGTGCATCAGCACTTCAAGCTGGTGCACAACTTCACTGTGCTGGAAAACATCATACTGGGCGTGGAGACCACGAGCCGGGGCTTTTTGAAAATGGACAAGGCCCGGGAAAAGGTAACGGCCCTCTCGGAGCGGTACGGCCTGCGGGTGGACCCGGACGCCTGTATCTCCGATATTACGGTGGGCATGCAGCAGCGTGTGGAGATCCTGAAGATGCTGTACCGTGAAAACGAGATCCTTATTTTCGACGAGCCCACAGCGGTGCTGACGCCGCAGGAGATCGACGAACTGATGAAGATCATGAAGGAGCTTGTCAGCGAGGGGAAGAGCATCCTGTTCATCACGCATAAGCTCAATGAGATCAAAGCGGTGGCCGACCGCTGCACCGTCCTGCGCAAGGGGCGGTACATCGGCACCGTGGACGTCGCCTCCACCACCAAGGAGGAGATGAGTGAGATGATGGTGGGCCGCAAGGTGAACCTGAATGTGGAAAAAACGCCTGCGCAGCCGGGAGAAGTCGTGCTGTCGGCCCGGGGGGTTTGCGTAAAGGGACACGGAGGCAGCAAAAATGTGGTGGACCATGTGGATTTTGACGTGCGCCGGGGCGAAATCGTGTGCATCGCGGGCATCGACGGAAACGGGCAGACAGAGCTTGTTTACGCGCTGACAGGCCTTGTGGAGCCGGAGGAGGGCACTGTGACGCTGAACGGACAGGATATCACCCACGCGCCCATCCGCAGGCGCAACGCGGGCGGTCTGGGGCATATTCCCGAGGACCGCCACCGCCATGGCCTTGTGCTGGATTATAACCTTGCTTACAATCTGGTGCTGCAAAGCTATTTTGAGCCGGAGTTTTGCAGCCGCGGCTTTTTGAAGTACGACGCCATCTACGAATACGCAGACAAGCTCATCGGCAAATTTGATATCCGCTCGGGCCAGGGCGCGCGCACCATCACGCGCAGCATGTCCGGCGGCAACCAGCAGAAGGCCATCGTCGCGCGGGAGATCGACCGCGACCCGGACGTGCTCATCGCCGTCCAGCCCACGCGCGGACTGGACGTAGGCGCCATCGAGTACATCCACGGCAAGCTGGTGGAGGAGCGGGACGCGGGCAAGGCCATCCTTCTCGTGAGCCTGGAGCTGGACGAGGTGATGCAGCTTTCAGACCGTATCCTCGTTATCTATGAGGGCCGGATCGTGGCCGATCTTGACCCGAAAACAGTCACCGTGCAGGAGCTTGGGCTTTATATGGCCGGTTCCGGGAGGAGGGCAGTGCAATGAAAAAAATATCGGCGCGCTGGCGAAATCTCTATACAAAAGCGGGTTTTTCCAGCTTTATGGCCTCGCTTCTGGCAATTTTGTGCGGCCTTGTGGTGGGCTTTGTGGTGCTGCTGGTGGCAGACCCGGCCAATGCCTTCTGGGGCCTGCTGGCCATTCTGACGGGCGGCCTTTCCGACATGAAAAACCTGGGGCAGGTGCTGTACGCAGCCACGCCCATCATTCTGACGGGCCTTTCGGTGGGCTTTGCCAACAAAACGGGCCTGTTCAACATCGGCGCGTCCGGCCAGTTCATCGTGGGCGCATATGTGGCCGTTCTGATGGGTGTGAAATGCACGTTCATCCCCGGCCCGCTGTTGTGGCTGGCCTGCCTGCTGGGCGCGATGCTGGCGGGCGCGGTGTGGGGCCTTGTTCCGGGCTTTTTGAAGGCCGTGTGCAACGTGAACGAGGTGATCGCCTGCATTATGATGAATTATATCGGTATGTACGGCGTCAACTTCCTCATTCAGCTGACGGTGTTCGATTCCCTGAAGAACCAATCGCTTCCGGTAGCGGAAAACGCCAACGCGCCCAAGCTGGGCATGGACCTGATCTTCCGCAGCGGAGCCACGGCCTCCAGCGCCAACGCGGGCATCTTCATTGCCGTCCTCGCGGGCGTCGTTATCTATTACCTCATTGAAAAAACAAAATTCGGCTACGAGCTGAAGGCATGCGGCTACAACCGCGATGCGGCCCGGTATGCCGGCATCAATGAGACACGCAGCATCGTGCTTTCCATGGTCATTGCGGGCGCGCTCTCGGGCCTGGGCGGCGCATGCCTGTATCTGGCGGGCGCGGGCAAGGGGATCGAGGTGCTGGACACGCTGGCCGCCGAGGGCTTCAACGGCATCCCGGTGGCGCTGCTGGGCCTCAACAATCCCATCGGCATCATTTTCTCAGGCCTGTTCGTGGCGTATTTGAACCAGGGCGGCTTCAATATGCAGGTATACGGCTTTGCGCCGCAGGTCATTGATATCATTATTTCCGTGGTAATCTACTTCGCGGCCTTTTCGCTGCTTTTGCGCGGCTTTGTAGAGCGGCGCGTCAAGCGCAGAGAAGAAAAGCGCGCGGCGGACGGCAGGCCCGCTGTTTCGGGCAGGGGCCCGCAGGAAGGGGGCGGAGCTGAATGAATACCGTATATTTTCTGGTACAGCAGACGATGTTCTTCTCCATTCCGCTGCTGATCGTGGCGTTGGGCGGGATGTTCAGTGAGCGCAGCGGCGTCGTCAATATCGCGCTGGAAGGCATCATGATCATGGGTGCGTTTTCCAGCATCCTGTTCATCAACATCGTGCAGAGCAGCGGCGCGGCCCTGCCGCCCCAGCTGCTGCTCCTGCTGGCGGTGCTTATCGCGGCGGCGGTGGGCGTGCTCGTCTCCATGGCGCATGCATATGCATCCATCAATATGAAGGCGGATCAGGTCATCAGCGGCACGGCCATCAACATGTTCGCTCCGGCATTCGCTATTTTTGCCGCCCGTATGATCCGCAGCGTGCAGCAGATCCCGTTCTCCAACACCTTCCGCATCACCAAGGTACCGGTGCTGGGCGATATTCCCGTGCTGGGGCCGCTGCTGTTCCAGAATACCTATATCACCACCTATCTGGGCTTTGCGGTGCTGGCGGTATCGGCTGTGGTGTTGTACAAAACGCGCTTTGGCCTGCGGCTGCGCGCGTGCGGCGAACACCCGCAGGCGGCGGACAGCGTGGGCGTGAACGTATACCGGATGCGCTACGCGGGCGTTGCCATTTCCGGCGCGCTGGCAGGCGTGGGCGGCCTTGTGTTTGTGGTGCCAACATCCACCAACTTCAACGCCACAGTGGCCGGCTACGGCTTTTTGGCGCTGGCGGTGCTCATCTTCGGCCAATGGAGACCCAGTCGCATCCTGTTTGCGGCGTTCTTCTTCGGTTTGATGAAAACGGTGGCGTCCGCGTATTCGGGCATCCCGTTCCTGGCAAACCTGGGCATCCCCAACGACGTTTACAAAATGGTGCCCTATGTAGCCACACTGATTGTACTGGCGTTCACCAGCAAAAATTCCATGGCGCCGCGTGCAGAAGGCATTCCCTACGACAAGGGCAGCCGTTAGAAAGCGGCGCGGAAAGAAAATGAATCAGGGGCGGGCTGCCGCCGCCGGGCGGTACGCCGGGCGGCCGTCCGCCCCTTTGCGTTCCGGCTGAAGCAGCGTGCGCGTCGGCTGTCCGGCGCGCACACAAAACGGATAAAGGAGATTTTTTTATGCGCATGTATGATATCATCGCCAAAAAGCGGGACGGCGGTACGCTGACGCAGGAGGAGATCGCGTTCGCGGTAAACGGCTTTGCCGCGGGCAGCATCCCGGATTACCAGATGAGTGCGCTGATGATGGCTGTTTACCTGCGCGGCATGACGGCAACGGAGACCGCCCAGCTTACGGCAGCCATGGCTTACAGCGGCGATATGGTGGACCTTTCGGGGATCGGCGGCGTCAAGGCTGACAAACATTCCACGGGGGGCGTGGGCGACAAGACCACCCTGGTGGCGGGGCCGATCGTGGCCGCGTGCGGCGTAAAGGTTGCGAAGATGAGCGGCCGCGGCTTGGGGCATACGGGCGGCACGCTGGATAAGATCGAGGCTATCCCCGGATGCTCGGTGTCGCTCACGCAGGAAGCGTTTTTCCGGCAGGTGAACGACATAGGCATCGCGGTCATCGGGCAGACGGGCAACCTGGCTCCTGCGGACAAAAAGATGTATGCGCTGCGGGATGTAACGGCTACGGTTTCCTGTATTCCGCTCATCGCCAGCAGCATCATGAGTAAAAAGCTGGCTTCCGGCGCGGACTGCATCCTGCTGGATGTAAAAACGGGGAACGGCGCGTTCATGAAAACGCTGGAGGATTCCATTGCGCTGGCGAAGGCCATGGTGGACATCGGTGAGCATAACGGGCGGCGCACGGCGGCGCTCATCACAGATATGGATACCCCGTTGGGCCGCAATATCGGCAACAGCCTGGAGGTCATCGAAGCGGTGGAGACCCTGCGGGGCAAAGGCCCTGCGGACCTGACGGAGGTGTGCCTGTCTCTGGCGTCGGGCATGCTGTGGCTGGCAGGAAGGGGCGGCGCTGCGGCATGCCGCGCCATGGCGGAGGACGCGCTGCGCAGCGGCGCGGCGCTGGCAAAGCTGCGGGCCATGGTGGCCGCGCAGGGCGGCGACCCTGCCGTGATAGACGATCCGTCAGGCTTCCCCGCAGCCGCGTATGAACATGACGTGGTGTGCATGCAGGACGGCTGGCTGTATGCCACCGACACCGAGAAAATCGGCATTGCAGCCGTTCTGCTGGGCGCGGGGCGCGAAACAAAAGAGAGCGTCATCGACCCGGCGGCGGGCATCCGCCTATTGAAAAAAGCGGGCGACCCGGTGAAAAAGGGCGATGTGCTGGCACGGCTGTACGCCGGGGATGCGGCGAAATTTGCGGCTGCGGAAGAAAAATTCCACAGTGCGCTCACCTTTGCGGCCCGCCGTCCCCAGCTGCCCGCGCTGGTGCTGGCCCGTGTAGACAAGGACGGCGTGACGCGGTTTTAATGGGTGCGGCAGAGGCCGTGTCAATAGGACGGCTTTGCCTGGTGCGGCTGGATATCACCGGGCGGGACTGTTCAACGGGGGAATGCATTTTTCCAGTGCCCCGTACGTATCAATAGGGTGTGTTGCCTCAGCACGTCCAGGGGCTGTTTGAAAAATCAAAGAAGCTGTCTTTCCCAATGGGAATTGGCGTTTGCTGCGTTCAAAATCCTCGAAATACCGCAAGTGCTCCCGCATTTTTTGCCTTGTAACCGTTCGATCCTTGCGGGAAATGCAGCATTTTCCCGGTTTTCAAACACCCCTATGCGCGTGCCGGCTTTTGCGATGAAAAAGAAAAAGAGCGCTCTGCACGGCCCCCTCCGGCCAATGCGGGACGCTTTTTTGTTTGAAGGTATCGGTGCCAGGGTAAGAAGCCTGTCCGGCTCTGCAAAAGACCGGAGAAAGCATATGGACGGCGTTTTTTTACCGGGCGCGCGCTGTACCGTCCCGGCCCAGGACCGCCCGGCGGATATCACAAAGTATCTGCAGCGCGCTGCCCGCTGCGTACAGCAGCAGGCCGCAGGCTGCGCCTGCCAGCGCCAGCAGGAAAAACACCGGCAGCGCCCATACCCGCCATCCCGGTGTGAGAGCGAAGACGCACGCAGCACCCGACGCGGCGCACAGACCGGCCAGCGCGGCCAGTACGCCGCAGCCGTGCAGGATACACCCGGCGCGGCTCTCCTGTTCCATGTTTCATGCCTCCCTGTACTTCGCGCGTTTTTGACAGAATGATTTTACTGCAATTTGCGGTAAAAGTCAATACAACAAATTGCGGTTACCTATACTGTACCTTAGATAAAAAGAAGGGCAGGGGAGGTACATGTACGAGCGTATCCGCGCCCTGCGGGAGGACCGGGACCTCTCGCAAAAGCAGCTCAGCCAGGCGCTGCACTGCTCGCAGCAGGTATACAGCAATTATGAACTGGGCCAGCGGGACATTCCAACGGCCATTCTTATTGCGCTGGCGGATTTTTACGGCACCAGCACAGACTATATCCTGGGCCGCACGGATGAAAAATAGCGGCCGCACAACGAAAAAAAACGCGCCCGCCGTAGCAGCTTACGGCGGGCGCGGCTTTTTTCAGTAAAGGCGGTCTGGGAAAATCAGACCATCAGCTTGCAGACATTGTTGGCGTAAGCCACGGGGTCCTCCAGTGCCAGTCCCTCGATCAACAGCGCCTGGTCGTACAGGATCTCACTGTACGCGGCCAGTTTTTCCTTGTCGCCGGCTTCGAACAGGCGCTTCAGCGCCGCAAACACCTCGTGCTCGCCGTTCAGCTCCAGCACCTTTTCGCTTTTGACCTTTTCCTGCTGGGCGGGCATGCTGTTCAGCACCTTTTCCATTTCGATGGACAGCGGGCCGCTGCTGGACAGGCATACCGGGTGGCTCTTCAGGCGCTGAGACAAGCGCACTTCAGTCACCTTGCCGTCCAGAGCCGCTTTCATGGCCTCGAACAGCTCCTTATTTTCTTCGTTTTTGGCTTTAACTTCCTCTTTTTCCGCGTCGGTCTCAATGCCGAGATCGTCGGCGGAGATGTTGCGGAACTCTTTTTCTTTTTCCTTGTCGCCGTAGCTGCGCAGCATCTGGAGCATGAACTCGTCTACATCGTCCGTCAGGTACAAAATGTCGAAGCCTTTGTCCAGCACGCGCTCGGCGGCAGGCAGCTTGGCCAAACGGTCGGTGCTTTCGCCCGCGGCGTAGTAGATATATTTCTGGTCCTCAGGCATGGCCTCGTAATATTCCCGCAGCGTTACCAGCTTGTTCTCCTTGGCGCTGTGGAACAGCAGCAGATCCTGCAGCAGCTCCTTGTTCATGCCGTAGGAGGCATAGCAGCCCATCTTGAGCTGCAAGCCGAAATTCTTGAAGAACTCTTCGTATTTTTCACGGTCGTTCTTCAGCCAGGAGGCCAGCTCGTTTTTGATCTTGCGCTCCAGCGTGGTTTTGATGAGCTTGAGCTGGCTGTCATGCTGCAGCATTTCGCGGCTGATGTTCAGGCTCAGGTCCTCGCTGTCCACAAGGCCCTTCACGAAGCTGAAATAATCCGGCAGCAGGTCGGCGCATTTTTCCATGATGAGCACGCCGCTGGAATAGAGCTGCAGGCCCTTTTCATATTCCTTGGTATAGTAGTTGTAGGGCGTGCGCGAAGGGATGAACAACAGCGCGTTAAACGTGGCGGTGCCCTCGGTCTTACTTTGGATGACGCGGGCGGGGTCAGAATAATCGCCGAATTTATCCTTGTAGAACTGGGCGTACTCCTCGTCCTTGACCTTTTTCTTGTCACGCTTCCAGATGGGCACCATGCTGTTGAGCGTCTCGTCCTCGGTGTACGCTTCGTACTCCGGAGCCTTGTAATGCCCCTCCTCATCCTTGTCCGTGCCCTCGATGGCGCGGCTCTTTTCCCGCAGCATCTTGATGGGGTAGCGGATATAATCGGAGTATTTTTTGACGATGCCCGCCAGGCGCCAGTCGTCCAGGAACTCGTCGTAGTGCTCCTCGCCTTCGTTTTCCTTCACAACAAGGATGACCTCGGTGCCCACGTCCTCTTTGTCGCAAGGCTCGATGGTATAGCCCTCAGCGCCCGTGGACTCCCACTGCCAGGCCTCCTGTGCGCCGAACGCGCGGCTGCGCACCGTCACGCGGCTGGCCACCATGAACGCAGAGTAGAAGCCCACGCCGAACTGGCCGATCACATCCACCTTGCCGCCGGTCTCGTTTTCATTCTTGAAATCCAGGCTGCCGCTTTTTGCGATGGTGCCCAGGTTTTTCTCCAGCTCTTCCTTTGTCATGCCGATGCCGTTGTCGCGCACCGTCAGCGTGCGGTTCTCTTTATCGGCTGCCAGCCGGATGAAGAAGTCCTTCTTTTTCAGCTTTACGGAGTCGTCTGTCAGGCTGCGGAAATACAGCTTGTCGATGGCGTCGCTCGCATTGCTGATAAGTTCGCGCGGGAAAATCTCCTTGTGGGTGTAGATGGAGTTGATCATCATGTCAAGGAGCCGTTTGGACTCCGCTTTGAATTGCTTTTTTGCCATTGCCGCTTTGCCTCCCAAACTGTTTAGCACTCTTTACTGATGAGTGCTAATTCAGCATACACCAAACGGCGGAAAACTGCAAGTCCCTTTTTGGAAAATTTAAAAATTCTTCATACTTCGCGGAGAAAAGCGGCTTTTTTGCCCGCCGGGCTTGCGTGTGCGTGCGGGATGCTGTAAAATAGTGCCATAGCTGAAAGGCGGCGTCCGGCCGCCGCGCGCCCTGTGCGGCGCGGGCTGGCGGGCGTTTTGCGCCCGGCTTTGAATTTTGAAAAGGCGGTGTTTTTGTGCCTACGACGGACTTCTTTTCCGGCCCGGGCTTTGAGCCTGAGGATGTACCGGTGAAAAAAACGTCTCCCGCGCAGCAGCCGGTTGAAAAACAGCCTGCGGACGATGAACCGTTCGCGGGAATGCAGAAGCTGGATTTCGATTTCCTGGGCGGAGATGATCCCGCCGTCCCGGGAGAGACGGACCCCGGAGACCCTTTCGACGATTTTTCCTTCCAGCGCCCGGCGGCTCCGGCGGGCCCGGCGCAGCCCGCCCGGCCTGCGCCCTTCGTGTTCGATGAAGAGCCTGCCCCCACGCCGTTCAGCGGCGTGCCGGAAACGCGCATTACCCCGGCGGCGTCCGCTTCCCTCGGAGGGACGGATGATGCACCCGTTCGGCCGGTCTCTCCGGCGCAGGCTGCGCCCAAGGCGGCTCCGTTCGTGTTCGATTTTGACGATGCGCCTGTGGAGCGTCCCGCATCCCGGACGGCGGCGTCTGCAGTTCCTTCCGGAGAGGCCGCGTTCGATTTCGGAATTCTGGAAGAAAAGCCCGCCCGGCCCGCGCCGGCTTCTGCTGCCGCGCCACTGGATGGCTACACGCCGCTGCCGCTGGATATTCTGGACGATGCAAAGCCTGTCGCCGCTGTGCCGCCCGCGGCTCCGGCGGCGGTAAAGCCTGCGGAGCCGCCGCGCTCCGCGGAGCCTGTGCCCAAGGCGGCGCCTTTTGTGTTTGATTTCGACGATGCGCCTGTGGAACGCCCTGCGTCCCGGCCTGGGCAGCCGGGGTCCACGGCCAGTCCCTTGTATTCCGCGGCGGATGCGCCGACGGTGGCGTTTACGCCTGCCGCGCTGCAGGCAGACGCTCCCACGACGGCGTTCACACCGGTGAAGCCGGATGCGCCCGCGCCTGCCGCGGCCCCGCAGCCCGCGCCGCCCAAAATGGCGGCCCAGCCGGCGCCCGCGGCCCGTGCCGCGCGTATGGCAAAGGAAAAAGACATCGGTGCGGCTGTATTCAGCGCTTTGGTGGCGGATGATGACGTGCCGCCCGCGCCGGCCGTTCCGCCTGCATCCGGCGGGGAGGAGCTGCGTCCCTCGGGGTGGCCGGCGGCGACGCCGCGCCCTGCAAACGCCCCGCGCACGCCACGGCCTATCAACTGGCATGCGCCCGTATCTCCGGCCCAGCGTCCTGCGCCTGCGCCTGCCCGGCCTGCACCGCCGCCGGCGCAGGCGCCGCAGCCCCCGGCAGCGGAGACGCCGTTGGATTTCGATTTTGAGGGCGCGCAGCCCTTTGACCTGTTCGACGATGTTCCGCAGAGCGGATACACCGCCCCGCAGGAAACGGACCAGGCATTCCCGGACCTGTATGACCGGGACCCGGAGGAGGCAGAGCCTGCGTCCCGCGCTCCGCAGCGGCGTACCCGGACGGGCGGCGGTTCAGGCTCCGGCGGCGGCCGTCCGCCACGCAGGAGTACCGGCACGGCCCGGCGCGGAATACCGAACAAAACGATTTTTGCCTGGGCGGGCATCGTGCTCATCGCGCTGCTCATCATCCTTTACTTTGTGTTCTTTGGCGGGAAGGACGGAGACGTGGCGCCCGGGACCTCTGGCTCCGTACCGTCCAGCACATCCCAGCCGGCAGACAGCACGCCGCCGGACGCATCCTCCACGGCCCCGGTGGAAACCATCCCGCGGGACGAGTGGTATATGGTGCTGGCCAACCGCAGCAGCGTGCTGCCCGGTGATTTCACGGTGGCCGAGACGGCGACCGTGGGAGAGGCTGTAGTAGACGCGCGCATCGCGGAGGCTCTGCGGCAGATGGTGAACGATGCGGCCGCCGCCGGCGTCAAACTGAAGCCTACCAACGGCTACCGCAGCATCGCGCGCCAGCAGGAGCTTTGGGACGCCCGTGTCAAAACCCTGATGGAGGGCGGCCTTTCCCAAGCGGATGCAGAGACAAAGGCCATCGACTACACCTCTGCGCCCGGTACGTCGGACCACAATACGGGCCTGGGCCTGGACATCGTTTCGGAAGACCACCCGGCAAAGGAAGCGGGCTTCGCGGAGACAGCAGCGGCCCAGTGGCTGGCCGAGCATGCGGCGGATTACGGCTTTATTCTGCGTTATCCGTCGGACAAGACCGAGGCGACAGGCATGGATTACGAGCCCTGGCATTACCGTTATGTTGGTTCCGAGCAGGCGCATAAAATCAAGGAAAGCGGCTTGTGCCTTGAGGAATATCTGGCACAGTAAAGCAGAAACGGAAACGTTGTGGCCCGCCCCGCGGAAATGCGGGGCGGGCTTTTTGTGCCTGCACAGGGTATGAATAAAA
>ERZ1673746.2150-NODE-2150-length-11063-cov-4.202671_pt1 | contig 11063 bp, 8 predicted proteins | sample MGYA00580205_ERZ1673746 | MGnify/ENA primary metagenome ERZ1673746 (study PRJEB41218, sample SAMN15661771) | gut metagenome | host: Homo sapiens | place: Canada: London | collected 2015-08-20/2019-03-30 | study: EMG produced TPA metagenomics assembly of...
AGCCCCGGTTTTTTTCGGTCTGTCAAAAAAAGCGTGAAACTTCCCGCCGATCGTGCTATAATCTTCTTGTTTTCAAAGAACCCTCTTTGTACACGCCTTTTTGCAGGAGGAGACCATGTTTGATTCTTCCAAACTTGACGCATATCTGACCGGGCTTTGCCAAGCCCGCGATCTTCCCGGCGTGAGCGCCGCGATCATGGGGCCGGACGGCCTTGAATACGCCTTCAATTACGGCTTCCGCGACGGGGCCTTCACCCGCCCGGTGGACAACGACACCCTGTTCGGCGTCGCCTCGATGAGCAAGTCGATGACCGCGCTGTGCGCCTGTATCCTGGCCTGTGAGGGCAGGCTCGACCTAGACGCCCCGGTTTCGGATTTCTTTCCGGAATTTGAGCTGGCCGGTCAGCCGCGCGAGGCGGCGACGGTGCGCACGCTGGCGATGCACACGGCGGGCATCCCCCCGATGGAGCCGCTGGAATGGTCGATTGCCATGAACAGCGAGGGGCGCAGCGAAAGCGACTGGCTGCGCGAGATGAAGCGCACCGCGCCCAACAAGATGGAGACGATCGACCAGATCATCGCATATATCGCGCACTGCGGCTACAACACGCTCGGCGCGCCGGGTGAGGTGATGAGCTACTCCAACGAGGGCTACGCCATCCTCTCTTACATCGTCGATCAGGCGGCGGGCGTTCCGCTCGAGCAGTTCATGCAGGCGCGCATCTTCGACCCGCTGGGCATGACCCGCACCATTCTGGATAACGGCGTCGAGGCTGCGCGCGCCCTCTCCGGCGGCAACATCACCAGCCTGTTCGAGGTGGAGGACGGCCAGCGCACCTGCGACGACTGCTGGAGCGTCCTGCCGCCGTTCCGCGGCTGCGCGATGGTCAAATCCACCTCGCGCGACATGGCGGCGTATTATCGCATGATCGCCAACATGGGCATGCACGAGGGCAAGCAGGCGATTCCGGCGCACGCGGTCGATCTGCTTGTCGGGCGCTATCATCCGCTTTCCCATCTGATGACGATGTGCATGGGGCTGAACAAGCGCGAGTTCGCGGGGCACGTCGTCTGCGAACACGCGGGCGGGCTGCACGGCGTATCGAGCAAGGGCGGTCTTCTGCTGGGCGAGGGCTACGGCTTCGCGGTGCTCTGCAATCAAGGCGACGAGGATATGGACGCGCTGCTCTACGGCATGCTCTGCGCGGTGATGGGGCTTCCGCTCGCCACGAATATGGATTGGTTCACCCCCGCGGGCCGCGATTTCAGCGCGCCGCATATGATCCGCGGGCGCTATATCGGCCACGAGGGCGTGCCGAGCATCCTGTGCATCCACTGCGAGGAGGACGGCAGCCATCTGCGTGGCACGCGCGACGGCGAGGATCTGCGCCTCGTTTACTGCGGCGGCGCGCGCTTCCTCGCCGTCAAGCCGGATGCGCCGGACACGGTCGTCTGCCATCTGGAGTTTTTGATTCGCGCCGGACGTGCGTGGGGCGTTCGTGTCGGCACACGGGTGTTCGAGCGCGATTGACAGCAAAACGCTGCATATTTTTCGTTTCACACGGTCATCCTTCTTTCAAAAGGGAGGGATGACCGTGTTTGATTTTCTCAAAAACCGTCTGCGTCAGGCGCGGGAATGGCTGCTGGATTACGCCTATTGGGTGACGCTCGGCGCGATGATCGCCGTCATCGTCGGCACGGCGCTGTATACCGACCGTCTCCGTCAGGCGGAAAACGTGCAGGCCGCCGCCCCCGCGCCGGAGATCGCCTCCCCTTCACCCGCGCCGACCGCAACCCCGTCGCCGCTGCCGACGCTCGCGCCCGTCCGCCTTCCGTCCATTGCGGGCGCGGTTCGCCCCGTTTCCGGCGGGCTGCTTCGCGGCTTCTCCGCCCAGCCCGTGCTTTGGCCGTCGCTTGACTGCTGGCAGGCGCATCCCGCCGTCGATTTGGGCGCGGCGAGCGGCGAAACCGCCGTCTGCATGCGCGACGGCGTGGTGCTCTCCTGCGTGCGGGATGATCTCTGGGGCTGGCACGTGGCCGTTCGCCAGACGGATGGCGCGGTCTGCACCTATTCGGGGCTGTCCTGCGCGCTCGTGCAGGCCGGTCAAAGCGTCGTGCGCGGCCAGCCGCTGGGCGACGTGATGGCGGCCGTCCCGGCGGAAAGCGAGCTCGGCGCGCACCTGCATCTCTCCCTCTATCGGGACGGCGAGGCAGCCGAACCCACGCTGCCCGATTGATTTTTCCAAATTTTCAAATTTTACCAATTCATCGAAAAGAACTTTCGAAATACATCAAATGATGGTATACTGAAACGAGAATAACGGCCTTTGTCCGATTTAGGGTCGAATTTGCCCGAGGGAAACGGAGGAAAAAAACGTGCCTGATTTTCTGAGCCGCGTCAGCGCGTATTGGGCTTCTCTTCCGGGAACGCATCTGCTTGTGTTCACGCTTGTGATTTGGGCGGCCTTTTCGCTGGTGCTGCTGGCCGACGCGCGCAACCAGCTCAACCAGTGGTGCTTCACCGGCGGCATGATGTTCAGCGTCGGCGCGCTCAAGGAATATCTGTATTACGGCCTCGCCCCGTCGCTGATTGCCTCCGGCATATGGACGCAGGCGGGCGCGTCGCTGATGTATTCCGTCCTGAGCGCGGTTTTCTATTTACTGGCCATTCCCTGCGTGATGATGTTCGCGTTTTACTTCGCGCAGCTCAACCAAACCCGCTTCTTCCCGCTCCTGCGCGTCGTCGTCTGGCTTCCGGCCGTCTGCCTGAGCGTCCGCTTTCCGCCCGATCGGGTGGCGTCGCTCCAGCGCGACCCGGTGTTCTGCCTGAGCATCGCGGGGTACAACGTGCTGTTCGGCCTCATCGCCACGCTGATCCTGCTGCGTGCCCTCTGGGCGGAGCGCCACGGCGGGCACAACCGGCAGCGCCGCCTCGTGGCGGTCAGCGTGCTTCTGCCGCTGTGGGTCTGGCTCGTCGCGGCGTTTCCCTATCACGCGCTGGGCATCCCCCATCTGGATAAAATCTGGCAGATCGAGCTGCCGGTCGTCCTGTTTACGCTGTGCTTCCTCCTCTATCATGCGTTTCGCGAGGGCATATGGGGCATGCGTCTCCGGCGCGAAACCTACGATTGGAGCGGGAGCGGCGAGGTGTTGCAGCGCAACACACAGTACGTCGCCCACGCGCTCAAAAACGACCTCAACAAGATCGACTGGTGCGCGGCGCTGCTGGATGAACGGCTCCCCGAAAACCGCGAGCTGCAAATCATCCGCGGCTCGGTCGATCATCTGCGCGCGCTCCTCCAGCGAACGAGGATGCACACCGGCCGCGTGGTTCTCAGCCCCGGCGACTGCGACGTCCGCGCGCTGTTCGAGCAGATCATCCGCGAAACGCCGCACACCGACGCGCTGCGCATCGAAATCGACCGCTGCGACGACGCGCCGCTGTACTGCGATCCGTCGCACGTCCGCGAGGCGCTGACCAACCTCGTCGGCAACGCTGTCGAAGCCATGCGCGGCTCCGGCCGGATCACGCTTTCCTATGTCCGCACCGCGCGCAAAGCCTCCGTCTCCGTCTGCGACGACGGCCCGGGCATGACCCCGGCAGCGCAGAAGCGCATCTTCGAGCCGTATTACACCACCAAAACCTCCGGCGAAAATTTCGGTCTGGGGCTGTATTACTGCCAAAACGTGATGAACGTACACGAGGGCAGCATCCGCGTCAGCAGCGCGCCCGGGAAGGGCTGCGCCTTTACCCTGATTTTTCCGCTGGCCGCACAAGGGAGGCGCAAACCGTGAGCACCATCCGCATCATGCTGGTCGAGGATGACCTCGATTATCGCTATCTGATCGAACAGGCGCTCCGCCGCGAGGCGGATTTCGAGCTTTGCACGAGCTGCACAGACGGAAAAAGCGCGGTGCAAACCGCGCTCATGGAACAACCGGATATTGTATTGATGGATCTGTGTCTCGCCCATTCGCCGATAGACGGCGCAGAGGCTTCCCGGCAGATTCGCCTGCAAACCGATGCGCGCGTCATCATCCTCACCTCGCGCGAGGATTTTGAAACGGTGATCCGCGCCAGCACACATGCCTTCGCCTCGGCCTATCTCTTCAAGAGCAATTTTCCCGTGCTCATCCCGATGATTCGCGAAACCGCGCAGGGCGTCACCTCGCAGGCGCATTTGATCTGCTCCGCGCTGCTCGCGCCGCTGACCGACGCGGAGCGGAGCGTTCTGCGCCACCTTCTGGGCGAAGACGTCCGCCTTCATTCCTCCAGCAAGACCATCTCCAACCAGCAGACGGGGATTCTGCGCAAGCTCGGCCTCCCCGGCAAAAAGGAGCTGACGCATATCTTCAGCGCCTACGGCTTGGGGAGCGCGGAGACGCAGGCGGATTGACGCCGCTCACCGCTCCCGGTTGATTTCCGGCATTTTCACGCGCCTGCTGAAAAACGGCAGGCCGTTCATCCATGCGCCGAGCAGCAGCGCCAGCAGCCCCCAGCGCAGCAGCGCGCGCCCGGTTTCCAGCACACAGCAGCTCCGGCTGACATAGCGCACCGCCGCCGCGTTCGCGTCGTTCAGCGACCAGAAGCGCTTGGCGATGGAGGAAAGCTCCACCAGCACCTCCGGCACCCACTCCGTGAACACATACAGCGGATCAATCGAGAATTTCGCCAGCGCGAACGCCGCGCCCGCCAGCGCCGCATAGCCCAGCAGCATCAGCAGCGCACTTGCGATCATCCCCGCGAGCATATCCCGCGCGTACCGCGTTTTGAGCCGGTCGGCATAGAGGCAGACCCGCCCCCACGCCGCCGCGTTCAGCCGCGCCAGCAGGCTGAGCAGCAGCGCGACCCCAACAAAGAGCACCGCCCAGCGAATCGGCATCGCCGCGCCGAGCGCCAGCTTGTCGTAGTTGTAAAAGCTCCCGCCGGGCTGCCACGTTTTCAGCGTGTTTTCCATCAAAATGGCGCTGCCCGTCGTCTTGTCCGCCGTTTTGGCGATCATCTCCACCGTCTGCATGGCGAGCGCGTTGGCGCTGGCCGACGTGATCGGGATATAGGCGATGTGCTCGTTCGTCTCGCCCAGCCGCCTTTCGGCCTTGATGACCCCCGCGACCTCGTAATCAAGCCCGCTGAGCGTCACGGTTTGGCCGACCGGCTCGTTGCCCGCGAAGAAGGAGAGCGCCATGCGCTCGTCGAGTACGACGACGTTCTCCGCGCGCTTCACGTCCGCCTCGCTGATGAGCCGCCCGTCGAGCAGCGTTTCATGCGTCACGTCGAAATAGCCCGAGCCGACCGCGTAAACCGTCGCCTCCGCGCTCTGCGCCTCCGCGGAGAGATTGACCCCCTGCGCCCGCGCGCCGACCGCCCCGGCCGTGATCGAATCCGCGATGGAGGCCATCTGCTTCTGCGCTTCTTCGTAGAGCGCGTTCAGCTCGCCGCCCTCCTGCGTCGCCGCCGGCGCGGGCAGGATGTATTCCAGCCGCCCGCCGACGGTCAGCGTCAGCGCACCGCCGCAGACCGTCAGCACGAGCCCCAGCAGCACCGCGAGCATGCCCCGGCGCTTTTTTTTATTCTCCATAGACCATGACCTCGGAACCGTCGCTGATGGCGCGATCCTCCATATAGGCCACGCGCTGACGGCTCAAATCATCCTGAATGGACACCGTGCTGCCGACCTCGGAGAGCACCTTCACATCCTGCTTTTTCACCTTGAGCACGCTCTGGCCGAGCGCGTTGCTTTCCTCGCTGACGATATAGACGTATCGGCTGTCCCCGCTGCCGCGAACGGCGCTGGCCGGGAGCAGCGTGGTGGAGCTGGACGCGCGATAGCTCGCCGTCATCTCCACCGCGGCGGAGAACAGCGCCGCGCCGCCGCCGAGGTTTGTGATGTCCTTGTCGGTCAGCTTCACGTCGATATAGCGCTTGCCCTCTTCGTTCACGCCGCTGTCCGTCACCTTTTTGGTCAGCGTCTTGTCGCTGTCGCGCTTGACCGTGACCTGCGTGCCCTTGTCGATCTTCTTTTCGATCTTGCTCGTGTCCGCGCGCAGCACCGCGTCGCCGCTTTCGCTGCTGATGACGAGCGCGGCGGTCTTGCCGTCGTAGCTGTCGCCCGCCTTGACGTTGATCTCCACGATATAGCCGTCGTGCGGCGCGGTCACCTGCCGCGCCTGCTGCGCCATCACATCCAGCGCGGTGATCTTCTCCTGCGTTGTGGCCAGCTTTTCGTTGAGCTGGCGGCTCTGGGTGATGTAATTGATAACGTTCTCGCTGATGCCCAGCCGGTTGGCGCTGTTGAATTTCTTCTGCGCCTCGTCCTGCGCGGCCTGCGCCGCATCGACGGCCTTCTGCGCGGCGGTCAGCGTCTCGTCTGTCTCGCCCGACGGCAGGCGGCCGCCCGAAAGCGTCACGCCCGCCAGCTTGGCGGCGACCTCGAGCTGCGTCTGTGCGGTCATGCAGTCGTCCTTGCTTTTCGCCAGCGCGTCGTAGGCCTCCACCCAGATTTCCTCGGTGCGCTTGAGCCGAACGTCGCCGTTTTTGCGCTCCAGCTCCATCAGCTCCTTCTGCGCCGCGTCGTATTCGCCGCGCAGGCTTTCCATCTCCTTGTCGTAGCCGGAAACCTCCGCCTCAAAGAGCACGTCGCCCGCCGCAACCCTGCGCCCCTTCGCCACGCGCACCCGCTTGATGGTCACGCTCTGGTCGGAAGCCAGCGCCAGCTTCACATCCTCCGTCTCCGGGAACGTGAGATTGCCGCTGAGCTTGATTTCCTCCTCCAGCTTGCCCTGCTTGGCGGTCACCAGCTTGACCTTGGCGGTTGAAATGGTTTTGATCGTGCCGGAAAAGAACATGCACAGGGCGACGACCGCCGCCAGCGTGACCAGTCCCTTGATGGCCATTTTTTTCATCGCTTTTGTCTTCCTTTACTTGAGTTCCGTGAGCTGGACGCCTTCCAGAATGTCATTCTGGAAATATAGATAGATCAGCAGCGCGGGCAGGGTATACAGCGCCGCGCCCGCAAATTCCACGCCGGTGCTCTGCTGGGTCAGCTGATTAAAGACCACGGAGAGCGGATAAAGCTCCGTGTGCGTGGTCAAATAGGTCAGCGGCTGCTCGACCAGATTCCAGCAATCTGCAAACGAGAGCGCCACCGCCGCGCCGAGAATCGGCTGGCAGACGGGCAGAACCACGTGGATGAAGCAGCGCAGCGTGCCCGCGCCGTCAATCTGCGCCGCCTCGATCATGTCGCCCGGCAGGCCGACCATGTATTGCCGCAGCAGAAAGATGTAGAACGGCGCGACCGTCATCGGCAGGATGATCGCCCAGATCGTATCCAGCAGCCCCATCGCGCGCAGGGTGATGACGTTTGGCACCATCGTGACCTGAAACGGCAGGAGCATCAGCATGATGACGACGAAGAACAGCGCGTCCCGCCCGCGGAACCTGAAGCGGGAGAGCGCGTAGGCCATCGCCGGAATCAGCAGCGCCTGCCCGAAGAGAATCGCCGCGGTATACATCGCCGAATTGACGAAGTAGCGCAGAATCGTCATGTCCTCAATCAGGATTTTATAATACTGGCTGAGGGAAAACATGTTGGGCGAGAGCTTGATTTCCATCAGGCTCTTCGCGTCGAAGCTTCCGCGCGTCTGCATGAACGCCTTGATTTCGCCGGGCGAAAAGAAGGAATACAGCGCCGTCAGCACCACCGGCAGCAGGATGACGACCGCCGCCGCCGACAGCAGCAGCCGCGCCAGAATGTGCCTGCGCCGGATATGCGCCGGGCGAACCGTTTGTTTTTCCATCCGCCTCACCTCAATTCAGCCCGCGCGCGGCTCGCCTTTGCAGGAAGAACAGCGCGCCGAACAGCGCGAACACGATCAGGCCGAAGGAATAGGCCGCCGCCGTCACCAGCTGGTAATTCAGCTTGCCGAACATGTTGTTCATGTAGTTTTGCAGGGTGTACACCGAGTAATCCGGGTATGCGCCCGCGATGAAGTACACCTCTTTGAAGATCTTGAACGCATTGATCCATGCCAGCACGAATACCAGAAACGCCGTCGGCGTAATCATCGGCAGCGTAATGCGGAAAGCGCGGGTGAAAAAGCCCGCGCCTTCCAGCTGCGCGTATTCGTAGAGCGGCTGGGGGATGGATTGCAGCGCCGCCAGAAAGATAATCAGGCAGAAGCCCAGATTCTTCCACAGGAACATCAGCACGACCGGCAGGCGCAGCGCGCCGCTGGTCAGCCACATCACACGCGCCATCCCCATCGCTTCAAGCGCGCGGTTCACCGGGCCGCCGTAATCGAAGATCACCAGCCACACCAGCAGAATCGCGGAGGACGGCGTGAGATACGGCATCAGCACGCTCGAGCGGAAGAATCCGCCGAACGGCTTGATCGCGCTCAGCGCGCTGGCCAGCAGAAAAGAGAACAGCCACAGCAGCGGCGCGCAGATCAGCGACAGCTCCATCGTGTTTTTCAGCCCCAGCAGAAACATGCTGTTCTGCCACAGATCCCGGTAATTCTGCAAGCCGACGAACGTGTTTTTGTAGCTTCCGTCCGTCAGGCTGTAGCCGATGCCGCTGAAAAAGGGCACGATGTAAAAGATCATCAGCATCGCAAGCCCCGGCAGCAGAAACAGCCAGACGGATTTTTTCTTTTCAAACATGCGGGTTTAGTTGCCCTCCAGCTTCTGCATTTGCAGGGTCTTTTCCAGCGCCGCCGCCAGCTGCTGGGCGTTCATCGCGCCGTCGAGATACTGCTGCACCTGCGTCGAGCCCTCATTCGTGTTCCAGATGAGGCTCTGCTGCACGGCCATGTTCTCGCCGAACGCGCGGTAGCTCGCAATCTGCTCCGGGGAGATTTGGTATTTGCCGCTCTTCTCGTAATCCTCGCGCCACTGCTTCATGGAATCCAGATTCGCTTGCAGCGATTCGCGGGCTTCCTCGTCCTCGGTCTTGTCCAGCGTCTTCTGCAAATCGGCAATCGAGTTGTCGATGTTCTGCAGGTTCTCCTCGTAATAGCTGTTGAGCACCGGCTCGTTCATCTCCGGGCTGAGCATAATCATGTCTTCCTTCAGCTCCAGCGCCCATGCGTCAGCCAGATATTCGGCGGCCTCGTCCCTGTGCTCGGAGAACGGGTTGATGAACGCAAACGTCACGCTCTGGCCGACCAGCGGCTTTTCGCCCTCCACAACGGAGAGCGCGACCGGCTTCGCCTGTTCTTCGTCAGCGCCGACATAGTTGTACACGCTCAGGCTCGTCCAATTGATCAAAGCGTCGCTCCCGTTGTACATCATGTCCTCGGTGTCCTCGTAATCCTCGGCCAGACCGAGGTTGTCCCAGTCGATGGCTTCAAACGCCTCGCACAGATCGAGCAGCGCCTGCGTGCCGCGGGTCAGGTTCTCCTCGCTCGCGTCCAGCCAGGTGAAATAATCGGCCAGCATCATGTAGAACACCTGAGAACGGAAATCATCCTTGGCGTAGCCCGGTTCGGCGATCATCACTTCCGGCGTCTCCTCGAGCCGCTTGTTGTTTGAAATATCGGCCAGAATCGTCAGCAGCCCCTTCCACGAGGTCGGCACCTCGTAGCCCAGCTTTTCGGTCAGCAGCTTGGTGTTCAGGCTCATCATATTGGCGTAGCAGGAGAGCGGCAGCGCGTAGATGTGGCCGTCCTTCATCACGTAATCCTTGATGAAGCCATACATGGCGTTCACCGCGTCGGAAATGGTCTGGTTGCTCTCCAATTCGGCCATAAAGCCGCGGTTCATCAGCGAGGTGAACGCGCTGCTCGTGCTGGGGAGGGTGTAGATATCCACGGAGGAATCGCGGTTCATCATGCTTTGCAGCAGGCTGTCCGTGTCCAGCGTCGTGGAGATGGAGATCATGTATTCCGGGTGCTTGTCGGTGAAGGCGTAATACGCCTTGTTGATCGAATCGACGTAGTCGCCGTTGGCGACGCGCATGCGCTGCGCGGGCAGCTTGTCAAGCGTCACGTCGCGGCCGACCACCGCATCGTAGCTGGCGAGCACGTACAGATCGCCGTAAACCACGCCGTTGCCGTTGGCATGCGACAGCGGCATGTCGCCGAATTCCTCCGGCTCGCCGAGGCCGTCCTCTCTGACGTCCATGCGCCAGACGCTGCCGGCGAGCACGTAATACATCTTGCCGCGCGCCTCGTCATACGCCAGACCGGAGGGCGTTTCATAGCCGTTCGTCGGGAGCGCGCCCAGCTCGGCCGCTTCCTCGTTTTCAATGTCGTACAGCCAGAGCGTCGTGCTGGGCGTTTCGGTCGTATAATCGCCGACGGTCATCAGCAGCTTGCCCTCGGTATACGGCGCGATGTTCTGCACGTCGCCATCCACATCGACCGTCAGCGCCTCCACGCTTTCATCCTCGAGGTTGAGCGCCAGCAGCTCCAGCTCCTCGCCGTAGGAGAGCGCGTAGAGCATGCTGCCAAAGGAGCAGGGGTTGCTCAGGTTGCGGGTGTAGGTGTAGCTTTCGTCGCCGTACGTCTCGACGATGCAGAGCGCGTCGCCCAGATCGATGATCTCGCCCAGCGACAGCGCGCCGTCATCCGCAATCAGCAGCTCGACGAGCTGGTTGCTCGAATTGCCGTCCTCATCGCTGATGGTCGCCATGCGGTAGAGCTTGCCGCCGACGGCATAGAGGTTGCCGTCCAGATAGGCATATTCGCCGTCGTTCAGCTCCAGCGCGCCGGGGGTCTCGCCGTCCCCGGTCAGCACGTTTTGCAGCTTGTCATAGCCTTCCACAGGGGTCAGCTTGCGGCTGGTGTTGTCCCATGTGTAGAGCGTATCCCAGCTGGACAGCAGCAGCTTGTCGCCGTAGACGATCATGCTCTGAATGTAGTCGCTGAAGTCGTTCATGCCCTGCACAGCGATGGTCACATTGCCCTCCGCCAGCGCCGCCGCGCCCAGCATCAGAGCCAGCGCGAGAAGAATCGAAAGCATCTTTTTCATTTTTGGCGTCCTTTCTTTGTTTACTTCTTACTCCTTCAGTCAGCCTTCGGCTGACAGCTCCCTCGAAGAGGGAACCTTGGTGCAGCGCCCC
>ERZ1673746.2151-NODE-2151-length-11060-cov-3.851886_pt1 | contig 11060 bp, 9 predicted proteins | sample MGYA00580205_ERZ1673746 | MGnify/ENA primary metagenome ERZ1673746 (study PRJEB41218, sample SAMN15661771) | gut metagenome | host: Homo sapiens | place: Canada: London | collected 2015-08-20/2019-03-30 | study: EMG produced TPA metagenomics assembly of...
CAATAGCTGAATCGCTTGCTTCACATACGTTACACCCAGCAATTCCATTGTATTGAATTCCTTCGGATCGATTTGTGCAAGGCTGTACTTGGGCACGACCGCACGTACAAATCCCATACGCTGCGATTCTCGAAGACGATATTCTAGATTTGTTACGTTTCGCACCTCACCGCCAAGCCCGACTTCACCAATTGCAATCATATCGTCCGGTACAGGTTTGTCCATCAGGCTGGATACGACCGCCAGGCAAACCGACAGATCGCATGCAGTTTCGTCCAGTTCCAGGCCGCCTACAATATTGATATAAACGTCCAAATTACCCAGAAAATATCCTGCCCGCTTTTCCAGCACGGCCAACAATAGGTTCATCCGGTTGAAATCAAACCCGGATGCGGCGCGGCGCGGCGTGCCAAAGCCTGTTTTGGTTACCAGCGCCTGAATCTCCGACAAAATGGGACGCGTTCCTTCCATCGTGCATGCAACACAATTGCCGCTTACGCCAATCGGGCGCCCTTCCAGCAGCAGCTTGGAAGGATTTTCAATCACTTTCAGTCCGGTGCCCGTCATGTCGAACATGCCGATCTCATTGGTGCTCCCATAGCGGTTTTTAGCAGCACGAAGCACGCGGTACGGCAGCATTTTATCTCCTTCAAAATAAAGCACGGTGTCAACAATATGCTCCATTACTTTCGGCCCGGCAATTGCGCCGTCCTTATTGACATGGCCCACAATAAATGTGGGAATTTCCAGCGTTTTTGCCACGGTAAGCAGCCGCGCCGTGCACTCCTTGACCTGCGACACGCTTCCTGCTGAGGATGATATCTCCGCACAGTGCATCGTCTGGATAGAATCAATAACGACAATGCCGGGTTTTGTTTGTTCAACCAAATCGCAAATTGAACCGATATCGGTCTCCGCCGCCAGCATGATATTTTCTTCTTCTACCCGCAGGCGTGTTGCCCGCAGCTTAATTTGCCTTGTAGATTCCTCTCCCGTGATGTAAAGTACATTCACTTGCCTGGAGATTGCCCCACATAATTGCAGAAGAAGCGTGGACTTTCCCGCGCCCGGTTCGCCGCCCAACAGCACGACGCTTCCCAAATCAATACCGCCGCCCAACACGCGGTCCAGTTCACTGATTCCGGTGATGATGCGGCTGTGCTCTTCCGTGGTGCTGATGTCCTTAAGCCTGCTGGCGATGATGGCCGCGTTTCCTGTCGCCGGAGCAGATACGCCCTTCCCTTTCGTTTCTTTTACGATGTCTTCCACCATTGTGTTCCATTCCCCGCAAGAGGGGCAGCGTCCCATCCATCTGGGGCTTGCTTCTCCGCAGGAGGTGCAGACGTATACAGTCTTAAATTTTTCCTTTGGCATAATAAGATTTCTTCCTGTTTATCCATAGTTTTGTTGTTTGTTACAGTATAGCATCAAACCCGTTCAAAATAAACAAGCTTTGAAAAAAACATCCCCAAGATGTTATACTAATCTTATATTGCCAGAAGGAGGCTGCACGAAATGCTCGTGATCCTTTCTCCCGCCAAAAACATGCACCGTGTGCCCACTCCGCCGCCTGCTACGCGCCCTATGTTTTTGCAGCAGACCGAAACCCTCGCAGCATCGATGAAGCGTTATGCGCCGTTTCAACTGGAGAGCGTTCTGAAGGTCAACCCACAGCTTGCGCTGCGCGCATTTACGGATATCCAAGACTGGAATGCGTCTATCCCCGGCTCTCCCGCGCTCCTCAGCTACCACGGACTTTCTTACAGCGCTCTTGATGCCGCAACGCTCTCCCGGGAGGATCTCACCTTCGCTCAGGATACTCTTCGCATCCTGAGTGCTTTCTATGGCGTGCTGCGCCCATTGGATAACATTCTTCCGCATCGTCTCGATTTTGAAAGCAGTTTTCGCTGCTGCGGCAAAACAATGTATGAATTTTGGGGCAGCATGCTGCATGATGCCGTTTTTCAGGCCGGCGCCCCTGTTATCAATCTTTCTTCTGCCGAGTATTCGAAAGCGGTTTCCCGATATCTTCGCGCACAGGATGTTTTTATCACCTGTGATTTTCTGGAATTCAAACACGGAAAATGGTGCATGCCGGCGACCCATGCAAAAATGGCACGCGGCAAAATGGCACGCTTCATCGTGAAAAAACGCTTGACAGCGCCGGAACAGCTGAGCCTTTTCGAAGAAGACGGATATTGTTTTTCTCCGGAGCTGTCGACCTCCAGCCGCTATGTGTTTTCACGATTGTAATCGACTTGTAAAGCCAATAGACATTACAGCGCAAAAGCAACCAGATGCGAAAGCACCTGGTTGCTTTTGCGCTTTTTAATGGATAGACTGTAAAAATGCACGCAGCCGCGGGCTTTCAGGGCATTCGAACAACTTTTCAGGAGTGTTCTCCTCCAGTATCTTTCCTTCGTCCATAAAGAGAACGCGGCTGGCGGAATCTCTTGCAAAACGCATATCATGCGTTACGATCAACATTGTAACCGCGCGCGCCACCAGCTTCTGTATCGTGACAATTACTTCGTTGGTCGTCTCAGGGTCCAGAGCGCTTGTCGGTTCATCAAACAACATGATCTGCGGATTCATTGCCAGCGCCCGAGCAATCGCAATACGCTGCTTCTGTCCGCCGGAAAGCTGTGCAGGATAATTGTCCGCTTTATTTCGAAGCCCCACAACATCCAAAAGTTCCATGGCTTCCGCCAGAACTGCCGCCTTGTCCCGCTTGAGAATACGCAGCGGCGCGACGGTGATATTCTCCAGACATGTCAGATGCGGGAAAAGGTTAAAATGCTGGAACACCATTCCTGTTTTGGTGCAGATACGCCGCACTTCTTTTTCGGGGGGATATTTCGCCGTGCCTTTCACTGTGTCCACCAGCACATCCCCATCAATGACGATGCGGCCGGCAGAAACGCGTTCCAAATTGTTCACACAGCGCAGCAATGTGCTTTTGCCGCTGCCGGACGAACCGATGATCGCCACCGCTTCCCCTTGCTCCACCTGAAGGGAAACATCGTCCAGCGCTGTAAATGAACCAAACCGTTTGCTGACATGCTCGATCGACAAAATCGCCATATCTCACGCCTCCTTCCTCTCATGGCGGGAAAACCGCTTTTCACACCACTGCGAAAGCAGCGTGAGCAAAAAGGTGAGCGCCAGATAAATCACGGCAGCAATAAAAAATGCCGTAGGATTTACATCCCGGTTGTTGGCGTCCTTGGCCGCTTTCAGCAATTCTCCCACACCAATTGCCGTCACTAGGGCCGTATCCTTGATGAGCGTGATGACCTCGTTGCTCACAGGCGGAATTACACGGGCGATGGTCTGAGGGATGATAATGATGCGCATGGTTTGCCAGCGGCTGAAGCCGAGCGTCTTGGCCGCTTCGTGCTGGCCGTGGTCGATAGACTGCACACCGGCCCGATAGATCTCTGCAAAATATGCCGCATAATTCATCGTGAATGTAAGTACAGCGGCTACGGTATTTTCCATCCGGAACGCGGGCCCGAACATAATGGGGAGTCCGTAATACACAAAGAACAGCTGAAGCATCAGCGGCGTGCCGCGGAACACCCAAATATATGCCTTTGACAAAAAACGCACCGGAAAGAAGCGTGAAATCGATCCCAGGGCAAACGGAAGACCCAAAGGCAGTGATAAGACCAGCGTCAGGAAGAACACCTGAAGCGTCTGCCACGTTCCTTTCAACAGTGCCGGCAAAATCGCCTGAATATATTCAAGATTCATCTTCGCTCCCCTTTTTGCAGTTCTCTGTGGCGCCCCGCAAAAAGCGCGGGCGGGGCGGCCCCGTCCGCGCTGTTCACATTTTAGCCTTTGACGACGATATCCGCGCCGAACCAGGCTTCGCTGATCTCCGCTGCTTTTCCGCTTTCAATCAAAGCGTTAATAGCGTCGTTGACGGCCTGCGTCAGTTCAGCGTCACCCTTACGGAATCCGATCGCATACAAATCGTCTCCAAAGTCCACTTCCGAGACGGCAAAAATGCTCCCCAGCTTGGCGTTTTTGTAACCGCCGTATACTTCATCGATGATCATGCAGTCCAGACGGCCCGCCTGCACATCCAAAATCACTTCATCATAAGTAGGATACTCCGTAATTTTGTCCTGAATGGACGCGTAAACGGCATCGTTCGTTACCGCTTCAAGCGCTGCGCTGCCGGCCTGGATGCCGATGTTATAATTCGCAAGATCCTCTTTGGCAGATACTGTAACGCCTTCCTTCGTCATAATGACGATTTTGTTGTTCAGATATGCCTGGGATAGGCTCATCGCTTCCTCACGTTCCGGCGTGATGGACATTCCGTTCCAGATGCAATCGATATTTCCGGAAGAAAGCTCCATTTCCTTCGCATCCCAATCAATAGGCTGGAATGTCGCCTTTACACCCAATTCTTCGCACACTGCCGTAGCAAGGTCAATGTCGAAACCAACAAGGTTTCCGCTTTCGTCCCGGAAGCCCATGGGAGCGAATGTATCATCCAGACCGATGACAAGTTCGCCTTTTGCCTGAATATCCGCGAGTGTGGTGCCATATACGCTGCTGTTCACCGCACTCCCCGAAGCCGAAGCTGGTTCAGATGCGCCGGCAGCGCCGGAGGAAGACACGCCCGCGCCGGAACCGCCGCAGGCAGTCAGTACAGTACCCAAAACTGCCGCGCTCAAAATAAGGCCGAAAATCTTTTTCATACGCTTTCAAACTCCTCTCATACCACAGTTCACTGCGGCGAGACTCATTATACTATATTACGCTATCATAGTAAAGTGAAAAATTGCTGAATATCCGTTTTTTTGCAAGAAAACACTTCTCACCTTTTCAATATGCCCAGAAGCAGCATGTCCAGAACTTCTTCGGCAGCCGCCAGCATAGAGCGAGCATCTTTGGGGTCATCTTTTGCGCAATACTGCTCCAGTATCCGGCGGAACACACACTCCAGGCTTTCCAAATAACGGGCTGCATGTTCTGCTTTTACAGCGGGACGCAAAGACATTTCGGCAATCACCTCTTGCAGGAAACGCCGGTTCATTTCACGCACGGGACGCCGCAGTTCCAGAATATCCGCTCTCAAGTGCTCCGGCATATGTACCATCGCACTCTCAAAAATCACTTCCCATGCGGGCTCCCGCGCAAAGAAGCGCTCGCGAAGCATGAAATATTGACGGATAGCGGCATGACTGTTTTCTTTTTGTATTTGCGTCGATTCTTCCTGAATATACGCCTGCAGTGATTGAAACAATTCTTTAACGCAAAGAAGAAACAATTCATCCTTGCTGGAAAAATAATGATACATCATCCCTTTCGAAATCCCGTGGCGCGAACAGATCCGGTCCATCGTCACGGTATCGTATGGTTGCGCGCCAAATTCCGCCAGCGCCGCCTGAAAAATCGTCTTTTTTGCATGCTCCTGCCGTTCCCTTTGCGTCATATCACGGATTCCTTTCCGCCTGATGCAGTTCTCCTGCCCATTCAAAGCCTTTCTTTGCCATAAAAACAGCGATGATTTCATTGATAACCGCTGCGGCTGCAATCGTTCCTTGAATGATAGAAGCACACTCCGGCGCCGGGCCGTTCAGTACAGAGACCGCGATGCCGGTAAACACCAGCGATACTCCCGAATGCGGCAGCAACGTAAACCCTAAAAATTTTTTGACTGTCTGCGGCGCATGCGTGACGGATGCGCCCAAATATGCACCGCTGTATTTGCCTATCGCCCGGGCCGTGATATAGATGGCGGTATAAAGGCCTGCTCCGAAAATCAAATGGTAGTCCAGCGGCGCCCCCAGATTCAGTATCGCGATGATCAGGCTTATTCCGATTACAGGGTCCATCACTTTCATGATTTCTGCAAGCTGTTTTTCTGAAATCATATTTGCAAACACCGTCGAAAACGCCATACCAATAAGCAAAAAATTGATGGCCGGTACAGGCAGAACATATTGATTCAGCACCATGCCTATTGCCGCCGAACACAGCAGCAGCAACAGCATTGCGGCAAGCGCTCCGCTTGCCGTATGGGCTTTTTGAAGCAGTTTTCCCGCTACAAAGCCTGTTGCCGCTCCTATGAGCACAGGGAGAAAGACAAGAAACAGCACGCCCAAAACCGGAATCCCTGCCGTCGAAACGTGAGCCGAAACAAGCGCAACAACCGTAAAGAACACCAGTGCCCCGACAAGGTCGTCCAGCGCCGCCATAGGAATCAGCGTGCTCGTGACAGGCCCTGCAGTTTTCATTTCATTCACAATGGAAAGTGACGGGGCTGGTGCTGTGGCTAAAGCGATACCGCCGAACAGGAATGCCAGGTACAACGGCACGCCCGTTATCCCAAAAATGACGCCGAACACCAGGCTGACGACCAGAAATGTCCCCAGGGATTCGGTGATGGTCGTGACAACGATTTGCTTGCCGGCCTTTTTTATCTTGCGCCAGATAAGCTCCGTACCAATCATGAGGCCCACGACGCACTCCAGAATGCTTTCCGCAGTAGTATACCATGCGGCTTCCATCATGGGCTCGTTCAGAAGGCCCAGTGCGTGCGGGCCCAATGTCATACCTGCCAACAGCCATCCAAGAATTGCCGGCAATTTGAGCTTTGAAACCAGTTTTCCGAACAAAAAAGCAACAAAAACTGCGAAAATCAATTTCAACACATCTAAAAACACCATATTAAACAGCACCCCAAAATATAGACGAAGTCGTCTATTTGTTGCGTCTTTTAGCATATCACTTTTAGACGGAACAGTCTATATCTTTTTTGTAAACTTTATTCGGCTGTCTAAAACCGTGGGAATTTGAGTTCTTTTCAGTTCAGACTTTTCCACTTATCCCCTTTCAAATTCCATCCGTCGGGTATCTCTCATAAACCTGGCGGCAAATCCTGCACCGGTTTGACATTTTCAACTCGCGCCAGGCGGAAGCACTTCTGAAAAATAGTGTGAAAATATCTCTGTCACTTGCTGCACTAAGCATATATCATTTTCAGCTTCACTTCAGTATTTTGATGTAATATAATAAAACCGAACACTGGAGGTAAAAGGCATCATGAGAATCCTGATTATAGAAGATGAAAAACTGCTGGCCGATTCGCTTAAAGCCCTGCTTGAGCAAAATGGCTTCGAAGCCGATGCCGCCTGCGACGGCAAAACCGGCGAGTATTATGCTGCGCTGGGAATTTATGACCTGCTGATCCTGGACGTGATGATGCCGGGGGAGGACGGCTATGAGGTGGCCCGGCGGCTTCGGGAAAGGCGGATGGAAATGCCCATCCTGATGCTGACGGCCCGATCTGAACTGGACGATCGAGTGACAGGGCTGAACGCCGGCGCCGATTACTACCTGACGAAACCCTTTGATACACAGGAATTGTTGGCCTGCGTCAATGCATTGCTGCGCAGACAGGGCGTACATGTGGACGTGCTTTCCTTTGGAAATACCGTTCTGGACTTAGCCAGCGCCACACTGGTCTGTGGAGCGGAGCGTATTCGGCTTTCCTCCAGAGAGTTTGAGATCATGCGGCTTCTTCTCCGGGCGGAGGGAAATAACATTTCCAAGGAAACGATCCTCACCAAGGTATGGGGATATGACTCTGATGCGGTGGAAAATCACGTGGAGGTATACATCGGTTTTTTGAGAAAGAAACTTGCGAATATTGGCTCCAACGTGCGGATCGAGGCGATCCGCCGGCTGGGATATCACCTGGAGGTATGCGTACATGCTTAAAAAGCTGCGGCTCAAATTTGTGTTGATCAACATGAGCATCGTGACCATCATGCTCTGCGTCATCCTGGGATTGGTCTTTTATTTTACCAGCGCGAATCTGGAGGCCGCGAGCATCAATATGATGCAGAATATTGCGGCCAACCCACTCCATCTCGGAGTTCCCAATGAGAGAGAAGGATATTCGCCTGCCTTATTTTACGATCCAACTGGGACTGCGCGGTGAGCGCATTGCTGCCGGCGGCGGCTATTACGACTTATCTGACACGGATTTTCTGGATGATCTTGTAAACGCTGTTTTTTCGTCTCCAAAACAGCTTGGCATCATTGAGGAATATAACCTGCGATATTACCGCTCGGATATGCCGCTGAACCATTGTCTCGTGTTCGCGGATATCTCCAGTGAACGCGCGACGCTGAACGCTCTGCTCGGCACCTGCGGCTTCATCGGCGCGCTTAGCTTCCTCGTATTTCTCGGCATCAGCATCCTGCTTTCCCGATGGGCGGTAAGGCCGGTAGAGACGGCGTGGATGCAGCAGCGGCAGTTTGTGGCGGATGCTTCGCACGAACTGAAAACCCCACTCACCGTAATCATCACAAATACGGAACTCGCCCAAAGCAACGAGTGCAGTGAATCCGTCCGAAGGACATCACTGAACAATATTGCAGCGGTGTCCAGGCAAATGCGCAACCTGATTGAGCAAATGCTTGAGCTTGCACGCGCGGATAACGCTCGAGGAAAAGAACTTTCCGGCAAGGTGGAGCTGGGCAAGCTTATTTTAAATGCTCTGCTGACCTTTGAGCCGGTATTCTTTGAGCGCGGACGTATGCTGGAGCAACGGGTCATTGAGGATATTCATGTACAAGGCAGCGCGGAACAGCTCCGACAGATCGTGGATATCCTGCTGGACAATGCCCAAAAGTATTCCAGAGAAAGCGGGAAAACGTGGGTGAGCCTTCAAAAGAATGGGAAAAAGCGATGTCTTCTGACCGTAGAAAACGAAGGCGAGCCGCTTTCGCCGCAGGAAGCACGGGATATTTTCAAGCGATTTTATCGTGCCGATAAAGCGAGAAGCCGTACCGGAAGCTTCGGGCTTGGATTGTCCATTGCGGAACGCATTGCAATGCAGCACCATGGAAAAATATGGGCAGAAGGAAGAGATGGGGTCAACTGTTTTTTTGTGGAGCTTCCCTGTCTGTAACACAATCGAAAGAAGGCCAAACGCCGTACGCACTGCGGCGCTTGGCCTTCTTTGCGTACGATCTTCGGTGATCTATCTGACATCAGGCTGCGCTTTCAGCGTCATTTCAGCTTTGTGTGTTAACATGGAAATGCTGACAAAGCATAGCAAACAGGAATGGAGGCAAAAACATGATATCGGTCGAACATTTGACCAAATGCTATGGCGGCTTCAAGGCAGTCGATGACCTTTCGTTCGAAATCGACGAGGGACATGTATATGGCTTTCTGGGGCCAAACGGCGCCGGAAAATCCACCACCATGAACATTATGACCGGCTGTTTGTCTGCTACAGAGGGAAGCGTTAAAATTGATGGTTACGACATCTTTGAAGATGCAGGCAAAGCAAAAAAACTGATTGGCTATCTGCCGGAGCAGCCGCCGCTGTATATGAACGAAACGCCGATGGAATATCTGCGTTTTGTAGGTGAGGCCAAAGGGCTTCATGGCGCAGAGCTGGAATCTCAAATCGAGGAAGTGATCCGCCAGACAAAAATCGGAGATGTGAAGGGCCGCAGGATTTCCTCGCTTTCAAAGGGTTACAAGCAGCGCGTCGGAATCGCGCAAGCGCTGCTGGGCAATCCGAGGGTCATCGTCCTTGACGAACCGACTGTCGGTCTGGACCCCATGCAGATCATTGAGATCCGCGCGTTGATCAAAGAGTTGGGACAAACGCACACTGTTATTTTCAGCTCACACATCCTGTCAGAGGTGCAGACGATCTGCGACCGGATTTTGATTATCTCCAAAGGAAGGCTGGTCGCCTTTGATGAACCGGAGAACCTGGAAAAAAGGCTGCTGGCGCCGAACGAGATCACCATCACAGCCGACTCGTCCCAACAGGAGATCCGGGAGATCCTCTCCTCCGTCAAAAACATCTCGGATGTGCGCATCGAGGCGCGGGATGAAAGATTTGTGCAGGCGCATATCAAAACCGACTGTGAAGACATTTTTGCAGTATCCCGCGCAGTGTTTTTTGCCTTTTCCACAAGAAAAACAGCTCTGCTTGAGATGTCGCTGAAAAAAGCGAATCTGGAGGACGTGTTTATCGAGCTGACAGAGAACGACGGAGAAAAACAGCCGCCTGAAGGACGCGCCCAAACAGCTAAAGCGGGAGAAAGTGAGGGAATGAGTAAATGACTGCGGTATTGAAGCATGAATTGCGGGCGTATTTCCATTCGCTGACCGCCTATGTGTTCGGCGCATTTCTGTTGGCTTTTGTTGGGATCGGCGCCATGATGTATAATCTTCAGGCAGCCGTGAGCAACTTTGAATATGTTCTCAGCTTCGGCTGTCTCGTCTTTGTGGTCATCGTCCCAATCCTGACGATGCGCGTCATCGCGGAGGAGCGCAAGCAGAAAACAGATCAGCTCCTGTATTCCCTGCCCATCACCACCACACAGGTAGTCATCGGGAAATATCTGGCACTGCTCACGGTCTATCTTATCCCTCTGTGCATCATCTGTATTTACCCGCTGATTTTCTCGCAGTTCGGCGACGTTTATCTCTTGACATCCTATGGTTCTGTTTTTGCCTTTTTTGTTCTGGGCGCCGCGCTGATTGCAGTGGGCGTGTTTATTTCTTCCCTTACAGAAAACCAGGGCTTTGCCGCGGGCATCGGCATTGCTGTAATTTTGCTGAATTATTACAGCGTCAGCCTTTCAGAGTACGTCTCTTCCACGGCAACCGGCTCTGTGATTGCTCTGGGCGTTATTGTTCTGGCTTTGGGGGCGGTAATCCGATATTTGACAAAAAACGATAACCTCGCCTATGCGTTCAGTTTTATTCTGCTCCTGGCAATTGCGGCGGTCTGCTTTATCGACAGCTCTAAATTTGAGGGTTTGCTGCCGCGCATTATGGAAAAGCTGTCGCTGTTTGAGCGTTTTTACACCTTTGTCAACGGAGTGTTTGACATGACGGCCATCGTATATTTTCTGTCGGTTATTGTATTCTTCCTGTTTCTGTCTGTGCAATCGCTTGAGAAACGGAGGTATAACTGATGAAAAAGATGAACCTGCTAAAGAAAAATCCGCCAAGTTACAACGCCTTTCGCGGCGGTTCGTACTCGCTGATAATCTCT
>ERZ1673746.2162-NODE-2162-length-11030-cov-11.585604_pt1 | contig 11030 bp, 8 predicted proteins | sample MGYA00580205_ERZ1673746 | MGnify/ENA primary metagenome ERZ1673746 (study PRJEB41218, sample SAMN15661771) | gut metagenome | host: Homo sapiens | place: Canada: London | collected 2015-08-20/2019-03-30 | study: EMG produced TPA metagenomics assembly of...
TACAGCTCGTTGTTCTTGAAGATATCGCAGGACTTGATGGTCTCCATCAGGCGCAGGTCGTTCGGGTTGACGATGGCAGAGGTCAGGCCCTGCATCATCGCCATGGCGACGAGGGCGGAGTCCATGATCGGGCGGAGGGTCTTCGGCGCGCCGTTGGAGTTGTTGGACAGGCCGCCGGTGGACTTCAGGCCTTCATCGGCGAAGAGCTTGATGGCGTTCAGGACGTCCATCTGCTTATCCTGCATGCCCTTGACGACAAGGAACAGCGGGTCGAACCACAGATCCTCGGCCTCCATGCCGAGCGCCATGCCGCGATCGAGCATGGTGTGGCAGTGGTGCATACGCTCGTCGTTGTCCTTCGCGATGCCGTCGGCGGAGCAGAGGGCGATGACGATGGCGTCGTTGGCGGCTGCCAGGTCGATGTTGGAGATACGGGAGCCTGCATCGGCGGAGTTGACGATGGGCTTGCCGTTCGTGCGGTTATAGACGCGGATACCGGCTTCGATGGCCTTCTTGTTGGCGGTATCGAGGGCCAGCGGGACGTTGTTGAAGTTCTCCTGCAGGAGCTTGACCGCCCAGGTCATGAGCTCGGGGCCGTTGGACTCGGCAGGGCCGATGTTGACGTCCAGATAGGTGGCGCCGGCCTTGATCTGCTGCGCAGCACGCTCGAGGATGGGATCCGGGTTGAACGTGGCCATGGCCTCGCGGATGACCGGGCTGATGCAGTGGATGCGCTCGCCGATGGTGACGAACTTCTTGGACTCGACATTGCGCTGCTTGTAGGTCACGCCGAGATCCTTGTGCGGGATCTCCGGAATGACGAGCTTGGAATAGTCGATGGGAGCGTCGGCGTCGACGACTTCCTTCTTCTCTTCCTTCGGCTTCTTCGTGGCAGCGACGGCCTCGGCAGCCTTGATGTGCTCGCCGTCCTTGAGGAACTTGACGATCTCAACGGCCTCGCGGGTGCCGACGACGACGTTCCAGTCGGGCAGCTTGTCCTGGATCTCGCCCTTCATAACGGCGACCTTGCCGGGGATGACGAGCGTGCGGTTATTGATCTTCTTATCCAGCTCGAACTCGTCGAAGAACTTCTTGATGGAGCTGGAGGAGAACTTGCCGGCGGCCCATGCCGTCAGGACGGACATGCCGGAGGCGTCGGTGATGAGCAGGTTGACCGGCACATTGGAGCGCTCGATCTCGCCGGAGACGAGGAAGTAGGTCAGGGCGAAGTCGACGGTCAGCATGCAGGGATCGTCGGGCGTTGCGCCGTTCATCGGGTAGATGCCGGGCGCGACCTTCATCGGCTTCTGCGGGTCGGTGAAGACGTTCTGGCGCAGGCCGTACAGCGGCAGGGCCTCTGCATAGCCGAGGCGCTCCATGACGATGATGGAGCCGTACTTCAGGGTGAAGACGGCGGCCAGGGCGGTCTCAAGATGCTCGTCGCCCGCGGCCAGCTTGGCCAGATCGACGATGGAGGGATAGCCGAAGGTGCGGTCGCCGTCCTTCAGCGCGGTGCGGCGGACGAGCACGGTGTTGGCGAACGTCTCCTTGACGGTCTTGCCGGTGACGTCGATGATGAGATTCTTGTTGCCTGCGGCCTCGAGCTTGGCGATGAGGTCATGCAGCTCGGACAGGCTGTCGGCATGGACGCCGAGGGTCACGCCCGCCTCAGTGGCGATGGCGCTCATCTCCTCGTAGTTCTCCGGCGTGGCGCCGTTGAGGATGGGCTTGCCGTCCTTGCAGATGGCAAGGGCCTTCTTCGCGCACTCGGGGCAGGTGCAGTTGAGAATGAGGGTGCGGCCCGTTGCGGCGGCCTTCTTGACGAGGTCTTCCCACTTATCGGCGGAATCCTTCTCGCAGCGGACCATGACGAACTCGATGTACTCGCGCTCGCCGATGCGCTCATAGTCGACCTTCTGGATGTCGGCCAGCTTCTGATCGGCAGCGGCCTCGTCCATGCAGGTGCAGACGGGAACGGCGAAGCGGTTGCGGTTGACAAGGGTCTTCTCGTGGCGGAACAGGACGGTCTCGCCGCCGAGCTTGATGTCATTGCCGACCGTGATGGTCTTCATGGGAGGCGCAGTGGCCTCGGAGAGCTTTGCCTTGGCTTCTTCGGAGAAGTACGGGCATTTATCCAGAGCGACGGCGCCCTGTGCGACCTTCATGCAGAAGGCCATGCAGGTGGGGCTGCCGCATTCCTTACAGTTTTTCTTGGGAGAGAGCTTAAAGATATCCAAGCCTTTCAGTGCCATTGTATGTTCCTCCTTCCGCTCAGACCAGCGCTTCGATCATCTCGCTGATGGCCTTGATGGCCGCGGGATGACGCATGATGACGGCATCGGAGCCGCCGGCGAGGCAGGCGGCAGCCGTGGTGATCTCCATCTCAATGCCGCGCTCCTCGGCGCTGCCCCATTCGGGCATATCGGCCTCGCTGACCATGGATTCCTTGACGGACCAGGTCTCGGGGGAGACGGGCGTGAGAATGGGCATCTGGAGCTGCGTGTCGCTCTGGGCGAGGGCAGCCGCACGGATGCGGTCGAGGGTAGAGGCAACGTACTCATAGCCGTAGCCCGCTGCGGCGGAACCGGCGTTCATGACGATGGACGTCGGGGCGACGCCGAGCTGCGTCATCAGGACGTTGAGCTGCTTGGCAAGGTTGATGTCGACGGCGGACTCTGCGCCGACCTTCTGGCCATAGGCCATGACGGCGGAGGCGCCGACGGACTTGTAGTTCTCCTCACGGGCGGAGAAGACGAGGATGTTCTTGCCCTGCAGGGCCTCGGAGACCTTCGTGAAGAGCTCCGCATCCTTCTCGATGTTCTTGCAGCCCATGATGACGAGGGGCAGATCCGTTGCGTCGGCAACGGACTTGGCGATCTCGACGCACTCCTCGACGGAGCGGTTATCGCCGTTGGGGTCAGCGCCTTCGAAGTGGAGGCAGATGAACGATGCGCCGTGCATCGTCTCCACGCGCTTTGCCATGTCGGCCACGGTCTGGCAGCCGGCATAGAATTCCTGCAGACCGGCCTGCGGATAAGCCGCCATGCCGTGGTCGGTGATCTCTACGCCGATCTTCGGCGCATTGGTGATGGGCGCGTCGAATGCGTAGAAGGGCAGAACGTTAATGCCGCCGAGCGTGACTGCCTTGTCACCAGTGCCGATGGTAACAGAGCTGATCGACGAATTGAACGCCTGCGTTTTGGGTTCAAAAGACATTGTGTTTTCCTCCTGAAATGGTTGATCGGGAAGCCGGACCGGACGGCCGGGCCTCCGTTGGTTCTCCGATAAGAAAGAAAAATGGATTTTACGGCAGCGCCGCACAATTCAGCGGGAGCATGCAATTGTGCGGGGCTGCCTCACAGGCTCAGGTCCTGCATGATCCCGTGCAGCGCCCGCTTGACCGGGCTGGCATCGGGGATCTTCGAGCTGGGCTTGCCGTCGCAGTCCGCTTCGTAGACGGCATCGTCCTGTGGGAGGACGCCGGCGAGCTCCAGATGATGGGCCTCGATCTCCTCGCGCACGCCGTCGGACAGAACGCCGCCGGGCGCACGGTTGATGATGAGCTTCATGAGGCCGGGCTTCAGGTCCAGCTCGCGGACCATCTCGGCAATGCGGGCAACGGCCTGCACGCCGCGGCGCGAGCAGTCGGAGACGAGCAGCAGCGCATCGACATGCGGGAGCGTCCCGCGGGCGATGTGCTCCATACCGGCCTCGTTGTCGATGACGACATAGCGGTAAGCGCCGATATACTTGTCGAGCAGGGTCTTGAGCACGCCGTTGACGTAGCAGTAGCAGCCCTTGCCCTGCGTGCGGCCCATGACGAGCATGTCGAAATCGTCCTCCTCCGCCAGCGCGGATTCGAAGCGGTATTCGGCATAGTCCGCCTTTGTCATGCTCTTGGGGATCGTATCGCCGCGGAGCTCCGCCTGCGCGATCTCCTCGCGGATCTGGCCGAGGGAGACACCGGCTTCGACGCCGAGGACCTCGTTCAGATTGGAATTGGCATCCGCGTCGACGACGAGCAGCGGGCCCTTGCCGCCCTTGATGAGGGCGTCGATCATCATGCCGCAGACCGTCGTTTTTCCGACGCCGCCCTTTCCGGCGACAGCAATGGTATAGGCCATGGGGAAACCTCCTTTGTGCAGTGGGGGAACTGCCGGACGGCGGAGCCGCCCGGCAGCGCGAAAAGGTGAGCAAATTTTGGGGCAGCTCCGGAAATCCGGCAGCCCAAACCGGCAGCAGCGCACAATTCAGCAAGAGCATTCGGCAAAGGATTTTTCGCCGAGCCGAGATTTGGAAAGCGCAGATGTACTTTGTGTACCTCAAGCTTTCCGAACCGATGGATCGGCGGAAAATGCCCGGCGAAGGCCGAAGCTGCAATTGTGCGGTGTTGCCAAAAAAATCAGATGAGGTCGACGATGCCGGACTCCTTGACGATGCGGGCGACGTCGTCATACTTGTTCAGGGCATACAGATGGATGCCGTTGATGCCGCAGACGCGATACTCGTCGATGAGCTTGATGGTATACTCGATGCCGGCTTCCTTGAAGGACGCCTTCTTGGCAGCGATGGACTCCTCGGACTCGTTCGGAGCGAACGGATTCGGGAAGATCCAGTGCTTGGAGATGATCTCGCACAGGTCGCGGGACATCACGCAGCCATTGCGGGAGAGCGCCATGTTGATGGTGGCGGCGGCGTCGAGGACAGGCATGATACCCACATCGACCGGCAGCCAGATACCGGCGGCGCGGATCGCGTCCATCCAGTAACGGAACTGGTCCATATCCCAGCAGAGCTGGGTCATGATGTAGTCTGCGCCCTCATCCTGCTTCTGCTTCAGGAAGGAGATGTCGGCTTCCAGAGAACGGCAGGCAATGTGGCCCTCGGGGGAGCCTGCGACAGCGATGGTGAACTTGTCGCCGAACTCCTTGCGGACGAACTTCACCAGCTCGGTGGCATAGTGCAGGTCGCCGTTCGTGCCGGTCCAGCCAAAGGGGATGTCGCCGCGAAGCGCGAGCATGTGGTCGATACCGTTGTCCAGATAGGTCTGGAGCTGGTCCTTGATGCCTTCCTTGGTGTTGGCCACGCAGGTGAAGTGCGTCACGGGGGTGCACTTGCCGTCGGCCTTGATCTTCTTCAGGACCTCAAGGTTCTTGCCGACGTTCGTGCCGCCAGCGCCGTAGGTGCAGGAGATGTAATCCGGATTGAGCGTATAGAGCTTCTCAAGCACGCCGCCCTCGCCGCACAGCTTCTCCATGCCAACGTCCGTCTTCGGGGGGAAGACTTCAAAGGAAAATGCGTTGCGCTGTTCCATGATCTCTGCTACATTCATGGTGTTTGCCTCCTATTATTGTGGTATCTGTGTGCAAATGAAGCCCGCGCCTGCGCGCAGTACACTCATTCTGATACAAATTTATCGTATCACAAAAGGGTCCGGTTTTCAAGCGCTTTTCCATAGATTTTACGGAGAGAGACCGCTTTTTTCCGACAGGGTGGATTTTTCCCGGGGAATATGGTACAATGGAGAAAATCCGGCAGACCGCGGGGTGCTGTAGGGGAGGGGACAGCCGGGCCCGGCGGTAAACCGCCGACTCGTACAGGGCATCGTTAAAATGGCATGCACCGAAGTTTGGGGTGTAGCGGCGCTCAGTGAGCGCCTTGTACTGGGCAATTCAACCGCGTGAGGGCGCTGGCGCACCTCGCGCTTCCCTGATGTGTCATTGCGAGGAGGCCAACGGCCGACGTGGCAATCTCGCAGTACCCGACCAGATCACAGGAAAGCCGTCGGCGAAAACGTAACTGCCTTCCCGAGATTGCCACGGGCGCGAAGCGCCCTCGCAATGACACATCAGGTAGTGCTGTGGTGCACCAGTGCCCTCCTGCCGTTGAATAGTCCCGTACAGGGCGGTCACTACCCGCAAGGGGTACGCCGCATCCGTAAGGCGGCAGAGCCGCCAACGGCTGCGCAGTGACCGCCGCTACAGACGCAATCGGTACATACCATTTTAACGATAGCCTTTCCAAATCGGCAGTGCCTTCCCGAGATTGCACCCCAAGGGCACTTCCTCGCGCTTCGCGCTCAGGGCGCCACGTCGGCCGTTGGCCTCCTCGCAATGACAAATCTGGTAGTCGGCACGGTCGGCGATGCCACCCTATAACTTGCCAGTCTGCATGGCGCTCACAACCCGCAAGGGGCACGCCGCATCCGTAAGGCGGCAGAGCCGCCAACGGCTGCGCAGTGAGCGCCGCTACAGACGCAATTGGTTTTTACGTTTTTTCGATGCCCTGTACGAACTGTCACTGCCTTCCCGAGATTGCCACGGGCGCGAAGCGCCCTCGCAATGACAATTCCGGGAGCCTGCAATTCCAATTCCTAACTTCTCATTTCTAATTCCCAACTATTATAAAAAGGAGCGATTATCCATGTCTGACATGTCTGAATTCTGCACCGAGCTGATGCACTGGCTGGACGGCGGGCGTTCGCCGTGGCATACCGTCGCCATGGCGGAGCAGGCCCTCACCGCGCAGGGCTTCACCCCGCTGGAGCTGGGCGCGCCGTTTGCCGTGAAGCGCGGCGGCCGCTATTTTGTGAGCAGCGGCACGTTCCTCGCCGCCGTCACCGTCGGCGCGCGCGATGTGTTCCGCATCGCCGCCTCGCATACGGACTGGCCCTGCATGCGCATCAAGCCGCAGCCGGAGCTGGTTTCCGGCGGCTGCTGCCGCCTGAGCGCTGAGCCCTACGGCGGCGCGATCCTGAACACCTGGCTCGACCGCCCGCTCGGCCTTGCCGGTGTGGCCCTCGTCCGGACGGACGACCCCATGCGCCCGGCGCGCCGCCTTGTCGCATGGGACGAGCCGCTGGCCATCATCCCGAACGTCGCCATCCACCTCAACCGCGAGGTGAACAAGGGCGTTCCCACGAAGCCGAATGTCGACATGCTGCCGCTGTGCCGCACGGTGCAGGACGCATGGGAGAAAAAGGGCTATCTCGTGGGCAAGCTGGCCGAGCGCCTCGGTGCAGCGGCGGAGGACATTCTGTCCTTTGAGCTGTGCGCCTACTGCCACGAGCCTGCGCAGCTCGTCGGCTTTGAGCAGGACCTGCTCTCCTCGGCCCGGCTGGACAACCTGACGTCCGTCCACGCCTGCCTGCGCGGCCTGCTGGACGCGGACGGCGACACGATCAACCTCGCCGTGCTCTATGACAACGAGGAGATCGGCAGCAACACCCGCCGCGGTGCGGACAGCAGCACGCTGACGGTCATTCTCGAAAAGCTGGCCGGCGCCCTCGGCCTGAGCCGCGCGCAGTATCTCGACGCCTGCGTGAACGGCATGCTGCTCTCGTGCGACGCCGCGCACGCCGTGCACCCGAACCACCCGGAGCTGGCCGACGTGACGTGCGGCGCGCTGCTCGGACGCGGCGTTGCCCTGAAGCGCAGCCCGCGCTATTCCTCGGACGCCGACACCTGCGCCGTGATCTCCGGCCTGTGCGATGCGGCGGGCATTCCGCTGCAGACCTACATGAACCGCGCCGATCTGCCCGGCGGCAGCACGGTCGGCTCGATGGCCTCGTCGCTGCTGGCCATGCCCGCGGCCGATATCGGCGTGCCGCTCCTCGCGATGCACTCCGCCCGCGAGCTGATGGCCGCCGCCGATCAGGATGCGTTCGTCCGCCTGTGCACGGCATTTTATTCTGCAAAGTAAGATACAAAATAAGATACGTAACAGCACCGCCCGATGGGGAATCCCATCGGGCGGTGTTTCAGGTTTGTCATTGCGCCCCTCCGGATGCAGCAGGGTTCCCTGACTTGTCATTGCGAGCCTTGCGCAGCAAGGCGTGGCAATCTCGCAGTACCCGGTTGGATTATGGGGAAGCTCCCGGCGAAATCGCAACTGCCTTCCCGAGATTGCCGCGTCGCTTCGCTCCTCGGAATGACAAGTCGGAGGTGCGTATCGTTTGAACAATGGCCTGTACTTATCGGCAGTGCCTGCAGGGCCCTCTCAGTCACCTTCGGTGACAGCTCTCCCAGAGGGAGAGCCAAGGGCGCTTCGCGCCTCGCAATGACAAACTTGGGAGCCTTGCGCCGCAGAATGTGTGCCGCAAAGATTGCCAGACTGCATGGCGCTCAGGGAGCGCCGCTACATTTTTCTCTCGCGCAGCGGCCTTATGCAGCGAGCGCCGCTGCAGGCCCCGTCGGGACCGTTTCCCATTGTACCGCCGACCTGTTCGGGTCGGCAGCATTGCGCCGGGCCCGGCTGTCCGTTCCCCTGCAATGATCACACCGTCAGGTCCGCCAGCGTGACGGGGACGACGCTCTGCAGGGCCGCGAGCGTCGTTTCGATCTGCAGGCCGACGCGGCCGCCGCTGAAGCAGACGGTCTCGCCGTCCGCGATCGTTGCATCCGCGAACGTGGGGAACTGCTTTTTCATGCCGATGGGGCTGCAGCCGCCGTGGATATAGCCCGTGAGGGGCAGAAGCTCCTTCTGCGGGAGCATGGCGACGGATTTTTCGCCCGCGGCGGACGCCGCCTTGCGCAGGTCCAGCTCGGCCGCGACGGGGATCATGAAGACATAATGCCCGCCGGTTTTGCCGACGGTGACGAGCGTCTTGAAGCAGCGCTCCGGATCCTTCCCGAGCGCGGCGGCGACCTCCGTGCCGCTGAGCGCGCCGCCGTCATAGGAATGGACGGTGTAGGCGGCCTTTTTGCGGTCGAGCTGGCGCATGGCATTGGTTTTTTCGTGTTTTTCGTGCATGGGAATGCCTCCTGTGGAAATTCAGAAAATCCTGTGATATAATGAAGAAAACGGACGGATCATGGGGGGATCTTCGGATGATCAAATATATCCTCTGCGCCCTGCTGGGCTATTTTGCCGGGTGCTTCAGCCCTTCGTATCTGCTGTCGCGGCGGCGGGGCTTTGACATCCGCACGTTTGGCAGCGGCAACGCCGGGGCCACGAACATGATGCTGGCTGCCGGGCTGAAGCCGGGCCTGATCGTGATGGCGCTGGATGTCTCCAAGGCCTTTGTCGTGACGTTCCCGCTGCGCCTGCTGCTTCCGCCGCTGTGCGCGGCGCTGGCCGGGCTGCTCTGCGTGCTGGGGCACATTTTCCCCGTGTTTCTGCGCTTCCGCGGCGGGAAGGGGACGGCCTGCCTGTGCGGCACGGTGCTCGGGCTGACGCCGGAGCTCGTGCTGCCGCTGCTGGCGCTGATGTTTATCATCGGCATGATCTGGAACCGGGCGAGCATCCTGCCGCTGCTGACGGCGCTGGTCTACGCGCCGCTCTACCTGCTGCGGACGGGCGACTGGCGCAGTACCATCGCGCTGGCGCTGATCTTCCCGGCCATGCTCTGGGCGCACCGGTCGAACTTCGCCCGCTGGCGCGAGGGCAAGGAGCAGACATTCCGGCAGTTCCTGTTCGGCCGCCACGAGCCGCAGCGCGAGGAGGCAGGGGAATGAATCCGCTGTTTCAGGCCCACTGCCCGCAGCACGGGTATCTGACGAAGCTGTGCGATCACAGCTATTGCAGCATTTTATCCGTGGCGGAGCTGCGGCGCTCGCCCGATCAGGTCGTCGCACCGTTCACGCACAGCCACGCGGCCTATGAATTCCTGCTGCCGCTGACGCCCATGCCCATCATCCTGCAGGGGACGGACGTCTATTTTGGCCGCCCCGGCATGGTCTACCCCGTGCAGAGCGGCGTGCGCCACGGGCAGGCGCTGGAGCAATGCGACGTTGCGAACATCAGCCTCGAGGTCTCGCCGAATTTTATGGTGCAGCGCCTGCGCGAAAAGGGCCTCGACGGCGCGCAGTTCGGGCCGATGTTTGCGGTGTCGGAGCGGCTGCGCCGCTTCCTGCGCCTGTTTCAGGAGGAATTCCACGGACGGCGCGACGAGGCGGACCTGCGCTGTCTGGCGGCGCTCGTCATCTCGGAGCTGATCGAATGCGGCTGCCGCCCGCAGCCGCGCCCCGCGCAGGCGGAGGAGCAGTCCGCCGACACACTGGGGGCGATGGAGGAATTCATCTACCTGCACTACACGCAGCCGCTGACGATCGACGGCCTTTCGGCCCAGTGCGGCATGCAGCGCAACCACTTCATCACGGCGTTCAAGCGCCGCTTCGGCGAGACGCCCTATGCGCGCATCGTGCGCCTGCGGCTGGCGAAGGCCAAGGTCCTGCTGCGCGGCACGGACGACACCGTGCGGCACATTTCCGCGCTGTGCGGCTTTCCGTCCTCAACGGCCTTCGCCAATGCGTTCCGCAAGGATACCGGCCGCACGCCGGGAGAGTTCCGCGATATGCAGCCGTATGAAAGATTGTAACGGGCCCCGGCGGGCGGCAAATGGAAAGTGGATAGTTGATAATTTGCAAGGCTGCCAACGGAGCGTTGTAGGGGAGCGGCATGCCGCTCCCGGCGCAATGCTGCCGATTCGCACAGGCTGTCGATAAAAACGCGAAAACCGATTGCGTCTGTAGCGGCGCTCAGTGAGCGCCTTGCGGGCTGGCAAGTTATAGAGCGGCTTTGCCGACCGCACAATGCCCCCAGATTTGTCATTGCGAGGAGCGAAGCGACGTGGCAATCTCGCAGAACCCGACCGGACAACAGGGAAGTCATCGGCGAAATCGCAACTGCCTTCCCGAGATTGCACCCCAAGGGCACTTCCTCGCGCTTCGCGCTCAGGGCGCCACGGCCCCTTTGGGGCCTCGCAATGACAAACTTGAAGGCCTCGCGCCGCAGAATGCGTGCCGCAAAGATTGCCAGCCTGCAAGGCGCTCACTGAGCGCCGCTACAGTCAAACCTGGCAGCGTATACGGTCGGCGATGCCTTTCCCATTCCGGCAGTGCCTTCCCGAGATTGCCACGTCGGCCTACGGCCTCCTCGCAATGACAAATCTGGTGGCCGGTGCGGTCGGCGGGGTACACAGAAATTTGCAACTGCCAATGGCGCTCACTGAGCGCCGCTACAGTCAAACCTGGCGGCGTATACGGTCGGCGATGCCTTTCCCATTCCGGCAGTGCCTTCCCGAGATTGCC
>ERZ1673746.2177-NODE-2177-length-10967-cov-21.781891_pt1 | contig 10967 bp, 11 predicted proteins | sample MGYA00580205_ERZ1673746 | MGnify/ENA primary metagenome ERZ1673746 (study PRJEB41218, sample SAMN15661771) | gut metagenome | host: Homo sapiens | place: Canada: London | collected 2015-08-20/2019-03-30 | study: EMG produced TPA metagenomics assembly of...
CTTTTGAGCCGTTTCATAACCCGATACAAAACAATACTTTCTTCGGACGACAGGATATGTTTGAGAAAATACGCTCTGTTTTATGCAGTTTGGGAACTTGTATCATCTACGGTATCGGCGGTTTAGGGAAGTCCTACTGTTCGCTTAAATATGCCGTTGAATATGAAGATTCCTATACACAAATCCAGCAGATCATTTTTACAGGCGATATAAAAAACACAATTTTAAAAATAAAATTTACAGGATTGGATGAATCTCACTTTTCAGAAGACGAAAAATTTGAGAAACGACTTTCCATTCTCGCTTCTTACGGTGAAGATACTCTGCTTATCATCGATAATATGGATACTCACCCGGCTGATCGGGAAAATTATGTGCGGTTAAAAGAATTACCGATACATATTCTCTTCACTTCAAGAGAGACCGATCTCGATTCAGAAAAGTTTCTCTTGCCGATCCATCCGCTTTCCAAGCAAGAACAGCTTCAATTATTTATGCACTACGGACGGTTTACGATCCCCGAAGATGAATACGGCGACTATTTTAAAATATTCAATATGGTAGAAGGTCATACTCTTCTTTTAGAACTGATCGCAAAAACAATGACTGCCGAAACATTAACGCCTGAAGAAATGACAGATATTTTGTACAGTCCTGAATATGACGATATAAGCAAAGTAGTCATTGAAAAAGACAATACTTATCAGCAGGAAAAAATGAACAACTTTATATCTAAACTTTTTGACACAAGCAATCTTACCGATGTCCAAAAAGAAATATTGATGAACCTCTCTCTTACGTCGATAAGCGGCATAAGACAGCGCTTATTCAAACAATTTTTAGATTATAATAATTCAGATATCAACGCTTTGATCCGTCAAAGCTGGATCATACAAAACAGACCCAACGGTCCGGCCTCATCACAGATTCATCTGCATCCGGTCATTAAAGCTGCTGTAATAAATAATACGGAACCTTCCTTAGAAAAATGTTCAGTTTTTATCAACAAAATAATTGAATTTCTGAAAGCGGCTTCCGCAGATGTGATCGAAGACAGTATGTCGAATGATTTATGCGACGTTCTTGCAAACGCAGGTCTCATGTTCAAATATACTTCCGAACATCTCGGCTTAATGTACGACATCGCCTTAATCTTATGGCGCAGCCTTATGTATCATGAATCTTATTCATACTTAACAAAAGGGTTGGAACTATTAAACAAAGAATCATCTGACGATATCGAATTACAACTGTCTTACTACGAAACCGCAGGAAAAGTTGCCGTCAGACTTGCCGATTACGAAAAAGCAATTACTCACTATCAGTCGGCAATCACAACAATCGAAAATTCAGGACAAGATTTTTCCGAAAGGCTTGCCACGATATATGACAAACTAGGGGTAGTTATGCGAAAAGCGTCAAAATATGAACAGGTTTTGGATTATTTTACGAAAGCTCAAAATATTATTGATATCAACCATATAAAAAATCCGGAATTAACATCCGACATTTATAATGATATGGGCGTGATCTATATTAACCTTGATATCTTCGATAAAGCTTTGGCGAATTATCAAAAAGCCCGCGAGATCCGGGAGTCGGTTGAAAATCCCGATCTCGAACAGATCGCCTATTCTTATCACAATATCGGAACAGTATATCAGCGGCAGAAAAAGTACGCAGATGCAATCACATGGCATAAAAAAGCGTTAGAGATCCGTCAGGAAATATACCCTGATAACGAACCGATCATTGCCGCGTCATTAACGATGATCGGCAATGACTATACACAGGCGGCAAAAAACGATTCTTCTTATCACTTTAACGATGCCTTTGAATATTTCGCAAAAGGCTTGGAAATCCGAAAGCTCACGTTGGGAGAAACACATCCTGACACGGCATGGTCTTACCAAAGCATCGGATTATGGCATTTTTATCAAGGAGAATACGAAGAAGCGATTGAAAACTATTTGAAATGTCTCAGCATTCGGAAAACGATCCTTCAGCCTTCGCACGCCTACACTGCCGAAATCTCATACTTGTTAGGAGAAGCATATTTAAAGATCAACCAAATCCACTCTGCAAAAGAACACCTTCTGCTCGCAGAAAAAATTCAGGCAAGCCTTCATAAAGTAAAGGCTCTTGAAAAAACACAACATCTCCTGAAAGAATGCAGTCTTTCATAAACGATAAGAGACGCCGCAAGCTGCGGCGTCTCTTATCTGCTCTTCTTATATGTAATTGTCAACGTTTTATACGTCCTTTACTTCGATTTTAAAATACCGTCAAATCCACTTCCAGTCACTTTTACCTCTCCGTTTTCAAAAGTAGCAATTCCGTATATTTCTTTGGAAACGCTGTCTATGATCGAAAGCCCGCCGTCTCCCTGCGTATATAATCTTCCGTCTATAACCAGCCCGTTATTATACTCTACCCGGACTGCCGCGATATCAGATCCTGTCGGAACATACTTTGTACTTGCCTCTGCCATTTGATCGTACACGATCATCGTAGTAGTATCATTTTCATAAGTACCTTCAATCTCCAGATCCGGCGTATATGTACCGCTGATCCTGCGATAGTTTCCCCAGCCTTTGCCTGCACCTGAAGTTACGCTTAACAATCCGTTCTCATTTTTATAGAACGTATAATATTGCCCTTCTAAATAATCTCCGAATGCACCACATTCTGATTCTTTCTCAAAAATCTGCCCGCTCGACGTATAGATAACATAAGACCATTCATATCCGATTGATGCAATCACAAGCCTGTCTCCCGAATCATCGTCTTTATATGTACCTGCCCATCCCATTGTGACCGGGTCTGTCAATACAGCTTCCCTTTTACTGTTATCTTTTTCTTCTTGCCCGGAATCTTTTTTCATTTCCCCATCAGTTTCTTTTTTAGGTTTTACATTTTCCTTTTTCGCCGGCTTCGATTCTTTTTCAGCTGCATTCTCTTTAACCTCTTTATATGTCGAATCTTTTGCAGTTTCTTTCGCATCGGAACTTCCAAACATTTTCACTGCTGCAATAATTCCGATTATTATGACTGCTGCCATCGCGATAATTCCAATTACTACCGCTGTTTTTTTCTTTTTCGGCGCAGGATGAGACACACCCTTGTTTTTAACATCTGCACTTGAATTACCTGTTGTCTCTTTTTGTGTCAACCGCTGTTCTGACTGTACAGACTGCTTTGGCTGTTTGCTCTTCTGTTCCGGCTGTGCCGACTGTTCTGGCTGTTCGCTCTTCTGTTCCGGCTGTGCCGACTGCTCTGGCTGTTCGCCATTCTGTTCAGGCTGTACAGACGCTCCGCAATACGGACAGAACTTATTCTCATCTTTTATTTCTTTTCCACAATTTTCACAAAACATTTTTTTACATCCTTTATCTTATTTTACCTTTAATATAACGATGCAGTTCCCTTATAACCGTCATATTCCAAAATCAACGTCGCTCCTTCTACATCACACTCTGCAAAACTCAAACCATAAAATTCAAGAACATTTCCTTCAAAATCTTCTATCGCAAAATCCCAGTCAAGATCCTCCTCTGTGATCACAAACTCTATATCTACCCTTTCACCATCATACACTATACCATCCTCAAGCAAATCTTCTTCCCAGTTATCCACATCAGGTTCTGAAGCATAAAGAGCATAAATATCAAAACCGGTATTATTAATTACATGCACATTATATCTTAATATTTCATCCTTTGAACTGCATTTAAAAATACCGATCGCCACAATAATAACTAAAACAGCGATCGCGATAACCGCTCCTTTTTTCTTTTTTCCTGCGCCTTTGACGCTAAAATCCGGCGGTATATCATGACTCGGTTCTTCCTTATTTATTTCATTTTCCGCTCCGCAATACGGACAAAACTTATCCCCATCTTTTATTTCTTTTCCACACTTTTCGCAAAACATGGCAAACTCCTCCTACATTCTCTTTTAATGTTTTCAATCACATAAAATATCTTAAATATTTCATAATGATATTTCCGAACGCATATCCGCACAGAAGACCGGTTATTAATCTCCGTATATTATTTGATTCGTAATGAAATTTATATTGTACGAACCAATCTACAAACATGATCAGAGAAAACACGACCGCAATTATATTGGAAATCTCGCCGACCTTGAATAAGAAGATTCCCAAAACTTCTCCTATAAACACCCCCGTACATCTTGCGCATACCGGAAATTGTTTTCCGCGAAAGGAAAAGCTTCGTTCCGGTAATTGATGACATCCCGTCGCTCTTCCTATCACCATAAGTTTCTTATATATTTTTCTTTTATCCATCATCATCTTACTCTGCAAAATGTACTAAGATCGGACAGACAAAAATCAGTGTACCGGCTAAAGAAAGCATCGAAAATTTTATACAACTCCAAATTTCCTGTTTCTTTTCTACTTCTAAAATATCCCAAATACTATACCCTAACTGTTTGTCTATATCCTCGCATAACTGATAGCAAAAATATAACGGCAAGGAAACTCCCACTATGACAGCGATCAAAACAACGATGACCGTTCTCAAAAATCCATGCACTAATTCATCCAGTATCGGGTAAAGCAAAAGAGAACCTAGCGCGCCATAGCAAAGACAATTTACTGTCATTTTATCCATCAACGAACTTAACATTTCAACAGCGTCATGCTGCGCTAAATGTTGTCTTCCGCAATTTTTACATCCCCACCAGGTGATAGATCTGCTCTTTACTTTAGAGCCCGTGAAAAGCGCTCCGCACAATAATCCAAACGGACCGAGCAAACACATTCCACAGCACCCGCGCCCCATACTGTATCCTTTTGTTTTAATCTCTGTCTCGTTCTTAACAATCGGAAACGTATCCTCGCTGTTACAATACGGGCATATAGAATCTTTCGGTATATTCGGTGGCATCTGAATGATTTTGTCAATCGCATCGATAATATGAAGCCCCGCTTCTTTCATATATTCAATCAGCGCTTTAAAAAATTCGACAAGAGATTCCCAAAGCGATCCATCCGCGTTACTTTCCTGATATGAATTCTCATTTTTCCCTGATTGTTCCTCACTTACAGAAGCGCCGCAATTCGGACAATATTGAACATCTGAATTTAATTCTTTTCCACAATTTCTGCAATATTTCATCTCGCACGCTCCTTATTCTTTTCCGATCAATAACCGAAACTGTTCCACATCTTCAGTCATTCCATTTACAGGAATTTCAAAATTCAGTCCATTTTTCATTTTTAAATTTAAAACCTTTCCATAACCTGTATAAAGAAAGACTGCTATCAATAAAAGCCATGCTACATCTGTTATATTCATCAGAAACATTACCCCAAATAGCGCTGCATACAATGTATCCCAAAAATCCATTTTTGTTTTTAATTCCATTGAACCGATTTCTGATAATTTTATCTCCAAATGGTTTTCTTTTTCTTTCCTTAAAAATCTATGTATCTTTTGACTTATCTCCAAACGCTCTTCATTATTACTTACTTCTGTTCGGATAATTTTGTATCGTAATCTTCCGATCATTTTTACTTTTTCAAAATAAAACGTTCCTTTACTTTGTTCCGCTTTATCCTTTTCTTCATCTTTTAATGTACTTACATCCTCTTTTTGTTCCACTGTACTGCTCCCACATTTAGGGCAAAATTTTGACTCTTCTCTAAGTACATTCCCACAATTCACACACCTTTTCTCCGTTTTCATCTCATGAACATTATGTTTACCGCTGTGATCTTCCTGCTGCTCCAATATATTGCTTCCACATTTTGAGCAAAATTTCGCCCCCTCCCTAACTTCATTTCCACAATTTTCGCACTTCATTCCTTTTTGCACTTCCTTTATAACTAATATTTTTATAGCTATAGATAATTATACTATAACTAAGTAAATATTACAATTAAATCAATATTTTTTTGGAGGTTACTGCATGGACACTTTAAACTTTGAACAAATAGGCGAAAAATTAAAGAAAATCCGCCTTTCCAAAAACTTAACACAAGAATATATCGCTAATGCTGCTGATGTGAATACAAGTCATATCAGTAATATCGAAAATAACCGTGTCAAAGTTTCTCTTTCTGTTTTAGTGCAGATATGTAATGCGTTAGATACTACTGTTGACTATATTCTTTCCGATGAATATAACGACTCATCCTCTGCCATCGAACAGGAAATTCTCCATGAGTTACACTCCTGCAATAATGAAACAAAAGAGCAGATTTTGAAAATTGTCAAAGCTTTACAGTAATTTCTCTCATTAACATTACGGCATATCGAAAACCTTGTATGAATCCTTTTTCTTTTGCAGCCTCCGTTAATGCAAATAACTCATCGCGAACCTCTTCATACGTCTTTTTCTCCAAATTCACTCTATTTTCTTTCAACAGCCTCTCCGTCTCTTCGTCAATCTCTTTCCCAATTTCCTTCAAATAATCGGTTTCAGACAGTAAGAAGCGATAAATCTCTCTTATCTTTTCAGTCTTATCTGCCGAGCTGTTCTTTTTTGATTCTTCCGGCTTTTGAAACATACTCATTCTCCTATTTCTATTTCTTTCACTTTGCATTACAATATAAACAGATTATTTTATTGCCTGACACTATAATTAAACCATCTTTATCAAACAGCATGAAGCCGCAAAAAATTTCCGATTTTTTTTGCAGCCTTTTATACCGAAGGAGGATTCAAAAATGAAAGCAGCAAACAAAAACACAATTCCCATCACTTCAGAATCCGATATTTTATGCGCTTTCAGAAATCTGACTTCTTCTTATGACGAACGCACTTTACACAAATGGATTAATTTTTTCAAAAAATGTATGTATTACGCCTCTTCCGATTATTCTAATCCTATGTTTCTTTCTTTAACTTACAATGCAGTTAAAAAGAGCGAGCAATATCCTTATGAATTTTTATATATTCATAAGTTGATGTATCAGTTTCTCTGCCTGAGAACCCCCTGCTTTTTGCAGTTTCCTCCATATACCGATCTTGCATCCGAATACGATCGCACAGCGATCAAATGGAATGTTCCCGCTCCCATTACGCCTTTTTTAATCTGCTATATCAAAGCTGCCAGTAAATTCAAAAAAAATGCCCCTGTCACTTCATTTTTCCATGAACTTGACGAGACATTTACAGAGACAGAAAAATTTCAAAACGATCTTACCCAAACAGAATATCGGATTTTAACTGATGAAATTCTTTGCCGTAAATATTTTTGTACTACGGAAGAAATTTATAATACTTTCTCAAAAAACGATTCCCAAAAAGAGGCGCTCCGGCATTGTATTTTTCATTTAACCGAAACATTAACCGCAATTTTGCAAAACAGCCGCCTCAAAAATTATTCCGCTGCTCCGGTTGTTTCAAACGCATATATTCTGTTAAATACTTTCAGGGAAAAATTATATGAACAGACCTGTTCAGAAAATAAAAAACTAGATTTAACGACCTTATATCCACACAAAAAGCCGTGGACTATTATAGGTGAAAACGAACTGATGCAGAGCATAAAACATTCTCTGTCTTCCTTTTCTGCAAAAATATTTTCTCTTGCAGAAGAAACTTTAGATGACCATTCCATTTACCATATCTCGGCGAAAGACTACGAAACCTTTTCCAACGGATGCACTAAGATCATAAACGACATAGAACAGCAGATTGAGAAAGAAAAAGAAAAAATCACAACATTCTATCTCCATATAACAAACGCCCCCGCTGTCAGTCACGCTCTCTCTAACGGACAATTAGAACTTGATCAAGAAAACTTGAATTACAGATGTTGTCTGCTTACAGATGCCCTTACAACATTTGCCAATTCTTTTTCACAAACGATCCTGACTTTCAAAAACAACGTCAGGAAGGCTTCTCACGCCTTCCCTGAGCAATATACATCTTTAAAAACCGACAGAGACTACTTTTCGGAATTCAAGCACTCTGTCAAAACAATCGAAAAGAGGCTCTACGGGGAAATCTTTATGACAGCTTTTGAACATTCCAAGCCGTTTCTGTTTTATAACGACAGAGGATTCATAAATACTCTCACATATCCCGCTGTCCTCTTTCCGGCAGAATGTTTAAGAATAACTCATGAATTGATAGGAAAATATTTTTTATCTGAAGATTATATCCTTCAGTATTTTCATGATAAAGGGATTCGTTTTCCGATATCACTTGCTGAATTTTTATCGAAAGTTGATATTAAGTAACACACAAAAACCTTTGCACTCCTTCATAAGTTTCTTTGAAATTGATGTAAATTTAGTGTAGTGCTAATGTAGGAATCTCTATTCCATTTTCAAGAACTCTTCAATCACTTTTACAAATTCTTCAGCTCTATCATACTGTTCCTTTGCATCTTGCAGAGACACAAGAAAAAAATCCGCATAATCGGTATTGTTTCGAATTTGAAATGCCTGACTGATATATTTTGAATATTTCTTGTCAAACTTTCCTGTCTTCACATATTCTTTCTGAAAATATGCAATAACTCCGGCATGCTTTGAAAAGTCTTGTCCTTCTACCGCCAGCAATGCACGCACCGCTGTAAACATTGCATAATAGGAACGACCTATAGAATCTTTATAACTTCCAGCCTCTAATAGTATTTTCGAGGAATGCAGTCGCTCTTTTGCCATTTCCAAGCGATATACTTTTAATTCTTCTCTATTATCAGGCAACGATTTCTACCCCCTCACTTTCGATATTTCTATAATAAGGTAAATCATTTTTATACTTCTCATATTCAGCAAAAGGAATAACCGTTGGAGACACTATCGTACCATACTCTAATTCCAAGTCTGAAGAAATATCCCACACACTTTTCAAGCCTTGTTGAAGTTTTTCTCTATCTCCCTGTACAATAGCGACTATATCTATATCTGAATCCTTTTGATAATCGCCTCTAGCATAAGAGCCATACAAAATAATTTTCACAACATTTGCTCCATATACCGCTTGATACGCCTGAGTCATCGCCTGCAATATTAAGTTCAATTCATTTCGTGTACACATTTCTTTCATACTCCTCTGATTATAACATATAACAGATTGTTTCGATTTTATTATAACGTAATTCCTCTAAAAACAAAAGGTACTCTCTATACATCTTTTATAACCCATCTTTTATAACTGTATGTAATCAAATTTTATCTTATTGACAAAAATTGAGGTATCGCAATTTGCTAATACCTCGCAGTCTATTTATCAAAACAAATTTCCATCCTTAATGTTAAATTTTGTTCTAAAGAACGTTCTGTTTTGACAATATCTTAGAATTATTTCCCTAACATAACTTCTCGTACAATAGCTATCTTCGATTAATGTAGTGCCATCATCACCCTTTATCTGTTTTTTGAATATTTTCTTCTGTTCCCACTCGCTCTTGATTCCCTCAACTAAATCTTCACTCATTTCAAGATGCGAGAGAATTACTGAATTTAGTTCTTTGTCTCTAATTTCTTTAATTTGAGAGAACGTGCTTAACTGTTGCAATTCTTTTTTTACTGCACTTGTGTAATTGTCTGAACTGATACATTTGCTATTTGAGCCAGTCCTTCTTATGTATAACCTCAGCAAGTTCCTCAAGAATACCTCCAAATACTCGGTTGTTTCGTGGATACCCTTTTGCAGGTTCGTATAATTTGCCGGGACAAGTGCATTTCTAAAATACCAAGCATTTTTCGCAAAAATATCATTTGTGGCAGAAAATCCGAGCGTTCTCAAATACTTGATTAAAAATACTGCCGTCGCTCTTGTATTTTCCTCACCAAAGATATGGATTTGCCATAATCTTGAAACAAAGACTGCAAGATGATGAATGATTTCCTCCATCGAAAACCCTTTGTAAATAAAGTTTTTTCCTGCAAAAAATCATATTCAAGAGTTGCTCTTAGTTCCGGGCGCTTCCGTAGAGAACAGTTGCTCCGTCAAGTACCCACTCTTTTTCGTAATTTTCAAAATATAATCCTGTTTTTCTTCCACTCATAATAATAATCATGGTTCGATAATCTTTCATCTACTGTCATCTGCCTTTACATAACACAAACAGGCTCATAGAAAATACATTCCATGAGCCTATCTCTTTATATCTCTTTATAACGTTTTAAATCTGTTTTCATTATGGTACAAAATTGATATAAAAATCATTTTTTATTTTATTTCACATTAATTAGTACAATTTTGCGCCTGCCGGAATATGCTCATCAACCATCAGAAGATGAAGTTTTTCTTCCCCTTCTTCATTATGAACCGCTGAAATCAACATACCACAGGAGTCAATTCCCATCATCTTTCTCGGCGGCAGATTTGTAATAGCGATACATGTCTTGCCAACCAATTCTTCCGGCTCATAATATTCATGGATTCCGCTCAGGATCGTACGATCCTCTCCTGTTCCGTCATCCAATGTGAACTGCAGAAGTTTCTTAGATTTCGGCACTGCCGTACACTCTTTTACTTTTACCGCTCTGAAATCTGATTTAGAAAATGTCTCAAAATCTACATCGTCTTTAAATAACGGCTCGATCTCAACTTTGGAAAAATCAATTTTTTCTGCCGGTTTTTCCTCTGTTTTTGCCTGTACTGAATTGTTTGCTTCATTCTTAGCTCCGCCCTGTGTTTTCATTGTCGGGACCCTTTTTGTGGTTCTTTCATACTCGACCAAGCTGGTGTTAATACTATTAAATTCTCCATATTCCAATTATCCCCCATACTTCATATTTTTGCTCTACTTTGAGTCACTTTGCGGGCAAATGATGTAAAATATGATGTAAATGATGTAGGGCGATAGTAGTATATGCAAGAGCATATTCATATACAAGAAATTATAACTTCTCTTATTTACAATGTCAATCCACATCAAAGTAACGCTGCCTTATCTTTTCCTGCTTCAGAACAAGAAAAAAGAACACACAACACTCTGTATGTTCTCTTTCTGTATGTGAAGTCCAATA
>ERZ1673746.2232-NODE-2232-length-10741-cov-4.113513_pt1 | contig 10741 bp, 9 predicted proteins | sample MGYA00580205_ERZ1673746 | MGnify/ENA primary metagenome ERZ1673746 (study PRJEB41218, sample SAMN15661771) | gut metagenome | host: Homo sapiens | place: Canada: London | collected 2015-08-20/2019-03-30 | study: EMG produced TPA metagenomics assembly of...
CCGCCGGGGTAAAAGGAAGGGTTCTGTATGAGTAAGACATTTTCCCGTGTTCTGTGGATCATCTCCGGTGTGCTCCTCATCCTGTGTGGCATTCTGTGTCTCTCCCGGCCCGTGGTGGCCCTCGCCGCCATCTCCTTGTTTTTGGGCCTGTCTATGTTGTTCTCCGGCATCGTGGACATCGTCATCTTCGCCCGGGGGCGGGACCGGATGGTGGGCTCCGTCTGGTTCCTGGTGGACGGCATCCTGACCGTACTCCTGTCCCTGTTCGTTCTGTTCGACCAGGCCTTTACCGCCCTGTCGCTCCCCTTCATCTTCGGCATGTGGCTGCTGTTCTCCGGCGTCTCCAAGTTCGTCAACTCCTTTGACCTGCGGCGCCTGGGCGTCCGGGGCTGGGGCTGGTTCACCGCACTGGGCGTCCTGCTGGCGTTTGGTGGGTTCTTTTCCTTCCTGGACCCGGTAGCGGGCGCCCTGACCCTGAGCATCCTGGCGGGCGCCCTGCTGATCCTCCAGGGACTGTCCTCCATCCTGCGGGCCTGCTTCTCCGGCCGGTTTCTCCTGTAAGCTTCTTTGCAAAGCGCCCGGACTGACGTGTGTCAGTCCGGGCGCTTTTTCTTTTATGGAAAAGCCCAGAACATCCGTCCTTCGGACAGCTCCATCCCCACCCGGCGCTGGAGGGCCAGGGAGGCCGTGTTGGTGTAGAACACCTGGCCGAAAGCCAGTTGCCCCCGCTCCAGCGCCAGATTGACGGCGCTGCGCTGGAGGATCTCCCCCAGGCCCAGACGGCGGCGGTGGGGCAGCACCTCCAAAAGGCCGATGGAGCCCTCCTCGTGGAAGCCCACGAAGCCGGCCGGCTCCCGTTCTCCCTCCAGGAAGGCCCCCAGCATCCCCCGGCGCAGGGCCCCCTGCATATAGGGCAGCCCACCGAAGTCATTCTCATAGTGCTCCACCAGCCAGGGGGCCCACTCGGGGCCCAGACGCCGCACCGTCCCGTCGAAGGCAGGCACCGCCAGGGGCTCCACCCCCGGGTAAAGGGCGGAGTAGCAGATCTGCTTGGCGGAAAAGCCCAGCCGCGCTTCCGCCGAGCGCAGATAGAACATCTCATGGCCTACAAAGAGGTCGCAGCCGCCGCTCACCAGAGCCAGGAGCTCCCCCGCCGCCGCCTGGTCGGCGGCACTCATCATCCAGGCGCCGCTGGCCTCGTCGTACAGGAGGATGCCCCGCTCCCCCGCCCAGCAGACCCGGGCGCTGCCCCGGCGCAGCACCTCCAGCAGATTGGCGTAGAGGGCCCGGTCCCGGTTCAGGCGGGCCAGAGCCCCGCTCATGTCGTTTGTCATGTTCCCTTCCCTCCAGTGGGCAGGCGTATGACAAAGCTCGTCCGCCGCCCGTCGGTCTCCGCCCGGATGGAGCCGCCATGGCGCTCCACGATCTCCCGGGCGATGGCCAGGCCCAGCCCGGCCCCGCCGGTGCGGGTGGAGCGGGCCTGATCCAGCCGGTAAAACTTACGAAAGATGTTGGTCAGCTCCTGCTCAGGGATCTCCAGCCCCTCGTTGCGGATGGCGATCTCCACCTCTTCCCCCTCCCGGCGGGCCTCGATGTCCACCTGGCCGCCCACCGTGGAGTAGCTGACGGCGTTGCGCAGCACGTTGTCAAAAACCCGTGCCAGCTTGTCCGGGTCCCCCCGGGTGGTGAGCTGCGGGGTGATGTCGGTGCGGCAGGTCAGCTCCTTTTCCGCAAACAGGGGGTAAAACTCGTCGGCCAGCTGTTCCAGCAGGATGGACAGATGGATGACGCAGCGCTCCTGCCCCGCGCCCTGGAGGTCCATGCGGGTGATATCGAAAAACTCGCTGATGAGCTCCTCCAGCCGCCGGGCCTTGTCCAGGGCGATGCCGGTGTATTTGGCCCGCTGCTCCGGGGTGAGCCCCGGCTCGTCGTGGAGCAGGTTGAGGTAGCCCAGCACCGAGGTCAGGGGCGTTTTGAGGTCGTGGGCCAGGAAGGCCACCAGATCGCCGCGCCGCTGCTCGCTCTCCCGGGCGGCTTCCTCCCGTTCCTTGAGGGCCCGCTCGATGGCGTTCAGGTCCTCCGCCACCGGAGCCAGCTCCTTGGGCAGTACCACTGGCTGCCCGCTCTCGCTGACCACCTGGCGCACCGCCGCGCCGATCTGGTCCAGCCAGGTGGTAAAGCGGCCCAGGGCCAGATAGAAGGCGACGAGCATGAGCACGATGGTCCCCAGCGCCAACAGGCCGGGCTTCTGGTTGCGGACCGTCTGATGATACAGCTCCAGGGCGGCGGCCTCATCCTGCCCGAACAGGTTCTGGGCCACCCACAGGAAGGCCCGGGCAAAGGGGTCCTGCAGGACCCCGTCCACCACGGTGTGCAGCAGGAGCATCCCCACCGCCAGTGCCGCCAGGGTACCTGCCACCACCAGCAGGAGCATTTTCCGTTTCAGCCGGGCATAGCGCTTGTCCACGGGCGTCCGCCTCCTTCCTCCTGTCCGTCCATTATATCCGTCTGCTTCCGGAGCGTCAAGACGGGTAAAAAAGCCGATTCTGGCGTGTGAAGCCCCATTCTTCTGGGCAAGATAGCTTCCGAAAGGAGGGTTTTCCCATGCATGTCAGCATTGAGCGCTCGGGCTGCATCAGCTGCGGCCTGTGCGCCTCCACCTGCCCCGAGGTGTTCCGCATCGGTGACGACGGTCTGGCCGAGGTCCACCAGCAGCCCGACGGCGGGCTGGAGGACGGTGCCAAAGAGGCCGCCGAGAACTGCCCCGTCAGCGTCATCTACGTGGACTGAAAAAGTGAGAGGCCCAATGGGCCTCTCACTTTTTCTCCGCCCGCTTTTCCGCTGCGGTCTTTTGATACCAGGCCAGCGTGTCCGCCGGCGTGCGCTCCGGCGCGGCGTTCATGACCGCTGCCCGCTCCATCAGCCAAGCCCGCATGGCCTCGATACCATCCTCAGTGACGGGATACTGCCGCCGCTCCATCTCCTCGGCATATTGCCGGCAGAATGGGCCGTACCAGAGCACCACGGTCATGGTCTCCTCTTTCGGCTTTTCGATCTCATAGCACAGGACGCCGGAGCTGCCGCTCCAGCCGTTGTCGTTTTGAAAGTGGCTCAGAGTGGGCAGCCACAGCTTCTTTTCCATCCAAGATCCCTCCGTCTCAAATGATGGGCCTGTTTTCCTCCCGGACCTGGCCCACCGTGCCGGTGACCAGCAGCTCCAGAGGGTCCGTCTCCAGCGTGACCCGGTAGCCGCCGCAGTTGGGCAGAAGCCAGTCGTAATACGACCGGTCCGGCCGGCCGTATTGGGCCAGCAGCCCCATGAACAGGCCGCCGTGGGCCACCACCGCCACCTTCCGCCAGCCCTGCTCCGCCGCGTCCCGGCCGATGGTCCGGATGGCCCGGACCGCCCGGGGGCGGCTGTCTTCCACCGCCTCGCCGGGGCCGATCTCGCCTCCGGTCCACCGGCGGTAGAGCTCCGTCTGTTTTGCCTGGGTGTTATCCATGCCCTCCAGGGGGCCGAAATCGGTCTCCCGCAGGTCGTCAATCACCGTGGTCTCCACCCCCGGCCACAGCAGCTCTGCGGTCTGTCTGCACCGGAGCATGGGACTGCGGTACAGGTGCTCCACCGGCTCCAGCAGGGGGGCCGTCTTCCGGGCCAGCGCCTCTCCCTCGGGGGCCAGAGGCTGGTCGGAGGAGCCCACAAAGCGGCGGGCCAGGTTGCCCGGGGTGATGCTGTGGCGCATGAGCAAGAGTTCCATCTCTCTGTGTATCTCCTTTCATTGACCAGTCCCGTCATTTTACCACAATCCCGCGCCCGATGCAAACGCCCCCGGAGCCCGCTGAGCTCCGGGGGCCGTCCATATCGTCTCAGCCCGCCGCATCCTCAAACTGGGAGTTGTAGAGCTCGGCGTAGAAGCCGCCCCGGGCCAGCAGCGCCTCGTGGCTGCCCTGCTCCACGATGTCGCCATCCTTCATCACCAGGATAAGGTCGGCGTCCTTGATGGTGCTCAGCCGGTGGGCGATGACAAAACTGGTGCGTCCCTGCATCAGGTTGCCCATGGCGCGCTGGATGAGGTGCTCCGTGCGGGTGTCCACCGAGGAGGTGGCCTCGTCCAGGATCAGGATCTTATTGTCCGCCAGAATGGCCCGGGCGATGGTCAAAAGCTGCTTCTGCCCCTGGGAGATATTGGTGGCGTCCTCGTTAAGCTCCATCTGATAGCCGCCGGGCAGCGTCATGATAAAGTGGTGGACGTGGGCGGCCTTGGCTGCGGCCACCACCTCCGCGTCGGTGGCGTCCAGCCGGCCGTAACGGATGTTTTCCAGGATGGTGCCCTTGAACAGCCAGGTATCCTGCAGCACCATGCCGAAGGCCTCCCGCAGCTCGGAGCGGTTAAAGCTCCGCACGTCGTGTCCGTCCACCCGGATGGCCCCGGCGTTCACGTCGTAGAACCGCATCAGCAGCTTGACCATGGTGGTCTTTCCCGCGCCGGTGGGGCCCACGATGGCCACCATCTGGCCCGGCTCCACCCTGGCGGAGAAGTCCCGGATGACCGTCTTGTCCGGCGTGTAGCCGAAGTTCACATGGTCAAACTCCACCGCGCCTTTCAGATCGTCCACCCGTGCCGGGCTGACACAGGTCTGGTCCTCCTCTTCCTCGTTCAGGAACTCGAAGACCCGCTCGGCGGCGGCGGCCATGGACTGGAGCATGTTGGAGATCTGGGCGATCTGGGTGATGGGCTGGGTAAAGTTCTTCACGTACTGGATGAAGGACTGGATCTCGCCCACCTGGATGGTCCCCTGGACGGCCAGGACGCTGCCCAGAACCGCCACGGACACATAGCCCAGGTTGCCCACGAAGTTCATGATGGGCTGCATCATGCCGGAGAAGAACTGGCTCTTCCAGGCGGAGCGGAACAGCACCTGATTGGTCTCGTTAAACTCCCGGACGACCTCCTCCTCCCGGTTGAAGGCCTTGACCACGTTGTGGCCGGAGTAGGTCTCCTCCACCTGGCCGTTGAGAATGCCCAAATACTTCTGCTGGGCCTTGAAGTATTTTTGGGAGTGCTTCACCACCAGGCGGATGAGGAGCATGGACACCGGCAGGATGACGATGGCGACCAGGGTCATCAGGGGGCTGATGGTCAGCATCATAAGGAAGACCCCCACCAGCATGGTCGCCGAGGAGATGAGCTGGGTAACGCTCTGATTGAGGCTCTGGCCCATGGTGTCCACGTCGTTGGTGATGCGGGAGAGCACCTCGCCCACGGTGCGGGACTCAAAGTATTTCATGGGCATCCGGTGGATCTTTTCCGAGATATCCCGCCGCATCCGGTAGCAGATCTTCTGGGTAATTCCGGTCATGATCCAACCCTGGATAAAGGAAAAGGCGGCGCTGGCCAGATACAGGCCCAGCAGCAGGAGCAGGATGCGGCCGATCTTGTCAAAGTCAATGCCGCCGGTGCCCTGGACCTTGGCCACCAGGCCGTTGAACAGCTCGGTGGTGGCGTTGCCCAGAATCTTGGGCCCCAGCACCGAGAAGAGGGTCCCCGCCATGGCAAAGAGCATCACCACCCCCACAGCGGCCTTGTATTTCCCGATATAGGCCAGCAGACGGAGGATCGTCCCCTTGAAATCCCGGGCCTTCTCGCCGGGCATCATCCGGCCGCCGGGGCCGTGGGGCCCCCGCCGGCCCGGTCCGGCCGGTACATGCTTTTCGTGGTTCATGCGCCCGCACCTCCCAATTCTGCCTCGGAGAGCTGCGAGCGCGCAATCTCCTGATAGGTCTTGCAGGTTTTCATCAGGGTCTCATGGTCCCCGATGCCGGCCACCTTCCCCTCGTCTAGCACCACGATCTGGTCGGCGTGGAGGATGGTGGAAATGCGCTGGGCCACGATGATGACGGCGGCGTCCGCCGTCTGCCGGGCCAGAGCCCGGCGGAGGACCACGTCGGTCTTGTAGTCCAGGGCGGAGAAGGAGTCGTCAAAGAGGAGCACCTTGGGCCGCTTGGCGATAGCCCGGGCGATGGAGAGCCGCTGCTTCTGCCCGCCGGACACGTTGGTGCCCCCCTGGGCGATGGGACTGTGGTAGCCCTCCGGCTTGGCGTTGATGAACTCGGCGGCCTGGGCCACCTCAGCGGCCCGGCGCATGTCCGCGTCGCTGATGTCCGCCCCGCCGAACTTCAGGTTGGAGGCGATGTCCCCAGAGAACAGGACCCCCTTCTGGGGCACATAGCCCATCAGCGCGCGCAGCTTGTGCTGGCTCAGATCCCGGATGTCTACCCCGTCCAGGGTGATGCGGCCCTCGCTCACGTCGAAGAACCGGGGGATCAGGTTGATGAGGGTGGATTTGCCGCTGCCGGTGGAACCAATGATGGCGGTGGTCTTGCCGGGCTCGGCGGTAAAGGTGATGTGTTCCAACACGTCCGCCTCGGCGTCCGGGTAGCGGAAGGATACGTCCTCAAAGGCCACCGCGCCGCGCCAGTCGGCGCGGCTGTCGTCTGCGGTCTGCACCCGGTCCCGGACGGTGGGCTGGGTACGCAGGACCTCGTCGATGCGCGCGGCGGCCACCCCTGCCCGGGGCAGGAAGACGGCGATCATGGAAATCATCAGGAAGGCCATGATGATGATCATCGTATACGTGATAAAGGCCATCATGTCCCCCACCTGCATGGTGCCCAGATCGGCCCCGTGGGCACCGTTCCAGACGATGAGCACACTGACGCAATTCATGATCATCATCATGGCGGGCATCATGAAGGTCATGCACCGACTGGTGAAGAGCTGGGTCCGCATCAGGTCCGTGCTGGCCTGGTCGAAGCGCTGCTCCTCGTGCTTCTCCCGGGAGAAGGCCCGGATCACGCTCAGGCCGGTGAGGATCTCCCGGCTGACCAGGTTGAGCCGGTCCACCAGCACCTGCATCTTCCGGAACCGGGGCAGGGCCAGGGCCATCAGCGCCACCACCACAGCCAGAACGGCCCCCACGGCCACCCCGATGATCCAGCCCATGCCGGTGCGGGTGGTGGAGACCATGAGGATGCCGCCGATGCCCACAATGGGGGCGTAAAGCACCATGCGCAGCAGTAGGACAGCCACCATCTGGATCTGCTGGATGTCGTTGGTGGAGCGGGTGATGAGGGAGGCGGTGGAGAAGCGGTCAATCTCGGCGCTGCCGAAGGAGACCACCTTCTCAAACACCCGCCGGCGCAGATTCACGCCGATGCGGGCCGCCGCCCGGGAGGCCAGCAGGCCCGTCAGGATGGCGGCAGCCACCATCACCAGGGAGAGGGCCAGCATCCGTCCCCCGGTGGCCAGCAGATACCGGGTCTGAAGGGCACCCAGGTCCATGCCCAAGGCCTGGTACTCCTGCCGCACAAAGAGCACCGTTTTCTGCCGGCTCAGGGTCTCGGTCTCCTGGGGCAGCGCCTCAGAAGCGCCAGGCCCGAGCCCGGGTCCGGCCCGCCGGAAGGGGCCCGCTCCGGCGGCTCCAGGCCGTATGTTTCGCTGATGGCCTGGAGCCTGGACAGCGCCAGAATGGGCTTTTCCAGAAGGCCCTCCAGCCGCTCGAGCTCCTCGGTGCTCCGATCCGCCAGGGTGTAGCTGCCGTCGGCCTCTTGGGTGTAGGCCCCCTCCAGCACAGCAATCTGGTCCGGGGTCATATAGGCTTCCAGCTCCCGCAGCGTCTCCCCCCGCATCCGGTAGGGCACGGCGTAGGCGATGCCCCCCTGCTGGATGCCCACGTCCACAATGTCCGACGTGTAGGTGGGCAGAGACAGGTCGCACCAGGCCTGCACGATGAGCAGCAGGACGATGAGCCCCACCGTCCACCCGGCGTCCTTCAGGTACTTGAACAATTGGATCATGGCGTGTTCTCCTTTGCCCGTTCTTCGGTCATGACGTCGGCTAGGCGGTTCCACAGGCGGATGAGGGTCTCCATATCCTCCCGGCCCATGCGCTCCAGCACCCGGCGGGTGTAGCCGTCCAGCTCGCGGATGGTGTCCGCCCGGGCGGCCTCTCCTGCCGGCGTGAGCATCACATAGGTGTTGCGCCGGTCGATCCGGTCCACCGCCCGGTCCACCAGGCCCCGCTGTTCCAGGCCCCGCAGCATCCGGGACACCGCCGGCGGCGACACATACACCCCCCGGTCCCCCGGGTGGCTCTGCATATGCTCGCGAATCTGGGACAGCGCGTAAAATTCCGCCCGGGTCAGCCCGCCGCCGGCCCAGTGCCAGCTTCGGTCCTGCCGGAAGCGGTGGATGGTCCGGATAAAGGCCTCCTGGAGCTCTGTGATCTCCAAGTCGCATCCCCCTGTCTGTCTCAAATCGTTAACTCTGTTAGGAATGAAACGTGTTAAGATCATAGCGCGCACGGCGGCTCCTGTCAACGGCAAACTGCACAAAAAAAGACCGGCGCGGCTTTGCCGCGCCGGTCTGACTGCGGGCCGCGTTCAGCCGCCGCCCCGCTCTCCGTCCCGCCGCTGGGCCGCCCGGCGCAGGGCGGACTCCACCGTCCGGGACTTCTCTCGGCGGTTGTTCCGGGCCAGGACGGCGGAGATCTGCCCCTCCACCTGCTCCACCTCCGCCTTGAAGGCGCCGGCCGACAGGCGCAGGGCCCCATGGCCCAGAATGATGAGCTGCTCGGCCCCGTCGGAGGTAGCCACCCGCACCCGGTGCTTTTTTCCCAGCTCGTAGGTGGTCTTTTCAATGTAGGCGTCGGCGGTCTCGGCCTCCTTGGTGTAGACCACGTAGATGTTGTGGTATTTCACCACCTCTCCCAGGCTGCGGGGCACCTTATAGGCGTCAAAGACCAGGATCACCTCGCACCTGCGAAAACCCTGATAGTTGCTCAGCAGGTCCATTAAAAGCTGCCGGGCGGCGTCCAGGTTGTCCCGGGCCACAGTCTGGAGCTCCTCCCAGGCGAAGATGATGTTGTACCCATCCACCAGCAGGTACTCCGGCCCCGCCTGGCGGGCCTGGATGGCGTAATGCTCCCCGTCCAGGCTGGTGCGGGCGGGCTTTTTGGCGGGCTGGAAGGCCCGGGGCTCCACCTTTCCGTAAGTCCGCTCAAAGATGGCCTGGAGCTCCTTGTCCCGGGCCAGGGAATCGGCATAGGTCCTCCGCTGCGCCGGGGCGGATTTTTCCCCCTCCGGCCCTGTTTCTCCCAGCCGCAGGCCGCTGTCCACATGGGCACGGGCCTTCACCTGGTTCCAGGGGACGGCGAAGCCCGCCCCGTGATCGCAGAACACCGAGTCCGCCGGATTGTCCAGGTCGCGCCGGGGGTCGTAGCCGGACTCCGCCACGACCCGCTCCTGTTCCCGGCAGGGCTCGTACCCCTTCAGGGTGCAAAACAGCCGTCCCCGGCCCCGGGTGTAGGCCGCCACCTCCCGGGCGTAGTCCCGCATCCCCGCCACCGGCGCCGCGCCGGTGAGCAGGGCGTCCTGACCCAGGATCTCGGGGGGCGAGGCGTCGCCCCCCATCCGCTGCACGTCGGACAGCCCCCGGCCCACGCTCTCGGCGGGGACCTCCAGCCGGAAGTCGTACCATGGCTCCAGCAGGATACTCTCGGCCTCCATCAGGCCCTGCCGCACCGCCCGATAGGTGGCCTGGCGGAAGTCGCCCCCCTCGGTGTGCTTCTGGTGGGCCCGCCCCGCCGTCAGTGTGATCTTCAGGTCGGTGACGGGTGCGCCGGTGAGCACCCCCACATGCTCCTTTTCCTCCAGGTGGGTGAGAATCAGCCGCTGCCAGCTACGGTCCAGCGCGTCCTCCGGGCACCGGGAGGCGAAGTGCAGACCGCTGCCCCGCTCCCCCGGCTCCAGCAGCAGGTGGACCTCGGCATAGTGCCGCAGGGGTTCATAGTGGCCCACGCCCTCCACCGGGGCGGCGATGGTCTCCCGGTAGACGATGTTCCCCGGGCCGAAGCCCACCTCCAGCCCAAAGCGATCGGCGATCAGCCGCCGGAGGATCTCCAGCTGCACCTCGCCCATGAGCTGGATATGGATCTCCCGGAGCTGCTCGTTCCAGGCGATGTGGAGCTGGGGGTCCTCCTCCTCCAGCAGCCGCAGCCGGCCCAGCGCTCCGTGGACGTCACACCCCTCGGGCAGCAGCACCTGATAGGTCAGCACCGGCTCCAGCACCGGAGGCTCGGAGGCCCAGGCGCTGCCCAGTCCCTGTCCGGGCCGGGTGTGACTCAGGCCGGCCACGGCGCACACCGTCCCCGCCGGGACCTCCTCCGCCGTCTGGAACCGCGCCCCGGAGTAGATGCGGATCTGGTCCGCCTTCTCTTCCCAGGCCTGGTCCTCGCGCAGGCCGGGCCGCCGGTTGGTCAGCAGGCTCTTGACCCGCAGACTGCCCCCTGTAACCTTGAGATAGGTCAGCCGCACACCCTGGGCGTCCCGGGCGATCTTGTAGACCTTGGCCCCGAACTCCGCCGGACGGACCGGTCTAGGGGCGTACCGCTCCAGCCCCCGGAGAAGTTCCTCCACCCCCTCCAGCTTCAGGGCCGAGCCAAACCAGCAGGGGAAGAGCTTCCGCCCGGCCGTCAGGGCGGCGATCTGCTCATCCGCTATCGTCCCCCGGTCCAGGTAGCCGTTCAGGGCGACCTCGTCGCACATGGCCACGTCTTCCAGCAGGGCCTCCCGGTCCCGCCCCGGCCCGAAATCCACGCAGCCCTCCCCCAACCGCCCCCGCAGCTCGGCCAGCAGTCGGCCCCCATCCGCCCCCCCCCGGTCCATTTTGTTGACGAACAGG
>ERZ1673746.2242-NODE-2242-length-10684-cov-4.509267_pt1 | contig 10684 bp, 10 predicted proteins | sample MGYA00580205_ERZ1673746 | MGnify/ENA primary metagenome ERZ1673746 (study PRJEB41218, sample SAMN15661771) | gut metagenome | host: Homo sapiens | place: Canada: London | collected 2015-08-20/2019-03-30 | study: EMG produced TPA metagenomics assembly of...
CCCGAAAATGGCGATTTGCCTGTGGACAACTGTGGATAACTCGGTGGAAAACCCGATTTTCCAGTGATTTCTACAAAAAGCACTGTGGATAAAACCGGGGATAACTGTGGGGGAGATGTGGGAAAACGGGGGATAACCGGCGGCGCGGTTCGACAAATTGGTTGCGAAAAAATAAAATTGAGCGAAACCATAAACTTTATGGCGGGAGTGTGTCATCTTTTGGGCGCGGCGGGCATAGTTCTGGCTCGGGAAACGGAGAGGGGGACGGCCGATGCGGGAGAGGACGATGAAGGGCGCGTGGCTTGCGGCCAGCGCGCTTTGCACGGCGCTGCTGCTGGCCTGCGCGGGGGAAAACGCCGTGCAGACCTTTCACGCGCAAACGCGGCAGAGCGAAGCGGCGCGGCCGCAGGAGCGGGGCGTGCTTGCGGGCTGCGTGATCGCACTGGACGCGGGGCACGGCGGCTATGACGGCGGCGCGGTCGGGCGGGTGAGCGGCACGCCGGAGAAGGGGCTGAACCTCGACGTCGCGCGGCGGCTGGCGGCGATTTTGGAGGCGCAGGGCGCGCAGGTCGTTATGACGCGGACGGACGACTACGCCCTGTGCGACGAGCATCCGCCGATCCGCAAAAAGTTACAGGATATGCAGCGCCGCGCGGCGATCATCGAGCAGAGCGGCGCGCAGATGGTGCTTTCCATCCATATGAACGAATACGCCGGCCGGAGCCAGAGCGGGCCGCAGGTGTTTTATCGCGAGGGCTGCCCGGCGGGGCGGCTTCTGGCCGGGGCGATTCAGGAGGCGATGAACGAAACGCTCGCCCCCAAAAAGAAGCGTTCCGCGCTCGGCGGAGATTACTATATCCTGACGCTGGGCAGGCCGAGCGTGCTGGTGGAATGCGGGTTTTTATCCAACGCCGGCGAGGAGGCGCTTCTGCTGACGGCGGATTACCGCCAGCGGGTCGCACAGGCGATTGCGCGGGGCATATGGGCATGGGCGAATCTGCCGGAGGAAAAGCCGGAGGCGCTCCCGGCGGTGGAGCGCGGCGGCGAGGCGGAAGCGGAGACGTGAATGTCAAACGACTTGTCAACCTTCAAAGTGAAATGTATTCAAGTATTGACGAGGCAGCGGCCTTTTTTGATGAAATATGGCTTGACAGCCTGTGGACGGCGTGATAAGATATGGACACATATTTCGGCGATGACGAGGAAGAATCCGCGTGGAAACGCTAAGCGAGGGAGCGGCGGTGCGAGGCTCCTGCGGGGGCGCGCGGGCTGGTCGCCTCAGAGCCGCAGGCTGAAAGCCGCTTGGGCTGCGTAGGTCTGCCGGTTTTCCTCCGTTACAGGGAAACGAGCATGATGGTTGTGCTCAATGAGCGTGCGCAGGCACGGAATTTAGGTGGTACCGCGAAAGCAGCCTTTCGCCCTAAAGCGGGGCGAGAGGCTGCTTTTTTAACGATCAGGAGGAGTGAACGATTCAGATGAAACTCAACGGAGCGGCGATTCTGATTGAATGTTTGATTGAGCAGGGTGTTGGAACCGTGTTCGGCTTCCCCGGCGGCGCGGTTTTGCCGATTTACGATGAGCTGTACAAGCGGCAGGATCGGATTCGGCATGTACTGACCGCCCACGAGCAGCACGCCGGTCACGCGGCGGACGGCTACGCGCGCGCCAGCGGCAAGACGGGCGTGTGCATCGCCACCAGCGGCCCCGGCGCGACGAACCTGGTCACGCCGATTGCGACGGCGTACATGGATTCCACGCCGATCGTCTTCATCACCGGCAACGTGCCGCAGAGCCTGATGGGCACGGATTCCTTTCAGGAGGCGGATATCTCCGGCATGACGATGCCCGTCACCAAGCACAACTATCTGGTGACGCGGGTGGAGAAGCTGGCCGATATCGTCCGCGAGGCGTTCTTCATCGCTTCGAGCGGCCGCCCCGGCCCGGTGCTGATCGACATCCCGAAGGATGTGCAGATCGCCGAGACGGAGTACGAGCCGGCCGCCGGTGAGGCGCTGATTCCCAAGCTCTCCATGAAGCACCCGACGGTGCAGCTTCGTCTGGAGGGCGAGGCGCTGGAGCGCTACAAGGTGAAGGCCGCGCCCCGGCTGGAGCAGGCGGCTCGGCTGATTGCCGAGGCGCAGAAGCCGCTGATTTACTGCGGCGGCGGCGTGATTCTCTCCGGCGCGGAGCGGGAGCTGGCGGCCTTCGCCGATCTGGTGGATGCGCCGGTGGTTTCCACGCTGATGGGGCTGGGCGCCGTTCCGGCGGACAACCCGCGCATGCTGGGCATGCTGGGCATGCACGGCACGCACGCGGCGAACATCGCCATGCAGCGCTGCGATTTGCTGATCGCCGTCGGCGTTCGCTTTTCGGATCGCGCGCTGGGCAACGCGGAGACGTTTGCGGCGCAGGCCAAGGTGCTGCATATCGACATCGACCGCGCGGAGATCAACAAGAACGTTTCCACCACGCTGCATATCACCGGCGACGCGCGCGTGGTGCTCGAGCTGCTGCTTTCGCGCGTGGCGCAGAAGGCTAACGGGCAATGGATGCAGCAGGCGCGGAGCATGATGGAGGAATACCTGAGCGACGAGCTGTTCGAGCCGCGCAAGATCCTCCGCCAGATGGCCGCAATCGCCCCGGAAATCACTGTGGCGACGGACGTTGGCCAGCACCAGATGTGGACGGCGCAGCATTTCCCGTTCCTGCATCCGCGCCAGTTGATTACCAGCGGCGGTCTGGGCACGATGGGCTTCGGTCTCGGCGCAGCGATGGGCGCGGCGGCGAGCGACCCGGCGGGCAGGCCGGTGGCGCTGGTCACGGGCGACGGCTCGTTCCGCATGAACCTGACCGAGCTTTCCACCATCGGGTATTACGGCATTCCGGTGATCGTCGTCATCTTCAACAACGGCACGCTGGGCATGGTGCGCCAGTGGCAGACGCTGTTCTTCGGCCACCGCTACAGCCAGACGACGCTCGACCGCGGGCCGGATTTTATGAAGCTGGCGGCGGCCTACGGGCTCTCCGGCGCGCGGGTGAACGCGGTGGAGGCGTTCGCGGCGGCGTTCAAGGCGGCCGTCGAGAAGCGCGAGCCCTGCATCATCGAGTGCATGCTGGATATTGACGAGATGGTTGCGCCGATGGTCGCGCCCGGCTCGCCGATCGACTCGTTCTGCCTGAATTGACGGAGGTGACGGCTTATGGTGATGAACCCCGACAAACTGCGCCGCTACACCGTCGGCGTACTGGTTTCCAATGAGCCGGGCGTGCTCTCCCGCGTGTCCGGCCTGTTCTCCCGGCGCGGCTTCAACATCGAGAGCCTCGCCGTCGGCCCGACGCAGGATCGCGAGGTCTCCCGCATCACGATCGTGGTGCTGGGCGACGACGCGCACATCGAGCAGCTGGTGCAGCAGCTCTACAAGCTGATCTGCGTGCAGAAGGTGCAGGTGCTCAGCAATAAAAACGACGTGGAGCGCCAGCTCCTGCTGGTCAAGGTCGCCGCAGGCGTGAAGGAACGCGAGGGGCTGATGCGGCTGGTGGATATCTTCAAGGCGAAGGTGCTGGACGTGACCAAATCCTCGATGATTCTGGAAATCACGGGCGACAACGACAAGATCACCGCGATGATGCGGCTGCTGGAGGATTACGGCATACTGGAGCTGGTTCGCACCGGCGTGGTCGCGCTCGAACGCGGCGACGAAGTGATGAGTTCAGATATATTTGACTAAACCAACAAATCAAAAAAACAAACGGAAAAGACGGACAAGGAGGAAAAATACAATGGCACAGATGTTTTACGCGCAGGATTGCAACCTCGAATATCTGATGGGCAAAAAGATTGCCATCGTCGGCTACGGCTCGCAGGGACACGCGCACGCGCTCAACCTGCGCGATTCCGGCTGCGACGTGGTCGTCGCGCTGTATGAGGGCAGCAAGAGCTGGAAGAAGGCCGAGGCGGCCGGGCTGACCGTTATGACCACGGCCGAGGCCGCCAAGGTCGCCGATATGATCATGATCCTCATCAACGACGAGAAGCAGGCGGCGATGTACCACAAGGACATCGAGCCGTATCTGCGCCCCGGCATGATCCTCGCGTTTGCGCACGGCTTCAACATCCACTTCGGCTGCATCAAGCCGCCGAAGGACATCGACGTGGTGATGATCGCGCCGAAGGGCCCGGGTCACACCGTCCGCAGCCAGTATCTGGAGGGCCAGGGCGTGCCCGACCTCGTCGCCGTCTATCAGGACGCCTCCGGCAAGGCGCAGGATTACGCGCTGGCGTATGCGGCGGGCATCGGCGGCGCGCGCGCCGGCATCCTCAAGACGACCTTCCGCGAGGAGACCGAGACCGACCTGTTCGGCGAGCAGTGCGTCCTCTGCGGCGGCGTGACCGCGCTGATGAAGGCGGGCTTTGACACGCTGGTGGAGGCGGGCTATCAGCCGGAAAACGCCTATTTCGAGTGCATCCACGAGATGAAGCTCATCGTCGATCTCATCTTCGCGCACGGCTTTGCGGGCATGCGCTATTCCATCTCCAACACCGCCGAATACGGCGATTATGAGATCGGCCAGCGCCTGATCACCGAGGAGACCAAGAAGGAGATGAAGAAGGTGCTCACCGAGATTCAGGACGGCACCTTCGCCCGCAACTGGCTGCTCGAAAACCAGAGCGGCTGCGTCCACTTCCTCGCCAAGCGCCGCATCGAGGCGGGCAGCCAGCTTGAGGAGGTCGGCAAGGATCTGCGCGGCAAGATGAGCTGGGGCACGAAAGTGGAGGAGCTGTAAGATGGCAGTCAGTGATCGCGTGAAGAGCGGCCCGGAGAAGGCGCCGCACCGTTCCCTTTGGAAGGCGCTCGGCCTGACCGACGAGGAGCTGAAGCTCCCGCTGATCGGCGTGGTCAGCGCGAAGTCGGAGTGCGTGCCGGGGCACAACCACCTGAACAACATCGCGCAGGCCGTCAAGGACGGCATCCGTCTGGCGGGCGGCGTGCCGGTCGAATTCCCGGCCATCGGCGTGTGCGACGGCATCGCCATGGGGCATGTCGGCATGAAGTATTCCCTCGCCTCCCGCGAGCTGATCGCCGATAGCTGCGAGTCGATGGCGATTGCCCACGGCTTTGACGGCATGGTGTTCATCCCGAACTGCGACAAGATCGTGCCCGGCATGCTGATGGCGGCGCGCCGCCTCAACCTGCCCGCCATGGTCATCTCCGGCGGCCCGATGATGCCCGGCCGCATGCCCGGCGGCAGCGGCGACATGGATTTGAACTCCGTGTTCGAGGCGGTCGGCGCGTATAAGGCGGGCAAGATGGACGACACGCAGCTCAACGCGGTGGAATCCGCCGCCTGTCCGGGCTGCGGAAGCTGCTCCGGCATGTTCACTGCGAACTCCATGAACTGCATCACCGAGGTTATCGGCATGGCGCTGCCGGGGAACGGCACGATTGCCGCCGTGGACGCGGCGCGCATCCGTCTGGCCAAAAAGACCGGCATGCGGGTCGTCGAGCTGGTTCGGGAGGGGCTGACCCCGGAGAAGATTATGACCGAATCCGCGTTCCGCAACGCGCTCTGTCTGGATATGGCGCTGGGCTGCTCCACCAACACCGTGCTGCATCTGCCCGCCATCGCGCACGAGGCCGGGATCGACTTCGACCTCAACTGGGTCAACGAGGCGAGCGCCAAGGTGCCGAACCTGTGCCATCTCGCGCCGGCCGGCCATCACCACGTCATCGATCTGCATCTGGCGGGCGGCGTAATGGGCGTGCTCAGCGAGCTCAAGGGGCGCGGCCTGCTCGACGAAAACGCGCTGACCGTCTCCGGCATGACGCTGGGCGAGGAGATCAGCCTGAGCAAAAACTACAACCACGAGGTCATCCGCCCGTTCGACGAGCCGTATTCCCCGACCGGCGGCCTGATGATCCTGCGCGGCAACCTCGCGCCGGACGGCGCGGTCGTCAAGCGCAGCGCCGTGGCCAAGGAGATGCTCGTTCACGAAGGCCCTGCCCGCGTGTTCAACAGCGAGGACGAGGCCATCGCCGCCATCTACGCCGGTCAGATCAAGCCGGGCGACGTGGTGGTCATCCGCTATGAAGGCCCGAAGGGCGGCCCGGGCATGCGCGAAATGCTCAGCCCGACCAGCGCCATCTGCGGCATGGGGCTTGACAAGGAAGTGGCGCTCATCACCGACGGCCGCTTCTCCGGCGCAACCCGCGGCGCGGCCATCGGCCACGTTTCACCCGAGGGCGCGAGCGGCGGCATGATCGGCCTCATCGAGGAGGGCGACGTCATCGCCATCGACATCCCAAACGGCAAGCTCGAATTGAAGGTGGACGACGCGACGCTCGCCAAGCGCCGCGAGGCGTGGGTCTGCCCGCCGCCGAACGTCACCAAGGGCTATCTGGCGCGCTACGCGAAGCTGGTTTCCAGCGCGAATAAGGGCGCCGTCGTCGAATAAACCGTTTTTCAAACACAATAATCAGCAGATCGGGCCGCTTCGCTCGCCGGAAGGAGAGGAGGCGGCCTCTTTCTTTTTTTCCCCGTTCCTGCCCTTTTTTGCGGCCGGAACGCGGTGAAAGCGAAAAAGAAAGATTGAGCGCCGACAGAACCACGCCCGACGCGCTTTTGACGCTTGCCCTTTTTTCGGGTTCATGGTATACTATACCCTGAAAAAATGGCGGAGTGCGCCGTTTGTGAAACGATAAAGGAAGTGCCCTTTTGCAAGGCGAAGAAATCAGGGCGGCGCAGGCCGCGTTTTCCCTCCCGGACCCGAGGGAGTTGAACCCGCTCCAACTGGCTTACGTCGGCGACACGCTGCACGATCTGTACGTCCGCAGCCTGCTGGTTTCCAGAAAGATGAGCGTCGGGTCGATGCACAAACAGGCGGTGCGGATGGTCAGCGCGGCGGCGCAGGCGGCGATGCTGGCGGCGATTGAGGGCGAGCTGACCGAGCAGGAGGCCGACGTCACGCGGCGCGGCCGCAACGCGCAGGCCAAGCACGCCGCGCCGAAGCACGCCGATCCGGCGGATTATGCGCACGCCACGGGGCTGGAGGCGCTCTGGGGCTATCTCTACGTGACCAACCAGACCCAACGGCTCGACGAGCTGATTACCCTTGCGATTGCACGCACGGAGGAAATATGGCACAGGCAAAACTCAAAGTAATTCTGCTGCGCGCCACGCCCGACCCGGATGAGCTTGTCGCGCTGGGCGCGCGGCTTTGTTATGCCAGAGCGGATTTGGACGCTTTGCAGCAGAAGGTAGAGAGCGGCGACCAGCGCGGCTTTGTGGAGCGCGTGATGCAGCGCGGCCATCTCTCCGTGACCGAACACGCGAGCTTCACCTTCGCGGTGGAGGGCGTGAGCCGCGCGCTGCTGGCGCAGCTTACGCGGCACAGAATCGCGTCGTTCTCCGTGCAGAGCCAGCGCTATGTCTCCATGGCCGACGGCTTTGACTACGTGATTCCCCCGGCCATCGAGGCGCTGGGCGAGGACGAGCGGCAGGAATTCATCCGCCAGATGGAGACCATGCACACATGGTATTGCCACTGGCAGGAAAAGCTGGGCGGGGCGAAGGAGAGCGCGAACGAGGACGCGCGCTTCGTGCTGCCCAACGCCGCCGCGACGCGCCTGGTGATGACGATGAACGCGCGGGAGCTGATGCACTTTTTCTCGCTGCGCTGCTGCAACCGCGCGCAATGGGAGATTCGCGAAATGGCGTGGCAGATGCTCGCCCTGTGCAAGCAGGCCGCGCCCGCGCTGTTTGAACACGCGGGGCCCGCGTGCGCATCCGGCGCATGCCCGGAGGGAAAAAACACCTGCGGAAAAGCCGCCGAAGTGCGCGAAAAAGCAGGCAATTTATAAAAATTTGACCGAGACAGACCAACCGCTCGAATGAGAAAGGAAACCATTATGGCATACTACGATCAGTTTACGAAAAAGCCCCGCAGCCCGCGCGACGACTGGCGCGACGACGAGGAGACCCTGCGCCCGGAGCGCGACGGCGAGCAGAACCGCCGTCCGTATGGCGGCCGCCCGAACAACGGAGAGCGTCGTCCGTATGGCGAGCGCCCGAATAACGGAGAGCGCCGCGCGTATGGCGAGCGCCCGAACAACGGAGAGCGCCGCGCGTATGGCGAGCGCCCGAACAACGGAGAGCGCCGCGGGTATGGCGAGCGCCCGAATAACGGAGAGCGCCGCGCGTATGGCGAGCGCCCGAACAACGGAGAGCGCCGCGCGTATGGTGAGCGCCCGAATAACGGCGAACGCCGCCCGTATGGCGAGCGCCCGAATAACGGAGAGCGCCGTCCGTATGGCGAGCGCCCGAATAACGGCGAACGTCGCCCGTATGGTGAGCGCCCGAACAACGGAGAGCGCCGCCCGTATGGGGATCGCCCGAACAACGGAGAGCGCCGCCCGTATGGCGAGCGTCCGATGACGCCGCCCGCTCCGCAGGAGGAAGAGACGAGCAACCTGCTCGTCGGCCGCAACCCCATCCGCGAGGCGCTGAAGGCGGGGCGCGACATGGAGAAGCTGCTGGTCGCGAAGGGCGAGCTCATCGGCTCTGCCCGCGAAATCGTCGCGATGGCGCGCGAGCAGAAGGTCATCGTGCAGGAAGTGGACAGAGCGCATCTGGACGCGATGGCGCCCGGCCATCAGGGGCTGATCGCCGTCGTTTCCGCGTATGCGTATCAGACGGTGGACGACATGCTGGCGCTGGCCAAGGCGCGCGGCGAAGCGCCGTTCCTCGTCATCCTCGACGGCGTGACCGACCCGCATAACCTCGGCGCGATCATCCGCAGCGCGGAGTGCGCGGGCGCGCACGGCGTGATTATCCCGGAGCGCCGCGCGGTGGGGCTGACCCCGGCGGCCGTCAAGGCGAGCGCGGGCGCGGTGGAATATCTGCCGGTCGCGCGCGAGGTGAACCTGACCCGCACGATCGAGCGCCTCAAGAAAGAGGGAATCTGGATCTACGGCACGGCGATGAACGGCGAGGATTACCGCAAGGTCGATTTCTCCGGCCCGAAGGCGCTGGTCATCGGTTCGGAGGGCGAGGGCATGAGCCGACTGGTCGGCGAGAGCTGCGATAAGGTGGTCACCCTGCCGATGAAGGGCAAGATCGAATCCCTCAATGCGTCCGTGGCGGCGGGCATTCTGCTTTACGCCATGATGGACGCGAAGTGAGATGAAGCCCCTGCTGCTGGTGGACGGCTACAACGTCATCGGTGCGTGGAGCGTGCCGCGCGAGGAGCACCTGAGCATTGAGCAGGCCAGAGAGCGGCTCGTCCACCTGATTGCCGATTACGCGGGCTATTCCGGCGAAGAGGTGATCGTCGTTTTTGACGGCCACTATACCGACCGCCCCACGCGCTCGCGCACGATGATGCACGGCGTAGAGGTCGTCTTCACCAAGCACGCCGAAAGCGCGGACAACTACATTGAGGCGGCCTGCGACGCCGCGCCGAAATGGCGGCGGGTTCGCGTGGCGACCAGCGACGCGGTCGAACAGACGGTGACGCTCGGGCGCGGCGCGGAGCGCATCTCCTCAAGGGAGTTTTTGATCGAAATTACGCAGACCCGACAGACCGGACGGGTGCGCATGCGGGAGGAAAAGGTCTCCCGCGGCGACATCTTTTCCCGGCTGCCGCCCCATCAGCGCGAAATCTTTGAGCGGATGCGCCGGGGCGAGGAATGAGCAGGGAGGAAGCCATGCACCACGACTTTGACGGCATGACCGATGAGGAAATCGCCCTGCTCGCGCAGCAGGGAGACGCGGACGCATCGGAATATCTGCTTAACAAGTACAAGAACTTCGTCCGATCCAAGGCGCGATCCTACTTTCTGGTCGGCGCGGATCACGAGGACATCGTGCAGGAGGGCATGATCGGCCTGTTCAAGGCGTTCCGCGATTTCAGGCCGGATAAGCTCGCCTCCTTCCATGCCTTTGCCGAAATCTGCGTCACCCGCCAGATCATCACCGCCATCAAGACCGCGACGAGACAAAAGCACATCCCGCTCAATTCCTACGTGTCGCTCAACAAGCCGATTTACGAGGAGGAGAGCGACCGAACGCTGATGGACGTCATCACCGAAGGGCGCAGCGCCGACCCGGAGGAGCTGCTCATCGGCCGGGAAAGCTACGTGAGCATCGAAAGCCGCATCGACGAGGCGCTTTCGCCTCTGGAGCGCCGGGTTTTGGCGGCGTATCTGGACGGAAAGAGCTATCAGGAGATCGCGCAGATGCTCGACCGCCACGTCAAGAGCATCGACAACGCGCTCCAGCGGGTCAAACACAAGCTCGAAAAGCTGATGGCCGAGCGCGGAAACTGACGCGCATACGGGCTGAAAACCGGGACGTTCCTTCTTTCAAACGGGAAAAACGGCTGACCCTGCAAAACTCGAGAGGTTTTTGCAGGGAAAAATGCGCCGAGATATTGACATTTTCTCCGGATTTGGATAGAATATGGATGAGTAAACCGGTTGACAGCCATTTGCAGGTGTAGTTTAATGGCAGAACTTCAGCTTCCCAAGCTGACCGCGTGGGTTCGATTCCCATCACCTGCTCCAACGCGACCACCGACAATTCGGCGGGCCGCATTAAACTGTCAGCCGAAATTATCGAGGAGGTTATTCCAATGGCGAAGCAAAAGTTTGAGCGCACCAAGCCGCACGTCAACATTGGCACCATC
>ERZ1673746.2246-NODE-2246-length-10660-cov-5.423479_pt1 | contig 10660 bp, 8 predicted proteins | sample MGYA00580205_ERZ1673746 | MGnify/ENA primary metagenome ERZ1673746 (study PRJEB41218, sample SAMN15661771) | gut metagenome | host: Homo sapiens | place: Canada: London | collected 2015-08-20/2019-03-30 | study: EMG produced TPA metagenomics assembly of...
AATTTATAATCGGGCGGTATCATACAAGCAACGGGAGGATGCGGATATGGAACAAACAAAAATTCTTGTCGTGGACGACGACCGTGAGATTGTAGGAGCCATTGCGGCGCTGCTGGAGCTGGAGGGCTACACCGTGCTGCGCGCCTACGACGGACTGGAGGCATTGGACGCGCTGCACACCCACGATGTGCAGCTGATGATTTTGGACGTGATGATGCCGCGCATGGAAGGCCTTTCCGCCACCATGCAGATCCGCAAGGAAAAGAACGTGCCCATCCTGCTGCTGAGCGCCAAGACCGAGGACACCGATAAGATCGCGGGGCTGGCCATCGGCGCGGACGATTACATCACCAAGCCCTACAATCCCATGGAGCTGGTGGCCCGCGTGAAAGCGATGCTGCGCCGCTATCTGGCGCTGGGCACGCTGGCGGGCGCGCCCGCCCGGGAAAATGTGGTGACGCTGGGCGGCCTTTTGCTGGACCTGGACGAAAAGCAGCTGACCGTGGACGGCGCGCCCGTGCGTCTGACGGCCACGGAATACCGCATCGTAGCGCTGCTGATGCAGAACCCCGGCCGCGTTTACAACGCGGAGGAGATCTACGAACGGGTGTGGAACGAGCCTGGCTTCAGCGTGGAAAACACCGTGATGGTACACATCCGCCGCATCCGCGAAAAAATCGAGATCAACCCGAAAAATCCCAAATATCTGAAGGTGGTGTGGGGACTTGGATACAAGATGGAAAAGGCGCAATAAAGCGTCGTTTGGGCAGATGGCGGCATTTGCGCTGGTATTGGCGACGAACCCTGTGCTGGCATTTGTGATATGCCCGAATTTTTCCGGCGCAATGGGGATACTGCTTTTGCTGCTGAGCTGTGCGGTGTGCATTGGCTGCACGGTGTTCCTGTTCGTGCGCACCGGGCGCGTACAGGGCTCGGATGACATTTTTTTAGGAGAATCCGGCGTGCTGCCCACCGAGGTGCTGGCTGCGGTGATCCTGTTCACGCCTCTGCTGGGAATGGCGCTCGGGCTGTCTCTGGGCGCTGTGGATGTGGTCATCGCGGGCATCGGCACCGCGGGCGGCGGCGTGATGCTGCTGTGCCTTTTGGCGCTGGCGCGCAAATGGAAGGCCGGGCGTCTCATCGCCGACAGCCTGCTGGCCCGCGTCTGGCCAACGCTTTGCCGGGCGGCGCGCTTTGCCGGGCGCGCGCTGCGGGGTGTATTCACAGGAGAAAACTATCTCAATGTACACTATCCCGCCGGACAGGCATGGGTCTACCGCATTTTATGGATATGCGGGGCCACTGTAGCGCTTGTGGGCGTTTCCTATCTCATCCTCAGCAACCAGCTTCTGGGCGTGGGCGATGCGTATTGGTTCGGCACAGGCCGTTATACCGCCTTCGCCTTATTCACCATCATCGTCGTGGCGGCGGGCGCGTGCTATCTGGTCTGGCGCTCATACGAAGACGCCCGGCATTTCGACGAGCTGCTGCAGCAGCTCGACATCGCTGCAAAAGGGGAGCCGGCCCCCGTCTGTGTGCCCAAGAACAGCAGTCTGTATGCCGCCTCTAAGGCCGTATCGGACATCGGCGCCCATCTGCAGGAAAGCGTGGCTGCCCAGATGAAAAGCGAACGCATGAAGCTGGACCTCATCACAAATGTCTCCCACGACCTGAAAACGCCCCTCACAAGCATCATCGGCTATCTGGACCTTCTGGAAAAGCAGGACGACCTGCCCGCCGGGACACGGGACTATGTGCTCATCCTGCGGCAGAAGTCCGAACGGCTGGCCACCACTGTGGCGGACCTGTTCACGCTGGCCAAGGCCACCAGCGGCAGCGAAGCGCTGGCCATCGAACCGCTGGACCTTGTAATGGCCGTGCGCCAGACATTGGGTGATATGAACGACTCCATCCGGCATACAGGCGTTCCGGTAAAGGCGACAATGCCGGAGAGCGCCATCGTGCAGGCGGACAGCGGCAAGCTGTACCGCGTGCTGCAAAACATCCTGGACAATGCGCTGCGCTATTCGCTGGTGGGCACGCGCATTTATCTGGAGGTCTCCCGGGGCGACATCGCCACCCGCCTGACGCTGACGAACACCGCGTCCTACGAAATGAACTTCGCCCCGAACGACGTGCTCCAGCGCTTTGTGCGGGGAGACGCCAGCCGCACCACCGAAGGCAGCGGCCTGGGGCTTTCCATCGCGCAGTCTTTCATGCAGAATTTCGGCGGCGGGCTGGAGGTCGGCGTACAGGGCGACACGTTCACCGTGACGCTCACCTTTCCGGGCAGCGCGGCCGCGGGAAATGGCGCCGCGCCTGCCGCCAGGATGGAGGTGTTCGGAACAGCGGAGACCTGCGGCGAAAACGACGGCGGAGATACGGAGCATGCGGCGGAGCCGGATGCACTGCCCTGTACGCCCGCAGACGTATCCGGTGCGGATACGAACAAGGCCCGCGGGGCGTGCGCCGCAGCGCCGGAAACACCGGAACCGTGCGGCGTCTCCACCGGCATCTCGGACACCGCGCCTGTGCCAAAAGCACCCGCAGGCACGTCCGGCGCAGTGGAAAACGCACACGCCTCCGGCAGGCCGGACGGTACGGACGGCTGTTCCCCGTACGGCGAAGCTGCGGCCTTTTCCGATAAAGCAGCCGCAGCCGCCGGTTCTCCTTCCGAAACAGCCGCACAGACGGAACCAAAAGAGCCGGTGCCTGCGGAAAGCGTGCCGCCTTCTAAAACAGAGAAAAACAGCGGTGCCCCCACCTCGCTTTCCCCTGACGGGCGGCGCAAAAAGCATTGAGCCGCCGACTACGAAGCACAAGGCGCAAAAGCGGAGCCGCATATCCTGACAGGATATGCGGCTCCGCTTGGTCTATCCGGTTTCGGAATTTTGCTTCCCGCAGGGCCCTTACGCTACGCCCGCTTTTGCCAGACGGCCCGCCAGCAGGCGGCCCAGAACACACGCAAGCACGCCCTTGCACACGTCCGGCACAATGAACGGCAGCACACACCAGCCCAACGCCGAAACAAGATCCGCCCCGGTGACGGCCATGAACCACGCAGTGCCGAACCCGTAACAGACGAGCAGCCCCGCCAGCATTGCGGCCCCGATCACAGGCAGCTTGCCCGAACGTTTGACGGCCAGCGCTGTGGCCAGAGCAATGAAAATATATCCGATCACATAACCGCCCGTCTTGCCCAAAAGCACCGCAGGGCCGCCCATAAAACCCGCGAACACGGGGATTCCCACCGCGCCCAGAAGCATGTATACCCCCATGGAGGCCGCGGCCCATGCAGGCGCAAGCAGCATGCCCGCCAAAAACGCGCCGAACACCGCAAGGTTGAACGGCACCGGGCCGATGGGAAGCTGGATCTGCGCCAGCACAGCGGTAAGCGCCGCAAACAGCGCGGTCAAAACAAGGTCCTTTGTCGCAATTTTCCGTTTCATGTCATTCCCTCTTTTTCCGCAATACCGCGCGGCGGGCACAAGGCATGTGCCGGCCGCGGAACGGCAGTTTCATTTTTCACCGTGCCGCTGCGGCCCGGCTTTATTGAAACCGGATGCTGACTTCCCCGAACGAAAGCTCCTCCTGCCCGCCGCCGGGCAGACGCACCAGCAGATGCCCGTCGTCGGTGATGGCAAGGGCATGGGCCGGCCGGCGTTCGCCGTTTTGAATGACGTCCACGTCCCGGCCGGGCACCAGGTTGCGCGCGCGGTATTCCGCCATGAAAGACGTATCCGGCAGCGCGGTGCAAAGGGCCAGAAGCTCATCCGCAATGGCCGCAGCAATGCGGCAGCGCCCCACGTGCTCACCGGGGGTGAAAATGGACGCAGCGATCTCTGCCAGTTCCTCCGGCCAGCCGCCCTCCGGCGGAAGCAGATTCAGCCCGATGCCCACCACCAGATAGTCTACGCCGCCCGTTTCCACGTCCGCCGCCGCCTCCGTCAGGATGCCGCAGCACTTTTTGCCCCGGTAAAACAGGTCGTTCACCCACTTGATGTCCAGCCGCTTGCCCGCCGCGCGCTCCACGGCACGGCACACCGCCACCGCCGCGGCGCTGGTGACAAGCACCGCGCTCTGCATGGGCAGCGCACTGCGCAGCACCATCGAAATGTAGAGCCCCGTGCCCGGCGGCGACGCAAAGCTGCGCCCCCTCCGCCCGCGGCCCGCGGTCTGGGAATCCGCCACCACCAGCGTGCCGTGCGGCGCGCCCGCGGCAGCCATCTGCTTTGCCGTGAGATTGGTGGATTCCAGCTCCTGTGCCACCACAAGGTTGAGCGATTTGTTCCGCAAAAACAGCCGCACGCCCTGCTCGGACAGCACCTCGCTGTCCGTATCCAGCGTATAGCCTCTGTTCTGCGCGGCGGCGATGGCATGCCCGGCCTTTTGCAGATCCTTGATGGCCTTCCATACCGCCGTACGGGAAACGCCCAGCTCTTCCGCCAGCACCTCGCCGGAGAGCGGCGTGCCGCGGTTCTCCTCCAGCAGCGCCAAAATTCGTTCTTTGGTTGTCATTGTCCGGTACACTTCTTTCTGCAGAAAAGGTGTCTGGATTTATTATAAACGAAAAAAACGCATTGTCAACTCATTTTTTAATTCTAAGTTAACAATGCATCTGATTCCTTATTCTCCTGCTTCTCCCCGTCCACAGGCCGCAGCGCACCATATGCAAGCCACAGCAAAAAAACCGCTCCTGCAAACAGCAGGGTCACTTGCAGCTGAAACGCGCCCATTGAAACCCAAACGCGCCGCAGCAGCGCCAGCGGATGCAATATATCCCAGCTGTTCAGCCGCAAAAAACGCCCGATGTACATTCCGAAGCCGCACAGCAACAGCACCGTCCCGCCACAGGCCCATACCGCGGGCCGCGGCCAATGGGCGCAGCAATATACGCCGAATACGCGCATGGCCTCCAGGCCCAGCAGCACCGCCAGCACGGCGCCCGTGCCCAGCAGAAGCGTCAGCAGCCAGTCGGACACGTTTTCGCTGTGGCGCACCGTCCAATCCGCCGGGTTTACCCATTCCATATTTTGCGGTGTATGGATCAGATCCGTGAGCATGTAAAATGTGTTGGGCAAAAACAGCAGCCACAGCACAGCGAGCGCCGCACGTCCCGCCCAAAGGCGGCACCGCCCGGCAGCGCAGGCAAAACACAGCGGCAGCAGCGCCAACAGCATATTCCATGCCAGCCCCAGCGCCAAAAGACCGCCTGTTCGCCAAACGTGGGCCGCACAGGCGGCCCAGTACAGTCCCACGGCGGCGCCCCATCGAAGTACGCATCTTTTCCGCGCCATGCGTGTCCCTCCCCGTTCCTGCTCTTGCAGCTTTGTACCGCAAAGCCATAAAACGTCTATGCGGACCGCCCGGCCCACACAACCCAAAGGCTGTTTCTATTTTATCATATGCCTGTGCACCGGACAAGCAGAACGTTTTTCAATTCGAGGCCGTACACGCGGCCGTCCCCTTTAATCCACCTCCCAGGTCTTGCCTATGGCTGTCAGTTCTGCGCGTTCAAAATATGCGCGGGCCTCCCGCAGGACAGTCTGCGCCTGCGGTGTATGGTAGTGCGTCAACAGCAGGCGCTTTGCTCCGTTTTCCGCAGCCAGACGCCCCGCCGTGGCGGCGCGCAGGTGATGTCCCTCTTCCGCACACGGCCCTTCCGTCAGCGTCGCCTCGCACAAAAACAGGTCCGCGCCCGCGGCGACGCGCGCAAGCTGCGGACACACACCCGCGTCGCCCGAATAGGCCAGCGTCCTTCCCTCCGCCTTCAACCGAACGCCATAGGATTCGACCAGATGCACCGTGCCGATAAACTCCAGCGCCACGTCTCCCATCCGGAACCGCAGCCCGTCCTCAATAACATGCGGCTCAAACACATCGTTGGTGCACAGCTCGGCCCGTGCCCACGCCGGAAGGCGCGGCGTGAGCAGAGGTATCCTGGGGATGGCCTCGCCGCAGGCCCGCCGGGACTCGAGCTGATATTTCGCGCAGAACAGGTCTCCGAAATGATCAAAATGCAGATGGCTGATGACGATCAGGTCAAGCGCGGCGAGATCGACGTCTTTCTGCAGCTTGGCAAGGCTCCCGTTCCCCATATCGAGCAATATCCTTCCGCCGTCCGCCTCGATCAAAAAACAGGAGCAAGCGCCGTCCGCCTCCGGGCAGGTGGCGTTATTTCCATATACGGTCATACGCATGCGCAGCCTCTCCTTTCATATATCCACGTAGGTAACTTCTTCCAGTGCCGCCAATTGCGCGCCCAGGCGCTCCTGCGCAAGGCCGGGCGGCAGCCGCACAAAAAGCTCGTAATGCACGCCGCTGCGCTTGTGGCTCGCCTCCAGGTTTATCACCTGCACCTGCATCTCATCCAGAGCCGCCAGCGCCTGCCGCAGGCCGGACGGGCCCGGCTGCGTGCGCAGGCACACAGCCGTACATCCGGGCGCGCGCGTCCAGCGGTAATCCCGGTGCAGCATCAGCTGCGTAAGAACGACGAGCGCCGTGGAAAAAAGAGACACCGCGTAAAGCCCGCAGCCCACCGCCATCCCGATGCCTGCCGTCGTCCAGATGCCCGCAGCCGTTGTAAGGCCGGTAAGCGTCCTGTGCCGCATGAATATCATTCCCGCGCCCAGAAAGCCGACCCCGCTCACGATCTGGGCCGCAATACGCGTGGGATCTGCCTTGATGCCCTCGGCAAACAGTGCAAGGTCAAAAAAACCGTATTTGGAAACGATGGTGATAAGCGCCACGCCCAACGCTACGATCAGATGCGTGCGTACGCCCGCTTCCTTCAGGCGGGCTTTGCGCTCAAAGCCGATCACAAGCCCGCACAGCGCGGCCAGAAAAATACGCAGCAGGCATTCCCAAAAAAGTGTCGCAGGCATATTTCCGGTAAAAGACAATCCATTCAGCTCCTCTCACAGACGAAAAGGCTCCCGTTGCCCGGCACATGCCGGAAATGGGAGCCTTGTATATCTTCCCGCCGCCGGAACGAGTACAGATGAACCATTCTCACCGGTCGAACAGAACGCCGCATATCTGTCCCGGCTGCAAAGCCAGCAGCAGAGCATCCCCGTCCCGCCGCACACCGGGCGCATCCCCGTCCGGAGCTTTCACTGTACAGGCTCCGTCCGCAGCCGTGCCGTGCACCGTCAGCATGCAGGGCGCGCCGGTGTCATTGGCCGCCAGCACCATTCCGCGCCCGTCCGCAAGCTGCCAGCAGGCCGCATAGCAGAAGTCCGGCACAGGCGCCAGCCAGGCGTCGTCCAAAAAGCGCGCTTCCTTGAGCAGCGGCTGCAGTTCCCTGCGGAACCGCGCCATCTTCCTGCCATAGATATGATATTCGCCGTCCTGCGGACGCATGCGGGTGGTAATGCCCATCCACAGCACGCTGCCCAATGTAACGGCACGGTGCATATCGCGGTAGAACCACAGGCGCTGGTCGCGATCTTCCGTCTCCCAGCCGCGGGGGTTCACCATATTCACCTGCACGAATTCCGGGAACGTATATTTGAACACATTGTAATATTCATCATATTCCGCGCCGTTCCAGGTCAGGTTGCCCCAGGTATAGCTGCCATAGATATCGCCGCAGTTCTCTGTCATGATATACGCATTGGGGTTGTGCTTTCGCAGACGGCGCAGCAGCTCGCGCAGCACATACACATAGCCGTTGTTGAATTCACCGATATTTTCGTGGCTGTGTTCCGCACAGTAGCATGCGAAAGGCTCTGCAGAAGCCAGCTGGTCCAGGTAAATGCCGTCACAGCCGTAGGCTTTGACGCAGAATTCCGCAGTGTCCAGCAGGTAATCCCGCCAGAGTGTGTCGGACGGGCAGTTCACCGTGAAATGCTCCGGCCCGTAGGTCTCGCGGTACGGCTCGCCCTTTTCGTTGCGGACGGCCATTTTTTCGCCCACGGTCTTGTGGAAATCCGACTTCACGTCAAAAATCCGCGCGTTGATGTACAGCGTGGAAAACCCGCCGTGCTCCCGCACGTATTCCAGCCCGCGCCGGAATTCCATCGCGCTTCCCAGCTCCATGTCCGGATAATATTCCGGGTAGAACGAGTCGAAGCCCGTACGGTTCCAGCTTGCCAGAAACATGTGGCGCACGCCCCAGGCCGCGCCTTCTTCGTACATCTGCGGGATGTCGCGGAACGTATGCTCGATATTGCCTGTGCGCTTGAAATTGTAGCATTGGTTGAGCGCGCATTCGTCCGCCAAAAACGCCGGATTATGGTCGAAATCCAAATAGGGCGCGATATACGCGCGGTAAAGCTGCGCGCCGTAATGCCAGTCCTTCGTGGTGACGGCCAGAATATATTCCCCTGTTTCATAGCTTTCCCCGGGACGGACGCGGTAATGCTTGCGGAAGCCAAAGGCCATCCACGGATCTTCGGCGCTTCCGCTTGTTTCGGCTATGACGCCCGTCACGGGGAAGCGCGCGTCATGGCTGCCGATGTACAGGCCGTTTTCGGCGTCGTAATAGTACATCCAGCTCATGGACGCAAGGCCGCAGTAGTTGATCTCGCGGCGGTAGATGTCCCCGAACGCAACGCTGCTGGCGCGCCAGAAATCTTTTTTATTCACACCATAGCCCATTACCGGGTTGCGCGTGCGCTCGCCCGCGTGATGCGGGTAGATGATGGTGTCATCGGCGTAGTCCTCGCCCAGATAGACGCCGCCGATGTGCGGCATCAGTACCTCCACAACATCCGCCGCACTGTGGTTCTCCATCCGGGCACGGATGCACAGACGGTCGTTTTCCGCCGTACAGCGCACAGTCATACCAATGGGCAGACCGCCGAACTCCGTATAGGATATCTCCAGAAAGCCTGCTCCTGCACTCATCCCCGGTACGCCGGGCAGCAGCTTTTTCTTTTCTCCGTCCGCCAGCGCGTACAGCTCCACCAGAGGGCCGCGGGGCGCGGCTTTGATATAATCGTCCCCTGTCGCAAGGTTTACAAGGCTGACGAAATTGTTTGCCTCCGGCGCAAACCGGGCGCGGAAAGCGTTTGTTTTCAGTTCCATGACAGGCCCCTCAAAAACCGTATTTTTCATAATTTTCCAATGCCTCGCCGTTGATGCGCGCCGCGTCCGGCATATGGTTCGAGATATACACACTGGGCTTAAGGCCCTTTTCCAGCAGTTTCTCCACCACCGTGCTCTGCACCGCCCACATCAGGTAGCTGGCGCTGATGCCGCTGGCCGGGCAGATGCGCTGGCCCAGCGCCGGCACATCCACCAGCGTGTCGCCGTAATTGGTGCAGTTGTCCAGACAGTAGGTGCATGCCTCAAACAGGCGCTTGCCGCTGGGGTGCTTGCCGGTAAGATGCCCCGAATATTCCACCGATGTGACAGCCACGGTCGCGCAGCCCATTTCATTCGCCTTCAGCGCCAGATCCACGGGAAAATACTGGTAACCGGAAACGGAGCCGATCATAATAACGTCGTCCGGCAGCACGTTAGCACGGCCCAGCACGTAATCGGCAAAGCCGGGAATGGTGTCGTAGCCCACGATGCCCCGCGCAGGCGCGGGCCGGTGCCGCACCGGGTTCTGTATCTCGCAGGTGATGCGGATGGGCTTTACCGCCATCATACCACCTGTTCGGCCCACGCCCTCAAACATCAGCATATGGCCGGTGTCCATAATATGCCACGCGCCGCCGCGGGCAAGGCGCTCCGCGATCTCTGCCGAAGCCTCCAGTACGGCCTCCCGCTGGGTCTGCTCCACCTTTTCCAGAACGCCCTTCATTGCACCGAAATATTCATCCATCAACATGTGCTTCACCCATCTTTTCTTTCATCAGATTTTCCGCGACGCCGGGTGCCGTGATATCCACGCCCGCGCTCTCGCTCAACACACAAAGCGCCGCGCCCACCACCGGGCTGTACTTTGCCGGCTGGTATACGCACTGGGGCACCAGATGTTCCAGCGCCCGGCGGAAGCGTCCGGTGAACAGCTCTCCCATGCGCGCCACGCCGCCCGTGAGCGCCACAGGCAGGCCGTCCGCGTCCAGCTGCCCGGCCACCGTCGCAGCCAGGCGCGCCAGCGCACAGGCCGCTTCATCCAGCACCGCGCATGCATTTGCATCCCCCTCCCTGGCCGACCGTTCCACAGCATAGCTCAGCCGCGCCACATGCCTGCGCGTAAAATCGGGCCGGTATGCCGCGTCGCGAATGGACAGAACATCCGGCAGGCCCAGCATTTCCAGCACGTTTTTTTCCAGAAGCGTGCCGGTCACATGCGTGTCGTGCAGCAGCGCCAGACGCGACAGGCACAAAACGCCTATATGATATCCGCTGCCTTCGTCGCTGAACAGCGGGCCCCAGCCGCCCGCTGTGGCCGTGCGTCCCGCTTTGTCCCGCCCGGTGGCAAAAGAGCCTGTACCGCTGAGCACGGCGATGCCGCAGGGCGCGCCCAGCGCCGCATAAAAAGCGTTCTTTTCATCGCCCAGCTGCCGGACGTTCCCGCTCCCCAAAAGAGTCTCTAGTTCCGGCAGCGCGGGCCGGAAGCCGGGGATGAACAACACGAATTCCCGCACCTGCGCGGGCGCGGCCCCCGCCTGCGCCAGACATTCCATAACGCCCGCATAGACGGTATGCGCCGCTTCGGCCGGAGGCACAAAATTTGCGTTCGCGCCTGCGCCCAGCGCGCGGC
>ERZ1673746.2254-NODE-2254-length-10627-cov-4.100832_pt1 | contig 10627 bp, 7 predicted proteins | sample MGYA00580205_ERZ1673746 | MGnify/ENA primary metagenome ERZ1673746 (study PRJEB41218, sample SAMN15661771) | gut metagenome | host: Homo sapiens | place: Canada: London | collected 2015-08-20/2019-03-30 | study: EMG produced TPA metagenomics assembly of...
AACTTCCGCAGCGCCCTGTGGAGCTGGGAGGAAGCACGGGACTTTTGTACCCAGTGCCTGCCCTATGTGGATGTCCTGCTCGGTATCGAGCCCTACCACCTCTGGCGGGATGCGGATGACCCCGGCAAGGGCGACTGGAAGGACGGTCTCCCCCTGCAGCCCAGCTATGAGCAGCAGGACGAGATCTTTCAGGTCTTTCTGGAGCGCTACCCCAACCTCAAGTGCATCGCCCGTCATGTTCGGTATGTCCATTCCGGCAGTGAAAACAGCCTGATGGCTTACATGTGGTACCAGGGTCATACCTTTGCAAGCAAGCTGTTTACCTTTCATATCCTGGACCGGGTTGGGGGTGGCGACGCTTTTGCCAGCGGTCTGATCTATGCCATGATGTGCGGTTATCGCCCCATGGACATCGTCAATTTTGCCGTAGCCAGCAGCGTCATCAAGCACACGATTCACGGGGACGGAAACATTACCGATGACGTAGAGAGCATCCGCAACCTGATGAACATGAATTGCGACATCAAGCGGTAAGCCCCGACACAAAATCAACGAAAAGGAGCCTGTGGATGAAAGCGTTTATGGACAAGGACTTCCTTCTGGAAACCGATACCGCCAAGCACCTATTCCACCACTATGCGGAACAGATGCCCCTGGTGGACTACCACTGTCACATTTCTCCGAGGGAGATCTACGAGAACCGCCGTTTCAACGATCTTGTAGAGGTCTGGCTTGGGGGGAAGCAGCCCGATGGCAGCTATTTTGGCGACCACTACAAGTGGCGGGTCATGCGTTCCAACGGGGTAAGCGAGGACTATGTTACCGGTGACAAGCCCCCGGTGGAGCGGCTGAAGAAGTTTGCCGAGGCTCTGGAGCTGGCGATCGGCAACCCCATGTACCACTGGTGTAACTTGGAACTGCGCAAGTTTTTTGGCTATGAGGGCTACCTGTCGCCCGAAACCGTGGACGAGGTATGGGCCATCACCTCTGATCAACTGCAAAACGACCCCAGGCTCACCGTACGGGGGCTGATTGAGCAGTCCAACGTGGCCTTTATCGGCACCACGGACGACCCCGTGGACCCATTGGAGTGGCATAAAAAGATCGCCGCAGACCCCACGATTCGCTTTCAGGTCTGCCCCTCCTACCGCCCGGACAAAGCCATCAACATTACCAAGCCGGGCTTTGCAGATTACATGGCCAAGCTGGCCCAGAGCGTAGGCAGAAAAAGCCTGGACAGCGTTGCGGACGTCTGTGACGCCTTGGTGGAGCGGCTGGAGTTCTTTAAAACGCTGGGCTGCCGGGCCAGCGACCACGGCTTGGACTATGTCCCCTTCCGTCCCGCCACCATGGCCGAGGCGGACGCGGCCTATCGGAAGGCCATGGCGGGAGAGCCCTTGAGCCTGGCGGAGGCCGAGGGCTACCAAACCGTCATCCTCCTCTGCCTGGGCCGGGCCTACCATCGGTTGGGCATTGTCATGCAGCTCCACTACTCCTGCCTGCGCAATGCCAACCGGCGGATGTTTACCGCTCTGGGGCCCGACACCGGCTTTGACATGATTGCCCAGAACACCTGTGGCGGCAATATCGCCTCCCTGCTGTCCGCTCTGGACATGGACGGCCAGTGTCCCAAGACCATTCTCTATTCCCTCAATCCGGCTGACAATGAGCAATTGGACTCCATGCTGGGATGCTTCCAGTCCGATGAGATCCCCGGTAAGATCCAGCATGGCTCCGCCTGGTGGTTCAACGATACCAAGTCCGGTATGGAGGAACAGATGGCCTCCCTGGCCAATCTGGGGCTGCTGGGCAATTTTGTGGGAATGCTCACCGATTCCCGTTCCTTCCTCTCCTATGCCCGGCACGACTACTTCCGCCGCATCCTATGCAACCTCATCGGCCGCTGGGTGGAGAATGGGGAGTACCCCAACGATGAAAAGGCCCTGAAGAAAATCGTGGAAGGCGTATGCTATACCAATGCCGCCCGGTATTTTGATCTGTAAGGAGTGGTCCGTTTCGTGACTCAGACATCGGAGACTCAGCGGGAGGGCCGGTTGCTTCGCAATGTGCTCTTTACCTTTTTTGTCAGCGGTGCGGCCTCTCAGCCCCTGGGCTCCTTCATCCCCTTCCTGCGGGACACTTATGGCTTCAGCTACGACCTGTCCGGCGTGCTGCTGTCCTGCCAGTCCATTGGGAACCTGCTGGCAGTGCTGGCCGCAGGCTTCCTGCCCGTCTACCTGGGCCGCAGGAGGAGCATTCTGACCACTGCGGTATGGATGGCGGCCGGCTATCTGATTTTTGCCAGCGGCATGGGGACCCCCGTCCTGCTGATCCTGGCCTGCCTCATGACCGGTATCGCCCGCGGCGGCAACTCCAACTTCGCCAACACCATGATCTCCACCCTGCCCGGAGATGAGGCCACCCGCGGCTATAACCTGCTGCACGGCTGCTTTGCCGTGGGGGCCCTGCTCTCTCCTCTGCTGCTTATCTTCTGCGCCGGGCGGTGGCCGGGTCTGGGCTGGCGGATCATGGCCGGCCTGTTGTGTCTGCTGTGCATCAGTCAGCTTGTCGTCTACGCCAGAATGCCCCTTCCGCCGGAGTATGCCAAAAAGAGCATCACGTCGGTGGATCTCCGTTTTTTTAAAGTCAAGCAGTTCTGGCTGGGCGCCGCCATGCTTTTTTTCTACATCTCCACCGAATACGCCATCGTGGGCTGGCTCGTCACCTACTTTCAGGACATCGGAGTTCTGGACCCCAACCAATCCCAGATGATGAACAGTCTTCTCTGGCTGGTCATTTTTCTCGGGCGAATGGTGGGGGCCGTCATTACGGGAAAACTCTCCCGGAGCAAGCTGCTACTGCTGGACGGGGTGGGTCTTTTTTCCTTCTTTCTTGTTATGTTCTTCAGCCGGACCCCAGCCCCGATCATCCTGGGACTGGTGGGCGTCGGCTTCTTCATGGCCACCATTTACCCCACTGCGTTTGCCTTTGGCAGCGACTGCATCCGGGGCAACGACCTGGGCTGCAGTGTCATGATCTTTACCGGCAGCGCCGGCGGCATCCTCACCCCGGCCATGGTGGGTTTTGTAGCCGAGCGGGCGGGCATCCGGGCGGGGATGGGCCTGATTGTGGTGTTTGCGGCCCTGCTGCTGTTTTCCATCCTCCTCAGCGTGTTCAGCGTACGCACAGCCCAGGCTCTACCCGAAAAAGGAGAATGATACGAATGGAAACACTCCCTTACAAGACTCTGGAAGCACAGGGCTATAGCGGATATCTGCTCAGAGACGCCCCGGAAAAGGTCCTCCAGTTCGGCGAGGGCAACTTCCTGCGGGCTTTCGTGGACTACTGGTTCGACGTCTCCAATGAAAAGGCGGGCTGGAACGGCAAATGCGTCCTGGTCCAGCCCATCCCCCAGGGCCTGGCCAGCCCCATCAACCGCCAGGAAGGGCTCTACACGCTCTATCTCAGGGGCCGCCAAAATGGAAAAAAGGTGGATCGGAAGCGGGTCATCTCCTCCGTCAGCCGCTGCCTTAACCCCTATGAGGCGGAGGACTACGCCGCCATGATGGCCCTGGCCGTCTCCGACGACCTGGAATACGTGGTTTCCAATACGACCGAGGCGGGCATCGTCTACGACCCCGCCTGCAAACCGGATGACGCGCCCCCCGCCTCCTTCCCCGCCAAGCTGACTCAGGTCCTCTACGCCCGCTGGAAGGCCGGCAGGCCGGGCTTAGTCATTCTCTCCTGCGAGCTGATCGACAACAACGGCAGGGAATTACTCCGATGCGTGAACCGGTATATCGACCAGTGGGCCCTGGAACCCGAATTCCGCACCTGGGTTATGGGGGAGTGTACCTTCTGCTCCACCCTGGTGGACCGCATCGTCCCCGGTCGGGTGAAGGACCCGATAGAGGCCGCCGCCATGGAAGCCGCCAACGGCTATCGGGACGATCTCATCGACGTGGGGGAAATCTTCGGCGTGTGGAACATCGAAGGTCCGGCATGGCTGGAGGAGAAGCTGCCCTTTAAGCGGGCGGGCCTCAACTGCCCGGTAGTCCCCGACGTGACCCCCTATAAAAAGCGCAAGGTACGTATTCTCAACGGCGCCCACACCGGCTTCGTGCTGGGAGCCTATCTGGCGGGCTTCGACATCGTGCGGGACTGCATGGGGGACGATACCGTCCGGGGCTTCATGAACCGGATGCTCCATGAGGAGGTTATCCCCACCCTTCCCCTGGATAGACAGGATCTGGAGGCGTTTGCCTCCGCTGTCCAGGACCGGTTCAACAACCCCTTCGTGGACCACGAGCTCATGAGCATCGCCCTCAACTCCACCTCCAAGTGGCGGGCCCGGAACCTGCCCAGCCTGCTGGAATATGTGGAGCGGACGGGAGCGCTGCCTGCCTGCCTCGCTATGAGCTTTGCCGCCTATGCCGCCTTCTTCTCCAGCGATGTCCAGGCCCTCACCGATCAGGGCCTCGTCTGCCGGCGGCCCAAGGGCGACGAGTATACCTGTTCCGACGACCGCTGGGTCCTGGAGTTCTACTGGGCTCACAGGGGCGACTGCCCGGAGGATCTGATCCATGCCGTTATGACCAATGAACGGATGTGGGGCCAGGATCTGACCGCCGTCCCTGGCTTTGAAGCTGCGGCCGTGGCCGATCTGAAGCTGATCCGGGAACAGGGCGCCCTGGCCGCCTATGCCGCCTGTCTGTAAGGAGGTGCACCATGAACCTGATCCGCATCCATCCTCTGGATAACGTGGCGGTGGCCTTGGAGGACATTCCCACAGGGGAGACCGTCACCGCCGGAGGTAGTACCGTCACCGCCCGCCAGGCCATTCCGCGGGGCCACAAGCTCGCCCTGGCAGCCGTTCCCGCGGGGGCCCGGATCATCAAATACGGCTGCACCATCGGTCTGGCCAAGGCGGACATCGCCCCCGGGGACTGGGTCCACGTCCACAACGTGCGCACCGGCCTCAGCGAGGACGGCGTGTACGCCTACCATCCCCGGTTCGGCGCCCTGCCCCCCGTCCCTCCCCGGACTTTCCAGGGCTACCGCCGCCCCGACGGCAGGGCCGCCATCCGCAATGAGCTGTGGGTCCTCCCCACTGTGGGCTGCGTCAACGCCATCGCCCAGGCCCTGGTACGGGAAAACCAGCATCTGACAGGCGGCACGGTGGAAGGTCTTTATGCCTTTCCGCACCCCTTCGGGTGCAGCCAGATGGGGGAGGACCATGCCCAGACCCGGAAGCTGCTGGCCGCCCTGGCCCGCCACCCCAATGCGGGGGGCGTGCTGGTGCTGGGGCTGGGGTGCGAAAATCTGACGATGGAGCAATTTCAGGCCGAGCTGGGGCCCCATGACAAAAACCGCGTCCGTTTTCTGGTCTGTCAGGACGCAGAGGATGAGCTGGCCGCCGGTGCCGTCCTGCTCAAGGAACTGGCCGATTATGCCGGGACCTTCCGCCGGGAGCCGATTTCTGCCTCCGAGCTGGTGGTTGGTCTGAAATGCGGCGGCTCCGACGGTCTCAGCGGCATCACCGCCAACCCCGCAGTGGGTCGGTTTTCCGACCGGCTCATCGCCTTGGGCGGCTCTACTGTCCTCACCGAGGTACCTGAGATGTTCGGTGCGGAATCCATCCTCTTCGACCGCTGCAAGGATCAGGCCGTTTTTGACAAGGCCGTCCAAATGGTGGAGGCGTTTAAGCGCTACTTTATCCGCCACGGCCAGGTAGTCTATGAAAATCCCAGCCCCGGCAACAAGGCTGGGGGCATCACCACGCTGGAGGACAAGTCCTGCGGCTGTGTGCAAAAGGGTGGAAGCGCCCGGATCGTGGATGTGCTGGGTTACGGCGAGGCCGTGACCCGGCGGGGCCTGAACCTTCTCAGCGGACCGGGCAACGATCTGGTGTCCACCACCGCCCTCACCGCTGCCGGCGCCCACCTCATTCTCTTTACCACCGGCCGCGGCACCCCCTTTGGGGCTCCGGCTCCAACGGTAAAAATCTCCAGTAATACCGCCCTTTTTCAGAAAAAAGGGAGCTGGATCGACTTTAACGCCGGTACGGTGGCGGAAGGCGAGACCCTGGATGCCGTGGGAGACCGCCTGTTGGATCTGGTGCTTGAGGCGGCCAGCGGCAGTCCTACGAAAACCGAGCTCCACGGGGCCCGCGAGATTGCCATCTTTAAGGACGGCGTGGTGCTGTAAGAAAGGAAGCAGGTTTTATGAAAGACCCTCATTGCGGCTACTGCGCAGGCGGAGAGACCCTGGCCGCCTTCGGCATTCCCATCTGTGAGCTGAGCGTCAGCACGCTCATCCTCTTTCAGGAACAGAGCCACCCCGGCCGCTGTATCCTGGCCTATAAGGAGCATATCAGTGAGTTGGTGGACCTGACCGACGCGGAGCGGAACGCCTTCTTCACGGACGTAGCCAGAGCAGCCAGGGCGATCCACGCCGTCTTTCACCCGGATAAGGTGAACTACGGCGCTTACGGAGATACCGGAAGGCACCTTCACTTTCACTTGGTCCCCAAGTATCAGGGCGGCTACGAGTGGGGAGACGTCTTTGGGATGAATCCCGGCCGAACGTTTCTCTCCCAGGAGGAGTATACGCGCATGATCGAGCAGATCAAGCTCCATCTGTAAAAGGAGAATATCTATATGGATATCCGTTATTCCGCCAATCCGCGGGACTTCAAGCGCTATACCACGGAGGAGCTCCGAAAGGAGTTCCTTATCGAAGATCTTTACCGGCCTGACCAGGTGACGGCGTTCTACTCCCATGTCGACCGAATGGTCACCCTGGGCTGCATGCCGGTAACCAAAAGCATACCCATCGAACAGGGCATTGATGTGTGGGCCAATTTTGGAACTCATTTCTTTCTGGAGCGCCGGGAGGTCGGCCTGTTCAATATCGGCGGGCCAGGTCAGGTAACCGTAGACGGCACAGTCTATCCCATGGGCTATAAGGACTGCCTGTATATTACCCGCGGGAGTCGTGAGGTGTTGTTTTCCAGCGACAGCCCCACCGCCCCCGCCAAATTCTACATGGTCTCCGCCCCGGCCCACTGCTCCTATGAGACCCGGCTCATCCGGCTTTCCGACGCCGCCAGAAAGCCCCTGGGCGCTTTGGAAACCTCCAATAAGCGGGTCATCCACCAGTTTATCCACCCCGACGTACTCCCGACCTGCCAGCTATCCATGGGCATGACCGTACTGGAGCCGGGCAGCGTGTGGAACACTATGCCTGCCCACACACACGAACGGCGCATGGAGGTATATACCTACTTCGAGATCCCTGCGGGCAATGTGGTTTTCCATATGATGGGCGAGGGGCAGGAGACCCGCCACATTGTCCTGCAGAACGAGCAGGCCGTGATCTCCCCCTCCTGGTCCATTCATGCCGGAGCCGGCACCGGAAGCTATTCCTTTATCTGGGCAATGGGCGGTGAAAATCAGGCCTTTGACGACATGGATGTGATTCCTGTCACCGCGCTGAGGTGATGGTCATGGATATGTTGGGTCAATTTTCCCTAAAGGGAAAAGTTGCTCTGGTCACCGGGGCCAGCCATGGGATCGGCTTTTCCATGGCCGTCGCTCTGGCCGGCGCGGGCGCCGAAATTGCCTTTAACGGCCACAGTCCGGACCGGCTGAAGGCCGCTGAGGCCGAGTACGCCGCGCGGGGAATCCATGCGCGGGGCTATCTTTGCGACGTCACTGACGAGACCGCCGTCCAGAACATGGTAGCTCGGATCTCTGCCGACTTGGGGCCGGTGGACATTCTGGTCAACAATGCGGGGGTGATCCAGCGTACTCCCCTGTTGGATATGTCCGCCCAGGATTTTCGCCGCGTAGTAGACGTCGACCTGACCGCTCCGTTTATTGTGGCCAAAGCCTGTATCCCGGGCATGATCGCAAAGGGACATGGCAAAATCATCAACATCTGCTCCATGATGAGCGAGCTTGGCCGGGAGACGGTCTCTGCCTACGCCGCCGCCAAGGGCGGGCTAAAAATGCTCACCCGAAACATCTGCGCCGAGTTCGGCGGAGCCAACATCCAGTGCAACGGTATCGGCCCCGGCTATATTGCCACTTCCCAAACAGCCCCCCTGCGTGAGCCACAGCCAGACGGCAGCCGTCACCCCTTCGACCAGTTTATCTGCTCCAAAACCCCGGCGGGGCGGTGGGGCAGGCCGGAAGATCTGGCTGGTCCCGCCGTCTTTCTTGCCTCTGATGCCTCCAATTTTGTCAACGGCCACATCCTGTATGTGGACGGCGGCATCTTAGCCTATATTGGCAAGCAGCCCTGATCCGCTGGCTGCTTCCATTGACGTATATGCCTTCAAATACCGAAAAGGGAGTCCCCCGGTCTTGTGGCCGGGGGACTCCCTCTTGTTTTCGGGGCAAAGAGCACGTTTTTCTCCCCATGGAGTCACAGCGCTCTTCAGGGTATGCGCCGCTTACTGGCGCAGGATCAGGGCGGCGTTAAACTCCGCGCCATCGTAGGCTCCGTTCACCTGAAGGTAATCCCCCACCTCCAGCTTCCGCAGGGTCAGGGTTCCACCGTCCCACTCCAGGAACTTGGTGTCGTCGTCCACATGGACGGTGATGAGCTCCTCGTTGCCGGCGCTGTCCAGGCTGCGCAGATAGATGTACTGATTGCCACGCTCCGTGCTGACATAGACCACGGTGCCGTTGAGCTGGCTGCCGGAGGTGACGGCCTGCTGGACCTCGATGGCGGCGACCTGGTCGCCGTTGACCACCAGGCCGATCTTGTAGCCCGGCTTCAGGGCGGACAGTGCGATGGTCTTGCCGCCCTGGGTAATGGAGGTGGCCGAGGTAACCGTATAGGACGCTTCCTCCCCATCGGAGAGGGTCACCTCCAGGGTGCTGCCGCCCACCTCCTGAATGATGCGGTTGATGGTACCGGTCATATTGGCGCTCTGGGGGGTGGCCTCGATGCGGGTAACCACGTGGTAACGGACGGTGACCTCCACCTCGTCACCCAGCCGCAGCTTGTCAATGGCGCTCTTCTCCTCGTTGCGGTAGATGGCGGGGGGATCGGACAGGTCGATGGCAAAGCTCACCACGGTGTCGTCACTCTCGGTGACCTCCAGGGTAACGGTGGAGCCGCTGGAGGTGAACACCCGGTTGGTAAGGACGCCCTCGGTCACCGCCGAGCCGGGGTAGCAGTCCAGCCGCACCAGCTTCTCTCCAGAGAAGCGGGCGGTGGCGAACCACTCCTTCTCCAGCTCTTTGAGCTTGATGGCCGAGCCGTTATAGGTGAATACGCAGCTATCGGCCACGTCATAGCTGGTGGATTTACCGGTGGCCGGGTCGGTGAGGGTAACGGTGTTGGTGCTGCTGGCCCAGGTAAAGGCCTTGATACCGCCCTGCACATATTTCGTGACGGAATCCACCGAGACGGACAGGGCGGAGCCATCCTCGTTGGATACCCGCAGAGAGACGTAGCACCCCTCGTAACCGGAGGACAGGGTCCCCTCCAGGCCGTTGACGGTGACGGCGGAGCCGCCGGGCACGGCATACTGGTGGGTGACGCCGTCAAACCCGCTGACCCGCAGGGTACAGCCGCTGCCGGACTTCTCCACGCTGGAGAGAATGCCCGTCTCCTCCCGGGTGCCGCCGGTGAGGCGGACAGCCACCAGACGGCCCTGGTCGTCGGTCATGCAGACGGCGGTGGCGTAGCCCGCGTCGGGGTCCACCACCGAGCGGTCCCCGATGGTCTTGGAGCCCACCTGCACCTGGGTGAAGCGGTTCATGGTGACCACCCGACCGGCACCGCCTACCGTCAGGGCAATACTGTTGTCCTCGATGCCGTTGACCGAGCCGGTGAACTCCTTCAGGGCGGCGCTGAGGTAGACGTCCTCCGCCACGCCCTTGCTGGTCAGGGAGATGCGGACGTGCTTGCCCGCCTTGAGGCTGCTGCTGGTGGTCTCCATATTGTTCTCATAGATGACGGCGTCGGCGGGCAGGGAGATGCTGCTGGTGGCGCCGGTCAGATCGCCGGTGAGGGTCAGGACCACCACGCCGCTGTCCCCCTTGGTGACGGCGGCAATGGTGCCCTGGATAAAGTCATAGTCGTCGTACTCGCTCAGGTCGGTGATGGTGCCCCGCTCCTCCATGAACGTCAGGGCGCGGGAGAGCATGGTGGCCATGATGGCCCGAGTGACCTCGCCTTTGGGGCCATAGGCGTTGTTGGTGTCGCCCTGGACGATGCCGTAGACGTTGAGCAGATAAACATAGGGCTTGGCCGACTCGCGGATGGAGGCGGTGTCGCGGAAGGTCATGGAATAGGAGTCCAGTCCCTCGGCCATGGGACCGAGCTGCATGGCCCGCACCAGGTAGACCGACAGGTCCTCCTTCTCGATGGGCTTGGAGAGACTCCCATTCTGCACCAGACCCTTGAGCTCGGGGTAGGAGAGGATGCCGGTCTCCAGGCAGATGGCGAACTCCCGGTAGAACCAGGACTGGGCCCCGTTCAGCAGGCCGTCTACATCCTTCTTGCGGTCGGAGGCAATCCGGTCGGCGATCCCCTGTTTGACGGGTACGGCCCGGGCGCAGAGGGCCAGGGCCTCCGCCGTAGTCAGCTTGTTTTCCGGCTTGAAGGT
>ERZ1673746.2288-NODE-2288-length-10481-cov-5.031172_pt1 | contig 10481 bp, 8 predicted proteins | sample MGYA00580205_ERZ1673746 | MGnify/ENA primary metagenome ERZ1673746 (study PRJEB41218, sample SAMN15661771) | gut metagenome | host: Homo sapiens | place: Canada: London | collected 2015-08-20/2019-03-30 | study: EMG produced TPA metagenomics assembly of...
GCACGACATGCACTCGCCGCAGTACCAGATCGTGTCGCTGCGGAGCAGTTTCTCGATCGCATCGTCGTCGCGCGTCTGGACCGTATTGACGATCTGGCGCGGATCGTAGCAGTAGAACTCCGCCGCAGGACAGACGCCCGTGCAGATGCCGCAGTTCATGCAGGCCGTCAGACCCTCCTGCATGCGAACGTCTTCCATCAGCATATCGAAATATTTCCCCATCTTCGGCCTCGGTAATTCATACGGTTTAAAGCGTAACAAATTTACAGCCAATCGATAGGACAAAGCTGAGTGCATAGACCTATTTTGGGTAGGTATAAATACGTATTTTCCTGCGTGCGGCATAGCGGATGGGCGTTGCCGGTTTTTATCGTGTGTTGATTTGTAGCGACTTGCCGTTTTTTGACATATGGTCTTGTCTTCGTGCGGTACGGCATGGGCCGAGGGGGTTCCGGCCGGTACGGACAGGCGAGCCGGATAATGTCGGCGGCAGATCGTCGCTCCATGGAAAGAATTATGCGGAATGTTTTTACGCGGAACGGCAAAGGAAAATGGACCGGAAAATCGGTCTCCCGTTCCTACGGAAAAAGGGCGGGATCTCGCGGCAACGTTTCGGCGGTATGTTTTTCGTCAGAGAATGCGGCGGCTGAACGCATCGTCGCGCAGGGTCGTCGTACGGAAGTCGATGCCGCCGAGCAGGACGGCTCCCGGCCGTTTGCCCGGAACGAAGCTCCCTGCCCACGAGTCGATGCCGAGGGCCTCGGCTCCTCCCAGCGTTGCCCAGCGCAGGGCCTCGTCGAGCGGTACGCTGCGGAGCATCTTCAGCTCCTCGACGATCGACAGCGTTTCGTTCGACGACAGACTGTCGGTTCCCAGAGCGATTCGGACCCCTGCGCGCCGCAGGGTCTCGACCGGAGGCCGGGCTCCCTCGATATAGTCGTTCGACCGGGGGCACAGCACCCAGCTCAGCCGGTCGCCGAACCGCTCGGCGAGCGACTCGATCTCTTGCTGCGAGGCGAACGTGCCGTGCACCAGCAGCAGCGGCCTGTCCGGCGGCACCGAGTCGAGAATCCGCCTTGCGGGCGAGCCGTATCCGGCGAAATCGATCGTTACGCGCTCGCGGAGGTTGCGCTCGTGCAGAGGTCCCCGGGCCCGATACAACTCCGCTTCGGAGCGGCTTTCCATAAAATGGACCGACAACCTGTGGCTTTCGGCGGCGACGGCCCGGAACGGAGCGTCCTGAAGCGAGTAGGTGGAATGGGGCGTCAGGCTGCCTTCGAGTCCGGAGCCGGTGCACTCGCGGAGCACGGTTCGCATCGGTGTGAAATCCTGCGCTCGCAGTCCGAAGCACTCGACGAAGTTATGGTAGTGGACGGGGCTTTTCCGCTTCAGCGGAAAAGTCGAGGTGCCGTTGCAGATGTCGCCGACGGCCGTCACGCCGTCGCGGAACATCCGGCAGTCCCAGTAGGCGGCCGCGGCCGCCCGTTCCTCGGGAGAGGTCTTCCCCCGCTCCGACGCGATCGCGTCGGCGAACGCGGCCAGTCCGCCGCCCCGCGCGATCCGGCCTTTCAGATAGCTCAGTTCCAAATGGCAGTGCGCGTTGACGAAGCCCGGAACCAGGGCTCCGTTATAGAACTCCACGTTCTGCTGCGCATCGATCCGGTCCGTCCGCTCGATGCGCAGCAGGCGTCCCTCAGCGTCGAACGAGAGTATCCCGTCCTGCAGCCAGCCCTGAGGAGTCAGGATCAAGTGCGCCGATAGTTTCCTCGCCGTTTCCATGATCGTAGAGCGTTTCGTTTTGCAGCAGAAGCCCGAACGTCCGGGCATCGAATCCGAGCGCCTCGAGCCGGACCGAGTCGTAGCTTTCTTTGCGGGGCGGATAGTAGACGACTTGCAGCGAGTCGATCCGCAACGAGACGGTTTTTCGTTCTTTGTCCTTGCCACTGAGCTTGGCCAGAATGATGTGGAGTTCCGTGATCTTCGGGTCGTCCAGGCTGATCTCGACCGTTTCGCGCTTGCGGGTTCCCTTGGGATAGCGGCGATAGTGGAAATTGCTCCGCCGACCTGCCGAATCGACCGTGTGCTGGGCGTATTGTACGGAACCGTTCCGGTCCGACGAGTCGAGCAACGCGGAGAACTCCACCCGGTAGCGTCCCGGACGGACGGGCAGAGCGATGTCGGGATGCTCCAGATCGCCGGTCCGTACGACGCGGCGCGAAGAGTCTTCGTAGACCGTCTGCCGGTATCGCTCGTCGATTCGCCGGTCGATCGTGTCGAGCAGCGCGACTCTTTTCTGCAGCAGAGAGTCTTCGCGCGCGAGGGATGCGGTCACCTCGTCGATGATGTCGGTGAAGCGGACGCTCTTGCGCTTAGAGAGGTTTCTGACCGTGTAGTTGAAATCTTCCGGCTCGTAGCCGTATTTCTCGAAAATCGGGGTATAGATGTCGACGCTGTCGGTCATCGGAATGCCGCTGAGCAGCGACTCGCGGAAGGCGTTCGACAGGAAAATGTCGCGCGTAATGGCCACGAGTTCGTCGTCCGGAATGTTGCGCGAGCGGTTGCACGCGCACGACGCGAGCGCCAGAATCAGAATCAGCAGACGTCTTGTCATACGTTCTCCTCCATTTTAATTTCTCGCCGGGGAATCATCGTGCGGACCGTCAGCGACGAGATCAGATAGCTCATCACGACGAACGTGAGCGTGATCCAAACCAGATCGGCGGCGTGCACTTCGACCGGATAGGCATCCAGCAGGAAAGTCTGCCCGGAAAGCTTCAGCCATCCGAAATGCTGCTGCCCGAGCGCCAATGCCAGTCCGAGCACCAGTCCTCCTGCCGCACCGAGCAGATAGACCATCATGCCTTCCGAGACGAAGATCTTTCTCAGCAGCGGTACGTCGGCGCCGAGTGTCATCAGCGTGCGCATGTCCTTGCGCTTGTCTATGATCAGCATGGCGAGCGAGCCGATCAGCGAGAACGAGGCGACGAGGAGCACCAGCAGGATGATGAAATAAATGCCCCATTTCTCGTAGGTCATGATCCGGTAGAACGACTCTTTCTGCTCGTAGCGCGTCAGCACGCGGAAATCGTCGCCCAGACGCTCCGCGACGGCTTCCTTCACCCGGGCGGCGGAGGCTCCTTCCGCGAGGCGGACGGCCGCTGCCGAGGCCCGGCCGGAATAGTCGAACAGCCGTTGCGCGAAATCGAGCGGGACGAACACGTACTCTCCGTCGATCTCGGCCTCGAGCGCGAACACGCCCGAAGGAAAAACCGGTTGCTGCCGGTAAAAGCTGTACGGCAGCAGCGGCGACACTCGTCCCCGGCGCGGTACGTAAACGGTGATCGGACTGCTGAGCCCGGTGCGCACGCCGAGCGCCGAGGCGACGCCCTGCCCGACGAACGCCTCGGGCATGTCGCCGAAGCGGAGCCTGTACTGTCCCTCGACCGTCATGCTGTCGACCGGTACGACTTCGGCGTAGAGCGAGTCGACGCCGCGGATCATGCCGAAAAACTGATGCCCCCGGTATTCCAGCAGCGCGTTCCCGTCCAGCGAATAGGATACCTCGCGCACTCCGTCGATGCGGAGCAGCTCGTCGCGCGGCACCGAATCGGTCGCGAAGACCTGACCTCGCGCGGGCATGATCGCCAGATCGGGGTCGAAACTGCGGTACATCGTTTTGATCAATCCCTCGAAGCCGTTGAACACCGAGAGCAGGACCACCATAGCTATTACCGGAACGGCGACCGAGAAGGCGCTGACTCCGGAAATGATGTTGATGACCGAGTGCGATTTCCTCGAGAAAAGATACCGACGGGCGAAAAACAGCGGAAGACGGGGCATATCGTCGGGGAAGTTATTCTTTCAGCAGCTTGTCGATCGTGCTGATATATTCGAGCGAGTCGTCGACACGGAAGACCAGTTCGGGCACATGCCTCAGCTGATGCTTGACTCTCGTGCCGAGCGCCTTGCGCACGAGCCAGTTGTTCTTTTCGAGCGACTCCATGACGGCCGCATGCTTCTCGAACGGGAAGACGCTCAGGTACACCTTGGCCAGTTCCAGATCGGGACTCATCCGCACGAGCGTTACCGATACCATGGCTCCGCACAGCAGCGAGGCCGCTTCCTTGGAGAATATGTCGCCGATATCCCGCTGAATTTGGCGCGCGACTTTCTGCTGCCGCGTCGATTCTGTTTCATTGCTCATTTCAGGTCTGTTTTTATCGTGATTTTTCTGCTCCGGAATCGGCCGCTCCGACCGGAGGAAGGGGCGCGAGAGAAACGCTGTCGGCCGGGACGGAAACTGCCGCTGGAAGCGTATCCGTCGCCTGCGGGTCCGTTTCCCGCTCGAGCCTTTTTCGAGCCCGCCGCTCGGCGGCCTCCTGCATACGCCGGGCGACGCCCTTGCTCGGCGCCAAGCGTATGCCTCCCTTGCCCAGACGGTAGTATACCGCCAGCGACAGGTTGATATTGTCCAAGGGCGAGTGGTTCGGATTGCCGGTATATTTGGTTCCGTTGCGCAGCACGTCCGAGTAACCGAGGTAATAGCGGGCTTCGAATGCCGCTTCGAACCGCCCGAACAGCACGCTGAATCCTCCCCCTCCGCACAGGCCGTATCCCCACCGGGGGTCCCGCGTCAGCATCATCGGATAGTCGCCCTGTTCGAAAATGCCGTTTTTCTTCGATTGCCAGTAATATTTGGAGCCGGTGGCATAGGAGAGATAGACGCCCAGATTCAGATACACCCTCGCGTGGCGCTGAAAGACGTAGATGTGCGGCTGCCACATGAACGGCAGCTCGAACGTGTTGATCGTCCGATGGTAGCTCGTATCGCCGCCGCGCACCTCGTCGTACATGAATCCCCGTTGCATGTACTCGAGATCGACCTGTATGGCGCCCACGTACTTCTGCTCGGTGTAGAACTTGTAGGAGAGCCCGCCCGAGTAGAGCCCCCAATGGATGCCCGTCTCACGCACCGGCTGGAAGCGCACCGAGCCGCCTCCCCAGCCGCCCCGCACGCCGATATAGTGCTGCGCCTGCAACCTGCCGCTCCACAGAGCGGCGGCAAACGCCAGTATGATCCCTAATGCCCGCATATTCGCCTAACGTTCAGTCGCGTCGTTTTGTTGCCCGTCTCATCGGCGGATCATTCCTCCCGTGCCTCCGAGACCTCCGGTATTGCCGTAGCCGTTGTAGTTGTTGCTGTTATTTCTGTTGCCGCCTGCGGCGGAGGAGTGGCGGCCGTTCTTCTCCTGCTCCGCCCGTTTCTTGGCTATCTCGCGCAGCCGCGCCTGTTCGTCGCGGCGTATCTTTTCCTGCATCCGTTCCATCGTGATCGGGCCGAACAGCTCGTTCATGTCGACGTCGTACTCGAGATCCCAGTTTTCCTTGGTCACGATCTCTTCGGTGCCGGACTTGTCGACGAAGTACTCGACCCGCTCGGGCTGCCGCCTTTCGAATACGGAACCCGTATCCCATTTCCCGTTTCCGTTCAGGTCCTCGATGAACCGGAGCTTGATCGTTCCGACGTCCACGTAGCGGATCGTGTGGGTCCCGCTGCGGACGTGGGGAATCTCCTTCTGCACCCGGCCGTCGCGCAGCACCTCGATGACGTATTCGCTCTGCGGCGTTTTGCCCTTCACGTTGAGGATCAGCGTGCCGTACTTTTCGGGCGACTCGATCGTGAACTCCGAACGCAGCGTGTCGTTGCTCTCGCGGTTCGTGTTGGCGAACGTTCCGGCCGGAATCGTCAGACGGTATTTCTCTCCCGCCACCCAAGGCGCGCTGAGCGTCCACGAGCGCAGTTTGGCGGTGTCCTGCACGAAGGAGACTTTCACCGGCTCGGAGCTTTCTCCCTCGCCCAGACGCTGCAGGTCGATGGCTGTGCTGTCGACCCGGGTCAACGGATAGTCGAAGTCGAAGACGATGTTCTTCTCCGGGTTCAGCGTCGTGCCGCCGGCTACCTTCACCTTGAACGGGTTGGGTTCGAGCGCGTCATCTTTCTTCTCTTTCTCTTTTTCTTTTTCTTTTTTGGCAGGCCTCCGCCATGCGATCGCCAGATCCTGTCCTGCGGATTGCAGCACTCCGGTGCTGTCGTGCTTGCGGTAGACGAGCCGTCCCTTCAGCGTATCGGGCATTTCCTCCTCGATCGCATCGAACCACAGCGTCATCGTATCGCGCCGGGGAGTCACGTACTCGGTGAGTATCTTCGACGGATCGAACCCTTCGAAAACCAGCGTGTCGATCTGCGGGAACGGGGCGGAGAACATGAGCGTCACCCGGTTGCTTTGCGGCCGGCTGGCTCCGGTGTATGTCTGGCGCTTGGACGGGATTTCCTTGAACAGGCGCATCATCAGTTGCGGGTCGGCCTGCATGTAGCGCCGCGAGGTGTCGTACCATATGTCGAACGCGGGCTCGCGCAGCGGATTGAACACCGTGTCGAGGAAAGCCACGCGGTCGACGCCCGGCTCGTAGCGCATGTTATTGTTGTTGTCTTCGAGCGCGTAGATGCGGTAGTCCGTCGGCTTCAGGTTCTCGGCGATGAAAATGCCGTTGGGATAGGATCGGGCCACGCTCAACGGTTTGCTGTTGACTATCGTCGAGTCGTAGGCGGGAATCGAGTCGGCCTTCGCGTCGAAAAACAGCAGGAAGACTTTCCCGAGCGTGTCGCCCTTCTGGGCGTCGACCGTATAGCCCGACATCAGCAGCGAGTCGATCTCGCCGCCGGTCGAGAAGACGTAGCGCAGTCCGACGTAGGGGTTGCCCTCGTTGTTGTCGACGACGCTGCTGCCGAAATCGAGCGCGTAGGTGCGGTTCGAGTCGAGGTCCTCCTTCAGATCGATCTGGACGCTCCGCCCGCGAATCGAGAGCACGGGCTTCTGTTCCATGAAAGGCGAGGTGAAAAACTCCTTTTGCTGATCCTCCAGCTGGACGTATTCGTCGAACTCGATCAGAATCCGCTTGTCCTTGAAATGAGTCGTTCCGAATGCCGGCGTCATGGTCACTACTTTCGGCGGCAGCGAGTCGCGCGGGCCTCCCTGCGGCGCCGCCTGCCGCGCGCAACGGCACAGCGTGGCCAGCAGCACGACGGCCAGTATGCCGCATCGGGCGAGCGTCTTATGGATTCTGATTTCGTTCGAGCTCATTTCTTCAAGCCAATTGCCTGCAAAGGTAGCGATTTTTCGATAGTTTTCACGGAGCCTCCCGGGCATGCGGTCCGGACGCTTCCGCCCGCGTTTGTTGCCGCCGTTTCTTCGGAACGTGCCGTCTTCTCTGTTCCGGTCCGGGCCGCATGTCCGGCCGAGAGCTCTCTGCGAAGCTGCCGGACCGTTCGTCCCAGCACGGGATGTACGAGATCGGGCAATATCTCCTCCAGCGGGGCGAGCACGAAATCGCGCCGCTCGAGAAGCGGGTGCGGAATCGTGAGCCGCTCGCTGCGGATGACCCGGTCTTCGTAGAACAGCATGTCGATGTCCATCGTCCGCGAGCGGTAGCCCGTATCCGGCGTTCGCACCCGTCCCAGCATCCTCTCGATACGCTGGCATTCGTCGAGTACCCGCTCGGGCGACAATGGGGTTTCGATCGCGAGCACCTGGTTCAGGAATCGTTCGTCGGCTTCGAATCCCCATGGTTCCGACTCTCTGAGCGACGAGCGGAGAACGATCCGCCCCACCGTTTCGGCGAGCAGCCGTTCCGCTTCGGCGAGATTCTCGGCGACCGGACCGAGGTTCGCGCCCGTTATCAGCACCACGCGCGCCATTACAGTCGGTTTATCAGTTTGCTCACCGTGAGCGCGAAGTGAGGGAAAACGATTCTCGGGTTGCCGTTCTGGGCGATCTGCCGCATCGTCCGCTCCATTTCGGCCACCAGCGGCTCGATGTTGCGGTTGTTCACGTAAGGCGCAAATTTCTTGCAAAACTGTTCTTCGCGGCCGAACAGATAGCAAATGGGCTCCATGCCGGCCGTCAGCATGTAGCTGTCGCGCAGCAGGCGGACCGAGTTCTCGATCAGTCGCTTCTGTTCCTCACGGCCCATCGAGGCGACCGTCTCGGCCCATTCGAGCAGTTCCAAATGCCGGTCCTCGTAGCTCAGCCGCATCAGTTTCACGAACAGGTCGAACAGTTCGTCGTTTTCGCTCGCGTGCCGCAGGTAGCGCAGCGCTTCGAGCAAGTCGCCCCGCGACAGCCGGGCCGCGCGAAAAGCGTCGGCCTCGGGCATTCCCTTGCGAGCCGTCAGATAGCGCGTCAGGCTGGTTTCGTCGATCGACGGAACCGTTACGCACTGCGTGCGCGAGACGATCGTCGGCAGCAGTTGTTCGGGCGAAGCGCTCAACAGCAGGAACAGCGTCTTGTCCCACGGCTCCTCGAGTATTTTGAGCAGCTTGTTGGCCGCTTGCGTGTTCATTCGCTCGGCCAGCCAGACGACGACGATCTTGTATTCCGACTCGAACGATTTGAACGACAGTTTGCGGATGATCTCGTCGGCTTCCTGCGTACTGATATTGCCCTGCTTGTTGTCGATCTCGATGGCCGAGTACCACGACTGCTCGTCGAAATAGCCGCCCGTATCGGTCACGATTTTCCTCCATTGCGGCAGGAAACGGTCGCTCAGCGGCTTTTCGCCCGAGCGTCCCTTGGGCGTGTTGACCGGAAAAACGAAGTGCAGGTCGGGATGCGCCAGTTGCGCGATCTGCCGGCACGACGGGCACTCGCCGCACGAGTCGCCTTCCCGACGGTTCGTGCAATGTATGTACTGAGCGTAAGCGATCGCCAGCGGCAGCGGTCCGTATCCTTCCTGCCCGGAAAAGAGCTGCGCGTGGCTGACCCGTCCGGTGTCGATGCCCCGGACAAGCCGCTCGATGGTCGGCCTTTGGCCTATGATGTCTTTGAATTGCAAAGCGATCTTTTAAGAGAATCTACAAATATACGGATTTATACGATCTCTTGAAATGAGGTGATTTCACAAAAGAAATAACTGTAAAATAAAATCGCACGGCGTTCCGTGTGAAATTATGAAAATATGTAATACATTGGCAAAAAATTAAGTATGTCTGTCCTGGTGTTTTTGTTGTCTGTGGTGGTAAAATTGGAGAACGACGAATAAAATCTTATTTTTTATTTTGCAGGTCTTTTTACTGATATCTTGTGAAAAACCAATTTCCGTCCCAGTGCCTGTAATAACATCGGGCGATCCATCGGTTAAAGCGGAGCCAGCCGGTCAGCATTATCTGGACGTTCTTGATACGTTGTACTATACTCCCGGAACAACTCGGGCCAGGTTGGATATTTCAACGGACTTGTATTGGGATGTCACCGATATGAACTATGGATTGGATTGGGAAAATCTGAGCGTAAGTATTCAGAACATTACCGGGTACGGTGATAAGACGATCGAACTGATCTTGCACGGGAACCCGGATTCCCGAAACCGATTGGATTCTCTTTTGATATCAGGCTACGAGACCGTAGACGGAGCCGACGCCGTCGTTTCGAAGAAAATCCTCGTCGTTCGGACGAAACAGGCCTTGGCCCCACCGGCTGACGGGTTGTCATGGGAGCATAAGGAGTTTAATTGTTTGGGATACGGTTACGATGTCACTCAGGAATACATGTCTCCGGAATTCGAATTGAATCAGATTGTGGACGTCTCCGAGATAAATCGTCGCTATCCTGACAGAATTCATGTCAATAATTCTCCTTTTGCGGAAAACAAAATGATTGTCGGCGAGACCGGTGCCGATTATTGCAAAAAGATTACCTCGTCCGTTCGCCTTGGAGGATTGGCTCTATTCGGTGGAACGCTGAACAATAAGTTCGGTTCCGATTATTCCTATTCGGCCAAATACGGATTCGGAAGCTATGACATGAATATATGTCTGAGTCGGGTCGAGATCAATTTTCCACCCGATTCACTGAAAAGATATTTGTCCGATGCTTTCAGAGCCGATGTCAACAACGCCGATCCGGAATATATCATACAAAAGTACGGTACCCATGTTCTTACGAATATTTATCTGGGAGGGAGGCTGCAAATCATGTATCGCTCTTTTGCCAGCTCTTTTAAGAGAACAACCATCATTGAGGCCGGTATGGGATTCAGTATTCAGAAAATCTTCAGTCAAAATATCGGATCGACCACGGAAGAGACCCTTGCAAGTCAAAATAAAGAACAAGTCATTGCATATAAGACGATCGGGGGCGATGTAACACGATCTTTGTTCGGCAAAATCGATTTGGGATCGTCAGATCCGGTGACAGTGGACATAAGTAATTGGCAAGCGAGCTGTAATTTAGATAATGCGGTATTGACCGATGTTTACCCGGGTTCGTTGGTGCCTATCTATGAGGTTGTTGAAAATCCCAAACGCCGGGCTGATTTGAAAATAGCTGTTGAGCGATACTTGAACGATCACGCTTTCCGAAGCCTCGGATACAAAACACCTGTCTACAGATATCATTCGGGCGACAATAGGCATTTTCTCACTC
>ERZ1673746.2299-NODE-2299-length-10406-cov-5.803884_pt1 | contig 10406 bp, 7 predicted proteins | sample MGYA00580205_ERZ1673746 | MGnify/ENA primary metagenome ERZ1673746 (study PRJEB41218, sample SAMN15661771) | gut metagenome | host: Homo sapiens | place: Canada: London | collected 2015-08-20/2019-03-30 | study: EMG produced TPA metagenomics assembly of...
TTATTTTGTATCTGTTACTGTCAAAAAATTGTCCTTGACATTGGAACCAGTTTAATTGAGAGCGGAATAGAAATTACATCCAATGTCCTCGCAACTTTTGCGATGTATGGCAAAGTATGCTCAACGAACTCATTAACCGCATCAACATCTATACCCCCATGATAGGCCGCAACCGCATCGGCAAGGAAAAAATCATACAATCTACTATAAGTTTGTGGGTGTGTTACAGTAATCTTCTCTTTACCAATTTGAGTGTTCATCATCTGTTGTGAATCGGTAGGGTGATCCCCACCTGAAAGACATCCTCTCCGGGGTAGAGATCCATTGTCCCGCCGTGGCGCTCCACCGTCTCCCGCACCGAGCTCAGGCCGATGCCACAGCGGACACCTCCTGCCTTGCGGGAGAGGATATGTCCTTCCGACCGGTCAAACCGGCCGTCGTAGGTGTTCTCCACCAGAAGGAACAGAGTCCCCTCTGTAGCCCAGCTGGTGAGGGACAGCCGCCGCTCCCCCCGGCTCTGGCGCTGGCAGGCCTCCAGGGCGTTTTCCAGCAGGTTGCCCAGAACAGTACACCACTCCACGTCCCCCAGAGGGACCCCCGCCGGAATGGTCAGAGCCAGGTCCGCCCGGATCTCCTGCCGCTGGGCGGCGGCGCTGTAATATTGCAGCAGGGCGTCCACCGGCGCCCGGTTGCAGAAACTGCCGGGGGACACCCCGGGCCGCCGTGCCAGAACGGAAGGGAAATCCTCCAGATAGCGCAGCAGCTCCCGGCGGTGTTCCTCGGTCTCCGGACGGCTCTCAATCTGTCCCGCCAGCTCCGTGATGGTACGCAGGTGCTGACGGAAGTCGTGGATGAGCCGTCGGTTTTCGTCGGAGCGCTGGGCGAGCTGGTCGGCGTACTCCACCTGCATGGCCAGTTGCCGCTCCATCTGCCGGTACTCCGCCGCGAAGGCCAGATTGAAGCGGTAGGCGCTGACGATGTCCCGCCAGAGGACATACCCAATGGTCAGCGTCATGGCAAAGCTGCCCCACTCACCGAACCAGCCGGTGACCACCGGCTCAAAGGCCGGCAGCAGTCTGTCCCAGAGAAGAAGCGTTGCATAGAAGGCGGCGGCGAAAAACAGCGGCGCAGCCTGGGGGACCTGCTGCCGGACCGCCCGGAGGGCCGCTCCCAACAGATAGACCGCGGAACCAATCTTGAAGCAGAAAATCAGCAGGGAGAATACTTTCATCACCGGGATCGTCAGGTATGGAGACAGCAGTCCGTAGCAGAGGGCTGTCAGGCAAAACAGCCAGCCCGCGATTTCCACCGTCAGGGCAACTGGGCGTCGGGTCTGACAGAGCCGGTTTTGCAGCGTTACCACCAGCACCACCATGGCATAACCCACGGAGATCTCCAAGGCATACCAGGGCCGGGGTGGCAGGGCGGCGGCGCTGTGCAGAATGGGGTAGGCAGTGAACAGCGATCCTGCCAGGCACAAAAGGGCGAAAAGCAGGGCGTTTTTGTGGCGCATCCGCACACCGAAATAGGCGGCCAGCGCCGCCCCCAATACCCCGCACAGCGTTACGCATACCGCCAGTCCCAACCGCAGCCCCCGGCTGAGGTTGACTGCTAGGGGTGTGCCCAGGGCCGGGGGATAGACCAGCCCGCTGTAAAAATGGGAGTCATCCCGCACCGCCAGCAGGATGGTGGTGAAACCGCTTCCTGTAAAGGTGACCATGCGGTTCTGGGTGCGGGGCTGGTAGTGCTCCAAGTCCGGTTCCCCCACCTGCAATTCCAGATTTCCGTTGAGATAGAGCCGATAGGCGGAGTAGATCTCCGGCAGCTCCAGGCCGTATTGGGCGGGATCCTCCGGAAGCTCCAGGGTCAGCACATAGGTTCCGTAGCCATGGGGCGTCACCCCGTCCGGCTGGTCAAAGCGGGTGCGTTCCCCGATAGAGGTGTAGATCATGTAGTGTTCCGTGCCGTGTGCCGTCCACTCCTCCGGGGTGAGAAGCACGCCGGGATAGAAGGCCCAGCCGTGGATGAGGAAGTGGAGGTCGGTCTGCTCCAGCTCCTCATCCGTCAGGGTCAGCAGGCCGTCCATAGGCTGGGCGCCGGGGCGGGTATATTTGTTGTCCCAGACATACAGGCTCAGGCACAGGGCGGAGCCCAGCACCACGGCCAGCAGCAGGGCCAGCAGCTGACGGTGGACAGGCTTCATCGCCGCCACCTCCTCCAGAGAAGGGCTCCAAGGCCAACCAGCACCGCCCCGCCCGGGAGAACCAGAGCAGCGGAGAGGACTGTTGCCCGTTTAGGCAGAAACGGCTCGGACAGTTCTTTAGGCTCCTGAGATGCAGGAGCCTGCTCCGGGAGTTCGGGCTCCGGGCTGTCCGAAGGGGCGGCAGGCTCCCTGGCGGTCTGCTCCGACGAGTCAGACGGCTGTGTGGACACGGCACAGGACTTCGTCTGCGCGGGAACGGCGGCCCCTGCTTCTTCCTCTGCTGTGACTGGTTCCTCCGACTGGGCGGCGGGGAGTGCATCCGGCACGGGTTCCGTCTCCGACTGCTCGGTCAGCATCTCTGACAGGGTGTACCGGCCCGTATGCCGGATAGGAAAGACCGCGATGCCCCGCTCGGCATCCAGTGTTCCGGCAGCGGCCGTACCATCTTCCCCCGTCAGCACGAGGACAGCTCCATCCTGTTCCAGCGTGACCGGCAGCATCACCTCACAGTCCGGAAAATCGGATATTCCCCGCCCGTCCACCTCCACAGTGAGGGAAAAGCCGTCCTCCGTGGGAAACAACTCAATGTAAAAGACGCTGTCAGCATGGAGGGAAAGAGCGTCTAAGGCGGCGTCAGACAGGGTGAGGGTCACCCCCTGCTTGGAAAAGCGCACCGGCCCCACCTGGGCCATGGTCAGCACCCGGGCCCCGGACAGCAGGCTTTCGGTCTCCGTCACCCGCTCCTGAAAGGGCTCCGGTTTTGAAGCCTCCGAATCTTCCTCTGGCGGCTCCGGGCGGCGGGGCGGATCCTCCTCCGGCTCCCATGGCTCCGGGGCGGCATCGGTATGGTCATTTCCGGTGTCAGCGGGAGGCTGGACGATGTCCTGGGGCGGATTTCCGCCGGTGTCCCCGCCGTCCCGGTCCCCGTCGTGGTAGCCCTCCAGCACGATCTCGTCGGCGTAGAGAAAGGATAAGATTCCCGTCTGTCCGCCATCGTAGTCGGCCTGGATGCGGTAATGGCACCCCGTATTCAGAAGATCGGTGAACAGGGACAGCTGGGTTTCATCCCAGTAGGCTCCGTCCGTAATCTCCTCCCACGGCCCGCCATCCGCCGACAGCCATACGCGCCCCGCAGCCAGCTCGCCGGGTGGGGCCACCCAGGGAAAGACCAGTGCCCCCCGTGCGGCCAGAAGGCAGTTGAGTTCCGGCCTGCCCTGCTGCTGGACGGAGACGGGAACGGTGATCTGGGGCAGAACAAGCCCATCCCCAAAGACCGTGTTTTCCGGCAGGAGCACCGTGCCCACCGCCAGATAGACCCCCACGGTCTGGAATTCCACGCCGGAGAAGTCCCACTCGATGGCGGCGGTCACGGTTTTCCCACTCTCCGTTTCGCATTGGAGGGTATAGGGGGAGAAGCAAAATTTCTCCTCCAGAACCTCCAAAGCACTGCCCAGGGGCAGGGCAAATGCGTCAGTATAGGGGTACCAGGATTCCACTGCGGTGATGACCTCCGGGGACTGATCCTCCACCGTGACCGGGATGTACAGTGCCCCCGGCACACCCTCGGCGAGGACGTAGCCCTCGGGCAGCTCGATCCGTCCCACCGCCTGATAAGTCCCGGTCTTGGTTTGGTCGATGTCGCCAAAATCCCAGGCCACGCCCAGGGGTTCCTGCCGGCTCTCCTCCCCCGCCGTTACAAGGGCGGTCACCGATTGATGCTGAACCGCCAGCCTGTATAGCGGCTCCAGATCGTCGTCGCTGTTGCCCGTCTGCTGCACCGGGAGGGTAACGGCGGGCAGAGCGGGCAGACCGTCTCCGGCAAAGCCGGTCACGACGGCGGAGATCATGGGCGCAGGCTGCGGGGGTTCCTCCGGTTCCGGCGCAGGCAGGCCGCTTTCTTCTGTGGCCGCAGGCGGCGGGGTCTCAGGTTCTGCGGCATAGGCGGGCCAAGCGCCGCCCAGGGTCAGGAGCAGCACCAACAGCAGAGCGCCCCCTCTGTTTCTTTTCCTCATTACGGTTCCCTCATTCTTCCAAACATATAGGCCCGGTATTGGGCCAGGATCTCCCGCCTGCGCCGGGGGGCGATGGGCAGGATGCTCCCGTCGTCCAGACGCAGCTCGTCCCCCGTCTGGGCGGCGATGTGGTCCATGTTCACCAACACTCCCTTGAAACACAGGAGAAACCGCCGGTCCCGCTCCAGCGGGGCGGCCGCGGCGGAAAAGCTGCGGCCCAGGGGCAGGTCTCCCCGGGTGGTGTGCAGCACCACGCTGCGCTGCTGTACCTCCAGATACCGGATCTGACGGGTGTCCACCTCCAACGTCCGCCCCTCCACCGTAACGGCAAGGGTGGGTACCTGGAGGGCCCGCCCCAGGCGGCAGTTGGTCATGGCCTGGGCAAAGTCCTCGTCCTTCACCGGCTTGATAAGGTAGTGGGCGCTGTTGAGGGAGAAGCCCTGGCGCATAAAGTCCTCGCTGGTGGTAAGAAAGACCAGCTTGCAGTCCATGTCCCTGGCCCGGAGGGTTTGGGCGGCCTCAATGCCGGTGATGCCGTCCATGTAAATGTCCATAAACACCAGATTGAACCGCTGGCCCTGCTCCAGAGCCGCAGAGAACGCTTCTCCGCTGGCAAAGGCAGTCAACTCGTATTCCAACCGTTCCCGGGCCATATAGTCCGCCAGCTTTTTCGCCAGCCACGCCCGGTCCCGCTCCAGATCATCCACCACGGCAATGCGGTATGGCGTCATATTGATCCCTCCCGTCCGCATAAAATCCCAGTTTCAGTATACCATAAATCTACCGGCCCGGACGTGTATTTCGCGCCAAAAAAATGCACTTCGTGCCAATGACCTTGCGCTCCCCTTGACAACCTGATACCGTATAGATGACACCAGACTGTGAAAGCCTGGTGTTTTTTATTTTCAAAATTGTCGGAAGGAGGTGCGCCCGGATGAAGCTGGCCATCTGTGCCCCGTTTATGGAGTCCGATCTGTGGCAGCAGCGGCTGCGGCGGGCTGCGCCCCGGGCGGCGCTGGAGTTTGACGAGTTCTACCGCCCGGAGGAGGTCCGCTCCATCCCCGGTTTCCAGTATGATGCCGGGGTGGTGGCTATGAAGGGGGCGCTGGGGCTGGAACTGGCCACGGCCCTGCGGGAGCGGTCTGCCGCCCTGCCCCTGCTGTGGCTCAGCGACGACGAGAAATTCGGCCTGGCGGCCTTTGACTTAGGGGCGGCCATGCTGCTTCCTCTGAACTGTACCGACCGGGAACTGGCCGATGGCCTGCGCCGGTGCGGAGTAAAAGAACGATGGGAGGCGATGGGATGATTGCGCTGATCTGTGACAGCTGGGAAAACTTCTGGAGGGAGGTGCTGTCCCCCTGGGGAGAGATAAAAGCCTTTCCCGACGGGGTGACGCTGGCATACTACCTGCAGCATGGCGGTCCCTGCGACCTGGCAGTGGTGGCGGTTGACGGGGCGGACGGCATGAACTACTGCGACTACGCCCGGCATATACGCCCCGGAGTCCGGGTGCTGTGGGTGACCCAGGATGCGGATTTTGCCCCCCGCAGTCAGCGCATGGGAGCAGATGGCTTCCTGGTCAAGCCCCTGCCCCGGGGCGAGCCGGAAAATACCCTGCACCGCATCCTGGGCCCGCCCGGCAGCGCCGGGTGACCACACGCAAAACCCATTGGCAAGGGGGAACCCCCTTGCCCCCGGAGGGACCCCTCCGGGGGTTGATCCCTCTTGTCCCACATTTTTATATGGAGGCGATCTGATGAAGCACATAAGAAAAAACTGGAGACGGTTTGCCGCTGTGCTGCTCTCCGCCGCGCTGATGATTTCCACGGTTTCGCAGACGGCATTCGCCGCCGGAGCAGACACCGGCAAGGCGATACAGCTTGTGGACGGCGGAACGGCCGCAAACATCAGCGGCGGGCAGGCCAGCAGCGTTTATTTCGGAACCTATCCGCAGAACAGCGCCGGAAGCGGCGGATATCATACCGACCCTAATGAAAGCGGCGATGTACATACCCACTGCGTCTGCGGCGGGAATGGAGATGTCAACGGGCACGAACATGATACTGCTGTAACATGGACAACTGCCGATTCCCTGCCTGATTCTGCTGGTAACTATTATCTGACGCAGTCTGTGTCGGGGAGCTGGACTGTGCCAACGGGTGAGGTCAACCTCTGCCTAAATGGGCAGACGATTTCCGGCAGTATCACGGTCGGTAGCGGTGCTTCGCTGACGCTGACTGACTGCTCCGACAGCGGCAAGGTTCAAGGCGAAGTGCTCGTCAATGGCGGCAAATTGGAGCTGTACAGCGGCACGATCACCGGCGGCGTGCAGGTCGGTAAAAAGGGCGGCACCTATCAGACCGGCTCGTCCTTTACCATGTATGGTGGAGCGATTACCGGTAATGAAGACTACGGCGGTGTGTTCCTTGTCGGCACGACGAATCATATCGCCCCGCCGAGCTTCACCATGCATGGCGGAACCATTTCCGATAACACTGCGGGTGCGTCTGACGGCGGTGGCGGCGGCGTCTATGTGGGTGAGAAGTGCAGCTTCACCATGGACGGCGGCACCATCACCGGCAACACAGCGACCGCCGGCAACGGCGGCGGCATCTATATCCACTTTAACGCCGGCAATGTTTCGATCTCCAACGCCACGATCACCGACAACAAGGCGTCCGCCACGGGGAATACAAGTTATGGCCACGGGGGCGGCATTTATTCGGAGAGAGGGGTAACCGTCAAGAATGTGACGATCACCGGAAACAACAGCGCCTTCGAGGGCGGCGGCATCTATGGAAAGGGCGCTATTACCCTCACCGATGCTACCGTTACCGACAACAATCGATATGACGTTTACTACGACGGAGAGGAAAGCTCAGCTCCTGAGCTCACTGTTTCCGGCTCGGTGAAGGCCGGTTATTACGCCAATTATGCGTGGAAGCTGCCCATTTTTGTATCAGGCGCATTGAGTGAGGATTCGGTCATCCGTGTGGGCGTGCGTGAAGGCATAAAGCCTAATGCCGGCGGCAGTCTCCTCATTGCCGAACCGGCAAGCGGCGTGATCCTCAAAGCAGAGAACTTCCAGGCGGACGCCGCCGACAGCGTGACCAGTCTGGGCGAGGACGGCAAGGTCTATCTCTCCCTCTGCGATCATGAAATGGACGATACCGGCTACACCTGCAAAAAGTGCCATACGCAGTTCGATGCACGTATAGGCGAGAGCGCCTATTATCAGACGCTTGCAAAGGCGTTTCAGAATGCGTGGGATGGCAGCACGATAACACTGATGCGGGATGTGAACCTTAATGGAAGTTGCTCCGCCTCCGATACTATAACGCTGGATCTGCATGGAAAGACGATCACCAGCGAGGATAAGTTCTTCAATGTCAACAAAAAACTGACGGTCAAGGATTCCAGCGAGGGCGGCGGAACGCAGGCGCTCAATGTCAAGTTTTCGGTTGGGTCCAACGGAACGCTGGCGGTTGACGACTCCTACACCGGCGACATTTCGTACGTGGAGCTTCGTACCGGCGGCGCGCTGGAAGCTTACACCGGTACGATTCAGGAACTGCTCCTGGGAACGGGTAATGGAACCGGTTATAGCGTGAAGTTGTGGAAGGATAACGCCCACTGCTGCACTGTCAAAACAATTACGCTGGCCGAGAATGCTGACCAGAACCTTACCGTCGGCGGCCTGCTGGAAACCAACCATGCAAAGTGTGAACTGTACGGCGAAAAGGACGGTACATGGAGCATCGTTGATAAGAGCACTAAAATTGTGGACTTGACTGGTTATACGGCGTACAAGGTACAGTTCGCAGAGTGCGTCCATCAGTGTGACAATGATACGGTAGAAAAGCCTGTGTGCTCCAAATGCGGCAAGGTGCTGGTCGTTAAGATAACAGCCACTGCTTCCGATGGCAAAATAAAAACGGCCTGGTTCCCGGTGGACAGCGGTATCGAAAACGGGGACGGCTATGTAGAGGCCATCCAGACCTTGAACGGCTGGAGCGCCGAAGGGTACACTGATGCGACCCTGATGCCGCTCTGTAATGTACACAATAACTCCGGCGGTATCGGCATTGCCAGCGTCACCCTGACCGGAAAGCTTACCGTGGACGGCGGAGAGCATCTCATCTATTCTACGACCGTCGCCGCCGGCGCAGATGTGACCTTCAAAACCGGTCAATTCTATTATATCACCGTCAACGGCAAGGCGTCTTTCGTGGGCGGCACCTACCTGGGCCTTGTGACTGCCGCCGCCGGCGCAGAGGCGGTCTTCAGCGGCGGTGCGTATCAATACCTGGAGGTCGAGGACGGCGGTGCGGCAGTGGTGAAGAACTCAGCTGCGTTTCGTGAAGATGTTAAGGTGACTAAAGGTACGCTGACTGTGGAAGGCGGCAGCTTTGATGTTGCGGTTGTCGTCGAGGGCGACGGAACAATGAATGTGAACGGCGGCAGCTTTACCGGAACCGACCTTGATAAAGTGACCTATGACAACGGTGCGAAGGGAACGATCTCCGGCGGCTCCTTTGCCGATCTTTACTTATATGGGAGCGGCACAGCTTGGCTTGCCGGAGGCAGCTTCACTAAGCTGAGCACAGCTTCTTTTGGCGTGCTCAGCAGCCTGCTGGCGGATGGTGCGGCTTACTACGATCAGAGTGGTAGCGCCATATCGGGCAGCGGAGTTTCAGAACTTAACAATGTGACTGTGAAGACCCATACCCACACTGTGGATGAGCAAACCGGCATTTGCAGTGTCTGTCAGAAGCAGATGGCGGCCTCCCTGACTGCCGGCAATGAAACAAGCTGGTATTTGACCCTTGACGCAGCCATCGAGGCGGCCAATGGGGCTGATGGCGAAAAGACGCTCAAGCTGTATCAGGATGTTGCGACAACTGCTCCGTCCTATGAATTGACCCGTGGGCCGGTAACGCTGGACGTGAATGGCAAAAACGCCTCGGGTGTGATAATCACTGTAAAAGGCATCCAGCTGACAGTCACCGGCACAGGTAAGATCTGGGGTGTGACGGCCAGTGGCAGCAGCGCTGTGGTGAAAAATTCCACAGTCGAGATCAACTACATCGCGGCCGAGAACGGCGGCAGGCTGGAGCTGGGCGGCGGCTCATACATAGGTCTGACCGTAAAAAACGATGGCAGCAGCGCCAGCCTGAGCGGCGGCACATATAAAAAGATTGAATGGGGTAATTCTTATGTTCCGGCGAAAGAATATCTGGCGGATGGATATGGCTATAAAAAAAGCGACGGCACATGGGAGGAAGGCACTGCCAGCGTAGACGATGTAACTGTCACGCCAGCGCCCATCAAAAGCACAAAGGTCTATCCGAACAGCGAGACGGACTACTCCGGCAGTACCTTCGACGCAAAGGACAGCACCTCTGTGACGCTGACAGTGTCGGTCACATCCGATGAGAGTGCAGGCCTGACCTATATCTGGTATAGATTCATCGATGATGAGTGGTGTTCGCTTACGACTCCTTCTATTACGCAAGGCTTGACTGAGAAATATACCGGTGCCGACAGCCAGACGCTCTCCATTACCGAATTGCCCGCAGGCCAGACCTTTTCGTATAAAGTCCAGATTGTAACGGGCGACGGCTATAAGTGCTTCAGCAAACCCTTTACTGTGAGCACCTGTGCCCACGACGGAGATAAAACCTTGCAGCATGATGAAACGCATCACTGGTATGTCTGTGGAAAGTGCGGTGCGGAACTTGACGGAGCGGAGCACAGTGGCGGCACAGCGACCTGTACCGCGAAGGCGGTATGCAGCATCTGCCAAACTGCCTACGGGGAGCTGGGTGGCCATACATTAACAAAGCATGATGCCGTAGATGCCACCTGTACCGCACCCGGCAATGTGGAATACTGGCACTGCTCTGTCTGCGGCAAAAATTTCTCAGATTTTGAAGGGAAAGGAGAACTCACAGAGATCACCCGTCCAGCTCTGAACCATAACTGGGGTGCGTGGACTTCCAATGGCAACGGCACCCATACCCGCACCTGTCAGCGGGTGAATGACCCCACCCAATTTGAACAAACGCTTGTCGTTGTTCAGAACGGGTGGGGTCATTTTATGCCTGAACTCCTTGCATTGCAAGGGGTTCAGGCCTTTCTGTATTTCATGTCTTGTGTCACCTGAAAAATACAAACAGGGTAAAATCAAA
>ERZ1673746.2302-NODE-2302-length-10380-cov-89.825472_pt1 | contig 10380 bp, 6 predicted proteins | sample MGYA00580205_ERZ1673746 | MGnify/ENA primary metagenome ERZ1673746 (study PRJEB41218, sample SAMN15661771) | gut metagenome | host: Homo sapiens | place: Canada: London | collected 2015-08-20/2019-03-30 | study: EMG produced TPA metagenomics assembly of...
TTGGCACTGACCTGTAGGCCTGATAAGACGCGTCAGCGTCGCATCAGGCATTGTGCACCGACTGCCGGATGCGGCGTAAACGCCTTATCCGGCCTACGTGTTTGGCACTGACCTGTAGGCCTGATAAGACGCGTCAGCGTCGCATCAGGCATTGTGTACCGACTGCCGGATGCGGCGTAAACACCTTATCCGACCGACAAAACAAATTGTGCTTTATGTTGTAGGCCTGATAAGCGAAGCGCATCAGGCAATTAGCCCCACCTTCTTCATGCGGAGAGGGTGGGAATGGATTACTTACGACCTGCCAGCAGTTCCAGCACTTCATCCACGCTGGTGGTGTGTGCCAGACGCTCGATGACAGACTCATCATCCAGTGCATTGGTCAGGCTGGTGATAACCTGAATGTGCTCGTTGTTACGGGCAGCAATACCAATCACCAGACGGGCAATGTCATCTTCTTCTTCACCGAAGCGCACGCCTTCCGGATACTGGCAGAACACCACGCCCGTTTTCAGTACGCGATCTTTCGCTTCAACCGTACCGTGTGGCACCGCGATAGACTCACCCAGATAAGTCGGGGTCAGTTTTTCACGATCCAGCATCGCCTGAACGTATTCCGGCTCAACGTAACCGCCTTTCACTAGCTGCTCGCCAGCAAAACGAATCGCTTCTTCTTTGGTGGCCGCTTTGCGACCGAGGAAGATGTTCTCCGCGCCCAGTTTGAACAGATTAGCACTGGAATCGTCAAAGCTGTCTTTCAGACTGTCTTTCACTTTCACTTCGTTTTCAGTATGGCGCTGGGCAGCAACCAGACGTTCGGTCAGGTTGGTGTACAGGCCGCTGTCGAGGAAGTTGGTCAGCGAAATATGCTGTGCCTGCGGAACCTGGCGCATAGCGCGTTCGGTCAGGTCACGGTGAGTGATGACCAGGTCCACATCTGGCGGCAGGTTGTTGATCGCGCTGTTAGTGACCGAAATCTGCGACAGACCTGCATCCTGAATTTTCTTACGCAGCACGCCTGCGCCCATCGCACTGGAACCCATACCGGCATCACAGGCAACGATGATTTTACGTACGTGGCTCAGGTCGTTAGTTACATCGCCCGCAGACAGCGGAGACGCGCCTTTAGACTCAGCTTTCATTTCCTGAACGCGACGCGCAGCAGCTTCAATATCATCTTCTTCTTTCACTTTGCTGGTTTTCAGCAAAATAGCAGAGACAACGAAGGAAACAGCCATCGCCGCACACACACCCGCGATGTTAGCGAAGTATGCACCTTTTGGTGTCATCGCCAGTACAGCAAGGATAGAACCCGGAGATGCCGGAGAAACCAGACCACCGCCCAGGATAGTCAGCGTGAACACGCCAGTCATACCACCGAGGATAACGGCCAGAATCAGACGCGGATTCATCAGCACATACGGGAAGTAGATTTCGTGGATACCGCCCAGGAAGTGGATGATTGCCGCACCGCCCGCAGACTGTTTAGCGCTACCACGACCAAAGAACATGTACGCCAGCAGCACGCCCATACCCGGACCTGGGTTAGCTTCAATCAGGAAGAAGATGGATTTACCCAGTTCATGGGACTGCTGAATACCCAGCGGCGAGAAGATACCGTGGTTAATGGCGTTGTTGAGGAACAGGATTTTCGCCGGTTCAACAAAGATAGACGCCAGCGGCAGCATGTCATGGACAACCATGAAGTTAACGCCCGCCGCCAGCATTTTAGACAGGGCTTCAACAACCGGGCCAATGCCGAGAAATGCCAGAATAGCGAGGATCATCCCGATGATGCCTGCGGAGAAGTTATTCACCAGCATTTCAAAACCGGATTTGATCTTACCGTCTACCCAGCGGTCGAAGTGCTTAATGCACCAGCCGCCCAGCGGACCTGCAATCATAGAGCCGAGGAACATCGGCATATCTGCGCCGACGATAACGCCCATGGTGGTGATGGCACCGACTACGCCGCCACGTTCGCCGCCTACCAGCTTACCACCAGTATAACCGATCAGCAGCGGCAGGAGATAAGTGATCATCGGCCCGACCAGCTTCGCCAGCGTTTCGTTCGGTAACCACCCTGTTGGAATAAATAACGCGGTGATGATACCCCACGCGATAAACGCGCCGATATTTGGCATCACCATGTTGCTGAGGAAACGACCAAAGCTTTGCACTTTGATCTTAATATCGGATGACATAAAAACACCCCTTCTTATGTTTGCTGTCGCGCAGGCTGGAAGCCCGAGGTTTTTTGTTAATGTGGCGGCAGAGGTAGCCGGACCTTGTAGATACTGCGAAATCTGGCACTGAATCGGTTAACTGTCCAGTCGGCGGCCTTTTGTGTGATGTCAGTCACATAAATGTAGGGGGTAGAGAGGTAATTGACGTGACGCTCATCACAAAATGCTTGTGTAAAAAAGCAACAAGGCGGCGATTTTCGCTAAAAATGGCATTTAAATGTGAGTGATGTCACATTTTTGTTTTGATGGTTTGTTGAATCTTTGTGATCTAAATCACAAGATATTTTCTTACGGCGTTCACCTGATGTGATCTACAGCATGTTATGCCTTCGTCATGAAATCGTTATGTAACTAAGCAACTCATCACCTCTTAAAATTATTCTTTGGTGTTATGGCGAGAATCGCGAACCCGGATTATTGTCAAAATATCAGCCTGACTCCCTTCTGGCTGCCAGCCAAAAAACAACACTGATAAACGTGAATCCGAGGCAGATATGTTTCTAAACTATTTCGCGTTGGGAGTGCTGATCTTCGTCTTTCTGGTGATTTTTTATGGAATCATCGCGATACATGACATCCCTTATCTGATTGCCAAAAAGCGCAACCATCCCCATGCCGACGCTATTCATACGGCGGGCTGGGTGAGCCTGTTTACTCTGCATGTTATCTGGCCGTTCCTGTGGATCTGGGCGACGCTCTATCAACCGGAGCGCGGCTGGGGCATGCAGTCGCATGTTACGCCGCAAGAGAAAACGACTGACGCGGAAATCGCCGCACTTTCTGACCGGATTTCCCGGCTGGAGCACCAACTCGCCGCCGAGAAAAAGACTGACTATTCCACGTTCCCGGAGATCTAATTATGGATCTATTGATTGTTTTAACTTACGTGGCGCTGGCGTGGGCGGTCTTTAAAATCTTCCGCATTCCGGTGAATCAGTGGACGCTGGCGACGGCGGCGCTGGGAGGCGTGTTTCTGGTGAGTGGTTTGATTTTGTTGATGAACTACAACCACCCTTACACTTTTACAGCGCAAAAGGCAGTGATAGCGATCCCCATCACGCCACAGGTGACGGGAATTGTTACTGAAGTCACCGACAAAAATAATCAGCTTATTCAGAAGGGCGAGGTGCTTTTTAAGCTCGACCCGGTTCGTTACCAGGCGCGAGTTGACAGGCTTCAGGCTGACCTGATGACGGCGACGCATAATATAAAGACGCTGCGCGCGCAGCTCACTGAAGCGCAGGCCAACACCACCCAGGTTTCAGCGGAGCGCGACCGTCTGTTTAAAAATTATCAACGTTATCTGAAAGGCAGCCAGGCGGCGGTGAATCCGTTCTCGGAACGTGACATCGACGATGCGCGGCAAAATTTCCTCGCGCAGGATGCGCTGGTGAAAGGCTCGGTGGCGGAGCAGGCGCAGATCCAGAGCCAGCTCGACAGTATGGTTAACGGCGAGCAATCGCAGATTGTGAGCTTAAGAGCGCAACTTACTGAAGCAAAATATAACCTTGAGCAGACTGTCATTCGCGCACCGAGCAATGGCTACGTCACTCAGGTACTGATCCGCCCAGGTACATACGCCGCTGCCTTGCCGCTGCGTCCGGTGATGGTCTTCATCCCCGAGCAAAAACGGCAAATTGTCGCCCAATTTCGGCAAAACTCGCTGTTACGTCTGAAACCCGGCGATGATGCGGAAGTGGTGTTTAACGCGCTACCTGGGCAGGTGTTTCACGGCAAACTGACCAGTATTTTACCTGTCGTGCCAGGCGGTTCTTATCAGGCGCAGGGGGTATTGCAATCATTAACGGTCGTGCCCGGCACGGACGGTGTGCTGGGAACCATTGAACTGGACCCTAACGCTGATATCGATGCCTTACCCGACGGCATCTACGCCCAGGTGGCAGTTTACTCCGACCATTTCAGCCATGTTTCGGTGATGCGGAAAGTGCTGCTAAGAATGACCAGTTGGATGCATTATCTTTATTTGGATCATTGAGACTTGTATCACCTGTGTTTTGCGCGAGCCTGAGCCATACTGATATTTTTCCTCGCACAAAGGACTCGGCATGAAACTCGTCGGTAGCTACACCAGCCCGTTTGTACGCAAACTTTCTATTCTGTTGTTAGAAAAGGGCATAACGTTCGAATTTATTAATGAACTGCCCTATAACGCGGATAACGGCGTGGCGCAATTTAACCCGTTAGGAAAAGTACCGGTACTGGTGACCGAAGAGGGCGAATGCTGGTTTGATTCACCGATCATCGCTGAATATATTGAATTAATGAATGTTGCTCCGGCGATGTTGCCGCGCGATCCGCTGGAGTCGTTGCGGGTGCGCAAAATTGAGGCACTGGCGGATGGCATTATGGATGCCGGGCTGGTATCGGTGCGTGAACAGGCGCGTCCGGCGGCGCAGCAGTCTGAAGATGAATTGTTACGTCAGCGTGAGAAAATCAACCGCAGTCTGGATGTGCTGGAAGGATATCTGGTCGATGGCACGCTCAAAACCGATACGGTCAATCTGGCGACTATCGCCATTGCCTGTGCCGTCGGATATCTCAATTTCCGCCGCGTTGCGCCAGGCTGGTGTGTCGACCGCCCACACTTAGTCAAACTGGTCGAAAACCTGTTTAGCCGCGAAAGTTTTGCTCGCACCGAACCGCCAAAGCCTTGATGCGCGATATGTCCTCCTGACCCATCTCACGTTACAATCCGTGGTTATGTTAAACGCCCTTCTCCGTGTGAGAGGGCCTTGATCAGCCAGGTTTCCTATGACAACCGAAACGCGTTCCCTCTATAGTCAACTTCCGGCTATTGATCGCTTATTGCGCGATAGCTCCTTCCTTTCTTTGCGTGATACTTATGGTCACACCCGCGTGGTGGAATTGCTGCGTCAGATGCTTGACGAAGCGCGAGAAGTGATTCGTGACAGCCAGACGCTGCCCGCGTGGTGTGAAAACTGGGCGCAAGAAGTCGATGCCCGGTTGACGAAAGAGGCGCAAAGCGCGCTGCGTCCGGTGATCAACCTGACGGGAACCGTGCTGCATACCAACCTTGGGCGAGCTTTACAGGCGGAAGCCGCGGTGGAAGCCGTTACGAAGGCTATGCGTTCGCCAGTGACCCTCGAGTACGATCTGGACGACGCCGGACGCGGACATCGCGATCGGGCGCTGGCGCAGCTGCTGTGCCGTATTACGGGGGCGGAAGATGCCTGTATCGTTAATAACAATGCGGCGGCGGTGTTATTGATGTTGGCGGCCACTGCTCGCGGGAAAGAGGTGGTGGTTTCTCGCGGCGAACTGGTGGAGATTGGCGGCGCGTTTCGTATTCCCGATGTTATGCGTCAGGCAGGATGCACCCTACACGAAGTAGGGACCACCAACCGCACGCACGCGAATGATTATCGTCAGGCGGTGAATGAAAATACCGCACTGTTGATGAAAGTACATACCAGTAACTACAGCATTCAGGGGTTCACCAAAGCGATAGATGAAGCGGAACTGGTGGCGCTCGGCAAAGAACTGGATGTTCCAGTGGTGACTGATTTAGGCAGTGGCTCGCTGGTCGATCTTAGCCAGTACGGTTTGCCGAAAGAGCCAATGCCGCAGGAGTTGATTGCGGCGGGCGTCAGTCTGGTGAGCTTCTCCGGCGACAAGCTGTTAGGCGGGCCGCAGGCAGGAATTATTGTTGGTAAAAAAGAGATGATCGCCCGCCTGCAAAGCCACCCGCTGAAGCGTGCATTACGCGCGGATAAAATGACCCTCGCGGCGCTGGAAGCCACGTTGCGTCTTTATTTACACCCTGAAGCTCTGAGTGAAAAATTACCGACCCTGCGCCTGCTTACCCGCAGCGCAGAGGTCATTCAAATCCAGGCACAACGTTTACAGGCTCCCCTTGCCGCACATTACGGCGCGGAGTTTGCGGTACAGGTTATGCCATGTCTTTCGCAGATCGGCAGTGGTTCGCTGCCGGTTGATCGCCTGCCGAGCGCGGCATTAACGTTTACCCCCCATGATGGACGCGGTAGCCACCTTGAGTCATTAGCCGCCCGCTGGCGTGAATTGCCAGTGCCGGTGATTGGTCGTATTTATGACGGACGATTGTGGCTGGATTTACGCTGCCTTGAAGATGAGCAACGGTTTTTGGAGATGTTGTTGAAATGATTATTGCGACTGCCGGACACGTTGACCACGGCAAAACAACCTTGTTGCAGGCGATTACGGGCGTAAATGCCGACCGTCTGCCGGAAGAAAAAAAGCGCGGCATGACCATCGATCTCGGCTATGCCTACTGGCCGCAGCCGGATGGTCGCGTGCCTGGTTTTATCGACGTACCCGGTCATGAAAAGTTTCTTTCCAACATGCTGGCGGGCGTTGGTGGTATCGATCACGCGCTGTTGGTGGTGGCGTGCGATGACGGTGTGATGGCACAGACCCGTGAGCATCTGGCGATTTTGCAGCTGACCGGTAACCCGATGCTGACAGTGGCGCTGACCAAAGCCGATCGCGTGGACGAAGCGCGTGTTGATGAGGTTGAACGCCAGGTAAAGGAGGTGCTGCGGGAATACGGTTTTGCTGAGGCAAAACTGTTTATCACCGCAGCAACCGAAGGTCGGGGAATTGATGCTCTGCGCGAGCATCTGCTTCAGTTACCAGAACGTGAACACGCCAGCCAACATAGTTTCCGCCTCGCGATCGACCGCGCATTTACCGTAAAAGGTGCCGGGCTGGTCGTCACCGGTACGGCGTTAAGCGGGGAAGTGAAAGTAGGCGATTCACTCTGGCTGACTGGTGTAAATAAACCGATGCGCGTGCGTGCGCTGCATGCGCAAAATCAGCCAACAGAAACTGCCCATGCCGGGCAGCGTATCGCGCTTAACATCGCGGGTGATGCGGAAAAAGAGCAGATTAACCGTGGCGACTGGCTGCTTGCCGATGTGCCGCCGGAGCCGTTCACACGGGTGATTGTCGAGCTTCAAACCCATACACCGCTGACCCAGTGGCAGCCGCTGCATATTCACCACGCCGCCAGCCACGTTACGGGACGTGTTTCGCTACTGGAAGATAACCTTGCCGAGCTGGTGTTCGACACGCCGCTGTGGCTGGCGGATAACGATCGCTTAGTGCTGCGCGATATCTCGGCCCGCAACACGCTGGCGGGGGCGCGTGTGGTGATGCTTAACCCGCCGCGTCGCGGTAAGCGTAAACCGGAATATCTGCAATGGCTGGCGTCTCTTGCACGGGCGCAGAGCGATGCCGATGCGTTATCTGTTCATCTGGAACGCGGCGCGGTTAACCTTGCGGATTTCGCCTGGGCACGGCAGCTCAACGGCGAAGGGATGCGCGAACTGCTGCAACAGCCTGGCTATATTCAGGCTGGTTACAGCTTGTTGAATGCACCAGTTGCCGCCCGCTGGCAGCGGAAAATTCTCGATACATTAGCGACTTATCATGAGCAACATCGCGATGAACCTGGTCCTGGGCGCGAACGTCTGCGACGTATGGCGTTGCCAATGGAAGATGAAGCGCTGGTACTGTTGCTGATTGAAAAGATGCGCGAAAGCGGCGACATCCACAGCCATCACGGCTGGCTGCATCTGCCGGATCATAAAGCGGGCTTCAGCGAAGAGCAGCAGGTCATCTGGCAAAAAGCAGAGCCGCTGTTTGGTGACGAACCGTGGTGGGTGCGTGACCTGGCAAAAGAGACGGGAACCGACGAGCAGGCAATGCGCCTGACGCTACGCCAGGCGGCCCAGCAGGGGATAATTACGGCGATCGTTAAAGATCGTTATTACCGTAACGATCGGATTGTCGAATTTGCCAATATGATCCGCGATCTCGATCAGGAATGCGGTTCAACCTGCGCGGCGGATTTCCGCGATCGCTTAGGCGTAGGCCGCAAGCTGGCAATTCAGATTCTGGAATATTTTGACCGTATTGGCTTTACGCGTCGTCGTGGAAATGATCATTTATTGCGCGACGCATTATTATTTCCGGAAAAATAAGGAAATGATTAATTCATAATAAATATGAATTAATACAAAATTTCTTATTAATGTTAAGAAGGCACGTTATTTGATGAATGTAACGTGCTTTTTATTAAAAATATTTTAATAAACGGTAATGTTGATCATATTTTCAAATGAAAATCCTCAGTAAGCTGCCCGCCCTTTTTTACACTTTCAGGAGTGTGTTATGGCAGCTTCAACCTTTTTTATTCCTTCCGTGAATGTTATTGGTGCTGATTCATTGAATGATGCAATGAATATGATGGCAGATTATGGATTTACCCGTACCTTAATTGTCACCGACAACATATTAACGAAATTGGGTATGGCGGGTGATGTGCAAAAAGCACTGGAAGAACGCAATATTTTTAGCGTTATTTATGATGGCACCCAACCTAACCCCACCACGGAAAACGTCGCTGCAGGTTTGAAATTACTTAAAGAAAATAATTGCGATAGCGTGATTTCTTTAGGCGGTGGTTCTCCACACGACAGCGCAAAAGGTATTGCGCTGGTTGCAGCCAACGGCGGTGACATCCGCGATTATGAAGGCGTTGACCGCTCTGCAAAACCGCAGCTGCCGATGATCGCCATCAACACCACGGCGGGTACGGCCTCTGAAATGACCCGTTTCTGCATCATCACTGACGAAGCGCGTCACATCAAAATGGCGATTGTGGATAAACATGTAACTCCGCTGCTTTCTGTCAATGACTCCTCTCTGATGATTGGTATGCCGAAGTCACTGACCGCCGCAACGGGTATGGATGCCTTAACGCACGCTATCGAAGCGTATGTTTCTATTGCCGCCACGCCGATCACTGACGCTTGTGCACTGAAAGCCGTGACCATGATTGCCGAAAACCTGCCGTTAGCCGTTGAAGATGGCAGTAATGCGAAAGCGCGTGAAGCAATGGCTTATGCCCAGTTCCTCGCCGGTATGGCGTTCAATAATGCTTCTCTGGGTTATGTTCATGCGATGGCGCACCAGCTGGGCGGTTTCTACAACCTGCCACACGGTGTATGTAACGCCGTTTTGCTGCCGCATGTTCAGGTATTCAACAGCAAAGTCGCCGCTGCACGTCTGCGTGATTGTGCCGCTGCAATGGGCGTGAACGTGACAGGTAAAAACGACGCGGAAGGTGCTGAAGCCTGCATTAACGCCATCCGTGAACTGGCGAAGAAAGTGGATATCCCGGCAGGCCTACGCGACCTGAACGTGAAAGAAGAAGATTTCGCGGTTCTGGCGACTAATGCCCTGAAAGATGCCTGCGGCTTTACTAACCCGATCCAGGCAACTCACGAAGAAATTGTGGCGATTTATCGCGCAGCGATGTAATCATCATTTCCACAACGGCTGGCGAGTTGTCAGCCGCTTTTTCAACTATCTCAAAACTTGCTTTTTTTGAGATAGTTTCTCTTTCCTGCTATACACTATCTCAATATTGCGCTTTTTTGAGATAAGCACATGGCTATCAAATCACCTCCCGGACTTATTCCTTTATCACACTTATCGGGTGAGGAACTCCTGGCCCACCTGCGCTTTAACCGGGTTACCGATGAAAAAGGACGTTATCTGCCTTTTGATGAGTTGCAGTACCGCATCAAAAAAGGAGAAAACGTCGATGTGGCGTGGACGCTTACCCGTCTGGCGCGCAACGCGGCGATCCAGCGAATCAATTATTGCAATGAAGCGGGTGAACAGGCCGGATTCAACATTACCCCGGTGATTGCAGAAGCGTGCGAGCTTGTCGACAAACGTGCTACCGCGCTGGCGCTGAAAGATCAGACTGAACGGTTACGCGGGGCCGGAGCCGAGTTAAGCCAGTTACGCCTGGAAGAGCCAATCACCAGCTCCCAGCTGGAAGGTGCGAATACTACAACGCTGGTGGCGAGAAAAATGCTGGAAACAGGGCGGTCGCCACGCACTGAAGACGAGCATATGATTGCGGGAAATGCCCGGCTGATGGCGGAAATTCCGCACTTACTCGCAGAACCGCTGTAACCCTTGCCCGTAAATTCGTGATAGCCGTCGTAAAGCTGTCACCGACTGGCGAAGATTTCGCCAGTTACGTCTACCCTTGTTATACCTCACACCGCAAGGAGACGATCATGACCAATAATCC
>ERZ1673746.2310-NODE-2310-length-10335-cov-73.494163_pt1 | contig 10335 bp, 4 predicted proteins | sample MGYA00580205_ERZ1673746 | MGnify/ENA primary metagenome ERZ1673746 (study PRJEB41218, sample SAMN15661771) | gut metagenome | host: Homo sapiens | place: Canada: London | collected 2015-08-20/2019-03-30 | study: EMG produced TPA metagenomics assembly of...
CGCGACAGGATTCAAACCTGTAACCGGCTGATCCGTAGTCAGCTACTCTATTCAGTTGAGCTACGCGACCATTGTTTCGTTTTAACGGGTGCAAAGATACGTACTTTTCCCGAATTAGCAAGCATTTCAACGACTTTTTTGTAGAAAATTTATTCAATGAATCGGTAATTGAATAGTTGCCAACCAATACTCAGTCCGACATTCCACTCTCTTTTCGGTGAGCTATAATGATTTACATATGCCGAGATGTCTCCGAATGGTAATTGACACACAACAGATATTTCTCCTAAATATTCGAATTTAGAGAAGGCTTTTCCATAATATGCCTTATTCAATGAATTTCTTTCAATCGGATAAATGGGCATAAAACCATAAAATTCTCCTCGAAGATGAAACATCTGGTTTAAACGATAGATAGGCCGGATACCGGCACCAACAAACTGGTTGGCACGAAATGCTTCATTATAAGTGAGCTTACTATGCTGTGTGGGAGAAAATTCACCAGCCTGCATCATTGTTGCAGTATAGTTCTCTGAAAAATTCTTAGAGGCATATAATGCTTTCAAATACCACCCTAACACCCAATGCTCACTCATATTGTGGTATTTCTCTTTCATATAGGATAATTGCAACCAGGAGTGGTGCTCCTTATTATTATTTCCAGTAGCACTTTCTCCCGGATAGAATCGCTCTCTTCCAATGAAAATTTGGGCAATGAGGGCTTCTCTATAACCACGTGTCGGGTATTGTCGTGAGTTTAATGTGCTTCCGTTAAAACTGATAGAACCACCAAACAAATCGTAGCGACTTTTATCAAACTTATCGTTTCCAAAGTCTATTACACTTTTCTGAAAATATTTATCTTCTATCCTTGCAATCCCTATTCCAAACTCTGCCCGTTTGCTTGAAAGAAATGGCAGGCCTACTTGTAGCTTTAGGAATCGTTCATCCTTTTGGTTAAATGCCGGTTTGTCATTTCTGGAGAAAAGTTTATCCTTCTTGAAATAGTCGAAAGTACTGATAGATGCGATGAAGCGATATGAAGTAGGTATAGCAGTAGAAAAGTCTATTTTAGCCATAAACTGGGCATTATTGTATACCTTTCCAAGTTGGCCGTCAAAAACAAATTCCTTGGCATAGTAATTTAAATCCTGATAACTGAGCCCCAGATAAATCTGATTGGAATTAGATGTGGATATATTACCTCCTAATCTTACGGCAAAATTATTTTCCAATTTGACTTTCAGATGCAAATCGTAAGTATCATCTTCCGGATTATAGATAGCGTGTGGAATAATTTCGGAAATCATATTATCCGAAAGTAGACGGAAATACCCTTGTTTCAAGTCTTCGTAGCTGAATTCTTTGTTATCTGATTTATGAAATTCTTTTTTTATGTATGCTTGCTGTTGTGTGTTGGCACCGTCAATAATGATATTCTTGAATCGTAATTCAGGATAATTACTTCGGTAGACCATTCTTCTTAGACGTATATTATCAAGATTTACGCGTCGATGTATGCGGCTTTTTATCGAATCCATCATACTGATAGTCCGATTATAACCTATATCATGTAATTCGTCAACACGTTGAAAATCCATAAGACCAACATTATCATACTTAAATGTCATCAAAATCCCCATTGAATCCGGAATAGAGTAGTCAGTTTTCTGCATTACCATATTTTCAATCTGGCTCATGAGATCATTTTCTTTAGGTTTAGTGGGATTAGCCGAAACGACACTTCCGATAATAATATCCGGATGAAAATCGTTCTTCATGACATCTGTCGGAAAATTATTATAAATTCCCCCATCATAGGCTAATACGTTATCAATTTCGATGGGCTTGAACATGAACGGAAAACTCATTGATGCTCTGACAGCATCTCCTAAATCGCCTTCTTTCATGATTAATTGCTTCTTATTGTATACATCGGAGGCAATACAGCGAAAAGGAACAAAGAGTTTGTCGAAATCACCTTTACATGCTGCAGTGGCACGTGCGTACAGATCAACGAAAACCAGATTCATTTGAATTGGATTTACGACGCTAGTGGGCAGGAATTGAGGTTTCAAACTTTTTAGAGAATCTCTAAAGGAGAAACGAATATTGAAGAACTCAGGAGTAGGAAGATTCTTTTTAAAGTGATATACATATTTCTCTTCTACTTCTCCGGAATACCATCTTTTAAAGTCTTCTGACTTTAAAAGATCTACCATGTCATCAGGAGAATATCCCATAGCATACAGAGAACCGATTATGGCCCCCATGGAGGTACCTGCAATATAATCGATAGGGATATTATTTTCTTCCAGAGCACGAATAATACCAATGTGTGTCAATCCTTTAGCACCGCCTCCACTTAATACAAGACCTACTTTTTGGGCATAGATAGCTGGTACGATTAACCATAAAGTAATAAACACAAGAAGAATTTTTCTCATAACCCAAATCAAACAGTTGAACTTTTGTCTTTTTAAACGTTCAAATATATACAATACTTTTCAATTAATCGATATTTTATCAACCGTTTTAAATCGAAAAAGAGCATTACGACGTGTTTTAACGTCGAATGCTCTTTCCTGAAGTTATATAATGGATAAAGGGGCGATATTAAATCAGCTCGATACTACGCTTTACGAAGTTATTCAAAGCTTCACCTTTCAACATATTGTTTTGCAACAAAGCCAAATCAATAAGTTGACGAATCACTTTATTATTGCTGGCATAACCAACAAAAATAGCTTCTTTTTTACTTTTCAGATCATCCCATTTCTTATCCAAATCATTCAATTCGTCTTTTTCAGAGGTTGGGATATCTTCGTCCTTTTTGCCTTTTTGTTTATCTTTCAACTCATTACGTTGTTTATTAACAGCATCCATTTCCGACTGTATTGGGGCAACTTCTGCCTGGCAAGCACTTTCTTCTTCATTAAGCACTTCTTTTATTAACTTATGATCTGAATTCAATATTAAGTTGAACATATCAGGCATTTCTCCATAAAAACTCATTCCAGCCTGAATATTTGCCATTTCTTTCATACGGCGCATATATTCACTTTGGGTAATCATTACTGGAGCTGTGTTTTCTCCTAACGCTTGTGTCATAACGTTGAATTCAACCTTATCCATTTTAGGTAATTGACTCTTAAAGGCGATTGTAATAGCATCTTGTTTGCCTGCTTCCAACACTTCGCTTTTTCTATCTTCTTTTACAATAAGATTGTCAACAACATCACTATCCACACGGGTAAAACGAGACTTCTCGAATTTTTGTTCCAACATGCTTACCATAGCTACATCTAATTGACCATCCATCAACAAAACATCATAGCCTTTATTGGTAGCTGCCTCTATATAACTATATTGTTCATCCTTATTATTAGCATATAAATAAATCAGATTTCCGTCTTTGTCTGTCTGATTATCTTTAATCAAAGTTTGGTATTCTTCAAATGTGTAATGTTTACTATCCGTATCGGTGAAAAGGGCGAATTTCTGCGCTTTCTCGTAAAAATCCTCTTGAGTCAGCATACCATAATTGATAAATATTTTCAAATCATTCCACTTGTCTTCAAACTGTTTGCGGTCATTCTTAAAGATAGATTGCAAACGGTCGGAAACTTTCTTCGTGATATATGTTGATATCTTCTTCACATTCGAATCGCTTTGCAAATATGAACGGGAAACATTCAATGGTATATCCGGAGAATCTATGACCCCATGCAATAAAGTTAAAAAGTCCGGAACAATGCCTTCAACTGAATCTGTCACATACACCTGGTTGCAATATAATTGAATTTTATTCTTGTTCAGTTCAATATTACTTTTTACTTTAGGGAAATAGAGGATACCCGTTAAATGGAATGGATAATCCACATTCAGATGAATCCAGAAAAGTGGTTCATCAGACATCGGATACAACTTACTATAAAACGATTTGTAGTCCTCATCCGAAAGTTCACTTGGTTTGCGTGTCCACAAAGGAGTAGTATCATTAATGATATTATCTTCGGCTGTTTCTACTTGTTTGCCATCTTTCCATTCTTTTTTCTTTCCAAAGGCAATAGGAACAGGAAGGAAACTGCAATATTTTTTCAAAAGCTCAGATATACGGGATTCTTCAAGAAACTCTTTGCAGTCATCATCAATGTATAAGATGATATCTGAACCACGACCTGCTTTATCTACTTCTTCAATAGTAAATTCTGGGCTACCATCACAAGTCCATTTTACAGCTTGTGCACCATCTCTATACGATTTGGTGATGATTTCAACTTTCTTGGCGACCATAAATGCTGAATAGAACCCAAGTCCGAAATGACCGATAATAGCATTTGCATCATTCTTGTATTTTTCCAGGAAGTCATTAGCTCCTGAGAATGCGATTTGATTGATGTATTTTTCGATTTCTTCTGCAGTCAGACCAATACCGTGATCGGAGATAGTAATGGTGTCTTTACCTAATTCAACATGAATAGTCAAATCGCCTAGTTCACCTTTAAATTCACCAATAGAAGCGAGTGTATTTAGCTTCTGAGTGGCATCTACTGCATTGGATACTAATTCACGAAGAAAAATTTCATGGTCACTGTACAAAAACTTTTTGATGATAGGGAAAATGTTTTCTGTTGTAACCCCAATATTACCTTTTTGCATAATACGTATATTTTTAAATTTATCTATTTGATTGATTTTAGTTGATATATTTGTTCAGATAAACACAAAAAAAATGCCAGACCCTAAGGTCTGACATTATGGCATATCTTATGTGCCCTTATTGAAAATAATTCCTTTATTGAGGAGTAACGACTTTCATCTCCAAACCTCCTTTTTCTTCATTAAGAGAGACTTGAATTATATCTTTTTCTTTTAAAGAAGAAGATATGATAAGTTCAGATAATCCATCTTCCAAATATGTCTGAATTGCTCGCTTTAAAGGACGGGCACCATATTGTACGTCATACCCTTTTCCAGCAATAAATTCTTTCGCCTTATCATCAATAATAAGTTTATAACCAATAGCTTCGATTCTATCATACAATCCTTTCAGCTCAATATCAATAATCTTCGTAATAGCTTCCAAGGAAAGTTGGTCAAATGTTATGATTTCATCTACACGGTTGATAAATTCGGGCGCGAATGATTTATTCAAAGCTTTCTGTATGACACTTCGCGAAAATTCTTTGTCATCCAGACGGCTTTGTGTTGCAAATCCGACCCCGCGACCAAAATCTTTCAACTGACGGGTTCCAATATTGGAAGTCATAATAATAACCGTATTTTTAAAATCTACCATTCTGCCATAACTGTCAGTTAGGCGACCTTCATCCATTACTTGAAGAAGGAGATTAAACACATCGGGATGTGCTTTCTCTATTTCATCAAGCAGGACGATAGAATATGGTTTACGACGCACTTTTTCTGTTAATTGTCCGCCTTCTTCATATCCTACATATCCCGGAGGTGCTCCAACCAGACGTGATACGGTAAACTTCTCCATATACTCACTCATATCTATACGAATCAACGCATCAGAAGAACCAAACATATATTTAACTAATTCTTTGGCCAAATGAGTCTTACCAACTCCTGTCGGGCCTAAGAACATAAACGTACCAATCGGCTTGTTCGGATCTTTAAGCCCCACACGACTTCGGAGAATTGCTTTTACCAACTTTTCGATAGCGGTATCTTGTGCTATAACCTTAGACTGCAAGTCTTCTTTCATACCAGCAAGTTTGATTCCTTCTGCCTGCGCCATACGCTGCACAGGAATGCCTGACATCATTGATATAACATTGGCTATTTCTTCTGCATCGACAGTTTGCCTATTTTCTTTCAAGTTGGCTTCCCATTCTTTTTTCATCTCATCCAGTTGGGAGGAGAGCTCTTTTTCTTTATCGCGGAAACTGGCGGCGAGTTCGAAATTCTGTGATTTTACAGCTTCATTTTTCTTGCTCTTGGCTTCTTCTATTAACTTCTCTTGTTCTTCTATTTCTTTTGGAACATTGATATTCGTAAGATATACACGTGAGCCTGCTTCGTCCAAAGCATCAATAGCCTTGTCGGGGAAATTACGGTCTGTAATGTAACGATCTGTCAACTTGACACAAGCTTCTAATGCCTCGTCTGTGTAGTACACATTATGATGATCCTCGTACTTGTCTTTAATATTGCGTAATATTTGAAGAGTTTCTCCAGCAGTGGTAGGCTCTACCATTACTTTTTGAAAACGACGTTCCAAAGCACCATCCTTCTCAATATTTTTACGATATTCATCAAGGGTTGTAGCACCAATGCACTGTATTTCTCCTCTTGCCAATGCTGGTTTTAGCATATTCGCCGCATCCATAGAGCCTGCGGCAGAACCTGCGCCTACAATGGTATGAATCTCATCAATGAATAAAATCACATTAGGGTTTCTCTGTAATTCATTGAGAATAGAACGAATACGTTCTTCAAACTGTCCGCGGTATTTGGTCCCCGCGACGACAGCAGTCATATCAAGAGCTACCACTCGTTTATCAAAGAGAATCCGTGAAACTTTCTTCTGAATGATTCTTAGAGCAAGACCTTCAACAATAGCTGATTTACCTACGCCGGGTTCTCCGATCAGAATTGGATTATTCTTTTTACGACGGCTTAAAATCTGCGCCAGGCGTTCTATTTCTCTTTCTCTGCCAACAACAGGATCCAACCGGCCTTCTTCTGCCGCTTTTGTCATATCAGTGCCGAAATTATCCAATACCGGCGTATCGTTAGACGGCTTTTTTGAAGCGGTTTGCGCTTGTTGCTGATGTTCTTCGGCATTACCTCTGCCACCGGAGCGTGATGAAGACATTTCTTCTTCGTCATCATCGTCTTCAGTAAAACCCATACCGGAATTAATATCCGGTTGCAATGTAGCTTGTTCCAATACTTTCACGTAATTTACATTATTTGATTCAAGTACGGAAGCTGCCATATTGTTTTTCTCTCTTAAGATTGCCAACAAAACATGTTCTGTGTCAGCGATGTTACTTTTCATTCCACGTGCTTCTAATATACACATTTTTAATATTTTCGCCGCATCATTAGACAACGGCACCTCTGTATCGGGCAATAGCATATCATCAGCTTCTGCCTTCAACTGAGCTTCAATCTGCTGCTTTATCGCAGCTAAATTGGTGTTGAGTTTAGACAATATCTCGATAGCTTTTCCTTCACCGTCGCGGAGCATTCCCAGAAGCAGGTGTTCAGGGCCTATATACCTACTTCTCAATCGATTAGCTTCTTCTTTACTATAGACGATAATGTCGGAAACTCTTTGTGAGAATTGATTATTCATACTTTTTCCTTTTCTTCTAAGGGTTATTCACTGGCAAATATACGCATTTAATCAGGTTTGTATTGCAATATTTGCTTTATTTCTTATATCTACAAATGGCGTGCCATAAAAACAGTGTATTTGTATTATATATATAAGGTATAACAAATATCAGACTATTTATTACTGTTATTAGCCTTGTTTTATTTCTAATATTTATTGTTTTTCTCATTTTGTTTTCGTATTTTAAAGTTTAGCTAAAGATCCTACAAAGAAAGCTTTAGGATGTCTATGAGAAGAATAAAACTTTCTTCCTAAAAACTTTCGTATATCGGGGAAAAGTAGTACTTTAGCGTGGTTTTTCACAAACCGTAGAATGTATAATTAATAATCATTTTAAATGCTTGAACAAGACAGAATTATAAAGATTAACATCGAGGAGGAAATGAAGTCATCGTACATTGACTACTCCATGTCGGTCATTGTTTCACGTGCCCTTCCGGATGTTAGAGATGGATTTAAGCCCGTTCACCGTAGAATTCTATACGGAATGATGGAACTGGGTAATACTTCAGATAAACCTTATAAAAAATCAGCCAGAATCGTGGGTGAGGTACTGGGTAAGTATCACCCTCATGGAGATTCTTCTGTTTATTTTGCAATGGTGCGTATGGCTCAGGAATGGGCAATGCGTTATCCCTTGGTAGATGGACAAGGTAACTTTGGTTCTGTGGATGGTGATAGCCCTGCTGCTATGCGTTATACAGAAGCACGTCTTAATAAGTTGGGTGAAGCAATGATGGATGACCTGTACAAGGAAACCGTTGATTTTGAGCCTAACTTTGATAATACGTTGGTAGAACCCAAAGTAATGCCGACGCGTATCCCAAATCTTCTTGTGAATGGAGCATCTGGTATTGCAGTAGGAATGGCTACTAATATGCCCCCGCACAACCTTGTGGAAGTAATTGAGGCATGTGACGCATATATCGATAATCCGGAGATTACTGTAGAAGAGTTGATGAACTTTGTTAAAGCGCCGGATTTCCCTACAGGTGGGTATATATATGGTGTAAGTGGGGTACGTGAAGCATATCTGACAGGTCGTGGACGTGTGATCATGCGTGCTAAAGCTGAAATTGAAACAGGACAGACACATGACAAAATCGTAATCACTGAGATTCCTTATAATGTAAACAAGGCAGAATTGATTAAGTATATAGCTGATCTTGTTAATGATAAAAGAATAGAAGGAATTTCGAATGCCAACGATGAGTCTGACCGTGAAGGTATGCGTATTGTTATCGATGTGAAACGTGATGCAAATGCTAGCGTAGTGCTGAATAAGCTCTATAAAATGACTGCTTTACAGACATCTTTTGGTGTAAACAATGTTGCATTGGTTCATGGGCGTCCTAAAACATTAAATTTAAGAGACCTAATTAAATATTTCATAGAGCATCGTCATGAGGTTGTTATTCGTCGTACTGAATTCGATCTTCGCAAGGCGAGAGAACGTGCACATATTCTTGAAGGCTTAATTATTGCTTCTGATAATATTGATGAAGTAATCCGTATTATTCGTGCTGCTAAAACTCCTAATGATGCCATTGCTGGCTTAATAGAACGATTCAACCTGACAGAAATTCAGTCCCGTGCAATTGTAGAAATGCGTTTGCGTCAGTTGACAGGTCTTATGCAAGATCAACTTCATGCAGAGTACGAAGAAATAATGAAGCAAATCGCTTATTTGGAAAGTATTTTGGCTGATGATGAAGTATGCCGCAAGGTAATGAAAGATGAATTGTTAGAGGTTAAAGCCAAGTATGGTGATGAACGTCGTTCTGAGATAGTTTATTCTTCAGAAGAATTTAACCCGGAAGACTTCTATGCTGATGATCAGATGATTATTACAATTTCTCATATGGGTTATATCAAACGTACCCCATTAACCGAATTCCGTGCACAAAATCGTGGTGGAGTAGGTTCAAAGGGGACAGAAACTCGTGATGAAGACTTTGTTGAGCACATTTATCCGGCTACAATGCATAACACTATGATGTTCTTTACACAAAAAGGTAAGTGTTACTGGCTGAAAGTATACGAGATACCTGAAGGTACAAAGAATTCCAAAGGACGCGCTATTCAGAATTTGCTAAATATCGATTCAGATGATAATGTAACTGCATACTTGCGTGTGAAGAACTTAGATGATTCAGAATTTATCAATAATCATTATGTATTGTTCTGTACCAAGAAAGGTGTAATCAAAAAGACGTTACTTGAGCAATATTCTCGTCCTCGTCAGAATGGTGTAAATGCTATTACTATTCGTGAAGATGACAGCGTAATCGAAGTTCGTATGACAAACGGTAACAATGAGATCATTATTGCTAATCGTAACGGACGTGCTATTCGCTTCCATGAAGCTGCTGTGCGTGTAATGGGACGTACTGCAACAGGTGTACGTGGCATAACATTGGATAATGATGGACAGGATGAAGTAGTTGGAATGATTTGTATCAAAGATTTGGAAACAGAATCTGTAATGGTTGTTTCTGAACAGGGATATGGTAAACGTTCTGAAATAGAAGATTATCGTAAAACCAATCGTGGAGGTAAAGGTGTAAAAACTATGAATATTACCGAAAAGACTGGTAAACTGGTAACAATCAAATCTGTAACTGATGAAAATGACTTGATGATTATCAATAAATCTGGTATCACAATCCGTCTGAAAGTAGCAGATGTCCGTATTATGGGACGTGCAACTCAAGGTGTCCGTCTGATTAATCTTGAGAAACGTAACGACCAAATAGGCTCGGTATGTAAAGTAATGACAGAAAGTCTTGAAGATGAAATTCCTGCTGAGGAAAAAGAAGGAACAATTATAAGTGATCCTAATGCAGATACACCGAATGCTGAAGACGTCACGGACGTAAATGAAAGTAATAACGATATTGAAGAATAGACATAATATTAATAATTAATCAAACAACAATCATGAAAAGAGTATTATTTTC
>ERZ1673746.2314-NODE-2314-length-10321-cov-3.023086_pt1 | contig 10321 bp, 14 predicted proteins | sample MGYA00580205_ERZ1673746 | MGnify/ENA primary metagenome ERZ1673746 (study PRJEB41218, sample SAMN15661771) | gut metagenome | host: Homo sapiens | place: Canada: London | collected 2015-08-20/2019-03-30 | study: EMG produced TPA metagenomics assembly of...
ACTCGCCCAATGCTTTTTTCGTGCGGTCAGGAAATTACTGGGGCTTGCGGGTCTCTTTGTCAAAAATGACCCCGCCCACATTGACGTTCACAGCCTCGACCGTCAGACCGCTGGTCGCCTCGATGCTGCTCATCACGGCCTCCTGCACAGCCCGGCCCACCTCTGGAATGGTGTGCCCGTATTTGACCAGGATATTGACATCCACGGTAACGTTCTCTTCGGCCACCTCCAGGCGGATGCCCCGGCTGAGCGTCTTTTTGCCCAGCAGCTCGGCCAAATCGGTGCCCAGGTTGGCGGCCAGTCCCCCGACGCCCTCTACTTCCAGCGCGGCGGCGGCGGCAATCACCGCCAGGACCTCTTCCGATATATGGATATTGCCCAGTTCATCCGACCGGGAAACATACTCCTTGCCCTCGCCCATGAGAATCACGCTCCTTGTTGTAGTAGTAGCATTATACCACAAAACGAGCGAATTACAATGACTTTTTAGCTGGCCTGGATGATCTTGATCTGGCTGGCCTTCAGTCCGGTCTCTCCCATGACGATTTCGCTGATCCGGGCGGTGTCGGTGTCGGTCAGGCCGTTCTCGCTGGCCGAAACGACCACGCTGATGCCGTTATCGCTGAGGAAGGCCACGCAGTCGCCATAGCCCTTGGCGGTGACCAGATTCTCGATCTGGGCCTCGGCCAGGGTGTTGGCGGCCATGGTCTGGATGGCCTGGTTGGCCTGGTCCACGGACGCCTGATCCGCCTTCTCGTCGCCGGCGGCCTGCTGCAGCAGGGACAAGGCGCTGTCCCGGGCCTGCTGGCGGTTGAGGCGGGCGCTGGCAAAGTAGCCGCTGCTCGTCTGAGGCGCCTGGGTCTCCGTGCCATCTGAGGCGCTCGGGGTGGGAGATGCCCCTCCTTTATTCCCGAACAGTGCGTCGGTGTCCGCGCCGGAGCCGCCTACCAGGGCGGCCTCGCCCAACACCTTTCCCGTCCCCGCAGAGGCCCCGTTCCCCTCCTGGCTGTAAGACCAGTTGAGGTAGACCGCCGCGCATACGAACAGGACGATCACCGCCACTACCGCGTTCCGTTTCCATAGCTTCATTGTCTGTTCCTCCTTATTTTCCCTTGCAGATACTGATTTTATCGGAACCCAGCCCTGTCAGAGCGGAGACCGCTTCCACCATCGCCAGCCGGATACCGGGGTCGTCCGCCCCCTCGCACACCACCAGAGCCCCCTGAAACTGGGGGTAGATCTGCTGGAGCGGCACCGTCTCTTCCCGTCCCGAACCCCGAGAGACCACCACTGTACTGCGGCTTTCCTCGGTCTCCCCCTCTTTTTGCGAGGTGGAGGCGTCTTGAGCCAGCACCTGGCGGGTGCTGGTCTTTACTGTCAGCGCCACGGAGACCTTTCCCGCTCCCTCGACCCGGGAGAGGGTATCGGCCAGCTTGCGCTCCAGCCCCTCCAGATCGAAGGCCAGGCCGTCAGACTCCATCGCAGCCGCCTGTTCCCGTGCCGTCGCGCTCCCGCCCAGATCCGGCAGGGTGAGCAGGACGATGCCCGTCAGGATCACCAGCAGAACGAATTTATACTTTTCCAGAAGGACCAGGAGCTTTTGCCCGCTCCGGACTACACCTTCCGCACTTTTCTTCATTCCAAGTCACCGCTTTCGTATGTTTGGCGGTCGGCTGGGATGGCCAGATCCGCCTCGATCTGCCGTGTCAGGGTCCGGCGTTGGGCCTCGTCCAATGTGCCGGTGATGACCACCGCCGCAGGATAGGGCATATCGCCCGTTCCGACCCGGCAGGTCACTGTCACCCGCTCCAAATGAGCCCCGAAAGCCTCCGCCTTGTCCAGAATATATGCGCCGGTACGCTCGGCTATGATGGTTTTCATCAGGTCCAGGTTAGTTTCTTCCAGCTCCAAGTCATAGGCGCCAAAAGCGGCCTGATAATCGGTCGCCGCGATGGCCATGGCGCTGTAGTCAAAGGTGAGGACGGGCTGCAGTACAGCCAGCAGCAAAACCAGCCCTCCTACCAGCTTTCCCACCTTCCGCACCGTGCCGGATGGGGTAAGGCTGTCCGCCAGCGCGATGATCATGGCGGCACAGGTGACCCCCACCAGCCACCGTCTCAACAGCTCCATCATGCCGTCACCACCGAGATGGCCGAGATCATGGAGACCAGCAGCAGCAGGGCGCAGGCTCCCGTCATGCCCAGCACCAGACCGAAGGCCCCGCCGATGTTGTCGATGAGCCCGGCCACCCGGCCCTCCGCCACCGTGGCGGACAAGGCCGCCGTCAGCTTATAGGCCAGATAGTGGACCCCAAGCTGCAAAAATGGGATCACGCACATGGACAGCACTGCCAGCATCCCAAACACCCCCACGCTGTTTTTCAAAAGCTCGGCGCCGGCCAGCACCGTCTCCGCCGCATCGGACAGGATGCCGCCCACCACCGGCACCATGCCGGAGACGGCGAACTTAGCCGCCTTTATCGCCACCGCATCGGCGGAGCCGGCAATCACCCCGCTGACTGTAAGATAACCCACAAAGGCCAGCATGATGGTGGTGAGGGCCGAGGTCACCCCCCATTTGAGCAGTCCGGCCACTCGTTTGAGCCCCTCGTTTCCCACGGCCGCATGGGCCACGCAGGCGGCGATATAGGCGTACACCAGCGGGAGCAGCAGCCGGTCGATCAGCGTCAGGAGGACATCGGCAAAAAAGACCGTGGCTACCTGCCGGGCGACCGCCCCCGCCGGTGACCCTCCCGCCGCCGTCGCTGCCGCCAGGGTGGGCAGCAGCACCTTGGAGAAGGAGTCCATGCTATCCAGCGCCTGCCGCCCCATGCCGATGAGGGAGCTGACGTCAGTCACCGCCACGGCTGTGATGGCCAGCGCCCCCACAATGGGCACGATTTCCAGGCTTGTCCCGAAGCCCGTTCCGGAGTAGGCCCCATCCCCCAGGGCACAGAGCAGCACCACCGTCAGCAGCAGGATGCCGCTGCGCACCGCCTTGCGCACCACGCCCCACAGGGCGCCGCTCCCAGTATCCAGAATGGACTGAAGGCCCTCGTTCAGATCCACCTGCGCCCCCGCGTCGCCGGGGGCGTACTCTCCCGCCGCCTCGGTCAGCTTGTCCAGCTCCAGGGCCTCGCCTTGCCGGACCAGCACATCGCTCTCCGCCGCCTGGGCCGGGCGGGCCAGCAGCACTGCCAGCGCCAAAACCAGCAGTGGGATCATGGCCTTGCTTGCATATCTCATACATTCACACCTTGCCTACAGCAGTCCTGTCACCATACTGAGCACTGTGCGCAGCAGAGGCAGGGCCACAAACAGGGCGGAGGCCGCCCCGGCCGTCTCCACAAAGGCGGCGATACCGTTCTCCTTGGCATCCCGGCACAGTTCCGCCGCAATTCGGGTCAGAATGGCGATGCCCACCGTCTTGAGCACGGGGGCCAGAATGGCCGGTGACAGCCCGGCAGTATCGCCCAGGGTGTCCATCAGCTCCCGGACGCCTTCCAACGCACCCAAGGAAAGCCCCAGGATGACCGTCCCGGCCGCCAGGGCCAGGACCAGCCCCAATTCGGAGGCATTTTTCTTCACTACCACCGCGCACAGAGCGGCGGCCACGGCCACAGCCGCGATCTTTACCATATCCGGCATGGCACATCACAGCCCAAACAGGTTTTTTACCAGGTTGAACAGATCGCTGATCTCCTGAACCACCATCATTAGCACCACCACCAACCCCGCCAGGGTGGTCATGGTGGCCTGCTCGTCCCGCCCCGAGCGGGTCAGCACCTGATTGAGCACGGAAACCAAGATGCCGATGGCCGCTATTTTGAAAATCAGATCTACATTCATGCTTTCTCCACTTCCCCCGCAGCCGCTCCCCGGCGGTCTGTTCGAAATCGGTTTACAGCAGGAGAATGACCGTCAGCGCACCGGCCCCCATGCCCAGCACACCGTACATCCGGCCCAGCCGGTTCCGATCTTCCTCCGCCCGTTCCAGGCAGCGGGCCAGCTCGGCTAGGGCAGACTCCAGCGCCTCCCTCTGTCCATCTCCGTCATAACGGCCCAGCACCTCCCCCAGCCCCGCCAGGACCAGAGTTTCCTCTCCCGAGAACAGCAGGTCGGGCTCAGCGTCCAGGGCCTCCCGCCACAGCTCGCCCAGGCTCTTCTCCCCCAGCCGGTCCAGGCTGTCCCGGCACCGGGCGAAGAAATAGCAGGCCGGGGCCTGTGCCCGTTTTGCTACGACGGCCAGCAAGTCCGGCATAGGGGTCAGCCGAAAAGAGAGCTCCCGCTCCATCAGTTCCAGCCCGCCGATCAGCGCGCGCAGACTGGTCACCCGTGCCCGGAGCTGGGCTGCGGCTCCAAACCCGATGCTGGAAGCTCCCGCCATCAGGATCAAAGCGCCGGCCAGTTTCAGCACAGCCACTTCCCCCTTTCCGGCTCTGTCACCTCATAGTGCCGCCCGGCCTCACCCGCACGAATCAGGACGACCCGCCGGAACAGTCCGGCGTCCATCAGCCGCCGGTAGAGCGGCCGGGTCCACAGGTCCCGCAGGGACCCACCATGAGCGGTGCACAACAGCGCCACACCGCAGCCCGCCGCCTGTTCCAGAGCCTCGATGTCCTCTGCCGCGGTAATCTCATCGGCCGCCAACACCTGAGGATTCATCCCCCGCAGCAGCATGGCCAGCGCAGCCCCCTTGGGGCAGCCGTCCATCACATCGGTGCGCTCACCCACGTCTACCTGGGGGACCCCCTCGTACATGGCGGCCACCTCACCCCGCTCATCGGCCAGCCCTACGCGCAGGGCCTCCATCCCCACCCCGTCAGAAATGCAGCGGACCAGGTCCCGCAGCAGCGTGGTCTTGCCTCCTCCGGGCGGCGAGAGCAGCAAGGTGCTGTGCAGTTTCCCGCCCTCCAGAAGTTTGGGCAGCACCCCCGCCGCCGCTCCGGGCACCTCATGCGCAATCCGGATGGCCAGCGAGGACATCTGCCGCAGATTATGTATCTCCCCGTCTCGAACCACCGCGCTGCCGCAGATGCCTACCCGGTGACCGCCCCGGACGGTGACGAATCCGCATTTCACCCGGTCCAGCACCGTGTGCGCCGAGGCCCGGCTGGCCACCTCCAGCACCAAACCCAGATCCTCCGGGCGGACCGGGCCTGGGCAGTGCGGAATCTCCCGCTCCCCCGCCGGTCCCGCCACCATGGGCGGCCTGCCGGCCCGCAGCCGGAATTCTTCCGCTCTGGCCTTGTCCCTCTCCGGCATTTTACATGCCGCCTGCCGCAAATCATAGGGAAGAAGGGCCGCCGCCTGCTCAAACCGAGCTGCCTCCGTCCGCACCCTTATCGCCGTCTCCATGGGTTATTTTCCCCCTTGTCCTGTGTTGATGCTCCATTCTATGTATGGTTGTCCATGTCTATGACTGGACCGTTCAAAAGTTTTCTGATGCAAAGGTCGGAGGGATTGCGATGTGGACATAGCCAGGTGCTCAGGGGGAAAAATAAAGGAGCAGCTCTGCGCTGCCCCCTGAAACAAATTATGTTAAAGGTCTTCCCTCACCGCACAGAACAAAGGGGGGCAATATGAGCGGAACTGTGGTAAAGTGATTTCATGGATCAGCAGATGACCCTGTCAGCATTCAGCGACGCTCTGGCGAATGTACGGACGAAGAAAAAAGAATTTCTATCGCAGATAGATCGCATTGTTCCGTGGGGAGAATGGGTGTCGAAAATCAAGCCGTGCGATTACAAGGGGAGCGCGGGAATAAGCCCTACGATTTGGAACGGATGCTGCGGATCTATATGCTTCAAAATCTGTATGACCTGTCGGACATGGGAACCGTAGCAGAGGTCATAGACAGCCGCGCGTTTTCCGCATTTTGTGGCGTTGATTCCAGCAACCAGGTGCCGGACGGAGACACGCTGGGACGCTTCCGCCATATTCTTGAGGAGAACGGGATTCAGCAGAAACTGTTCGCCCAGGTGGTCCGGCGGCTCATGGAAAAAATAATAAAATGACTTGTGCGTAGCTTTTCAGCACCGTAAAACTTGAAAGGAAGCACATAGTTACTTCTATTCTCCCGCAAAGCATCGATTAGCGCATTTAGGACTATGGGCTCTCTTTGTTCTGGTGGTCTATTTTCCAACTCATGCTTAAGCTTGGCTGTGCGTGCTTCACCAAATAAGCTTCGCAAATGTTCATCAAACTTGGTGTTACTACTTAAAGCCATGTTAATGCGGTTGTAATTAAAGAAATCCTGCTGCGGGACGAACTCACCGCCAGCTACTTTGTGGCCGTGTGGAAGATGCTCCGCAAAAATGGCTGCGTCCCCAGCGCCCTCACGCAGAATGTGAAAGACCTGCTGGCAAGCCCGGCCATCTCCAACATTCTGGACAACACGGATTTTCTGATCCTGTTGTCGCAGGCCCAAAGTGACCGGGCGATCCTCGCCAAGCAGCTGGGCATTTCCGAGCACCAGCTCTCCTACATCACCCACTCCAATTCCGGCGAGGGGCTGCTGTTCTATGGAAATGTGACCATCCCGTTTGTGGATCGGTTCCCCAAGGGAGAGATCTATAACCTGCTGACCACCCGCCCGGAGGATATGGCCCATGAACGAAAAGACGAATAAGGCCGGGGCCACTTCGGGACAAAAAGGGTCCGTTGACAAAATAGCAACTTAACCGCGGGAGAGAAATTGTGCGCAAGAAAAAAGACGCCGGATGGCGTCAGTTCATGGCCCAAATCATTCTTATTGCTCTGGAAGGAGGCCTACATGGAAGATCCCGTACCCGTCAAGGAGGAATACACCTATCAAGTCGGCAAAATCCAATTCATTGTCACGCCCGTCTACAAGGACAAAGGCGAGTCCATGCGTGACATCCTGTTGAAGCTGATGCTGGCCGATTTGGAGCCAGCCTAACTGTTCCATCGACATCCTTAACACGGGCAGTCGGCAGAGGTATAATATACATAGATAAGAACCTCTTGCTTGATTGCAGGAAGGAGGATATTTTGAAACAGTCAAACAAGAAAATCTCTACCGGCACAGCCGCTCTCTACTGCCGACTGAGCCGTGATGATAATATGGACAGCGAGTCTAACAGCATCCAGAACCAAAAGAAGATTCTCCAAAAGGCCGCCAAGGACAAAGGCTATACGGACACCATCTTTTTCGTGGACGACGGTATCACAGGCACCACCATGAAACGCCCTGGATTTCAGAAAATGATCGCCGCAATCGAGGCCGGGTACATCTCGGCAGTGTTTGTGAAAGACCTCTCCCGGCTGGGCCGGAACTACATTGAGGTGGGCAAGCTCACCGAGGAATTTCTCCCGCTCCATGATGTGCGGCTGGTGGCGGTGTCCGATGGCGTGGACAGCGACGAAGGCGAAGATGATTTTACCCCGTTCAAGAACATTATGAATGAATACTACGCCAAAGACATTTCCAAGAAGCGCCGCATCGTCAATAAGATGAAAGGCAACGCCGGGATTCCGCTTTCTCCGCCGCCCTACGGCTACATAAAGAACCCGGACGATCCCCGGTTTTGGGTGATTGACCCGGAGGCTGCCGAGGTGGTGCGCTGTATCTACCGCATGGCGCTGGACGGGTATGGGCTGGCTGAAACTGCCGCTGCCCTCGGTGCGGATGGGATTGTCAACCCGACCTACTATTGGCACAGCAGGAGTACAAGCAGGGGAGGCTCTAAAAGCACCGTGGAGCCCACAAAATGGGGACACACCACGATCAAGAAAATCTTGACCACCCAAGAATATTGCGGCGATGTCATCAACTTCAAAAGCTATTCCAAATCCTATAAAATGAAGCGCCGGATTGAAAACCCGGAGGAAAACCGGGCGATCTTCCTCAATGTCCATGAGCCTATCATTGACCGGCCAACTTGGGAAAAGGTACAGGCGTTAAAGGCCGGGACACGGCGCAAGCGTCCCACCGTTACGCAGGAGTCCAGCGCCTTTTGCGGCTATCTGAAATGCCCGGAGTGTGGCGGCAATTTGAATTTCCATTTTAACCAGGGCAACCACGACATCAAGTTCTTTAGCTGCAACAACCACAATTCCGGGCTCCGTAAATGCTCGTCTACCCACTATATCCGGCCGGACTTCTTGGAGCAGGTCGTGCTCTACGAGATCCACCGGCTGGCCTGCTTCGCTAACGAATACGAAAATGACTTCATCAAAGCGATGGTAGGTCGCTCGGCAAAGGTAGCGGAAAATGACCGGGTACGCAAGAAACGGGAGCTGGACGGACTGTTGGCCCGGGACAAGGAACTGGATATGTCACGGTTGGGCCGGGACTATTTGCAGGTTGGAATGTATACAGACAAGTTTTTCCCAGAACATGATGTGCGCTTTATCGCTGTCAACGATGGCGTGGACAGCGCCGAGGGGGAAAATGAGTTTGCACCATTCCGTAATATTATGAATGAGTGGTACGCCAGAGATATATCCCGCAAGATACGCAGTTCCCATCGGTTGCGTGGAAACACAGGCGTTCCGCTTTCCCAGCCGATGTATGGATACATCAAAGACCCGGAGAACCCCCGGCGGTGGATTGTGGACGAGGAGGCCGCCCAAGTGGTGCGATATATCTATAAGCTGTGTATCGACGGCATGAGCGAGTACCGCATTGCCGACCATTTGGAAAAGCAGAAAATTCTAACCCCCACGGAGTATTGGAGAAGTAAAGGTATCCGCAGGAGCGGAAAAAAGGGCGGCGCATACAAGGATAGCCCCTATTACTGGTGCAAGACCACCATCAACAAAATTCTCAACGCCCGTGAGTACATGGGCGATGTGGTGAACTTCAAAACCTACTCTAAGTCATTCAAAGACAAGCGACGCTTTGAGAACCCCGAGGAAAATCAAATGATTTTTGAGGGTGTCCACGAGGCAATTATTGACCGTCAAACGTGGGAAATGGTACAGCGCACCCGGCAAGGGAACAAGCGGCGTCAACCCAAGAAAGTTGAAAAGAATATGTTTTCGGGGTTGCTGTTCTGCGCTGGCTGTGGGCGTAAGTTGCATTTCAACGTCAACCACCCGCACACGGAAATCCAATACTTCAACTGCTCCAACTACCGGGGCAACCGGGGAACGTGCAACGACACCCATTATATTCGGGCCGATGCGCTGGAACAGGTCATGCTTTTGGAGCTGCGCCGCATGACTGCCTTTTTGCAGGACAAGGAGGAGGACTTTGTAAAGCTGCTGATGTCTAAATCCATGCAGGAGGCCGTCAAGGAGAGTAAACGCCGGGGGCAGGAACTTCGGGCCATGTTGGCCCGAAGTAACGAACTGGATGCCCTGTTCTCTAAGACCTACGAGGACAATGCCAGCGGCAAGCTATCCGACGAGCGGTATATGATGATTACCAAACGGTATGACGATGAACAGCTTGCTCTTAAAAAGAAAATCTCCGCTCTGCAAGCGGAGATCGACGAGGAGCAGCGGAGCAAGGACAGCGCCGCCACCTTTCTACGGACTGTCAAGAAGTACACCAATATTGAGGAGCTAACGCCGACTATTCTAAACGAGCTGGTGGAAAAAATCGTCGTTCATCAAGCCGAGGGTGTGGGAAAAGGCCGTACCCAGCGGCTTGACATCTATTACAATTTCATCGGCACCCTTGACACGCCGGAAGTTGCCGCCTTGCCCGCAAGCGTCACCCTTGACACAAGGCAAGGGGTGGCGGTTGAGTACATTCCCCGAAAGGCCGGGTGATGACGGTGAATAAGAATAAGCCCGTGAGAGTAGCCCTGTACTGCCGTGTAGCCCATGAAAGCCAGCTCTGCATTGACGCACAAAAGGCCCAGCTTACGCAATATGCCCATTCGCTGGGTCATACCGACCTTACATATTACACCGACAACGGCGCAAGCGGCTTGACCCTCGACCGCCCCGGTTTTCGCCAAATGGAGGCCGCCATACGGGCCGGGGGTGTTGGTGCGGTGTTGGTAACAGACTTTTCACGATTGGGCCGTGATATGTGGCAAGTGCTACGCTGGGGCGATAGTGTCAAGCGTGAGGGCGTGGCCGTTCTTTCAGCGAGACACCCCGGTGAGCCGCTTGTATCGCCAATCATGGAGAGCCTTTACAAAGCCTATGCCAGCCAACGCCGTAAAAAAAGAAAATAGGAGCAATCTTTCGATTGCTCCTATCTCCCGAATGTTCAGTGTCGTTATGAACATTCGACATGGTCGGAGTGGCGGGACTTGAACCCACGGCCTCTTGGTCCCGAACCAAGCGCGATACCAAACTTCGCCACACCCCGAAACAACGTTACCAATGTATTATAGTGA
>ERZ1673746.2321-NODE-2321-length-10305-cov-11.296878_pt1 | contig 10305 bp, 18 predicted proteins | sample MGYA00580205_ERZ1673746 | MGnify/ENA primary metagenome ERZ1673746 (study PRJEB41218, sample SAMN15661771) | gut metagenome | host: Homo sapiens | place: Canada: London | collected 2015-08-20/2019-03-30 | study: EMG produced TPA metagenomics assembly of...
TGTTAAATCTTGTTCGCTCAGCACGCAATCGCTTGCGTCCTGTGTGAATTACTTTGTTTGGAATTGTTTAACGTGTTTTTCCAACACGAAAATAGGTTCCGTTACAAGTTTTTCGATATTGTTCAATTTTCAAGGTCCTGTGCGCCTCAGCCTTAGCGGCTGACGACTTGATTATTTTACCACAGATGTGATTTTTTGTCAAGCACTTTTTTTCAGAAGCTTTTCGATTGAAAGAAGTAACATTAAAAGCAGAGAAAGCCGAAACGGTTTTTCTGCTTTATTTTTTATTCAGAGCGGCGAAAGGAGGCTTGAAAATGGACGGATATTCGTATTTGACGTTCGATCAGCGCCGCAAAATCGAAGCGCTATACAGCGACGGCGACAGAGTGGTGGACATTGCCGCGAAGATCGGAAGAAGCGTTGCCGCTATTTACGAAGAGCTTAAACGCGGGTACACGGGAGAGCTTGACGAAAACAAGCGTCCTGTATATAGCGCCGATCTTGCACAGACGACGGCACAAGAAAACATTAGGCGCAGGGGCAACAGGCGCGCCGCAAATCAGTAACGAAAGGACGGCTATTCAATATGACAGACACCTTAATTCTTTTCAAGCCGCTGGCGGATTTCGGCGAAGCCTTGAAAAAGGAGTGCCCGAAGAACGATTGCACATCTTACCTTTACACCTATGAACAATATTGCGCCATATATGCGGACTATAAGCGGATCAAAGAAACGATCGCGGACTTGTCCGAAGCGGCGGTGCGAGTTCTTGAACACGCGATCCGAAAAACGGAAGCGGAGCTTTATAAAATGTGGTTCGAGAATTACGCCGTCTTGAAACAGCGCGCGGCGCTTGGTATGGCGGCAAGCACAGAAAAGCGGGAAACGTCGAGCGGGAAAACAAACTTTGAAGCACTCACGGCGGGCGCGCAAGGGCTGGGGCAGTTCTTGCATTCCCTTCCCATAATCGAAGCACCGTGGGACACGGAATTTCAAAAGCGATATTGTAGCGGGTGCGCGGCGGAGAATTGCGACGCTTGCCCGAATGAGCGCTTCCGGAACAATCCGGAATGGTGGCTATCCCTTGAAGCGGATAGCGGGGTGGCGTTGTGAAGAGGAAACAAAGACGGATCGCGGCGGCGCTTTCAATAGTGATTGTCGCGATCCCGCTTGCCGCTTTTATGCCGTGGAGCGGGACAGCGGAAGCGGAACGATATTCGGGAGAGCCTACGCCGATTATATCCCCTTCCCCGCTTTTGACGCTTGCGCCGGAGCCGGAAGAACAGGAATACATACCGGACGCGGCGGAGGTTGAAGCGCTTGCGAAAATGCTTTACGGAGAAGCGCGCGGGATCGCTTCGGATATGGAAAAAGCCGCGTGCGTTTGGTGTGTACTGAACCGCGTTGACGATCCCCGTTTTCCGGATACCGTGCTGGAGGTTTTGGAAGCGCCGTATCAGTTCGCCGGATATTCGGCGGATTATCCTGTTCTTCCGGAGCTTGCAACGCTGGCGGCTGACGTTCTGATCCGCTATCACGCGGAGCGGGACGGAGGGAAAAACGTCGGACGCGTCCTTCCGGTTGAATATCTGTATTTCACGGGCGACGGGCGGAACAATCATTTCACGATCGGCTGGAAAGACGCTGAAACGTGGGATTGGTGCTTGCAAAATCCCTATAACGATTAGAGAGGGGCGCGGATATGGGCGAAATGATATGCGTTTGTAGAGAAATCGACAAGAACACGGGAGAAATTGCCGTTTATCCGATCAAAGCGGAAGTAACGGATCACCTTCTTTTCTGTCTTGGGCTTCGGCAAAGGGCAAATCCGGAATTGAAGTATTTCGTAACGCTTGCAGAAAACTACGACGCAAACGAAGAAACGATATTGAAGCAGTTGCGCCGGAAGCAGATTACGGATCGGCTTCTTGCGGTTTTGAATTTAGTTCAGCTTTGAAGAAAGGGGCGGCGAACAATGGCAAAAGAAAAGAAGCGGGACAGCGGCTGGCAGTTTCCGAAGGCGCTTGAAATTGTGAAGTGCAAAGAGGGCAACAAAGAATTTATGAAGGAACGCCCAGCGCGGCGACCGTTCGGGAACACGGTTCTTATTTGCGAGTATCCGCTGGACGGCGACGCAATGCAGGAACCTAACGCGCGAATGATTACGTGGAGGCTTGCAAAACGGGCGGCGCGGGATTTCTTGCGCGTATCCTTTATGACTTCGGCGATCGTAACGGCGACGAAGGCGGACAAGCCTTTCACCGTCGTTCGGGTTTACGGCAGATATTAAGCAGAAAGGGGCTATTCAATATGCTTTCAAAGAAAATAACGTGCGGCGTTTGCGGATACCGTATAACGCCAAAGAAGGAAGAAATCTACGTTGCAGAGGAACCGCGCGCGTTTGTGGACGCGCTGACAAAACCACCTACACGGTTTAACGCTATGGATTGCCCGCGTTGCGGTTGCCAGATTATGCTGGCGGTTCGCGCGCCGCGAATTGACCTTCCGGCTATTACGGAACAGCACAACGCGGACGCAGAGGAAACGGAGGTTGACGCGGAATGAAGATCGGTACGGCTTGCGCGATCTTCTTACAGATCAACAGCGAGAAATACACAGACGAAGAGAAAGGAACGGCAATTCTTGAAGTTCTGAAAATGCCGACGCACAACGGAATTTCAAAATCCGCCATGCTGGCGGTTATTGGTTATCTTCTGAATTTAGCGTTTGACGTTCCGAAGGAAAGCGAGGTGGCGGACAATGCCTAAAATGACGGTACGCGTTATTCTGAAAAGCGGCGTTGAATTCTCTATCAAGTGCGACAAATTCACGATTACGCGAAACAGCTTTCAACAGGTAACGGGATATAACATCGAAGGGATCACAGAGAACAAGCCCGTTTATTTGGACTTTGAGCAGGTGGCGGCAGTTGTCCGCGTATTCGCCGACGAAAAGCCGGAAACAGACGACGCGCCGGAAGAAAAGCGGCTTTTCACGGAAACGCCTATGAAATGCCCGTTTTGCGAAGGCGAAAACAATAATGCGCGGATATACGAGGACAAGCAGAACAAGGAGTATTTCGTATATTGTCCGAAGTGCGGCATTGAAACGAAGGACACCTTCACCAGCAAGGCGAAGGGCTTTTAATCCTTATGACAGAAACGTTCCTTCGTGAAGAGGATATGCAGAAAATGCAACAGAGCATTGAAAGGCGTATCGGGGACGGGACGCGGGTTCTTGTGCTTGATGCACGGATCAAAAAGGTTATGCGGCTGGAGGTGTGAACGTGGAATATATATGCACACTTCCGGAAAAGGCAAAGAAAAAAGATTGTAGCGGGTGCGAGCATTGTGGCTGGGAAACGGCAGAGGCGGAACGCCGCCGCGCCTACCTTTGCGAACACGGCTTGACGCTATGCGCGGACGGCTTGCGCCGTCTGATTATTTCAAAGAACGGAGGTACAGAAGAATTGAAGTACAAAGTATGCGACCATTGCGGCGCACACCTTGACAACGGGGAAACGTGCGATTGTCAAAAGGACGCGGGCGAAAGCAACAGCGACGAGGAAAGGAGCGCGAACAATGACAGGAATTAACGAGGTTGCAAAGCAAATTCACGAAAACGCCGTCGATCACGGCTGGTGGGACGAAGAACGGAGCTTCCCCGAAATTATCGCGCTTTGCCATTCGGAACTATCCGAAGCACTGGAGGAATACCGGAGCGGGCGACCGTTTGAGTGGTACGCTTGCGAAGAATGCGAAAGCGGCAGACCGTGCGATCCGGAAGATCAGTACGATTGCGCGAATTATTCCTTCAAGGAAAAATGCGAACACCGTTCAAAAAAGCCGGAAGGGATCGCGGTTGAAATGGCGGATTGTATCATTCGTATTTTGGACTGGTGCGGAAAAGAAGGTATCGACATTGACCGGATTATCAGCACAAAGCACGAATACAACAAAAGCCGCCCGTACAGGCACGGCGGCAAGAAGTGTTAAACACCCGCGAGCGGGTGCGGACATACCTATTTATATAAGAAAGGGGCTTTTTAATATGACAGAGAACAAACACGGCTTCGCGCCGAAACAGGAAATTACGATCGGCGGGATCGCCTTCACGATTATTCAGACCGCAGAAAGCTGGGTGAAGTGTATTACTTCGGAGTGTATCGGGGAACGAGCATTCGACGCACAGAACCGAAACGATTTCGCCGCGTCCGATATTCGCGAGTTCTTGAACGGCGAATTTCTGAAAAGGCTGATTGCGGAGGGTGCGCCGGAAGAAATGTTCGAGCATTTCAACGTTGACTTGACCGCAGACGACGGTTTGAAGGACTACGGCGGAGATCGCGTCCGTGTCGGGCTTATCACGTGCGACGAATACAGGCTTCTTCGCGGCAACATTCCGGCACTTCCGGATACTTGGTGGTGGACAGCTACACCGGACAGCCCGAAAAATCCTTACGTCCGCCTCGTCATTTCCGACGGCACGTTGTACTACGGCGACGCTGACATCGGGGACTGGGGCGTTCGCCCGCTTTGCGTTCTGAAATCTGAAATCTTGAAATCTTACCTTGACGGGGATATGAAGAAGCGCGCCGAAGCGGTGGATATGATGAAGCATATTGCGGCGGCGTGGAACATTCAGCCGGAAGAGGTTTTCGAGGAAGGAAGGTAATTCACAATGACAATGTTTGAATTTATGCAAAACGCCTTCTTCCTGCTTTGCGGGATCGCCTGTATTGCGGTGGCGGTGCTGATCGTATATTGCGTAATCGTGGCAATTATCCGCACTTGCAGGATCGACAGGAAGAGAGGTAACGGAAATGGACGAAATCAAGATCGACGCGGCAACGCTTGAAGAAGCTGGCGCGGCAATCGGGTTTATGTTCGCCGCATTGCTTCGAGGCTTCAAAGACGGTATGGACGCTTACGACGTGATGGAGGCGGCAAACGATATTAAAGAGGTACACGAAACCGAAGAGCCGTTGAAGCGTGATACGGTAAAAACTGAAATTGGGGATTGCCGGAAGTGCTGGTGCGATCAATGCGAACGGCTGGAGGAATGCGAGAAAATCCGCGAAGGATACGCGCCGGACGGGATACGCCCTTTCCCGTGCGTCGGTTGTGCGGATGGAATGCGCTTCAAACCTTGCGAAGAAACGAAATGCGAAGATTTCGTGCAAGGCGAAGGGCTTAACAACGGATAGACAAAAAAAGAACCGTCCTGTATGGGCGTACAGGACGGTTCTTCCCCGTTGAGGGGCGCGCCGTTTAAGGCTATTCAATACATTTGTTATTATAGCACGAAGGCGGCTTCTTGTCAAAGGAAGGCGGCTTGACGTATGCAGAGAGTAAAAAGAAGGATATTTTCGGGCGCTGTATGCGAACAGGAAGTTTTTAATATATCGGACAGGCTTACCGATATAAAGAAGGCTGAACCGCGCCCGCGATTTAAGACAGAGGAAGAACGGGAACAACACCGGATCGGAATATCAAGAAGAAAACACGCGCGGCTGGTAAATGAAAACTTTTCCCCGCGTTCATTATATAGCACGCTGACGCTGGACGACGAAAACGAAGTACATACATTCAAGGAAGCGAAGCGGATACGCGATCTATTCGTGCGGCGGTTGAAATACGCCTTCCCCGATGCCGTGATCTTTATTTATTTAGGACGCGGCAAAAACACGAACAGAATTCACGCACATATGCTTTCGGACGGCATACCGGAAGAAGCGATCAAGAAACAATGGATTTACGGAAGTATCGTCCGGATCGACCATCTACGCGAACATAACTATTATGACGGAATAGATCACGGACAGGATTACACAGGGCTTGCGAGCTACCTTTTCGACCATTGGACACCAGAACAGGGCGGACACCGTTGGAAGCAAACGCGCAACGCACGGAAGCCGGAACGTGAAACGCCGACCGTCGCGAAGAGGGTTTACACGGAGAGCAAGCCACCACGCCCGCCGAAGGGTTATATATTAGTAGAAACAAAAAGCACGAAGTACGGATACCTTTATTTTAAGTATGTGTTAGAGCCACCGAAGCGAAAGCGGAAACGTGCGGCGAAAGACGGCAAAAGCTGATTTCAGATCAGCATTTATAAAGCCTTGTAAATGTGTAACGTTTGGCGACGAAGCATAGCTTCGATCACAGAAGAAGCCTTCGAGATAGATTTTCATTTATTCCCCGTCGCCTGTTTATCGAAGATCACGAGAGGATCAGCCCGTCAAGGTTGCGAAGCACGGCAAAGCCGCTTGACCTTTACGGGGTGATCCGTGAGTGATAGAAAACAGGACAGCGGCGGGGAAAGAAAATCTATCAAGGCGGCTTCAACTTTTCCACAATGAAGGCTGGGGAAATGTGCATAACAGATTGGGGCGGGCTTTATTCCTTTGAACCTGTTCCCCTCCCAGCGGGAGGGGCGGAGGGGTGGGAGAAAGAGAACGGAAGGAGGCGATCGACGTTGCTTGAATTGAATAGGCTTTATAATCTGGATTGTATGCAGGGAATGAAGGAGTTTCCGGACGGCTTCTTTGATCTTGCGATCGTTGATCCGCCTTATGGGATTGGGATTGACGGACAGCGGAAGCACGTTTGCAGAAATCCGAAGCACAACAGGAAAGAGCATTCGCGGGAAGGCTGGGACAATGAACCGCCGTCAGAAGAATATTTCAGAGAGCTTGAACGGGTATCCCGAAATCAAATCATTTGGGGCGGGAATTACTTTGTTCCGGTGCTGAAACAGGCGCACAAAGGCTGGCTTGTATGGGATAAGGGGCAACGCGGGCTTTCAATGTCTGATTGTGAGCTTGCATACACCAGCTTTGACACGCCGACGCGGATTTTTACCTTGAACCGCGTTGAATTGCAAATTGAAGGGACGATACACCCTACGCAGAAGCCCGTGAAGCTGTATGAATGGGTTTTGTCCCTATTTGCCCGTAAGGGTATGAAGATTTTAGACACGCACGCCGGAAGCGCAAGTTCCCTTATCGCTTGCCACAGGATCGGCGGGCTTGATTACGTTGGCTTTGAAATAAACGCAAAGTATTTCGAGGCGGCGAACAGGCGGCTTGAAACAGAGAAAGCACAAATCCGCCTGTTTGATCTGCTGGAGGAACAGGAAAAGGCGGCACAAACAAAGCTGTTTTGACGAAGGGAGGAAACACGATGCAGAAAAAGACAGTTTACCTTGCGGGAAAGATTACGGGCGATCCGTTCTACCGTTCAAAATTCTATGAAGCGCAGAAGAAGCTGGAGAAAGGCGGCTTTATCGTCGTCAATCCGGCGCTACTGCCTTCGGAGGGCTTCACGTGGGAAGCCTATATGCGAATGGCGGGCGCAATGCTGAATGAATGCGCCGAAGTCTGCTTCCTTCCGGATTGGAAAGAGAGCAAAGGCGCGCAACGCGAGTTTGACGAAGCATTTGTGCAGGAAAAGCCGTTTTTCTTTTTCGAGGAATGGGAGGCGAAGCAAAATGCGAAAGAATAACGCACCTTCCCTTCCCATACCTACGGAAGCGGAAGAACAAATCGCCCTTTTCGAGTGGGCGGAGCTTCAAAAGGGGCAATTTCCGGAATTGGCGCTTTTGTATCACGTTCCAAACGGCGGAAGCCGGAACAAGATCGAAGCGGCACGCCTTCGGGCGCAGGGCGTGAAATCCGGCGTTCCCGATCTTTGCCTTCCGGTTGCACGCGGGGCAAGTCACGGGCTATACATTGAGCTTAAACGACAGCGCGGCGGAAGGATTAGCGAAGAACAGGTGCGCTGGATCAACGGGCTTTTGAAACAGGGATACGCGGCGGCAATCTGCAAGGGATGGCAGGAAGCCGCAAGCGTGATTACTGACTATCTACGGCAGAAAACGGAGGGCTGAAAATGGCGAAGAAAAAAGCGGGAATTTCCGAAGAGGTACGAGAAGCGATCAACGAAGCCGCCCGCGCGGGCGCTTACGAAGCGTACAAAAACACGGCGGGCGCGTATGTGAATTACTTCAAGGCTATGGAAACACTTTTGTATAACTACAAGAAGCTGGCGGCACTTGTCGCCGATGAAGAAGGCTATTGCGAAGTAGAATATCACGCAGGACGAAAGACCTTCGCGGCGGGCAGTAAAAGCACAGGATATTACGAGCAGAAAACCGAAGCGGATATTATCGCAGAAATGCAGGAAGAAAAAAGGCGGCAGTATCGGGAAACAAAGTACGGCTTCGAGCGGCTGGAGAGGGCTATAAACCTTTACCGCGACCGCAAGGAATTCACCGTGGTTCGTATGTACTACTTCGGCGAGGACTACGAAGGCAAGCCGCGCGAGAATGGAAAGCCATACACGTGGGAGGAATTAGCCTTCGAGCTTGAAGAAGCGGGCGTTCTGAAAGGTGTAAAGACCGCGTGCAGATGGCGGAACAAGATTGTAAACGATATGGCAGTATGCGTATTCGGGATCGCGGCGGCGGTAAGTGCGGCAACGTATAGGCGCAGGGCGGGCGAATAAGTGACAATATCGCGACAATATCGAGGGGTGGAACGGGGTATATTTATATGCTATACTGTTTACGATGAATTTTTACGCAAAACGCAAGCGCACGAATAGCGCCTTTTCGGAGCAATCCGGAAGGGCGCTTTTATTATGCGCAGGAAAGGAAGGTGCGAGTATGAAGCCGTGGGCAGAGCAGTTCTATAACAGTGAGGCGTGGCGATCTTGCCGTGATGCCTTCTTGCAATCGAAGGGCTACTTGTGCGAACGCTGTTCTACGCCGCACAATCCCGTTGCCGCGAAGATTGCACATCACAAAACATACTTGACGAAGCAGAACGTAAACGATCCGTACATTGCGCTTTCGTGGGATAATCTCGAAGCGCTATGTCAAAATTGCCATAACAAAGAACATCACAAATCAAAGCGGAAAAAGCGATATTCGTTTGACGAAAACGGAAACGTGATACTCCCCCATATTCGCCGAGAATTTAGGGAGGGTGGAACACCGAGGGCGGGAGGTTAAAAAAACTCCGCAGGCGCGCGCATAACGGGTGTACGTGAAAAAGGGGTGTAGGTATCCGCCGAAAAGGGGTGATATTTATGGCGACAAAAAAGGAATTAACGAAAGATCAAAAAATCAAGAAAGAGATTTCCCGATTGAAGCGGGTTTTCCGCGACTTGGATAAAAACAAGTTGCAGACAGTCGAAAGCCTTATCCGCAACGCCGCATTTATGGCGGTATCCCTTGAAGAGCTACAAGAAATTATCAACGAAGAGGGATACACCGTCGAATACCAAAACGGCGCAAACCAGAGCGGGACAAAGCAGAGTGACGCAGTAAAAACGCATATCGCTATGACGAAAAATCACGCCGCCATAATCAAACAGCTTTGCGAGCTTGTACCGCCCGAAAAGAAAAAAGAAAGCCGTCTGCAAGCCTTGCGGGACGAATAGAAATGCCGTTTTCAAATTACATTTACGAGTATTTCGACGGCATAACGACGGGAAAAATTGTCGTCGGAAAATGGGTGCGTCTGATTTATGAATACATCGTTAGCGGGCTTCAAAACGGGCTTTTTCTTTTCAATGCGAAGAAGGCAAACAAGGCGATCCGGTTTATTGAAAACTTCTGTCACCATTGCGAAGGGCGAACCGACCTTCTGAAATTGGAGCTATGGCAGAAAGCGGCGGTATCGCTGATCTTCGGGATTGTTGATGAAGATAACGTGCGGATATTCCGCGAAGTGTTTATTGTGATCGGGCGGAAAAACGGAAAAACGCTTTTCGCGTCCGCCGTGATCGCTTATATGGCATATCTTGATGGCGAATACGGCGCGAAGATTTATTGTCTTGCGCCGAAGCTGGAACAAGCGAACATCGTTTACGATAATTTCCACCAGATGATTAAAAAAGAACCGGAGCTTTCAGAGCTTGCGAAGAAGCGCCGTTCTGATATTTACATTGAGGAAAGCAACACGTCAATAAAGCCGCTGGCATTCAATGCGAAGAAATCGGACGGCTTCAATCCGCATTTGGTAGTGAATGACGAAGTAGCGTCGTGGCGTGGCGACGGCGGCTTGAAGCAATACGAAGTAATGAAATCAGCGCTTGGCGCACGCCGCCAGCCGCTGATCCTGTCTATCAGTACGGCGGGATATGAAAACGACGGTATTTTCGACGAATTGATGGCGCGATCTACGGCGTTTCTGAAAGGTGGAAGCAAGGAACGCCGCCTTCTTCCCCTGCTTTATATGATTGACGACGTAGAGAAATGGAACGACCTTGAAGAGCTTAAAAAAGCAAATCCGAATA
>ERZ1673746.2330-NODE-2330-length-10262-cov-4.327716_pt1 | contig 10262 bp, 9 predicted proteins | sample MGYA00580205_ERZ1673746 | MGnify/ENA primary metagenome ERZ1673746 (study PRJEB41218, sample SAMN15661771) | gut metagenome | host: Homo sapiens | place: Canada: London | collected 2015-08-20/2019-03-30 | study: EMG produced TPA metagenomics assembly of...
TCCAGCCCCGCCCGGTGGGGGCTGGGATGCCCTCGCCGAGCTGCCGCCGCAGACGGCGGATACCCAGGACCTGCCGGAGATAGTAGAGGAGGAACGCCAGGCAGAGCAGGGCGGCAAGGGGGGTGTAGAGAGAATTGCTCTCGATCAGCCGCTGGACCGGGCCGAAGGCGCTGTCCGCCGCCGCCCAGAGAAAGAGGGCCGCCATGACGAGCGCCGCCAGAACGCACACCAGCCCGGAGCGGGTCAGCCGCCTGCTCAGATGCTCCAGCGCGTAGCTCTGGGCCACCGGATCGGTGTGAAATTCCTTGGTCTCCGGGTCATCGGCCCAGTAGACGGCAAAGGCCTGCCAAAGGGGCCGGCATAGTGCCACCCCCGCCCGGCGCTGTAGTCCACCTGCTCCCGGGCCAGCGAAGCCGGGACAGAGCCGCTGGGTTCGGCGTGATAGCGGATGGGCATGGGCCTGCCCCGGCGGAACCGGGCAAAGCAGGAGCCCATTCCGGTGAAGAAAAGCCCTCTGGCGGCCATGTCCTCCAGCCAGCTCTCAATGCCGTGCATGTCCAGAAAGTCCACGGGGACCAGCTTGCGCACCAGCTTCATGTCTCCCCCTCCTCGCTTTCCGCGTCGGCGATACAGGCCCTGAGCCGCTCCAGCTCGTCGCCGTACAGGGCGCGGCCCTTATCCGTCAGACGGTAAGTCCGTTTCCGACCCAGAACGTTGACCTCACGGATGAGCTGCTCCTCTTCAAATTTGGCCAGGATGGTGTAGAGGGTCCCGGGTCCCAGCCGGACCCGGCCGCAGGTTTTGCGCTCCACGAAGTCCGCAATCTCGGCGCCGCATAAATCCCGCTTCCGAAAGGACATGAGCACGTAGAACATCGTCTCGGTCAGCGCCTCCAGAGGTCTTTTGGACATCACATGTCCTCCTTATATCGATCTTCGATATCGACTGTTGATATTATAAGCTTCCGGGATGGCGCTGTCAAGACAAACAAAAAACGCCCCGACGGCCGTTGAGACGGTCGGGGCGTTTTCAGACTGAGGGATCAGATGTTTTCCGCCTCGGGCTTGGAGACGTCCTTTCTGGGCTCGCCGTGGACGATGTGGCGGGAAACGGCCTTGTAGACCACAAAGGTGATACAGGAATTGATGCCTGCCTTGAGCAGGTTAAAGGGGAGGATAACGGGCAGAAGCATGGCGTCTACCACTTCGGTGGGAGCACCCATGAACATGGGGGTGATAAAGTGGTTGGCGACCATCATCACAAGGCCCATGGTCAGCGTGCCGCAGCACAGGCCGACGACGGCGCCGGCACGGGTGTGCTTGAAGCGGTAAATGGTGGCGGAGACCAGTACCAGGGCGCTGGTGGCGATAACGTGCATGAGGAAACCATAGACGCCGTCGCCGCCCAGGAAGAAGGCCTGGATAAAGGAAGCGAGCACGGTGATGATGACGCCGGCTACCGGACCGTAGGCAAAGGCGCCGATCAAAATAGGCACGTCGGCGGGGTCATACTGGAGAAAGGCGGCGGAGGGGAACAGGGGGAAGTGGACCAGCGTGATGAGAACGGCGCCGATGGCGGTGAGCATGGCCAGTACCGTGAGCTGCTTGGTGCGGGGATTCATAAAGAGCACTCCTTTTCAGACGCAGGATTCCGCTGCGCCCCATGTAATGGAAAACACCTGAAAGGCATCAATGTCTTCCAGGTGTTAAAAACATGGGAAAGGTGCGCGTTTCTTAACACATCTTCTTCCATCCAGACTTCGCATCCAATGGGATGCGTCACTGTCGGTCCCGGAGTTTCACCGGGTCGGTCGTTCGGAGAACGAGTCGCGGACTTTACCGCCGATCGGGATTTTCACCCTGCCCTGAAGACATCTGTGATTCAGTTGTTTTCAACTTCTATTATACGCACAGCCCCCAAAAAAGCAAGTCTAAAATCAAAAAAGTTTACGCACAAATGTTCGATAAAACATTGACTTGCCCTTTTGGATATACTACAATAAGCAAAAAGAGAGAGGGAGAAGGTCATGGACAGAGCCACCACCTGCTGCTTTACCGGGCACCGGCCCAATAAGCTCCCTTGGGGCGAGGACGAGCGGGCCCCCCGCTGTCTGGCGCTGAAGGCCCGGCTGGCGGAGCTGCTGGAGGACTGCTACCGGCAGGGCTACCGCCACTTCATCTGCGGCATGGCCCAGGGGGCCGACATGTACTTTGGAGAAGCGGTGCTGGCCCTGCGGGAAAAGCACCCGGACGTAACGCTGGAGGCGGCCATCCCCTGCGAGGAGCAGGCTGCCCGCTGGAAGGAACGGGACCGCAACCGCTATTTCGGGCTGGTGGAGCGCTGTGATCTGGAGACCATGGTGCAGCACCGCTATACCAGCGGCTGTATGCAGCGGCGCAACCGCTATATGGTAGATCGCTCCTCGCTGGTCCTGGCCGTCTACGACGGGATGCTGGGGGGGACCATGTATACCCTGACCTATGCCATGCGGCAGGGCGTGCGGGTGGTGACCATGGACCTGGACGGAACGATTGGCTGACAGGGCGGGTATCCGGATGTTCCGGATGCCCGCACTTTTGCATTTGCAAAAATAACTTGACATTCTGCTTTTGCAGAGGTAAGATACGAGCACAGAGATTTCTGCAAATGCAAATATAGGAGGAACCCCAATGAGAGAGAGCAGACGGCTGCCGGAATCGGAGCTGGACATCATGCTGGTGGTGTGGAAGGAGGGGGGCGCGGCGACGGCCCCCGCCATCCTGGCGGGTCTTGAGCGGCCTCTGACGGCCAGCGCGCTGCACAGCTATCTGAAGCGGCTGGAGGAAAAGGGCTTTCTGACCTGCGTCAAAAGTGGAAAAGTAAATACCTATACGGCTTTGATCTCCCAGGCGGATTACCAGAGAAGCGAGGGGAGGAGCATCCTCCGCAAGCTCTACGGGGGTTCCCTGACCCGGTTTGCCGCCGCCCTCTATGACGAAGGCCCGGTGGACCAGCAGGAGATTGCCCAGCTCCAGGCCCTGCTGGAGGAGCTGAGGGGGGAAGCCCGGTGATCGGAGCCCTGTTTCAGCGGTTTGTTCTGCTGTCCCTGAGCGGTTCGATGGTGCTGCTGCCCCTGCTGCTTTTCGCCGGTCTCATCCAGCGGCGGTATCGGGCACAGAGCTGTGCGGTGCTGTGGCTGCTGCTGGCGGTGCGGCTGCTGCTGCCCGTCCGGGTGCCGCTGGAATTGCTGCGGCCCGCTGTGACTCTGCCCATGCCGGAGTATACCGCCATCATGCTGCCCCAGACACCGTCGGAGTCCGCACCTGCCGCTCCGGCGTCTGCCGCGCCGTCTGTGGGGGCCAAGCCCCCTGCGGCGGAAAAGGCCCCCACACGCTCCGCGGCGGAGCGGCTGGGGACCGTCTGGCTGCTGGGAGCCGCCGTCTTTCTGCTGGGGCAGGGGGCGGCCTGCCGCCTGACCCGCCGCCGCCTGATGCGAGGGGCGCGGGAGGACGCAGAGGACCAGGCGTGCGTGGAGCGACTCCGGCGAGAGCTGGGAGTCAAAGGGAACACGGCGGTCTGGCGAACCGCCTGGGCGGCCACGCCCCTGACGCTGGGGCTCCTGCGTCCGGTGATCCTGCTGCCGGAGGAGGCCCTCCCGACGGAGCACCTGGAGCTGGTCCTGCGCCATGAGCTGCTCCACATCCGGCGGGGCGACCTGTGGTACAAGGCGCTGCTGCTGGCGGTTAACGCCGTCCACTGGTTCAACCCCCTGGTGTGGTGGATGGCCCGGGAGGCCGGGCGCAATTTGGAATATTGCTGTGACGACGCGGTGGTGCGGGGCCGGGATGCCGACTTCCGCCGCCGCTATGGAGAGGTTCTGCTGCATGCCGCCGGCGGAGGCGGGCCCGTGCTGTGCACTCGGTTCGGAGACAGCGGGACACGTCTGAAAGGAAGGCTGATGAATTTGTTTCAAACCAAGCGGACCGGGGCGGCCATGGTCTGTGTGGTCCTGGCCGGGGCGGTGCTGGCCGGCGGACTGGTCGCCTGTGAGAGCGCCGGAGCGGCGGGCTCCGGTGATCCCGCGGCCTCCGTGGCTCCGCCCGCCCCGACGGAGACGGCTCGGGCGGGGAAGGACCTGGTGCTGGAAAATGTAGTCCTTCTACACCTGGAAAATTCCGAAATCTATGTGCCGGTGAATAGCATGGAGCCCGATGTCATGTCTGCGGATACGATGGGGGAGGTGCTGGTGGACCGGAAACTGACCGATGGGACAGAGGTCGTGTGCTATTGGATGCCGGATAGTGAGTATACGAAATACTGGGCTATCCGGCAGGGAGACAGCTTGCTGCGGTTTTGTGTAGAGGACAGCGCTTATCAGGCAGGCTATTCGATAGAAGAATTTCAGAATGTGCTTGGGAAAAACGGGTTTCGGATTGAAGCACCCAGAGGAGCGGCCTATCAGGCCTATGATTATTATTACATAGACACAAACGGCGTGCCGAGGCTGCTGGCAGATTGCGCCAACTGGGTAGAAGAGCGTGATTCAAATGGTGACGGCGAAAAGGAACTGCTCTACTTTTATCATGGCGGAGCCTTGCCGTACTACTACTTTCGACAGGGTGACGTGATATATAAAGCGGATATAGAATCTCTGTGGCGGAATAGGTTTCCGGATTTCCAATTAGGGGCTAAAGCGCCGCCTTATGAATGGGCGGATAGAGGCTTGACGGTATATTACAGCAAAAAGATGGAGAATAGCTCGGTCGAACCGGAATTACAGAAAGCGTATCTGGACTTTACGGCTGAGACGATAGAGGCCTGGTTGGAGAAGGATGCTTCTGAGATCGGCTGCCAGTGGCCGGTACCGGAGAACTACCAGATCTCCGCCCTCTCTGGTTCCCGGGTTCACCCTGTCACCGGAGAGAAACGCGGCCACTCCGGCGTGGACATTGCGGCGCCGGAGGGCACCCCGGTCCTGGCGGCGCTGGGCGGCGTGGTGGTGGCATCCGGATTTGACGCCGTCTACGGAAATTATGTGGAGCTTACCCACGAAAACGGCCTTTCCACCCTCTACGCCCAGCTCAACGCCCGGGAGGTGGAAGAGGGCGATACCGTGGACCAGGGCCAGGTGATCGGCACGGTGGGCTCCACTGGCCAGTCTACGGGGGCCCATCTCCACCTGGAGTTCCGGGTGGACGGCGAGGCGGTCGATCCGCTGGCCTATTATCCCGAAAGGAACTTCGAATTCCCCTAATGGGCCAAAACGCCCTGCACCAAACGGTGCAGGGCGTTTTGCATATCCGTTACAGGGCCAGGATGGAGAGGGACTCGTCCTCGCCCACGGCCTTGATCTGGGTGACGGGGGTTTGATAGCTGTCGATGATCTTGGTGGCGATGGGGTCCTCCAGGTCCTTCTGAATCTGGCGGCGCAGGTTCCGGGCGCCGTAAGCGGCGGAGTAGGACTTCTTTACCAGGTAATCCAGTACGCTGTCGTCCCAGGTGAAGGTAATGCCCTTCTCCCGCAGGTTGTCGGTAAGCTCCTGGAGCATGATCTTGGCGATCTCCTTGAAGTTGTCCTCGGTGAGGCGGTTGAAATAGACCACCTCGTCCACCCGGTTGATGAACTCGGGACGGAGGAACTCGCCCAGGGCCTTCATGGCCCGGTCCTTGCTCATCTCGTTGGCGGTGCGGCCAAAGCCCACCGAGCCGGCAGACTTGTTGGCGCTGCCCGCATTGGAGGTCATGACGATGACGGTATTCTCAAAATTCACGTTCCGGCCCTGGGCGTCGGTAATGTGGCCATCGTCCAGGATCTGGAGCATGATGTTGAGCACGTCGGGATGGGCCTTCTCAATCTCGTCGAAGAGGACCACGCAATAGGGCTTGCGCCGCACCTTCTCAGTGAGCTGCCCGGCCTCGTCGTAGCCCACGTAGCCCGGGGGCGAGCCGATGATGCGGCTCACGGCAAACTTCTCCATAAATTCGGACATGTCCAGCCGGATGAGGGACTCGGGGGAGTTGAACATGTCCATGGCCAGCTGCTTGACCAGCTCGGTCTTGCCCACGCCGGTGGAGCCCACAAAGATGAAGGACACGGGCTTGCGCTTGGAGGCAATGCCCACCCGGCCCCGACGGATGGCGGAGGCCACGGCCTTGACGGCCTCGTCCTGGCCGATGATATGGCTCTTGAGCCGTTCCTCCAGACGGGACAGGCGTTCATACTCCTGCTCCTGAATCTGGCTGGCGGGAATCTTAGTCCACAGCTCGATGACCCGGGCCAGGTGTTCCACTGTCAGGGCGGGGTCTCCCTTGGCGGTCAGCCCGTCCCGCTCGCCGGTGAGCTGGAGCTCCTGACTCTTGAGGACGGCCAGCCGCTGATAGGCCTTCTCGCTGGCCTGGTTCTCCAGCACGGCCCGCTCCTGGGCCACTCCGGCGAGCTGACGCTGGAGGTCGGCGATCCGGCCCTGCCGGACGCCGGGGTCCTCACCCTCCGCCGCGGGCATGGCCTCCAGCCGTTCCTTCTGCTGAAGCAGGGCGGCCTCCCGCTGCTTGAGCTTCTGGAAGGCCTCGCCGGACTTATCATTGGCGGCGGCCAGCATAACCTCCCGCTCCTTGGCGATGTCGGCCAGCTCCTTATCAATCTCCATAGTCCGGGCCAGAGCCTTGTTGTGGAGGTTCACATCGGAGGAGGCCTCGTCAATGAGGTCGATGGCCTTGTCGGGCAGGAAACGGTCGGTGATGTACCGCTCGGACATGGTGACGGCCAGACGGCACATCTCCGGCGCGATCTTCACGTGGTGATAGGCCTCGTAGTAGGGGGCGATACCCTGGATGATTTGGACGGCATCCTCGATGGAGGGCTCCTCCACGATGACCGGCTGGAACCGGCGCTCCAGAGCGGAGTCCTTTTCAATATACTTGCGGTATTCCGTGAGGGTGGTGGCGCCGATGACCTGAATCTCGCCCCGGGACAGGGCGGGCTTAAGGATATTGGCGGCATTCATGGAGCCTTCGGCATCCCCGGCCCCTACCAGGTTGTGGACCTCGTCAATGACCAGGATAATGTTGCCTAGCTTTTTGATCTCCTCGATGAGGCCCTTCATGCGGCTTTCAAACTGGCCGCGGAACTGGGTGCCCGCCACCAGGGCGGTCAGGTCCAGCAGATAGACCTCCTTGTCCATCAGCTTATAGGGCACGTCCCGCTGGGCGATGCGCATGGCAAGGCCCTCGGCGATGGCGGTTTTACCCACGCCGGGCTCACCGATCAGGCAGGGGTTGTTCTTTTGACGGCGGTTGAGGATTTGGACTACCCGCTCCAGCTCCTGATCCCGGCCGATGATCCGATCCAGCTTGCCGTCCAGGGCTTTTTGAGTCAGGGAAATGCAATAATTTTCCAGAAACTTACGCTTGGGCTGGCGGGGCTCGGTTTTGCCGGGCTTTTCATCCCGGCTCTGCCGGGGCTGCTCGCTGGGCGTAGGCGCGGCGGACTCGCCGCCTCCATTGCCAAAGAGCTTATTGAGGAAGGGAAAGGTGGCGGTCCGGCCCTCGTCGTCCTCGTCGTCGTCCCCGCCGTCCTCCTGGGCCATCAGGCCCTCCATACCCTCGGCGCCGCCAAAGGCGGACATCATCTCATTGGTGATGCCCTCCAAATCGTCGTCGGTGATGCCCATCTTCTGCATCATATCCTGAACGGGCTTGATGCCCAGTTCCTTGGCGCACTTGAGGCAGAGACCCTCGTTCTTGGTCTCGCTGCCGTCGATGCGGGTCACAAAAATCACGGCCACGTTTTTATGGCATCTGGAACAAAGCGTTGGCTGCATCATGGTTTCACTCCTTCGAGGGAGAAGGGCTTGATCCATTTCTCCCAGGTTACCGAATCTAACATGTAATTGTGAACTGGTGATGAATTTCGTATGAAAAACATTGAAACACGGTAGGATATCAGGCGCCCAGAATCAGGGTCACCGGATTGGTGGTCATAAAGAATTTGAGCAGACGGGTCTGATCCACGGCCTCTTCCGGTATGATGTTGCCCAGGTAGCGCAGGACCCATGCACAGACGAAGAGAAGGATGCACCCCTTTACCAGGCCCAGCAGGGCCCCGCCGGTCTTGTTGAGGGCGTGCAGGCCGGGCAGACGGGCCACCAGGTCCAGCGCGTGGCTGAGGATGGTCCAGAGGATGAGGATCAGGACGAAGGACAGGCCGAAGATCAGCATGTGGGCCACGCTGCCGGCAATGGAGGCCGCCACCGCGGCGGCGGCGCTGGCGGCCACCTCCGTCATGCCGGCCCGGACCGCCTTGTCCACGGCGTCCACGGCGCTCTGGTAGAAGCCCATGTCCTTGAGGACGTTCAGCACGTCCTGGAGGGGGAGGTCGTCCGGGGTCACCGCGCCGGCGGCACCGGCCGACCCGTCGGACTGCCAGGAGGCGCTTTGAATCTGCTCCTCCAGCCGCTGTTCCAGGGCGGCGGCAAATTTAGGCTCTAAGTACGCGGCCACCTTGGGGGCCATGATGTCTGAGACGGCGCTGGCGCCGATGAAGGCCACGAGGACAGCCAGCAGGCCGCACAGGGAGAGGAGCAGCCCACGCTTGGCGCCCAGCAGGGCAAACACGGCCAGAATGAGGAGAATGACGATGTCGAAGATGAGATAGGGCGTTGTCATAAAGATACCTCGCTGTTATTCGGGAATGAAGAGACGGGCGGTCTCCCCGGTGATGAGCCAGGCGGTGCCGTCGGAGCGGAGCACCACGTCCCGGGCTCCGCCGGTGGTGTCCAGAGAGGCGTAGAGCTCCAGATCGCGGGTGTAGAGATCCAGCCGTCCGGCGGTGAGCACCGCCACATAGCGGCCCGCCGCGTCCAGGTCCAGTACTTGGTCGTCCAGCTCCAGAGCGGCCAGCTCCTGCCCGGCGGCGTCCACCGTCAGCAGGGTGGCGCCGGAGCCCGCCCGGTACTTGCCCAGCAGCAGGGCGGCGGAGCGGTCGCCCCCCAGGGAGAAGGCCTTGAGATAGCGGCCGCCGTAGTCGTACTGCCCCGCCAGGGAGCCGTCCAACTGGACGATGGAGAGCGCCTCATCGCCCAGGGCCCAGAAGGAATCGGCGTCGTATTTCAGGTCCAGCACAGCGCTGCCGCCCAGTGAACAGGAGGCATAAGGGGCGTCCTCATCCAGATGATAGAGGGCCAGGGCGCTGTCAAAGGCGTCGTCGGTCTGCCCGGCGGTGAGAACGGCCACGGTCCTGTCGTCGTCAGAGAGCAGGCCGTCCATCAAAAACCGGCTGGACAGGCGGATGCTGACCAGCGGCTGATAGGACCCGTCGTAGACGGTGACGGAGCCCTTATAACCGGGCTCACGGCTGGTGACGGTGAGGCGTCCGGCGGCGTTGAGCCGGGCGGACAGGATCTCATGGCCCTGGGCGGCGCTGGTCTCCAGCACGGTGGACCGGTCGGACAGGACCCGCAGGGCGTAGCCCCCCGCGTCATAGACCACGGCCGCGCTGCCGGCTCCGTCGGCCACCGGGGTGGTGAGCAGGACGGATTCGGTGAGGTACTCCACGCCGCTGACGGAGAAGAGCCGGGCTCCGCTGGCGGAATAGACCAGCAGGTCGTCCCCCACGCCCAGGCAGCCGCCCTTGCCGCCGCTTTCCAGGCGGAAGGAGGTGGGCTGCCGGTCGTCGCCCGTCTCCAGCGTGCGGTAGGTGATATAGCGCTTCAGGGAGTCGAGGTTGATCTTGTCCCGGAAAGCCACCAGCGCCACGGCGCCCAACACCAGGGCCAGGGTGAGCAGAAAGGCCAGCAGCCGCACCACGATATTCGGTTTTTTCGGAGGCGCGGGCTCCGGCCGCTTCAGTTCTTCCATGTTTATGCGCAAATCCCCCTGAATAGATTACAAAACATCTTCCTCATACCACAGCTTGGTCATGTACAATCCGCCCGGAGGGACCGTAGGTCCCGCGGCAGTGCGGTTTCGGTTTTCCAGGATCTCGGTTACCGCCTCCGGCGGGAATTTTCCCTCGGCGGCGTAGACGCAGGTGCCCACCATGGCCCGCACCATATTATAGAGGAAGCCGTTGGCACAGACCCGGCACTCGATGAGGTCCCCGCTGCGGGCGATCTGGAAGTAGTGCACCGTGCGCACCGTGGATTTCACGTTGGTGCCCACAGAGCGGACGGCGGCGAAGTCGTGGGTGCCTACGAAGCGGTCGGCTGCCGCCTGCATGACGGCCTCGTCCAGCGGCTTGGGGTAGAACCAGGCCCGATCCACATAAAAAGCGTTGCGGATGCGGG
>ERZ1673746.2333-NODE-2333-length-10239-cov-8.625000_pt1 | contig 10239 bp, 8 predicted proteins | sample MGYA00580205_ERZ1673746 | MGnify/ENA primary metagenome ERZ1673746 (study PRJEB41218, sample SAMN15661771) | gut metagenome | host: Homo sapiens | place: Canada: London | collected 2015-08-20/2019-03-30 | study: EMG produced TPA metagenomics assembly of...
AGGCCCAGCTGGGCGCTCTGCGCGACATCGACTTCGGCATCTACCCCTACACCACCTCCTCCAACGTCATCGGCGCTTACGCCCCCATCGGCGCAGGCATCCCGGGCCATAAGCTGACCAACAGCATCGGCGTGATGAAGGCTTACTCCTCCTGCGTGGGCGACGGCCCCTTTGTCACTGAGCTGGCCATGACCGAGGAAGAGAAGCACGCCCTGCGTGAGGCTGGCCACGAGTACGGTGCAGCCACCGGCCGTCCCCGCCGCGTTGGCCCCATCGACCTGGTGGCAAGCCACTACGGCGTGTTCTGCCAGGGCTGCGATGAGGTTGCTCTGACCCTGCTGGACGTGCTGGACTACATGGAGAAGATCCCCATGGTCACCGGCTACAAGCTGACCGACGGCACCATCACCAAGCGCTTCCCCATGGGCATGGCTCTGGACACCGCACAGCCCGTGGTGGAGTATCTGCCCGGCTGGCACTGCGATATCACTGCCGCCCGCAAGTGGGAGGATCTGCCCCAGGAAGCCCGCGATTACGTTGAGTATCTGGAAAAGGCTATTGGCTGCAAGATCACCTACATCTCCGTGGGTGCCGAGCGTGAGGCCTACATCCACCACAACGTCTGATCCGCGCCACAGAACCCGCCGCATTGAAAAGGAAGCGTGACTATGTTTGATATCATCACGGACAGCGCCTGTGACCTGACCCCTGAGACGGCCGCAACACTGAATATTGAGATCATCCCCTTCTATGTCTCGCTGGACGGTGAGCACTACCGCAAGGAAGGCAAGGAGATCGCCGTGCGCGATTTCTACCAGTTCATGGTAGATAACCCCGCGGCCTACCCCAAGACCAGCCTGCCTTCGCTGGAGGATTTTGAAACCGCCTTCCGGGCCCATGCCGAGGCGGGCCGCCCGGTGCTCTGCATCTGCTTTACCAGCAAGATGAGCGGCTGCGTGGGCAGTGCCCGCAACGCCCGGGAGCTGGTGCTGGAGGATTTCCCCGATGCTAAGATCGAGGTCATTGACAGCACCGCCGCCACCGTGACCGAATCCATCGTGGTGGAAAACGCGGTGGCCATGCGGGATGCAGGCTGTACGTTGGACGAAGCCGTGACCTGGCTGGAAGCGGAAAAGATCACCAACCAGATCTTCTTCACGGTGGGTAATTTGGACTACCTTATCAAGGGCGGGCGCATCGGCAAAGTCACGGGCCGTGCCGCCAATATTCTGGGCATCAAGCCCATGATCCTGTTCAAGGAGGGCGAGATCTTCTCCGCTGGTGTGGCCCGCGGCCGCCAGAAGAGCTTTGAGAAGGCCCTCGACCTGCTGATGACCTATCTGGCCGAACACAACGGCACGCCCGACGACTACTGCATCACGGTGGGCTACGGCTACGATGCCGACGAGGGCAAGCGGCTCTGGATGCAGACCCGCGCCGCCCTGCGCGCCAAGTACCCCACCTGCGAGTGCAATGTGGTCCTGCTGCAGATCGGCTGCACCATTGCCGTGCACACCGGCCCCTATGCGTTGGGCATGGGCGTGATGCGGCGGTGGAAAAAACAGTAACTCCCTCAGTCGCCTCCGGCGACAGCTCCCTCTAGGAGGGAGCCTTACGGCAGCGAAAAGCCTCCCTCTGAGAGGGAGGTGGCATTGCGTCAGCAATGACGGAGGGAGTTCCCACATAGTAAAAAAGAAGCCCCGACGAATGTCGGGGCTTCTTTTTGTTTTTCAGCCTTGATTTTTACGATGCACGATCACAGAAGACGGTGACACGGGTCTTGCCGCCATAGGTGCAGGTGTACAGCACCAGGGCGTAGCCGCTGTGTTCCACTTCCTCCACACTGTGGGGGTCAAGCACTTCGACCTTATTCACGACGTACTCATTCACGATGCCGTCCATATCGGTGAAGGTGACGCTGTCCCCCGCTGTGAGGGAGGTCAGCTTGCCGAAATGGCTCTCGTAGTTGTGCGCCGCAATGACCAGATCATCGGTGCGGGAAGAGCCGAACTGGCGGCAGGGGGCGATCTTCAGGCGGGGGTAGCTCCACTCGCTCATCACCGGCAGATCAATGCCGATGGCGGGAATGGAGATCTCACCCACATATTCGTTGCCGTCGATCTCCACCACCGGGAGCTCGGGGTCCAAGGGGCCGCTCTCTGCCTCCGGTTCCGGGGTCTCCACCTTCTGCTGAAGGTCGGCCACCACGGTCTGGGCCTCGGCACCGGCATGGGCATCCTCGTAGCGGTTGTAGGCGTACAGGCCGCCAGCCGCCAGCAGGAGTACCACACCCAGCACGATGCAGACAAGCCCGGGGGATACTTTACGCATTCTTTTCACGTTTCTTGCTGCGCTCCATCAGGTAGGCACCCACAGCCACCAGCACCAGACCGCTTGCCGTCAGAACAGGGATGGGCCAGTTCAGCTGACCGGTCTGAATCAGTTTGGGGCCTTCGGCCGGGCGGGCATCCGCCACCACGCTGGCCGGGGCGGCGGGCTCCGGTGCACTAGGGGTGGTGGTTTCAGTCACGGTCGGGCGGGCATCCGCCGGGGCCGGGTTCTCCGGCGTGGAAGGGGTGGGCGGGGTGACGGGATCAGGGTCATACGGGTCCGGGTAGTACGGGGTCTCGATGGCCTTGTAGCTGTTATTGAAGGTGATGCTGCTCACCTTTTCGTCCATCAGGTCGGCCTGTGTGTGCACGGCCATCCGGGCCACCAGCTTGTCGTTGTCCCACACCACGGAAACGCGCAAATAGTACACGGTTTCATCGTAGGTGCCGCGGGTGTTGACACCGGCGCGCTGGCGCACGGTGTAAACGTAATAGCCGGGCTTGGTGTAGCTGATGGGGCCAAAGCTGCCGGTCTCGCCGTCGGTGATCTCCAGAGTGGTCACCTCGGGCAGGGGCGCATTGTCCACAGCCTCAAGTTCCACAGTCAGTGTTTCCTTTGGGAGAGGTGTTTCCCCCGTGGACTGAATGGAAACCGGAAGCTCCTGCAGCTGTGTATGCTGGTCAGCCGCGGTGGCCGCAAATGCCGCCGGCTGACACAGGCAGAACCCCAACGCAAGCGTCAGGAGTGCTGCCGCAATTTTACGGAACCTCATTTCATCCTCTCCTTTATGAATCCGACGCGGACGGGATCATCCACGCCAGAAGAATGGTACGTGCATCGGTAAACTCCGTTGAACAGGTGGACAGCGCCAGCACCTGAGCGTCATCGCCCGCCGCTTTCATGGCGGCCAGCGTTTCGGTGTTCAGGTTCAGGGCGTTCTCCTGCGCAAAGGTGTACAACCCCTGCAGGTCGCTGTCCCAGCGCTGGGGCTGGAAAATTGCGCTCTCAGACGAAGGGACCAGCAGACATGCAAAGGTTTGAAGATCATAGGTGCGGTCGGGCAGGATCAGCTCACCGGTGGTGTTCTCTGCAAAGAACTCTGCGTCTTTGTAGAGATCCAGATCACCGAACATCTTGCTCTCTTCCATGTGGTGACCATACAGCAGAGAGTAAGGGTCGGTGAAGTTCTTGTCGCAGTTCACATCCAGAAAGATGCTGCCTGCCAGCGAAAAATCACCGTAGACATCGGTGTTCACATAGGTAAAGTTGTCCTCGCCCTGTACCACAGGGTAGTCGATGGCGGTGTTGTCCAGTGTGACCCACGCGCAGACATCCGGGTTGATGCCCAGCAGCTCCTCAAAGCTTGCGCCGTTATCCGCGCCCGCCTTGGGCTTGAACTGCAAAAGCTCTGCCTGAACATTGTCTGCGGCGGCGTACACCTGCGAGTTGTCCCACAGGGCATAGGCTGAATACGCCCCGGCGACCACCAGGAACAGCACGACCACCGCGCTCACCAGAAAGTCGGCTGCCCTCAACGCTTTTCTCTGCCAGTTGATACAGCCCACCTCCGGTTAAGCAAATTCAAATAAGTGGTTATTCGTTAGGTTTGTGCTGAGATAACCCCCCAGTCACGCTTCGCGTGCCAGCCCCCGCTAATAGGGGGGCCCTTGGCATGGCGCAAAGCTTCACGATTTTGCCAAGGCCGCCCCTAGTAGGCAACAACGACGACCGCCGCCAGTGGCGGAAACAGGGAGGAGTTGTTGGGGCAGCGGCCAGCAGGACACGAGTGCTTTGCACGATGTGGACGCTGGGTGCCGCAACCCGGACAGGTGGCATCCCGCAAGGGATGACGGTGGGGTTTAATCTACCGCGAGCAATTACTCCTCGTCGCGGCGGCGCTTGTTCAGCATCAGGGCCACACCACCAATGGCAACGATGGCCAGCATTGCAATGTAAGGTGCATTGTCCAGCACAACACCCATGTCGGGAGTACCCTGGTGGTCGTTGATAAAGGTATCAGTGGAGGCAGTTGCTTTGGTAGTACCAGCTGCAGTCATAGTGGCCTCAGTAAAGTTTGCATTGGAACCATCCTGCAGAGAGGTCGTATACTGCCAGTTATCCTTCTTATTCTCAACGATAGCATACTCAACATCAGAAGCGACATTGTTGAACTTAATCCACTGATTATGCTTCAGAGTAACAACATAAGTTTCGTCATAGCTCAGCTCAGTAACCTGCTCAGTCGTATCCTTCTTCACAATCGAAACATCATCTACGTCATTTGAGCTCTTGCTATCGACCAAAATGTTGCTATAAGTCTTACCTGTAGGCTTAGTAAACTTCACCTCGAAGGTAAATTTTTCACCAAGATCGCCAAAGCTACCCTTCACAACCTTTTTTAAGGTCAGCTCGGAAATATTGTTATCGCCGTAGGTGTTCTTAAAAGCATCGGTATTATTTACCTTGTCAGACTGAGTAGCATTTTCTGCACCATTCTGGGTCTTATACATTGTAACGTAATACTTCCAAGAATTCTCTTTAATTGTCTTACCATCCGCATCAACGTCATGCGCAACAGTCACAACCATATACACTTCGCTCTGCTGGTAGGTAACAGCAGCATTTGTGCCAGCCTTCTCAGTAATCTTATACAGATACTTACCCGTACCAGTCGGAGTGCTCAAATTCAACTCAGCAGGAGTGACATTGAAAGCCTTAGAATCCGTCTTGGTTCCGACCATAGAATCGAACTTCACATCTTTAGTTGTAACATTCTCATGTGCAGCAGTGTACGGTGCATAGCCCTTAGAATCCTGCTTAATTGCCTTCACATAGTCAATCTGAAAGTAGAACGTTTCTTCAGGAGAAACGCCCTTCTTGACCTCATAGGTCTTATAAACAGGAATATTATCGTTAGCGTTCAGTCCAGTACTGCCCAAAAGCGGAGTGTTCGCTGTGGTTGCAGCTTCATCAGCGCCAGTTTCCGCAAACGCTGCGGTTGCGCCGACGGTGAGCATCATGGCGGCAGCCAGAACGCCCGCGAAGAATTTCTTCAGTTTCATTGTTATTCCTCCCTAGTAAGAAATCGTTCGTACTCCTGTGCCGCGGCCCAAACTCCGCGGTTCACAGGCAGGATGCCGGCAGCTTCTTCCGGCTTCCGTGGTATTACAGACTGCGTCGCCGCAGTAGTGTAATTACTTTTGCTTGCACATCCTCCAGCGGAACCGGGCCAAAGTCCCGGCTGTCCTCGGATTGTGTGCGGTAATCGCCCAGCACAAAAAAGCAGCCTTCCGGCACCGTGTAGGGGTACTCCAGCGCGTCTTTTGCGTAGGTGGGGTAGAGGATCTCACCGCTCTGCACCGCGCCGTTCACCACAAGGGTGCCGCTGTCGTCCAGAGCCACAAGGTCGCCCTCGCGCCCAAGGATGCGGCCCACCCGGAGCTTGCCGCCCTGGGTGTAGACCACAACGTCGTTTTTTGCGTAAGTTTTTTGCAGGCGGTAGCAGATGAGCAGGTCGCCATCCTTTACCGCGGGGAACATGCTGCTGCCCTTGGCCTGCGTGAGCAGGAACACCTGCGTGAACAGCACCCAGGCGCACAGCAGGATCACCACAACGCGGCCCAGCAGGCTGATAAAATCCTGCCGGTTCTCAGCGTCCAGCCTGCGGCGGCGCACCGCCTTTGCCCCCAGCTTCAGGGCTTCATTGTCCAGCGGGTGCATCGGAATGCGCCTCCTTTTGGGGGTCAGAGCTGTCAACTTTGGTGGTATCCAAGGGCAGGCTACCGGTCTGCTGCTCCAGGAGCACGTTATAGCGGGTGCGCTCGGCGCGGATGGCGGCTTCGTACAGGGCGTAAAGCTCTTCCAGCTTCTTCCACATTGCCGCTTCGTCCACGCCGCCCAGCAGGTTCTTGCGGAATTTCACCGTCCGGAACCACTGGATGATCGCTTCCTGCTCCGGGCTGATACAGCTTTCCTCTGCACCGGCCAGCCGCTGGGGCGCTTTCTTCTTCGCCATGCGGTCAGCCCCCTTTAGTCATCTTCCTTACGGTGCTTGCGCAGCATCAGCAGGGCCACGCCGCCAGCCACCACAGCAAGGATGACGATGTAAGGCAGGGTGTCGAGGAGGACACCAAGGTCAGGCTCGAGCGTCCGGTGATTGGTGAAGTGAACCGTCTGCTCAGTTGTACCGATTGTTACAGTTGCAGTACTATTCTTTTCGTATACTTCACCGTCTGTACCAATCTGCCAGCTGGTATCGTACTTCTCACCAGAATAATCTTCCTCTATAACTTTGTACTCACCACTTGGCAGATTCTTGAAGATAATCGAAGCTCCGTCTTTCAGAGTAAACTTGCCATTACCCTGCCATACAGCCCTTGTGTTATCAGTAGTCTCAATGTTCGCTTCCGTGATGTTCGCCGATGTGCCATCAGCTTTGGTAATTGTAAAGGTAAAGGCTTTGTTGGTGTCGCCAAGTTTGCCAGTAACGGTTTTGGAGATGGTCAGGTTGGCAGAAGCAGGTACATACTTTGCGTAGAAAGTTGTATCCGCAGAAATGGTGCCATCTACAAAATTCGCTTCTTGGGTGCAATTTTCATCCGTATACCAACCTTTAAAGGTATAAACTGTACCATCTGCTGTTATTTTTTTATCCGGGCACACCGCTTCAGTCTGATCATCGCGTTTGACATCCGGGCGGGCAATCGCTTTCAGCGAAATCGAAGTACTCCCTTCTGGGACAGTAAATGCTCCGCCATAATCACGCACTAGAGCAAAGGTATCTTTACCCACATCCTGAACCATAAACTTGACGTTGATGTGCGTTGTATCATGGAGCACTATCAAACCATCCAGATGGTACGTCATTTTTTTATCACTGACCGACGAAATCGGAGATTTATATATGCCCTTCGTGTATGTGGGTTTATAGTTCTCTTCACCCGTCCAGTCTCCATCCTCGCCGTTTTTGCCAGTATTGGCTCCACCCGCAGCAACGACCTCGTACCATTCAATTGTGTACGTGCCTACAGTATTCGCTTTCGTTGGATCCTTCTCAATTTCCTTTTGGATTTCTTTCGGGAGTGATTCGTAATAGTAGTCCTTGTATTTGCCATCCTGTTTAATCGGAATCACAGGAAACTGTCCAGAATCAACTATAATTTCAGTTCCCAACTTCGTAGCAATAACGGCCGTGTCATAAATTGAGGTACGTTTATTGTATTTACTCGGAGCATCTACATTTGAAATCGTACCAACGGCCATGCCGTTCCACGCTTTATTTTCAGCTTTATTACCATAGTAATCACCCGAATAGCACAAAACCTGCGTGTAAACATAAAGATTGTAAGAAGATGTCGGATTATCGCTCTCCACAACTGTAATCACCAGTTCATCGCCGTTACTTTCCGGATTCGTTGCATCAGGATCACCATAACGGTGAGAAATCGTCACCGTGCCCGCTTTCTTAACCTTTATCCGTACTGTTTTGTAGGCATCTCCCTCGCCTACAATCTCCGCAACTTCCTGTCCATTACTATCAATAAACACTACCTCACCGGTGTTAGTCTTATCCTTTGCAAGCCTCCATGTGTGGCGGTAATGCGTTTTTCCGTTTTTGGCCCGCAGTGTAATCGTTGCACCAACCGGAACTTTTGTATCGCCCTGAATGCCGCTGATGCTGCTGATCGTAGCAATTCCATCATTCACATTCGGGTACTCAACGCCATCGATCTCAATGCTGACAATCTCAATGCCGTCATCATCGAACTCTTCACTTCCCTGATCCGGATATTCCAGCGCAATCACAAAGGGGCTGAAGCTGGAGGTCTCAAAGGTCAGGGTACCATTCTCATAGCTGACAACATCCAGTTTTTCCACGGTATTGTCGTCTTTCTGGTGGAGCACCTTCAGTGCATCGGCAGTGAGCGCTCCCTCTTCTTCCATTGCCGCAATTTCCGGCAGCTTGTTCAGACCGGAGACGGTGACGGTAGCCTTCTGGCCCTTGGCAGGCTGCACCGTTTCGCCCTTGGCGTTCTTGGGGGAGATCTTCAGGCCCAGAATGGGCATCATTTCCCCAAAGCTGTCCTCGTGGCTCTCATAGAAGCTCTCCATATCGTCATCGCCCATGTGGATGACGCTGAGGCTATGAGCGGCAGAGGGCAGGTTTTTCACTTCTACCGGCAGATTGACGCTCTTTGTGTTGCCGTCCTCGTCCACGTAGGAAGCAGAGGCCTTGGTTTCCAGATCCACAGGCACGGGGTTCTTGTCCACCAGATCCTCGTGATCCACATCCTCTTCCTCATCGGAGCCCACGGTACCGTCCTTCCATGCGGCATAGACGTTCACGGTGGTGGTCTTGTCGTCCAGAATGTTGCTGGTGGGGTCGGTGAGGTTCAGGCGCACCCGGTTGCCAAACTCGTCCAGCGTGTACCAGTAGTCAAACTGCCGCAGTTCGCCCTTGGGGTCCCGGTTGGAGGAGGGGTTCTCGATGTAGCTGCTGTAGTCCGCAATGGTCTCTGCCCGGGGCACAGCCTGAATAAAGTACAGGTTCCACAGAACCTCACCGTTCCGGGCCAGATACTCGCTCTCCGTCATATTGTTGATCTGTGCCTGAGCGGTAATGTCCTGCAGGTCAAGGGTGTTCAGCTCCCTCAGCCAGAAGCGGTAGACCACCATATCCTGCAGCTTTTTGATCTCGTCGCCGGAAACGACCACTTTGTCATCAGGCTTTTCCACCACGTCGTCCTCGCCGGACCACTGGGTCTCGGTGCTGGAGCTGGTGTCGGTGCTGGTGCCGTAGTCAATAACGGTACCCCACTCTGAATCCTTAACGGAGGGGCCGCCGTCGAGGTTGTCCTCGCCGCCCTCATCGTCTACGGGCCGGGAGGCTTCCTCCTCGCCAAAACCGGCAGCTTCACCGCCGTCTACAGGCCGGGTGGCTTCCTCCTCGCCGAAACCGGCAAATTCGTCGTCAGGATAGGATGCCTCGCCGTCATCTACGGGCCGGGAGGCCTCTTGATGAACCTGAGGATCGATCAGACCCTCCGTTGCAAACACCGGCACAAGGCAGGTGCAGATGACCGCAAGCGCCAGACAAAGCGCAAAAACACGCTTCACCAGCCTATCTTTTTTTCCGTGATGATTTTTCCGCACAGTGGAGCCCTCCCTGCATCATAGTATTTTTGGCAAAACCGGAGGAAAAGATATTCAACTTTTGTCGGTTTTCTTTCCCTTGGCAGGTTATTTTTACCAGACAAACCCATTATCGTAATTATAGCATGTATATCCAGTATTTTCAATAGTGAAATTTTATTTTTCCTTCCCCTTTTCAGACAAAATATTCTGCGATATACAGCACGTTATGAACCGCCGTAATATATTGCGGGGAGTAGCGCAGTCTAACTTATCCGCACCGCCCGCCGCATTGATATCTCACGCAGTTTTGTGTTATACATTCGCAGTTTCACTCTCTATAATACATGAAACGCAGATTCCTTTCACTTTTTTTCAAGATTTTTTGAAAAAAGTTTTCGGAGCCCTCTCAGTCTCGCAAAGCTCGACAGCTCCCGGGTTAAACCTCTCAGTCATGGGCTTCGCCGTGACAGCTCCCCTAGTAGGGGAGCCCTTGGCAGGCCGCTGCGTTTTCGGGGTCTGGCGCTTCGCTCCTTTTGGCAGTGCTGGCGTAATGTTCACCTCTGCGGTAGATGATGCTCTTGGAGCGCCAGCGATCAGATTGAAAAATGAATCTCATGCCAAGGCCTCCCCTACTAGGGGAGGTGGCATCGAGCGTCAGCGATGATGACGGAGAGGTTTTGCACCCAGCAGCCGCTCCCGGTGGTAAACCTCTCAGTCACGGGCTTCGCCGTGACAGCTCCCCTAGTAGGGGAGCCCTTGGCAGGCCGCTGCGTT
>ERZ1673746.2337-NODE-2337-length-10200-cov-4.968359_pt1 | contig 10200 bp, 13 predicted proteins | sample MGYA00580205_ERZ1673746 | MGnify/ENA primary metagenome ERZ1673746 (study PRJEB41218, sample SAMN15661771) | gut metagenome | host: Homo sapiens | place: Canada: London | collected 2015-08-20/2019-03-30 | study: EMG produced TPA metagenomics assembly of...
ACGCTCTAGCAACGGTCAGCGCCGACGCTGTGCCTTTTGTTAGGCTGGTATTGTACCGATCTACGGTGGTAACCTTGTTGTTGTAATCATCGCCTCCGCCGAAAAGGGCATAACTTCCTACGGCCGTCGCGGCTAGATGCCGCCTCTCTTTGCTCAATGCGGTTGGTGTGCTACGAGTCAGGCTCGCATTATATGCGTTCACTACCAAGGAGCAAAAAGCGTCATTCCAGCCTCCCCCAAATAATGCGTAGCTGCCCACCGTTGTGGCAGCGAGGTACGCTCTAGCAACGGTCAGCGCCGACGCTGTGCCTTTTGTTAGGCTGGTATTGTAGCTGTCCACCTTGTTGTAGTATGCGGTTCCCCCACTGTTGCCCCCGCCGAAAAGGGCGTAACTTCCAACGGCTGTCGCCGCCAGACCTCGCCTCTCTGTGCTCAATGCGGCTGGTGTGCTATGAGTCAGGCTCGCATTATATGCGTCCACTACAGATGATGCCCAGTCATTATATCCACCGCCAAATAGTGCGTAGTCCCCTACCGATGCAGCCGCTAGCCCATATCTCCCTTTACTCAATGGCGTTGTTGTCCCGTAATATTCAAGTCCATCGCTCCAACACGGTCTCGCCACGCCGCCAACGCCGATGTATGCTTTCTTGATCTTGCGGGCCTTGCCCCCGATGCCGATATAGCCCTTCTTGATCTTCCGGGCTATACCACCTACGCCGACATAAGCCTTTTTCGCCATCTCAGCTCACCTCACTCATAAACGAAATAGATGCACCCGCTGGTGAGGGCGCTGGAGCCTGCCGTCAGATCGGTCGTTCCCGCCGCGATGCCCCTGGCCATATAGGTCCCGTAGCTGGTGTTGGAGCTACTGACCTTGGTGGTGCGGTTGTTTATGGCGCTCATCAGCGATGACAGTGCCGTGTAACCCGTGCCGCCCCGCGATGCGGGGAGCGTCCCGCTGGTAATATCCGATGCGCTGTGGCTGTGTACTGCGGCCGCCTTCCCGGCCAGCAACGCCTTGAGCTGCGTCCACAGGTATTGCAGGCCGTTTTTCCCGAGCAGCTTATCGGTTGTTCCCGCCATAGTGATTCCCCCTTATCAGCTTGCGAGGATCGCATCGATCTCCGCATTGGTCACAAACTCCAGCGTAAAGCTCTGTCCCAGTGGGTCCCATGCGCTGCCAGTCCAGCCGTAGTTCATGTTGTCCTCCGCCACGTCCCACACGTCGCCAACGGTGTTGCCGCTGCCCGGCAGATCTGCATAGGAAGCCACGCTGCCTTTGTATCGGTAGACGCTGGCGAGATCGCTTTTGAGGGCATAGCTGCCTGCGTCCGACAGGGCAGCCACCGTGGTTGGGACGGTAATGTTCACTGCCTTGCCGGAGACGGTCTGAGCCGCACCATTGACCTTGATGGCTTCAATCACGTTGGCCTGTGCGCCGGCGGGTGCGTGGGCCGCCTGGCTGTGGGTGTAGGCGGCGTCATAGTGAGATTTCAGCGTGTCCGTCAGGTCATTGGTCACCGTCGGGATTGCTGGCTTGCCGGAAAGGTCACTGTAGTTTCCGGTAAAGGCCACTGGTTTCAGGTCCGCAAAAAACTTTGCGATCTTGCCCAGGATGACCGTCAGCGCCTCGCCTGTGGCGATGTTCACCCGGGAGGAAGCAGTTGTGAAGGCGGGCTTGATGTTGGTGCCGTCCGCCTTTCCGTAATGGCTGGGCGCCTGTCCGCCGAGCTGGGCGGCATTGTCCACCACTCCATCGTTGTCTGCGTCATAGGCGGCCTTCATCATATCGCCGTAGCCCAGCGCGCCCATGCTGTCGCTCAGGGCCTTGATCTTCCCGTCCAGGACCTTGCCCTGGTTGGCGGACAAAGCGTTTGCCTTGCTGGCGGAAGTCAGACTGTCCTCCACGGTGGTCTTGTTGGCCCCTTCCGCGATCCCGGCCAGCTTGGCCTTCTCCGTGTTGGTGTAGTCGTTGGCGGACAAGCCCTTGCCGTCCACCTTGTCCACCTTGCCGGCCAGCTTCACTTTGAGATTCTGCCAGAAGTACAGCAGCCCGTTCTGGCCCACTGCTTTTTCCGTTGCCATGCTGATCCCCTCCTAAGTCTCCAGTATTTTTTGGATCTCCAGATTGCTGAGAAAACCGCCGCTCTCCAGCTTTCCCTCCAGCGTTTCCGTCAGTGAGGCAATGGCGGCGATTGGATGCTGCTCGGGCGCGTCCCGGTTTTTCAGCTTTGCGTGGTCCTGCTCGGACGGGACCTGAACCACGTCGCGCAGCGCGGCGCCGAGTTCTGTGTCGCCCGAGCCTTTCATTTCCACGGGAAAGGCTTGACTGATGTCCTGAAACGCGATGTCGATTTTCATGGCAGCCTCCCGTCCTTCAGGATGCGGCCAACGGGTGTTCGGAAGATCTCGCTCGCCATGGACACTGCGCCGCACCGCACCCGGAGTTGGATCTCAACGTCCTGGCTGCTGTCCAGTTTCAGGGTGTCCTCCTCGGATAGCGTCAGGCTCAGATCGTTTTCCGTGGCCACGCAGTCCGTAAGTGCTTTCTCCAGCACCACCTGGGTCTGCACTCCGTACCGGGGCTCCCGCTGCGCAAACGCGATGCTGCATGTGTCAATCTTCTCACATGCAAAGGGCAACGTAAAAATGAGTGTCGGCGTTGTTCCTCTGTACATCCGTATCGCCCCTATTCGTATACAAAATGCAGCGTCCCTGTCGCCAGGGCGGAGCTCCCCGCCGTCAGGTCCTCGGTGCCATAGCTGTAGGCTGGCGCCGCTCCCAGATTGGTGCGGGCCGCCGCCGCGGTAGTCGCCCCTGTGCCGCCCCTGGTCACCGGCACCGTGGGCAGACGGGCCGCATCCAGCGTCCCGCTGTTGACATCTCCGGCCCCATGCTTATGGGCCGAAGCAGCCGCCCCTATGGCCGCCGGCGTGATGGGATCGGACCCGCTGCTGCCGTGTGTGGATGCGTGGGCGGAAGGTGCAAAAGAGGACGGCTTTCCGGTGATGACGCTCCAGGCGTGACTGTGGGCGGCCGCCGCGTAAATCGGGTCAAAATAGGTCTTCAGCACGGCCTTGATCCGGCTCCACAGCACCCGCTTGGTCTTGCCGCCGTCCGCGCTGTCCACCAGCGGGAGGCTGTCCCCATCCGCCGGCGTGGCCTTGGCCGCATTGTCCTTCAGCGGGGGCTCGTAGTCCAGGTCCGGCAACTGTTCCGCCGGAATCGTTCCGCCCTCCCCGAGAGAGGCTTTCCCATCCTCCAGCGCCTTCAGCGCGGCGTCAATGGCGTCCATGTTGGGATTCATTGCCTGGGACGGATCGGCGTAGTCCGCATCCTCATATTTCTTCAGTTTATAATTGGTCGTTTCTTTCATGAGATGGTCCCCCCTCGCACGTCGGCCCAGGTGCGGCTTTTTAGCTGGCTCCAGGTGTAGCCCTTCACATCGCCCCAGGTCCGATAGATGATGACGTAATCGTAAGCCAGATGGGCCGGCTTGATTTCTTCAATGGCGGCGGTCAGGTCGTCCAGGTTGGGCGGGATGCCCAGCGTTCCGGTAAATTTGATCTCGAAACGGTACTCCGCCGGGTATTCCAGCACATCCACCGCCCCGTTGGAGAAGCTCTCCGCCACGTTCTGGATCATGGCCACGGTGGTAGTTCCCTGCCCCCTCAGCTTGGACAGGATGCGGGTGCGGCGGTACTCATCCGGCCTTTCCAGGTCTGTCTCCAGCCCCAGGGATTTCTCCCAATAGTCCAGGCCCCAGGTTGCCTTGGAGACGTCAAGCTGGTCGATCAGCCCGCCCTCCGCCGTCCACAGCGCCTGCGTCTGCCGGTCCAGCGCACCCTGAAGGGCCGACACCTGGGGGCTCCCGGCGTAAAAGTCCGGCAGATAGGCGATCAGCTCCCGGCTCATGTCAGGGTCACCTCCCCCAATGCCGGCACCTGCTCGGCCCCGATGCTCACGTTCCCGGTCCCGCCGTTCAGGGTCAGGCTGGTAAAGTCCAGCACGCCGGGAAGGCTCAAGAGAAGATAGGCCACCTGGTTATACCGCAGGATGCTGGTCCGGAAGGCCAGCGTCTTGAGATAGGCGTCCAGCTCGGATGCAAAGACCGCCTTTACCTCGGGCAGGGTCGTACTGCCGTCCAGGGTGAGCTTGGCGGCGATGTGGATGGGCAGGCTTTGGGCGGCGGCTACCGTCACGGTGGCCCCAATGGGCCGTTCCTCTTCGATGTGGGCCGCCGCAGCCGCCACGATCTCCGAGGAGGCGGGCTCCATGTCGGCGTCCACCAGCACCACCTTCACCGTGCCCGCCCCATTCCAGAGCGGGAAGATCTTCGCGCCGCCCACGCCCGCCACCTCCATGGCCCACTGCTCATAGTGATAGGCATTGCCGGAGGTGGCCTGACGGCTGCGGAAGTCCCGGATGCGCTCGTACAGCGCCGCGTCGCTCTCCTGGTCCGTACCGCCGGTGGCGGAAGCGTTGGTCCAGGCGGACAGAGCCGTCATAGTCGTCACCATCCGGGTGATGGCTCCGGCCTCCACATTGTACGCGCTTCCGATCTCTGTGGCCTCCGCCGTGCCCGTGTCGCTCCCGCCGGTGAGCAGGACGTCCTCCAGCAGGGCAAATTCCAGCCCCTCCAGGGTGAGAAAAACCGTCCCCGCCGGTATCGTGGACCCTGCCGTGCCGGTCAGGGTCATGGTGCAGCGGGCCCTGGTGCCTGGCTTTCGCGTGATGCCGTATTTGGCCCCCTCCAGATCCAGATACCCGCCGGCGCTTTCATCCGGGAAGGCGATGGATATCACCGCGTTCATGGCCTGGTAGACCTTCCAGATCTCCACCGCCGCCGGGCCCGCCATGGAGTCCAGAAAGCTTCCCTCCCGGGTCTCCAGACTATCTCCTGCCTCGGCCAGGATGGCCGCCTTGATGCTCTCAGGTGTGATCGACTCAAACAACTGCGCTCACCTCTCTCGTGCCGTATACCGTGCGGACCGTGCAGGCGATGGACAGTGCGCCGTCGGCAAAATCCACCGTGACCGCATCCACGCCGCTGATGTATGGATTGATCTCCAGCGCCTCCCGCACATAGCGCTGGGCCTCCGCCTGCTTCAGAGCCTCGGTGTAGGGCTGGCCGATCAGGTTCTCCAGCTCCGTTCCAAAGGCCCAGGAGTAGATCTCATGCCGGAACCGCGGGGTGTGCAGGGCCAGCCAGGCCCACACCGCCACCGCCTCGGCCCCCTCTACCGTCACCGGCTCCCCCTGCCGGAATACCGGTAGGTTTCGCTCATAGTCCCATTGGACCTCCCGGCACAGCGGCAGCTCCGTCTCCACCGGGGCCGCCTCCGGCTGCACCACCGGAAAAAGCTCCAGGCTCATACGCTCACCGCCTTACATAGGATGATATAGCGCTGCGCCTCCTCGATGGGGAGCAGCACCACCAGGTCCCCCGCCTCCAGGCCATAGGGCAGCAGGCTCGGCGCGGCCAGCAGGTCCTCCCGCTCCTGTGTGGTTCCCTCGGCCACCACCCGGCAAGGCTGTTCGGGGGCCTCCCGGCTGGGCCAGGAGCTCACCGTTCCAAGGCAGAGCCCTCCGGCCCCGCCGCCGTCTCCCTGCAAAGCCTTTGCCAGTTCCATGTATGGATTCCCTTCCATATCGTCCTCACAAACTCCATTCCGCTTCGCCCGCTCATTTGCGGGCGTCCGCTCCATTTCGTTGTTCGTCCTCTCCCACGAAAGCCGATCCGCGGCTTCCCGGGGCGCCCCCTAAGCATCCGGCAGTTTCCCTGCCTCCTGCTCGTCCATGAGGCTGCGGAAATTAAGCACTAATTTTGTGGTGTACGTCCCGCCCTTCCAGATGTGGGTGTCGCTGTCGATCCAGCACAGGCCGTACAGCCCTGTCACCGGTTCCTGAAGCACCACGCAGCTCCCGGCGATGAGGGCCGGATTGCCCCGCGCCTGCACCGTGATCTTCTGCTCCGGGGCGTTGTCCTCCAGCAGCTTCCTCGCCTCGGCACTGGCTTCCTTTCCGCGGCCCTCCGTGATGGTGCTCTGAAACACCCCGTAACGGGTGACCGAGGCCCCGTCCTGGATCGGGCCTCCCCTGGCCGTGCCGTTCTTGTCCAGGATCTGCACCCGGTTTACCAGGCGCTCGATGCTGTCCGTGGCGGTCAGGCGGATGAGGTTGGCTCCGGGCCGGATCACCAGGGTCTCATCCCCCTGCTTTTTCTCAATGACCTCCAGGGCCTCGCCCCGGAATCGCACCAGATACCGGCCCCCGGTGGCGGCGGCGGCCAGGGTGTAGGCCGTCTGGATGATCTGGTAGAGGCTCACGCCGGGGAAGTTCCGGCTGATTGCCTGCCCCGTCTGGGCCAGGCTTCCCACCGCGATCCCAAAGTCAGCCGCAACCCGCTTTGTAATGGCCTCCGGGGTCTGGTTGCGGAATTTGTAAGACGCCTGATTCCGCTTGAGGAACAGCCCCCGGTCCGCGCAGGAGATCTCCACGGTGTTGGACAGGGTATCCCGCTGCCGGGAGAAGACAAAGCCGTCAAAGAGCGGCTCACCGCCCCGGTAAAACTGGACCCGGCTGCCCGGCGGGCAGTCTAGGGCAGGCAGCCGCCTGTCCTCGCTGCTGCACAGCAGCGGAAAGTCCAGGGTCCGGGCCGCCTGGTCATAGCTGCCGCCCCAGGTGAAGCTCTGGCACAGCGCCGTAGCCTCCCGCGTCCCGCCCCCCGGCGGCGTCAGCAGCAGTCTCAGGTCCTCACCGGCCACCGAGTATCCCTCCCCCGTTCAGGTGGGACTTCGCGGAATCGAACGCCTTCTTGAAGTCGGAGTGATTGGCGACCTGCACCGCGTCCTCCTTGGAAAGCTGCACCCTCCACCGCCGGTCGTTATCGTCGTAGCGGGTCTTGGTCGCCGTGGCTGCCTGCCGGGACCGGGACGGCGCGGCCGCCGCCGGCAGCTCCTCCCGGGCGGGTAGCCGCAGCACCTGGCCCGGATGGATGAGGTCCGGGTTGGCGATGCCGTTGGCCGCCGCCAGCCGGCCGTAGAGGGAAAAGTCCCCGTAAAACCGCCGGCAGATGGCGCCCAGGGTGTCCCCCGCCTGTACCGTGTAGGTGTCCGACCGCTCCGGCTCCGCCTCGGCACTCCGGTTGGCGTTCCCGGTCTGGCTGGATTGCACCGTATCCGCCTCCAGCGCCCGATAGCCCCGCAGGGGTATGGTGCAGTACAGGTCTCCCGTGCCGTCCTGCTCCCGGTAGCGGATGGGGTCCAGGATCACCGCCGCGTTGACCGGCGTTCCGGACACCACGAAGCGGAGCACCGTCCCCGCGTCGCTCCACTTCTCCAGTTGCTCCAGATAGACCCATGGATTAGTTCCCGCCCCCGGCTGGAGGAAGGGATAGGCTTGGGCCGGAAGCAGGCACTCCAGCTCGGTGTCCAGCAGCACCGGCAGGCCGGGCAGATTCACGTCCCCCACCTGCTGCATGGAGATGCTGTTGGCCTTCCGGCCGTGCTCGATGTCATAGCCCTTTGGCGTCACCGGCAGCACCAGCTCCCGGCCCGTCTCCGTGTCCTTGAAAATGAATTGATGCACCATGCTCACACCCCCAGTTGGACCGCACGGGCCACCTCACGGGCCACCTTCTGCGCCACCCGGTCCTCCATAGCCGCGTCCGAACCATAGAAGCTGTTGCCGGTCACCGTTACCTGCACGGTTGGACCGCCCCGCTCTTCCGCACGGGCCTGGGACGCCGTCAGCACCCGCTCCCCCTCGTGGAGCAGCGCCGGGAAGTTGTCGTAGGGCACCCGGTTCAGACCCACGGCGAAGCTACTCGGGTCTATGTCGAAGTAGCTGTTGTTGCCTCCGCCGCCAAATGCTTCCCAGGAGCTCTGGATTGCGGTGGCGTTCGCAGCAAGCTTCATGCCGTCCGCGATCCCAGCGGCAACCCCCTTACTGTACCACTGTCCGCGCTCATAACCGGCGTCCCAGTAGTCCTCGTTCATGGCAGTGTCGGCCCGGATTCCATCCACCAGGGCCTTCTCCGCCGCCAGCGCCTCCTGGGCCCCGTCGCTGGCGTTATACTCATTCATGCCCTTTACTTTAGCCTGCATGAGGATGCGTCCCATCTCGGCGGCGTCGCCCGCCGCCTTGGCCTTCTGGTAGTCGCCCGTCTCCATGGCGTCGTCCACCGCTTTCCGGATGTACTTCTCCTTGGCGTTCTCCAGGCTGGCCTGCCAGGCCCCGATGGCCCGGTTGGCTTCCTCCTGGGCCTCTCCCCTTTTTCCGGACAGCCAATCGATCTGGTCCTGCAGACCCTTGTTCCGGGCCTCGTTGTAGCCCTCACCGTAGGCGTTCTGCATCTCCTGCTCCATGCCCTCCAGGGTGGAGCTCAGGCCGGAGAAGGTCCTGCTCTGCTCGCTCATGGAGCCCGCGAAGCTGTCCGTCAGGGCCTGCAGGATGATCTCCACGGCCTCCGTTCCGGCGATCTGCCCCTTGGAGATCATATCGTAGATCTCCCCCTGGCTCTTCCCCTTTGCCTCGGCCAGCATCCCCACCGCGCCGATGCCCCGGTCATTGAGAATGTTGAGGTATTCCAGGGTCGTTTTGTTGCTGGACCTCATGCGCCCCAGCGCCTGGGCTACCATGGACATGTCGCTGGTAGACATGCTGAGGGCCGCGCCGGCGTCTCCGATGGTCCGCAGGACCGTCTGGATGCTGTTGAAATCCTTCTCCAGACTCTTGTCGGTCTCGGGTCTGAAGCCGTAGGTGGCCAGGGTCTTGCTCATGGCCGTCAGGTCGTCGTAGAGGAACGGCGTGGTGTTCGCCATATCCACCAAACCTTTCAGGTAATCCTCCGCCACACCCCGGTCCTTGAACAGGGTGGAGAAAGAGATCCGGTCCGTTTCCCGCCTGGCCGCGATGGAGGAACCGCTGGTGATGTCGCTGTCCCGCTGGGCGAGCTGGCTTTCTGCTGCCTCCTGCACATAGCTCTTGAAGGCGTCGTCCTGTTTTTTAAGGTTCTGCGCAGCACCGCTAATTGCACCCAGCCCAGCGCCAGCCGCCGCTCCAATCGCTGTTCCGATTCCAGGGCCCAGTGCCATCGTGCCAATAGCGCTTCCTGAGATTGCAGATGACAGAGTGCTTGAAAAGATGGTCCCTGCAGCTTCACCGCCCCGACTGCTCACCAGTATATTTGCTCCCTGCTGGGCTATTTGCCCAACCATCTGGCCGATACCGCTGGTCACCAGCGCACTTACAACTCCGCTCACTCCCCCAAAACCGACCTGATTCCCTGTTTTTCGGAACGCCTCACCTGTTTTCTGCATTTGCTTCTCGGCATCCTTCGCGCCCTTCGTTACCAAGTCAAGATTACGCTTAATATTATCGTAATTTGCCTTTGCAAGTTGGGCTTTCAGGCCGTCTGCTTCATCTCCAGTAGCTTCAAACTGCTTTTCGAGTGCTTTGAGCTCTTTCAGTGCGGCATCCGCGTCCAATTTCAAACTGTATTTGTTTGCGTTAAGCTTGTGAAGGATATCCTCCATCTCATCAGCATCTTTGCTAAAAGATTTTGTTATCTGAGCCATGCTTTTGATCGCCGAGGAATATCGGTCCTGTGCGGAAATTGCGATTGATACATCCGGCATATTTGCTCACCTCGCTTGACTGCGCCGTTGATTGTGGTATAATAAAAAAAAGGGGGGATTCCATGTTGTCATTGATGATGGTTGTGGGCGCGGTCGGTGCCTGCATGCTGATCGCCGGTGTAGGGTATGGCTGCCGAAGTGGATTTTCCAGTGGAACACCCGGCTTCCGCTATTCCATCACTGGGCTTATCCTCCTTTTTGTCGGCTTTGGCCTTCCACTTCTTTGGCTTGCAATGCACATTTAATCTCGCCGCCCCGCTCCGGGGCGGCTTTTTCATGCCCGGGACCGCAGGAAGGGGCAGCCCTGCGGCGGGCCGTGCTCCGCCTCGTAGGACGCCAGCGCCAGGACCAGATCCCGCTCCCCGGGGGACATCCGGGCGTAGTCCCCCGGGGCCCAGCCCTTCACGCGGAAGAGCCAGTACACGAGACCCAGCTCCGGGTCGCTGCCGTCCTCTAGGCGTTTTTTATCTCTTCAATGGTGTTGGCCCGGTAGCCGCACAGCTTCTCCACCGCCCGGCTGAGGTCCTCGATCTCGCCGGGCAAAAGCATGGCCTTG
>ERZ1673746.2346-NODE-2346-length-10158-cov-2.761853_pt1 | contig 10158 bp, 8 predicted proteins | sample MGYA00580205_ERZ1673746 | MGnify/ENA primary metagenome ERZ1673746 (study PRJEB41218, sample SAMN15661771) | gut metagenome | host: Homo sapiens | place: Canada: London | collected 2015-08-20/2019-03-30 | study: EMG produced TPA metagenomics assembly of...
GGCTGTAGTATTACAGAAAAATGTCCTGTTTTCAGGAACAATACTTGACAATCTCAGATGGGGTGATGACAATGCTTCATATGAAGATTGTGTTGAGGCATGTAAACAGGCATGTGCTGATGAATTTATCGAGAGAATGCCTAAGAAGTATGATACATGGATAGAACAGGGCGGTACTAATGTTTCAGGTGGTCAGAGACAGAGACTCTGTATTGCGAGAGCATTGCTTAAAAAACCAAAGGTTCTTATTCTTGATGATTCGACAAGTGCTGTAGATACTGCAACAGACGCAAAAATCAAACAGGCATTTGCCCAGAAAATTCCGGGAACAACAAAGCTTATAGTTTCGCAGAGAATTTCAAGTATTCAGGATGCCGACAGAATTATTGTTCTTGAAGATGGAAAAGTCAGTGGCTTTGATACACATGAAAATCTTATGCAAAATAACAAAGTTTACCGCGAAATCTGTGAAGTCCAGATGCAGGGCGGCGGTGATTTCGATGAATCGGCAGAATAGTGAGAATAGGAGGAAGACATGAAAAATAAAAATGAGAACAAAGAGAAGAATCCGCTTTTATTATTAAAAAGACTTCTTTCTTATATAGTAAAAAATTACAAATTGGCATGTTTCATGGTGGTCGTTTGCATATTGGTTTCGGCAATTACGACATTGTGTGGAACTTTATTTATACAGAAACTTATTGATAATTACATTGTGCCGCTTACACAGATGGCAGTTCCTGATTATTCACCGCTTGCACAGGCTCTTTTAAAACTTGTAGCAATATTTGCAGTGGGTGTTTTATGTTCATACGGATATAACAGAATTATGGTAAATGTTGGTCAGGGTACTATGAAAAAGCTCCGTACAAAGATGTTTACTAATATGGAATCACTTCCAATCAGATACTTTGATACACATGCACATGGAGATATCATGTCGGTATACACAAATGATATTGATACATTAAGACAGCTTATAAGCCAGAGTATTCCACAGGTTCTTAATTCACTTATAACACTTGTATCAACATTTGTAAGTATGATAGTTCTTGATATACCACTTACAATTGTATCTGTTATTATGGTTGCAATTATGCTTTTTGTGACATCAAAGCTTTCCGCTGCATCCGGCAGATATTTCGTTGAACAGCAGAAAGATATCGGTAAAGTAAATGCTTATATTGAGGAAATGATGGAAGGGCAGAAGGTTGTTAAGGTATTCTGTCATGAGCAGGAAAGTCTTGAACAGTTTAAGCAGATTAATAACAAGTTAAGAGAAAGTGCCAACAATGCTAATAAAATTGCAAATATTACAATGCCTATCAATGGAAATATAGGAAATATAAGTTATGTTTTATGTGCACTTGTAGGTGGTGTGCTTGCGTTAAGCGGCTTTTCCAGACTTACAATCGGTACACTTGTAGCATTTCTTTCATTAAACAAGAGTTTCACACAGCCTGTAACACAGATAAGCCAGCAGGTAAGCAGCATTGTAATGGCTATGGCAGGTGCCGGCAGGGTATTTGACCTTTGCGATGAAGTACCGGAGACAGATGAAGGTGATGTTGAACTTGTAAATATATGTTATGATTCAAATGGTGAAATCCATGAAACTGAAGAACAGACAGAGATGTGGGCATGGAAAAAACCAAATGCTGCAAATAAAGATGAAATGTATACAAGACTTCAGGGGGATGTTACATTTGATGGAGTTGATTTTGGATATAATCCTGATAAAATCGTGCTTCACGATATAAAAATGTTCGCAAAACCGGGTCAGAAGCTTGCGTTTGTAGGTTCTACCGGTGCCGGAAAGACAACAATTACCAACCTTATTAACAGGTTTTATGATATACAGGATGGTAAAATCCGTTATGATGGAATTAACATTAATCATATTAAAAAAGACGATTTACGCCGAAGCCTGGGCATTGTTTTGCAGGATACTAACCTTTTTACAGGCACGATTATGGACAATATCAGATATGGAAGACTTAATGCAACTGATGAAGAATGTATGGCTGCCGCAAAGCTTGCTAATGCTGACGGATTTATAAAAAGACTTCCTGATGGTTATAACACAGTGCTTACCGGCGGTGGTGCGAACCTTAGTCAGGGACAGCGTCAGCTTCTTGCAATAGCGAGAGCAGCAGTTGCAGATCCTCCTGTTCTTATTCTTGATGAGGCGACTTCTTCTATTGATACACGTACAGAAAAACTTGTACAGCGTGGTATGGATGCACTTATGACAGGAAGAACTTCATTTGTTATCGCTCATCGTCTTTCTACGGTACGGAATGCAGACTGTATTATGGTTATGGAACAGGGAAGAATTATTGAGCGTGGTACACATGATCAGCTTATGGAAGAAAAAGGCAGATATTATCAGCTTTACACAGGAAAGTCAATCAGTGCGTAAGATTTTGTTTAATTGGTATTAAATAAAAATCTCAAAAACAGGGAGTATAAAAATATGAAATATGCTTATATTAACGGAAAAATACTTGACGGAACCAAAGATATGCAGGTAAAAGAGGGCTTCGTCATACTTACGGACAATGATAAAATTGAGGATATTGTCAAGGCAGGCACGGATTTGAATGGATATGAAAAAGTTGATTTAAAAGGCAGATATATTATGCCCGGTCTTATAAATATGCATGTTCACCTTGCAGGTAATGGCAAGCCGCAGAAAAAACAGCGTGATAATGAGAAACTTGTAAAAATACTTATGGGAAATGCACTTATGCGTTCAATTGCATACGATATGGTTGCCGGATTTGCAAAAACAGAGCTTATGAGTGGTGTGACAACAATAAGAACGGTTGGCGGACTAGGAAGTTTTGATACAAAATTAAGAGATGAGATTAATGCGGGAACAAAGATGGGACCAAGAATACTTGCTGCTAATGAAGGAATTTCCGTGCCTGGCGGACATATGGCTGGCTCTGTTGCTGTTGCAGCGGACAGTATAGATACAGCATTAAAACATCTGGAGCAATCGGAAAAAGAAAAGGTTGATTTGATAAAGCTTATGATTACAGGCGGCGTAATGGACGCAAAAGAAAAAGGTGTTCCGGGTGAATTAAAAATGTCTCCTGAAATGGTAAAGGCAGTCTGTGACAAGGCACATGAAAATGGCTATGTCGTTGCTGCACATGTTGAATCTCCGCATGGGGTGCGTGTTGCACTTGAAAATGGAGTTGACTCAATTGAACACGGTGCAAAAATTGATGCTGATACAATTAAGTTATTCAAGGAAAGAAAGGCATGTCTGGGCACAACAATTTCACCTGCACTTCCGTATGCATTGTTTGATCGTTCGATTACCAACGCAACTGAAGTTGAACAGTTTAACGGAAATGTTGTGTTTGAGGGAATAATTGCATGTGCGAAAGCGGCACTTGAAAATGATATACCTGTCGTTCTTGGCAATGATGTCGGATGTCCGTGGATTACACAGTATGATTTTTGGAGAGAATTGTATTATTTCCACAAATATACGGGCGTTTCCAATGCGTTTGCACTGTATACGGCAACTGCAAGAGCCGCCGAAATGGCGGGAATCGGTGATATTACCGGTACGCTCGAAAAAGATAAATGTGCAGATATGATTGTAACCGAGGAAAATCCGCTCGATGACCTCAGAGCATTACGCCATGTAAAAATGGTTGTCGCAAGAGGAACGATTACGGAAAATCCTAAGGTTAAAATCAATAAGCGTGTTGAGACTGAACTTGATAAATTCCTATAAAATAGTGTGTTTTTTTACAAATGAAATAAATTTATCGGTACTGTCGGTTGTGTAACTGCCCTTTTTCCATACGAGACCGATGCTTTGGTGTATTGTGGGAGTAATTGGAATTCCGACAACACCGGGAAGCTTTTTTAAAAGCGACGAATACAAAAATGCTCCGGCACATTCCTCGCAGATAAAGCTTTTTATTGTGTAGAGCTGGCTTGCGTGCAGTATGACATTTGGCTTTATCGCCGAATTTTTAAATATTGCATCAAGAGTTTCATTCTGTACAGAATCGGTGTTATACATAATAAGTGGCATGTCTTTAATCATGTCAAAAGTCACCTCTTTCTTTTTGGCAAAGGGGTGATTTTTTGATACACAAAAAACGATTTTATCCTGCATAATCTGTATGGAATTAAGCTTATCTATTTCATAAAAGTGCATATTTACCAATGCTGCGTCAAGTATGCCTTCATGCACGAGATTGGCAGCACGGATTGAACCATATTCAAATAATTCAAAAGGAATGTCGGGATATTCCCTGTGAAAATCATTAATCATTTCAGGAAAAAATATTGTGCTCAAAAGAGGTGGGATTCCTATTTTTACCGCTGAAATAGTTCTGCCTATGTCGTGAAGCTGGTTAAGCGTTTGTTTGTACTCGGCGAGAAGCTTTTGAGCTTTCTGGTAAAATAATTCACCCTCTTTTGTAAGCGTCAGATGATTTTTTGAACGGTTAAACAGACTGACGTTAAATTCTTTTTCAAGTTCCTTAATTGCACTTGAAACAGCGGGCTGTGTAACATAAAGCTCGGCTGCAGCCTGCGTTATGCTGTGCAGTCTTGCAACCGCACAAAAATATTCTAATTGTACAATCTTCATAAAAACCTCATTTTGTAAAAATCCGTAGGAGTGCTTTATTGCACTGTTCAGCGGATAATGTTTTTTAATATTGTATTCAGTATACCATATTTTTGGTGAAAATGAATAAATTTATATAAAAGGCATAAAAAAAACTTATAAAACCATTAGTTTTTATAAATTTACAACAACATAAGTTATTAATATAATGCAATCAAGCAAAGGGAAATAAACAAACGGCCGTGTTATTTCACTAAAGATATGATGTAAATAATAAGGAGGGTTGCTAATGAGTCATGCAGCAATAACATTAGTATTTTTGCTGTTTGCAATCATAATGTTCATATGGGAAAAACTTCCGCTTGGTGTTACATCAATGATTGTCTGTATCGGACTTATCATAACGGGAGTGCTTGATTGGAAAACAGCTTTTTCAGGATTTATTGACAGCAATGTAATTTTATTCGTAGCCATGTTCATTGTCGGAGGAGCATTGTTTGAGACAGGAATGGCAAACAAAATCGGAGGAGTGGTTACACATTTTGCTAAGTCGGAAAGACAGCTTATCATCGCAATTATGGTGATTGTGGGATTGATGAGTGGGGTGCTTTCAAATACGGGAACAGCGGCGGTTCTTATTCCGGTTGTTATAGGAATTGCGGCAAAATCAGGATATTCAAGGTCAAAACTTCTTATGCCGCTTGTATTTGCGGCGGCTATGGGCGGAAATCTTTCGCTTATAGGTGCACCGGGAAATCTGATTGCCCAATCGGCAATGCAGGAAATCGGAAAATCGTTCGGATTTTTTGAATATACAAAAATCGGTTTACCGATTCTTATAACGGGAATTTTATTTTTCGCATTGATAGGATACAAGCTTCTGCCTGACACAAAGCCGTCGGGAGATTCGGTGTACGGCGAACAGAAAGATTATTCAGATGTTCCTAAGTGGAAACAGTGGCTGTCTCTTATAATTTTGATTTTAACTCTTATCGGAATGATTTTTGAAGAAAAAATCGGAATTAAGCTTTGCGTTGTGGGCTGTATCGGAGCACTGCTTCTCGTAGTTACGGGTGTAATTTCTGAAAAGCAGGCATTAAAATCAATAGATTTAAAAACAATATTTTTGTTTGGCGGTACACTTTCGCTTGCGTCAGCACTTCAGAAATCAGGTGCGGGAGAGCTTCTTGCAAATAAAGTCATCAGCTTTCTTGGAGATAACCCGTCACCGTATTTACTTACATTTGTAGTATTTATTCTTTGTTGTGTGCTCACTAATTTTATGAGTAACACAGCAACGACAGCACTTATGGTTCCGATATGCTTGTCAATATCGGAAGCAATCGGGGCTGACCCGAGTGCCGTACTTATGGCTTGCGTAATTGGTGGCTCATGTGCTTATGCTACACCGATAGGAATGCCTGCAAACACAATGGTAATAGGAGCGGGCGGATATACATTTAAGGATTATGCAAAATCGGGAATTCCGTTGATTATAGTTTCAACGATAGTGAGTATGATACTTTTACCGATTTTATATCCGTTTTTTCCGTAAAAACAAATGCTTTTTGCGGATTAAGTAAAAAAGTATCAATATAAAAGTCGAAAATGTAACTTTTACTTCGTAAAAACAAGGAGGTTAAAATCCTCTCCTCACATTGGAGCTCGGATTTTTACTTCATAAAAACAAGGAGGATTTATTATGTCAAAGGAAGAACAGGTAAAACAGCTTACAGATTACATGGCTAAGTTTATTGCTTATACGGCAAAGAAACTGCCTGATGATGTAATCGCAAAACTTCAGGAGTTGAGAGATAAGGAGGACAGTCCTTTATCAAAGACAATTTATAACACAATGTTTGAAAATCAGAAACTTGCGGTTGAACTTAACAGACCTAGCTGTCAGGATACAGGTGTGCTTCAGTTCTGGGTAAAATGCGGAACAAAATTTCCGTTGATTGGAGAACTTGAGACACTTCTTAAAGAAGCGGTTGTGCAGGCAACATTTGAAGCACCTTTAAGACACAACAGCGTTGAAACATTTGACGAGTATAATACCGGAAAAAATGTCGGAAAAGGAACTCCTACAGTATTCTGGGATATTGTACCAGATAGTGATTCATGCGAAATATATACATATATGGCAGGTGGCGGATGTACGCTTCCAGGAAAAGCAATGGTTCTTATGCCGGGCGAAGGCTACGAGGGCGTAACAAAATTTGTCCTTGATGTAATGACAAGCTACGGTCTTAACGCATGTCCTCCGCTTCTTGTGGGCGTCGGCGTTGCAACATCTGTGGAGACAGCGGCACTTCTTTCAAAGAAGGCACTCATGAGACCTATTGGTTCACATAATGAAAATGAAAGAGCCGCAAAAATGGAGAGACTTCTTGAAGATGGTATTAATTCAATCGGTTTAGGACCACAGGGCATGGGCGGTAAATATTCGGTAATGGGCGTAAACATTGAAAATACGGCACGTCATCCTTCTGCAATCGGTGTGGCTGTAAATGTCGGATGCTGGAGCCACAGAAGAGGACACATTATTTTTGATAAAGACCTTAATTATACAATTACAACACATTCGGAGGTGACTTTATAATGGTAGAAATCAGAGACGGAAAAAAGGTACTTATAACACCTGTTACGGCACAGGATTTGGAAGATATTAAAGTCGGAGATATTATTTATCTTGACGGAAGCATGACAACATGCCGTGACGTTGCCCACAGAAGACTTGTTGAAGAGGGAAGAGAACTTCCGGTAGATGTAAGAAATAATGCGATTTTCCATGCGGGTCCTATTATCAGACCTCTTGAAAACGATAAATTCCAAATGGTATCGGTTGGTCCGACAACAAGCATGCGTATGGAAAAATTTGAGTATGAATTCGTAAAGCTCACAGGTGTACGCGTTATCATCGGAAAAGGCGGAATGAAAGAAAATACAGAGCGTGCATGTAAAGAATTCGGTGCCATTCACTGTGTATTTCCTGCCGGAAATGCTGTAGTTGCAGCAACAGAGGTTGAGGAAATCGTAAGAGCCGAGTGGAGAGATTTGGGGATGCCTGAGACACTTTGGAACTGCCGCGTTAAGGAGTTCGGTCCTCTTATCGTATCAATCGACACAAAGGGAAATAACATGTTTGAGGAAAATAAAGTTATTTTCAATGAACGCAAAGATGCCGCGTATGAAAAAATTGCAAAAGAAGTCGGTTTCATAAAATAAAAATATTGCATATAAGATTCATAGATAGTATTAAAACAGGTTGCATTCATAAAAATTTCCTAATAAAAAAAAGCCCCGCCGCAGCGGCGGGGCTTTTTTATTCATATATTTCTCAATATTCATATTTTTACTTAATCCGGATATTCGCTTGTGATTCCAAAATATTCTTCAAGTGAAATCCAATTGCCATTGTTGTAAAGCTTTGCAGCGAGGTCTTTACCGACATATCTTAAATGCCATGATTCATACTGATAGCCTGTGTATGCATCCTTACCCTTAGGAAAACGTATGCAGAAGCCGTATTTATAACAGTTGTCATTGACCCATCTGCCCTCTGCGGTATCGCCGAAGCTGTCATCTATAGAATTGAGGTCAAAACAGAGCCCTGTCTGATGTTCTGAATTACCGGGTCTTGATGAATATGTATCTGCGGCAGCTTTTCCATCTCTTGCTACATAGGAATTATATAGATTTACCTGATAACTGTATGAACGGTAAGCACTTGCAATATAGATATTAAGTCCCTGTGAAGAAGCATCAGCCTGCATCGTACGCCATGCACTCATAAGTGTTCTGTCAAGACTTGTTGTGCTTCGCTGGCTTGTTACAGGAACCTCAGGGTCCTGAGGAATAAAATCACTTGGAAGAGAGTAAGTTTTATTGGCGATAAGCACCCCATCAACATATGTTATTCCATTGATAGTCTGGATTGAAAATCCTTTGGATGAGACAGACTGCGAATCAGCATACTGGCTTCCTGAATAATCAGAGCTGTTATTATCATTACCTGAATTGTTATCAGAGCCTCCATCAGAATTATTATCAGCATTGTTATCTGATGATGTGGAAGCATCCTGGGCCTCCTCAGATTTTATGTTTTCGCTGTTGTTTTCTGTTGTTGTTTTATTGTCATCAGTAGTAGTCTCAGTATTAGCCGGGACTGTTTTGTCGTTATTCTTTTTTTTACTGTTACAGCCTTTAAATGCTAGTACGAATATAATTACTAAAATTAAAACCGCAATGCCTGCGGCAAGTGTGATTTTTTGTCGTCTGACTACAGCTGCACGCTGTTTTCTTGTTAATTGGTTGTTTGTCATAGTTAATCTCCATTCTGATTTTGCCGTTGTAGTGTGGCAGTTCATAAAACAAACCCATTATTGCATTTACAAAAGAAAATATCAAGTGTTGACGTTTCAATTAAAATAAATATATTGAAATGTTATGTTTTGAGTGGTATATTATTAATACATTTAAAAGAGCGAAAAATTACAATTATTTTAAATATGAATGGAGAAATACAATGCATATATCAAAAAATGCTGCGATGCAGATAGTTGATGAAATATCGCAGCTTGTAAAACAAAATATTAATCTTATGGATGAGACGGGGCATATAATTGCAAGCTGTGATAAATCAAGAATAGGCGATTTTCACTATGGAGCATACAAAATCATTACGGAATGTCTTGATGAATATTATCTTAAGAAAGATGATAAGGAAAGGGGAATGAAACAGGGAATTAACCTTCCGCTTGAACTTGATGGTGAAATCGTTGGTGTTGTCGGAATTACCGGAAGTCACGATGAGGTAATAACAGCAGGACGTCTGATAAAAAAGATGACCGAAATTCTGCTTATGGAACGCCGTGTCAGTTATCATCAGCTCATGGATAAGCGTGTAAAAAATGCTTTTTTTGAAGAATGGCTCATAAATGACGGATATAAAAACTTTGATGACCTGAGAGAACGAGGGAAATCTCTTGGGATAGATATAGACAAGCCGGGAAGAATTATTATTGTAAGTATTGATGAACTTGATGAGTATAAAGATAATCAGGAAGGTCAGTCTGTAATTGCCAAATTTGAAAATAATGTTGCAGCATTTCTTAACAGAAATGGTTACAAGGCACATTTCAGAAATGCGTCAAGACAGATAATTCTTATAGATGATATGACAACAGAAAAGGTAATAGAATTTTCAAATGAACTTGCAGATTACATATATGAAAAGCAGAAACTGAATCTTAATATAGGGATTGCAGGGAAAAGTGATGATATGCATGAGGCATACATTCAGGCACATAGGGCGTGGAATGCAGCAGCAGCTGAACATGAAAAGATTATCTGCTATGAGGATATGAGTCTGGAACTGCTTGTTAACTGTATTCCTGCCAAAATTAAGCTTGAATATATTACCAAGCTTTTCAAGAATTCATCTGTTGATGAAGTAAAAGAATATATGTCACTCCTGAAGGCTTAGTATAAAGAGCAGGGCTCTATTCAGGCGGTATCTGATAGTCTTTATCTACATAAGAATACATTGC
>ERZ1673746.2352-NODE-2352-length-10116-cov-9.167280_pt1 | contig 10116 bp, 6 predicted proteins | sample MGYA00580205_ERZ1673746 | MGnify/ENA primary metagenome ERZ1673746 (study PRJEB41218, sample SAMN15661771) | gut metagenome | host: Homo sapiens | place: Canada: London | collected 2015-08-20/2019-03-30 | study: EMG produced TPA metagenomics assembly of...
CGGCGGCTGCAACCTGGCGCGGTTGCTCGCCGCCTCCACGGCGCACGATCTGGTATAGGAACGGCGATTTAACGTGTTTGACCTCGATGGGCGTGGCGTGCACGGTGCTTTCGCCGGACAGATGCAGGCTCGGATTGAGCGGTGCCACCACATGCGTCTCGCGCTTGTCGCTAAACACTACCGCGGCCGCGCGGCCAGTCTGGCCGTTTACGCCAATGCGCACCTGCTCGCCATCGCGGCTGTCCGTTGCCGGACGATCGACAAAGTAGACAGGCACCATCACCAGGCCGTCCTTATGCTTGCGAACCTTGCGCGCCCACGCGCGGATACTCTTTTTATTGAGCCCCAGCACCGCCTCGGCATCGTTGCCGGCAATGTCGAGCGCCAGCTTATCAATGACCACCTGGTCCTTGGTAGACGCATCGACGGAGACAACGCGGAAGTCGCCCTCCTGCATGGCCGGGTCAAACGGTCCAACCTTGGCAAAGTCCCACGGCTCCAAAATGCCCATAAGACGAACGTCCAGGTAGTTTGCCCGCGGATACGCCCAGTCGAGCACCTCGTAGTACACCAGGGTCTCCTTGCTCAGGCCCTTGCCCGGGAAGGACGCCATCATGCGCAGATCCGCAAGCGCCATGGGGAAGTAGAAGAGCATCATGTCATTTTGAATCGCGTCTTCCACGTCGTGCCCGGCAAAGGCATCGGGGTACTGGCGCACCAGCTGCAGCGCGTTGGCGCGCGCCTGCTGCGGCGAGATTTCGCAGGGAATACCCTGCTCAGGCACATACTCGGCACCAACGCCCATAGTCAGGCGCTTGCTAAAGGTACCGGGCTTGAGCAGGTCGGCAACGCCGATCTTATTGCCGCAGGACGGGCACTCAAACACGCGCTGGGTCGATGACCCCTCAAAGGACGCACCACAGAAGGGGCAGGGAATGCTCACGTGCGTTGCCTCTTGGAACTCCTGCGCCGTGCCGCGGTCCTCCCACAGCAGATGCTCCAGAACCGACTGGTTGCGCCAGTACGAATTGAAGAAATACCAGTCGGGGTCCACCGGGCGCTCGAGCTGTGACACATGGGTGAGCTTAAGCAGCCCATCGACAACCGTCAGCGGCGCATGGCGAATGCCCAGGGCGCTCTTGGGCTCCCCCGCATCGGCCTGCCACGGAACGACCGTGCCGCAATAGGCGCACTCAAAGCTGCGTTTAGCCTGGTGCGAGTACATAGGGCCGCCACAGTTTTGGCATTTAATGGCAAACATCTCGTCCATGGAAACGTCCTCCTTTGCACAGGGGCTGTCGACATTAAGTATGTCGAGCAAACGCCGTCCCGCCCATACCCATATGGCCCAAAATGGACCACCTAGGCAGACGAGAAGGCTCGCTCGTTAGCACCAGCAGACCATTGCTGCATTTTCTGAGCATCGGCGCACGGTGCGCCCATGCGAGCTACACTATCCCCTTAACCATGATTGTGAGGACGATTGCCATGCTATTTGTAAATCGGCTGGTACATACGCTTGTTCCCGGCAGTGAGGACGAGCCGGTCGATACAACTTGTCGCACCAACGCGGGCTTTGCCGCAAGCCTCATTTGCATTGGCCTCAACATTACCCTGTGCCTAGCCAAGGGCATCGCGGGTCTGCTCGCCGGCTCCGTCTCGCTCATCGCCGACGCCTTCAACAACCTCTCCGATGCGTCGAGCAACATCGTGAGCTTGCTCGGATTCCGCCTTGCCAGCCGCCCGGCCGACGAAGGCCACCCCTATGGCCACGGCCGCTACGAATACCTCGCCGGCCTGTTTGTCGCCGTCCTCGTTTGTGCCGTCGGCATCAACCTGGTACTCGAGTCCGTTACCAAGATCATCAAGCCCTCCCCCACCGCGTATTCGGCGCTCTCCATGGCAGCCCTTGTCCTGTCCATGCTCGTCAAGTTCTGGATGGCGGCGTTCAACCGCACGCTGGGCAACCGCATCGACTCGGAGACGCTCATCGCCACGGCGCAGGATTCCAAAAACGATGTCATCGCCTCGGGCTCGGTCTTGGCGGCGGCGCTCATTTCGCAAACGACCGGCTTTGACCTCGATGGCTGGGCGGGCCTGGGCGTGGGCATCTTCATTTGCATCAGCGGCATGGGCCTGGTGCGCGACGCCATCAGTCCACTGCTGGGACAAGCGCCCGACCCCAAACTCGTCCAGGAAATCCGCGATAGGATTATGTCGTATCCGCAGGTCCTGGGCACGCACGACCTCATGGTGCACGATTACGGCCCTGGCCGTCAGTTTGCCAGCGCACACGTGGAAATGCCCGGCGAGGGCGATGCCTTTGAGCACCACGAGATTCTGGACACCATCGAACACGACATCAAACGCCAGATGGGCATCGGTATCACGCTGCACTGCGACCCCATAGCCACCACCGGCGACGACCTGCGCGGCTGGGTCAAGCGCGGCGTAGCGCAGATCGACCCCACGCTTTCCATCCACGACCTTCACGAACACGACGGGTTCGTTTTGTTTGACCTGGTGCGTCCCGACGGCTTTGACATATCCGACGAGGAGCTGCTGGAGCTCGTCACGCGCATCGTGCACGAGCGTCGGCCCGATGCATCATGCGTCGTCACGTTTGACTCGGGCTTTAGCTCGCCCGAGCGTCCGGCAGAGCAGCTGTAATCGACAGCAAAACGGGACGCAGGACTGCCGACCAACGCGCCTATGCGCCCGGTCACGCGATCCTGCGTCCCGTTTTTGTTTGCGCTGCTAAGGCTCTAGCCGCTCGACCGCTAGTTCCCCCGTGCGCCCGAAATGCCGTTTTGTAGGGCGTTCCAGGCATCCGTCGCCATGTCTCCCAAGTTCTGCGCGGTATCGCCCAGGTTTTGTGTCGTATCGCCCAGCTCTTGCGCCTTGTCTCCCAATTCCTGCGCCTTGTTGCTCAGGTCCTCCAGCATGTTGGAGCTCGAGCTGTCGGTGCCGCTTTGGCCGTCGGACGAGTTGCCCGAGCTGTTCTTGTGCGTGAGTTGAATTTCAAGGTTACCGTTGTCGTTATAGTAGGCAGATGTGACGACCCAGTTGGCATCGACGACGGGCGTTGAGCCATCATCAGTCAGGACCACGGCATTCGAAAGATCGGCACCGCGCGACTTGAGGAGCTTCTTGGCGTTGGACCAGTACTGCCCCGGGATATCGCTCAGATCGACGGTGCTAGACGAGGCGGACTCGGTTTGCCCGGCAGTGGTATCGGCCGTTGAACTCCCTCGCTTGTTGAGCATACCCGACACAATGGCGAACACAATCGAGAGGGCAAAGAAGATCGCCAGCACAATCAGGATTTTCTTGATCACACTCGACGAACGCGACGGCGCCTCTTCCTCGTCCTCACCATACCGCGGAATCGATTTGGGATACTCGCGATAAGGCTGGCGCGCATACGGATCGCGCGACTCATAACGAGGCTGGGCCTGCGCCGTGCGCGGCATATACGTCGTCTGCTGAGGCTGCGGAATGGGATTTTGCGGCAGGTTGTTATAAGCATCCGTCGCCGCATTGCCATACGGGTCCGGCGTCGCATTGCCATACGGGTCCTGCGGTGCATAATCAAACGGATCCCGTGGTGTATCGCCATAGCCCATAACTCGTGTGGGTTCGGCGGACGCCTGCGTCGCATCGGGAGCAGCATTGCCGGGATTCGGCACGATACGGGTCGCATCGGCGCCACCGCCAGCCTGTGCGGAGCCATATCCGCCCATCACGGTCGTCTTATCCTGGTCCATGCAACGTTTCCTTTCCGTCGCCTGCAAGCATCAAGTTATCCATGCATTCTACCCGCGCAAAAGCCTATGATGGGCAAAGCCCGCCGGTATCTACAAGACATGCGCGTGCCTAAGGGTCAGAAAGCCCCGCCGGGCCTTGGTAGGCGCGGCGGGGCGGACTAGCAGCTATGGACAGCAGTCTTAGAACAAACCAGTGATGTTGCCGTCGTTGTCGACGTCGATGTTTTCGGCCGCGGGAACCTTGGGCAGACCAGGCATGGTCAGAACGCTGCCGGTCAGCGCGACCACAAAGTGGGCGCCGGCAGAAACCTTGAGCTCGCGCACGGTGATGCGGAAGCCCACAGGAGCGCCCAGCGCCTTGGCGTTGTCGCTAAAGCTGTACTGCGTCTTGGCCACACACACCGGCAGGTTGCCAAAGCCGTTCTCGCGCAGCTCGGCGAGCTGGCGCTTGGCAGCCGGCGTAAAGTCGACGCCGTCGGCGCGGTAAACCTTGGTGGCAACGGCCTCGAGGGCATCGGCAACATCGGCGCCGTCCTCGTAGGCAAACTTGAGCTCGCTCGGCTGCTCAATCAGGCGCATGACCTCATCGGCCAGCTCGAGCGCGCCCTCGCCGCCCTTGGCCCAGACCTCGGAAAGCTTAACGTTGACGCCGAGCTTCTGGCACTCGGACTCGATGAGCGCAAGCTCTGCCTCGGTGTCCGTCGGGAAGCGGTTGATGGCGACCACGCAGGGCAGACCATAAACGTTCTGGATGTTGTCGACGTGACGCAGCAGGTTGGGCATGCCGGCCTTGAGGGCCTCGAGGTTCTCCTCGTTGAGGTCGGCCTTGGCAACACCGCCGTTGTACTTAAGCGCACGGGCGGTCGCGACAATCACGACGGCGCTGGGGCGAACGCCCGTCATGCGGCACTTGATGTCGAGGAACTTCTCGGCACCCAGATCGGCGCCAAAGCCTGCCTCGGTAATGGCGACATCGCCAAAGCGCATAGCCATACGCGTGGCCATGATGGAATTGCAGCCGTGGGCGATGTTGGCGAAGGGGCCGCCGTGGACAAACGCGGGCGTACCCTCGAGCGTCTGCACCAGGTTGGGCTTGAGCGCATCCTTAAGCAATGCAGCCATGGCGCCCTGAGCCTTGAGGTCGCGGGAGCGGACGGGCTCGCCGGCAAAGCTGTAGCCGACGACGATCTCGCCCAGGCGCTCCTTAAGATCGTTGATACTCGTGGACAGGCACAGGATTGCCATGACCTCGGAGGCAACGGTGATATCGAAGCCGTCCTCGCGCGGCACGCCCTGAGCCTTGCCACCAATGCCGTCGATAACGTGGCGCAGCTGGCGGTCGTTCATGTCGACAACGCGCTTCCAGGTGATGCGCTTAACGTCGATACCGAGCTGGTTGCCTTGCTGAATATGGTTGTCGAGCATGGCGGCCAGCAGGTTATTGGCGGCACCGATAGCGTGGAAGTCGCCGGTAAAGTGCAGGTTGATGTCTTCCATGGGGATGACCTGGGCCCAACCGCCGCCGGCGGCACCGCCCTTGACGCCAAAGACGGGACCGAGCGAAGGCTCGCGCAGGGCCACAGCGCTCTTGACACCGCGACGACGCAGGCCATCGGCCAGACCGATGGTCGTGGTGGTCTTGCCCTCGCCAGCGGGCGTGGGGTTGATGGCGGTCACGAGGACGAGCTTGGCCTGATGATTGGTCGGCTCGTTGAGCAGTGAATAGTCGACCTTAGCCTTGTCGAAGCCGTACGGAATCAGGTGCTTTACGTCGACGCCGGCGTTCTTAGCCACCTCGGTAATGGGCAGCGGCGTGACGGAACGTGCGATTTCGATGTCAGTAGGCATGGGCGGTCCTTTCGTTACCGAATGAGAAAAAGACCAATTCAGCATAGCACGGGCGCGCAATAGTAAAACACCCGTAACCGATGAATGGCGATATGTTTATCCAATGCTCAGCGATAGCCTACAGATCAGCTAAAACAAACCCGCCTCTAAACGGCTGGCTCGATGCCCAAATGTTCAAAGGTGCGAAGCGTTGCCTGACGGCCCTGGGGCGTACGAATCATCAAGCCGCACTGCAGCAGATAGGGCTCATAGACATCCTCGAGCGTACCCGGGTCCTCGCCCACCGCGCTGGCAAGGGTCGTCAGGCCCACGGCACGGCCGGAGAACGTCTTGGCAAGCGTCTCCAAGATGCGAATATCCATCCAGTCCAGACCAAGCTCATCGATCTCGAAGAACTCGAGCGCCTGACGGCAAATATCAAGCTCAATAGGCCCGTTGCCGCGTACCTGCGCATAGTCGCGCACACGCTTGAGCAGACGGTTGGCCAAGCGAGGCGTACCACGCGAGCGCGAGCCGATCTCGAGCGCGCTCGGATGGTCGATCGTCACGCCCAAGATGGTCGCCGAGCGTGTCACAATCTGGGCGAGTTCCTCGACCGTGTAGTAATCCAGGCGATACGAAATGCCAAAGCGGTCGCGTAGCGGGCCAGTCAACATGCCCGAGCGAGTCGTTGCCGCCACCAGTGTGAACTTGGGAATATCCAGGCGAATCGAACGTGCGGCCGGGCCTTTACCGATCACGATATCGAGCGCAAAGTCCTCCATAGCGGGATACAGGACCTCCTCGACCGAACGGTTGAGACGGTGGATCTCGTCGATAAACAGCACGTCACCCGGCTGCAGGTTGGTAAGGATAGCCGCGAGGTCGCCGGTACGCGCGATGGCCGGACCGCTCGTCGTCTTGATCTGAGCGCCCAGCTCGTTGGCGATAACCGTGGCCAGCGTGGTCTTGCCCAGACCCGGAGGGCCCGAGAAAATCACGTGGTCGAGCGTCTCGCCACGGCTCTGCGCCGCCTCGATCAGTACGCGAAGGCTCTGCTTGATATGCTCCTGACCGCAGTAGTCGTCCAGGCGCTGGGGACGCAGGGTACGGTCGACATCGAGGTCTTCGGGCGTCAGCTCCGAGCCCACCATGCGCTCGCCGTGCGCCATGGATGCCGCCGGCGAGTTACCGGGCGTCGCCCACAGGTCCTGAGAGTCATCGGCTTCCCACATCACGCATCCATTCCAAGTCGCTTAAGCGCCGCGCCGAGCAGATCCTCGACACGCATATTCTGCCCATCATACCCGCTCAGGGCAACATCGGTCTCCTGCGGGCTAAAGCCCATGGAAAGGAGCGCCGCGCGGGCGTCATCGATTGCCGAAGGAGCGGCGGCGGGAACCGGCATCGCAACCTGTCCGGGAATCACGTCGACCGGCACAAAGCCCTTGTCCTTGGCAAAGGTACTCTTGAGTTCCAGGATCAGGCGCTGAGCCGTCTTTTTGCCCACGCCGGGTACCTTGGCCATGCCCTTGTCGTCCTCGGCCATCACCAACGAGTACAGCTGCCCCACGGTATAGGTGGAAAGCACGGCGAGCGCCAAGCGCGGGCCAACGCCCGAGACGGACACGAGCCGGTCGAACATCGTGCGCTCATCCTTTGAGGAAAAACCGAAAAGTGTCATGGCGTCCTCGCGCACCTGCATACGGGTATAGAGGCGAACCTCGCCGCCGGGCGTAGGCAGCGTGGCGGCAGTGCTGCCCGAAATACCGAGCTCAAAGCCCACGCCCGACACATCGACGACGGCCGAGCTCATCGTGGCCTCGATAAGCGTTCCATGGAGCTGGGAGATCATCAGTATCCGGTTCCTCTCTGTTGATAGAACTCGCCGCCGGTAAGTGCCCGGGTGCGGCTTAGGTTAACGTGACAGATGGCGCAGGCCAGCGCATCGGCGGCATGGTCTGGGTGAGGATCGTGATCGAGCTGCGTGAGCGTGCGCACCATGTAGGCAACCTGCCGTTTATCCGCAGCGCCCGTGCCCACCACGGCCTGCTTGATCTGCATGGGCGTGTATTCGCCAATCTCGAGCGCGCACTCCGAAAGCGCCACGAGCGCAGCACCGCGGGCATGCGCCGTGGGGATGGCCGAGCGGACGTTGGCGCCAAAGTAGATGCTCTCGATAGCCGCGGTATCGGGACGGTAGCGTTCGACGACGCCCTTGAGGTCGCGGGCGATATGCGACAGGCGTACCGCGAGCGGGCTGCCCGCGCTGGTCTCGATACAACCGTAGGCACGGCAACGAACCTCGCCACGTCGCTCCTCGATAATCCCCCAGCCCGTATGGGCCAAACCGGGGTCGATACCCAAAATGACCACGCCAACCTCCCCTCGTCACAAGCGCAGCGCAAGGCAAGGCCCCGCGCATCATTCACGAACGTCTGTTCTAGAATAACACAACGGGGCCAAGACGCTTAGTTGAAGTATCGGGGTTGGGAGCGAATCCCATCCCATAGTTAGTTCTGGCTAAAGAACGGGAACTGCCTCGGATCCACCGGTGGATGCGGCATCGGACCACCCTGGGGCCCACCCTGTGGTCCGCCCTGGCCGCCCATCATCTTGTCGATGGCGTCCTGGACCTCGCCCTCGAACTTTTTCATTCCCTCGTGCAAACGACGCTGACCGTCCTCAGAGCGCAGCTCTTCCATCTGCTCGGGCGAAATACCCAACAGCTCGCCCAACAGGCCCATCATCTCGCCGCGCATACGGTCACTCGTATCGTCGTCAGCAAAACGGCGCACCTCGGCACGTGCCAGCGAATCAACCGTCATGCGCTCCTTGCCGTTGAGCCCCAGATCGGACCACGCAAGCATGTAGGGCCAGGCGCGCTCGGCAAACGAACGGGCCGAGACGATCGGGGCCGTCGGCAGCATGCGACGAGCAGCCTCACCCTGGCGCACAAGCATCAGCAGCAGCGAGCAGGCCTCGGGCTTGGCGGCGGCCATCGGGATGTCGTCAAAGGGACGGTTGCGGTCCGCGTGCGACTCAAGCGCACCGTCGACCTCACCCGGCTCAAGCCCACCCAGCAGCTGCGCCGCGCGGTCGAGCATGTCGACCGGACCGGCGAGCGTCGAGAGTGCCTGCGCCAGCACGCGCTCCATGCAATCCTCCACCGCGTTGAGCGTCACAAGCTCTTGGGGCACCACGGCCGAGGCACGGTTGCGTACGCGTGCCACAAACTCGAGCGTCGACAGATACACGTCGCCAAAGGGCGCAAAGTCGCCCTGGTAGCCGCCGGACAGCGCGGGCGCCGCCAGTGCGTACTCAGTCTTGGAAAGCGGGCTCAGCGCCATGGCGCCCAGCTCGAGCGCCGTATCCTCGAGCATCAGGCCCAGCGCACGCGAACGCAGGCGCTCGGCATCGCCCGCCGACACGTCGCGGTCGAGCACGCGCGCCGCATCCGGCGCATCGCGCTCGACGGTGCGAATGTGCAAGCGCTCGGCGATTGAGCGCACAGCAGAACAACGGGCGGCTTCGGCCTCCTCCTGCGCCGGCGTAAAGATGCGATTGCGCCCCAGCACCAGGCCAATCACATTACGCGGACCCAAGGCATCGACGGCAAGTGCCGCCAACAGGGACGACGGCAGATCGCCCTCGAGCGCCACCACGGCACGCGAAGCGCCGCGAGCGCGGGCATTGTCGCGCACGGCAAGCACCAGCGCCTGCCACAGCCACTCCTCGGAGCGAAACTCGGGCAGCTCGTGGTCCTCCAGGGCATCGAGCATTACGCCGCGCTGAATCTCCTGAACCAGCAAGCTCTCCTCAAAACACGGCGCCTGGGCCACCACGCGCCCGCAATCGTCGAGCACAAACGACCCGCCGGTATACACCGACTCGTCATAGGCACCAATCGGCGCCATGCAGGCAAACCATACGCTGCGCCTGGACGCGATCTTGCGGTAGGCACTGCTGCGCACGGCGGCAATGGCGGCCGTCTCGCGATCGGTCATGTCAAACGCGTTGAACTGGAAATAGGCGATGAGGTCGACGCCGGTCGGCAGCATTTCGAGCTCGCGGTCCAGGTCAAACACCACAGCGATGCGCACGCCGTCCACGTCAAACACCGGAGGCGCCCAACGCGCGTCGTTGCTCTCGCCACGCTGTAGGGCGATGCTTGTGCGCGCGGGCACCACGCGACCGTCCTTGAGCATCATATAGTCAAGCAGGGGCTGGCCCTCAAACGAAACCGCAGCGGGCACGATGCAGATCATATCGAGCTCTTGGATGCGCTCGGCAACGCCCGTCAAGCCCGTCAGCATATCGTGCTCAAAATCGGCAGCGCCCACTAGGCTGCCCGGCATGGCACCCATAAAGAGCGGGGCCGGAACGCACAGCACGCGCGCGCCGCGCTCATGAGCCAGGCGAGCCTGGTCCTCGATGCGGCCGCAAATGCCCTCGATGTCACCCAGGCGCATATCGATCTGTGCAAGTGCGAGCTTCATGGCCCAGCCCTTTCCGTCGTAAA
>ERZ1673746.2353-NODE-2353-length-10110-cov-4.616609_pt1 | contig 10110 bp, 11 predicted proteins | sample MGYA00580205_ERZ1673746 | MGnify/ENA primary metagenome ERZ1673746 (study PRJEB41218, sample SAMN15661771) | gut metagenome | host: Homo sapiens | place: Canada: London | collected 2015-08-20/2019-03-30 | study: EMG produced TPA metagenomics assembly of...
CTGATATTACTTATAAAATCACCTTTCCTTTCCATGCTGCCGCTGTTGCCGTTTCAGTTCCGCTAAAATCTCCGGCGGGATACGGTCAACCAGCCGCCGCATATCGTCCAGTTCGCTTTTTAACTTCGCCCGTTCCATCGTGTCATTCATCTTGCCTTTTTCGCTGGCCTTTGCCCTGACTTCCAGCTTTTCATTTTCCGCTAACAAGTCATTGATTGTGACCTTGTATTTTTTCAGTTGCCCGGAGAAGTTCTCCATCTGCGGAAACCACTTTTTCAGCATGGAGAGGGCTTCCTCTTTCTTCTTTCCGGCGTTCAGCGGGGTAATGCCGGAGAGAACCGCTTCAATGGCCCTCGCCTGTTTGGAGAGGTTGACCGCCTGTTTGAACAGCCGGGTGGGGATATGCTTCCGGCCCGTCTTGCTGGCGCTTTCCCCACGCTCCAGGTCGGGGTACTGCTCCACCATACAGGCGTGAAAATCGTCCTGCCACTTCGTCAGATTGGCCCGGTTGCCGATAATTTCTTTGGCGCACAGGCGGTTGTCCTTTGTCAGCGGCACAAAGACCAAGTGCAGATGGGGCGTTTTTTCATCCATGTGTACCATAGCCGAAACGATGTTCTCCCGGCCCACCCGGTCAATGAGGAAGTCCGCCGCCCTCTGGAAGTAGGCCGCTATCTCCTTTGGGGACTTGCCCTTGAAAAACTCCGGGCTGGCGGTAATCAGCGTGTCCACAAACCGAGTGCTGTCCTTGCGGGTGCGGCATCTGGCCTGCTCGATGCGGCTCTGAATGAAATGGTAGTAGCGGCCATCCGGCTTGACGATGTGGAAATTGTACTTGCTCCGGCTGGTGTCAATGTCCGGGTTGCTGGCGTACTGCTCCTTTTTCCGTTCATGGTGGGCTTCCAGCGGCCCCGCCGGGTGGCCCTTGTGCTTCTCAAATCGCAAAATTGCGTGTTGTGCCATTGAACTCCTTTCCCCATTCCATTCCTTTCCGGCGGGTTTTCCCGCCGAAAATATCTCTGATAGGATTGGAATGGAATGAATGTAAATAGATGGTTTTAATCTCTGTATTTCTATATACCGTCAGATTTCCGTACTTCAAGAGGATTGATTTTCGTACTCGCCAAGTACGGTTTTCAGCCCTCCGGCGTACCATAACCGGATTTCTTGAAGTCGGTGTTTGGAACCGCTTCATAGGATTTCGGGTAAATGCGGTTGGGTTTTCCACAGCCCTGTTTCTGGATTTCCACCAGCCCCGCATACTGCAACTCCCGCAGGGTGTTGACCGCTTTCTGCCGCCCGCAGCGGAGCAAAGCGACCACCTCGCAGATGGGGTAGTACAGGTAGACCCGCCCGTACTCGTCCGCCCAGCCGTTCTTCCGGGACAACTCCGCCCGGCGCAGGACAAAGGCATACAGCACCTTCGCTTCGTTGCTCAAGGGCTGGAATGTGGGTGCTTCAAAAAGGAAATTGGGGAGCCGGGTGAAACTGAACGCCTTTTCCGGCTGGTGAATATAAATCGTGTTTGTCATAGCGTGTTTTGTGGACGGTTAGAGGCCCGTTTTCCGGGGCGAATGATAAATGATACCAGCCGCCCCGGTTGAGGGCTTGCGGAGCCTTGCAAATCAAGGCTTTTCCCGCTCTTAACTGTCCACAGCAGACCTCCTTTTCCGTTCACTTTCTGTTTTCTGCCGCCTGTGAACTCTGGCGGCGCAGTCCGGGCAGTATTTGCCCCGGTTGGACTTCGGGACGAACACACCGCCGCACTCCGCACAGCGTTTCAAGTCCCTGTCCCGGTAAATCTCCGCTTCCAGCGTCCTGTCCAGCGGCAAGACCGCCCAGCGGAACCACTTGCAGCAGACGGAGAACGAAATCATCTGCGGACAGGCGCAGGTGTCGCCATCGTCCAGCGCAAGGCAGTTTCCGTCCTCGCAGTTGCAGCACTCCCGGCGTATCAGGCCGCTGGCTCGTCTCTTCTGGGGCGGGGTTATGCGGTAGGGGGAGCCGTCCGGCCTGTGTTCCAGCGGCGGCAGGTGTTGATAGGGTCTTTTGCTCATGCGTCCCTCCGTTTTCTTTGGCGTGTTCTGTTTCCAAGGTGCTTGTCCATCGATGAACTATCCCAAGTCTACACCTTTTTGACCGCCTGTGCCGTATATCCAAGAGGTAGGAAATCAGCCTGAAAAACTCCCTATTTCCACGCTCTCGGATTTGTGATATAATCAAAAAAAGATAAAAGACAAATTCAGGTTTCTGGTCTTCTTGCACAAAATAAAGGAGGAGCTATTATGCAAATTGTTTATATTCCAAGCGAATCAATGTCTGTTCAAGGTAAAAAAGATGAAATCTATAAAAGATATGGGAAAGACTGGAATATTAGAGAACAGGGAGGAGGTAACGGAAATTGGTTGTTGACCAGAAAAAGTGATGTGCTTGTAGATGGAAAAAGTTATCGTACTTTTGTACTTGAACACTACGGTAAATCCAAGCTGACAGCGAAGCTTGTTGATAAATTTCGTGAAGATGTAGCAAATGGTAAAATAAAACTGTAAATGCCTATGCCGTTATGCTATGAGCATAGTACATAGCATAACGGCTTCTCTTTCGTTGAGCTAGCAAGGAGGGTGAATATGTCTTTATCCATACAAGAGCGATTAAAAGACCTACGTGTGGAGCGTGGCTTGACGCTGGGGCAGCTTGCGGAGCAGACCGGGCTTTCCAAGTCTGCGCTGGGCAGTTACGAAACGGAAGACTTCAAGGACATCAGCCACTATGCCCTTATCCGGCTGGCGAAGTTTTACGGTGTGACCGCTGATTATCTGCTGGGGCTGTCTGAAATGAAAAATCACCCAAACGCCGATCTTGCAGACCTGCGTTTGAGTGATGAAATGATTGACCTGCTGAAAAGCGGGAGGATAGACAATACCCTGCTGTGTGAGCTGGCGGCGCACCCGGATTTCCCCCGGCTGATGGCTGACCTTGAAATCTATGTGAACGGAACGGCACTGAAACAGGCGCAGGGTGCAAACGCCATAGTGGACACGATGAGCGCAACTGTTATAAAAAAGCATAATCCTGGCATGAGTGATACGCAGTTAAGACAGCTTATCACCGCCCATATTGATGAGGACGAGTTTTGCCGCTATGTGATACAACGGGACATAAACGGGATTGCCCTTGCTCTGCGGGAAACACACAAGGACGATTTTTTCAGCGTCCCAGAGGATAACCCGCTAAAAGAAATGCTGGAAACTGCTGGTGAAATCGTCAGCCAGGACAGCGACACGGAACAAGCGTACTTGGCGTTTATCTGCAAACGGCTCAAGCTGAATTTTAGGAAGCTGTCAGTAGAAGAACGGAAGTGGCTGAAAAAGATTGCGGAAAAATCCGACTTGCTGAAGAATCCAAAACCGCAGAGAGGACGAAGATAAAAAATGCCTGAACGGCGGTTCTGGTTTTTCAGAACCACCATCCAGGCATTTTGTTTAGTAATAGAAAAAGGTGCAGTTGATTATTGCGTATTGTCAATCTCTCTCAAACCGGGTAGTAAAAATACGGCAAGCGCAACGATGATAATGCCAATTCCGCAAATGACAAACCATTTCTCAACTCCCAGCCGCTCCGCCAGAGGCCCGGAAATGACAAGGCCAAACGGCATGGCGAGGGAAGCGGCGCTTGTCAGTAGAGAAAAAACTCTCCCCAGATATTCTGGTTTGACCGTTTCTTGAAAAATCGCATTTTGCACACCGTAAAATGGAGCGGAAATTCCCATAACAGTACAGCACACAACAAAGACAAGAAATGCGTCTGGCGGCAAAAGCCCGGAGAGCATATTGCTAACGCCCATCAGGAGAACGGAAAGACCGATGGTGTACCGCCGTTTCTTAAAACCGCCCCAAATGCTCAGAATGACTCCGCCAAGCAGCATACCAACCGCAAAAGCAATTTCAGCGGCAGAGGCATGGGCCGGTGTTCCTTTGAAGTATGACATACAGATGAGAGGAAAAAGCGTACTGATTGGCATATAAAAGAACATATAAATTACACCAATCCAGAGCAGAGCAAAGAGGCCCCTGTTTTGCTTTAATACCACATACCCCTCTTTCATATCCTGTAAAAACTGTTGTCTTTTCGTTTCTGGACATAGTTCAGGCGTTGGTATGGACGAAATCGCAACAGTCACACAGGCAAGGATTGCACCCACAATATCTAACAATATAATTGCATTAAGAGGCCAAACAGCATATAAAAACGCTGCGGCAGCTGGACTGATAATCGCACTTACTGCTTGCATGGTCTGCGTGTAACCAGCGCATTTTGTAAGTTCCTCTTTTGGCACAATCATAGGTGTTGCTGCGCTGAATGCTGGAGAATGAAAAGCAGTTCCCGCACTTCGGATTAACAGGACAACCATAATAGACCATACGGGCAATTCCATGTAAAACGCCACCAGCGCCAGAATACCGCCAGCGGCGGCAATTATCAAATCCGCACCAATCATTACGCTTTTACGGCTGTGCCGGTCAACAAAAGCACCTGCAAACGGGCCTAAACAGGCTTGCGGCAAAAATCCAATCAGTGTTGCCGCCGTCAATATGATTGCAGAATTAGTTTTCGCAACCAAATAAAAGATAATGGCCATTTGCAAAATACCGCTGCTAATAAAGGATATTGCTTGTCCGGCAAGAAGTGTAAAATAAGTTTTTCTCCATGAATTGTTGTTTTGGGTCATAATGCGAACCTCCTTTTTTATTGCATTGTTCCTTTGTTTCTGCAATAAAAAGCAGGCGTTGTCCCACAGAGAGGGCAGACGCCTGCATAACAACAAAGCACGAAAAAACACCACGATACAGTTCAAAGACTGCTCGTGTCAAACCTACGTGTTCCTTTGCATACGCACGCAAAAAAAGCCCACCATCATGTGGAAAGGTACTTCTACTTTTTATTGCTTATTAGCGTACACAAATTAACACACGTAAGCCTCCTTCCAATCTCAAACTGTCGCACAGTATAACACACATCCGATAGACTTGTCAACCATTTTTAACCTTGTTTTCCATCTTGTTTTTCCATCTCTTACGGGCAGTAGCAAAGCCAGGCGAGCCAGTCAACGGTCAAGATGAACGGCGCTTTCAGCGCCGCCGTTGACAGTCTCGCCCGTCTTTGCTAATGGGTAATCAAGGCGGGAAAGCCATTTTAGGGCTTTCCCGCCCATTTCAATTTTGGGAGAAGAAAGGCCCCAAAATGAACGAGTGCGGCCAAACACTTTTAGGGATTGGCCACCTTGTCCACCCATCCAGCGGGGCGGCGGGGAACGGTCAAGGCCGGGCGTCAGCCCATTCATTTCAGCCTTGACGGTTTCCTGCCGTCCTGCTACTTTTCCCGGAGTGTGGCCACACATCTGGTCACGGTGTCCAGAGCTTTGGGACTTTTTGTCCCATAGGCCGGGGGCGGAGGACGAGGGACGGGGGCTTTCATAATACGCCCTGTCTGCTGCTGAAATCAGGGCTTTGTTTCCGGCTTACCAGCCCCAAACAAAGCCCTGCTTTCCTGCCGCGTCAAATGCCCTTGCCCTCCCCGGCGGCAACGGTATTTTCAGGGCAACGCCGACAGAGCGTATAACACACTACACTTTGCTCCGCAAAGTCGTGTGCCAAATGGGGCGCTGCCCCCTTTGGAAACCCCCGCAACAAACAGGTGCTATGCACCCAGCCGGGAGCATAGCGCCGTTTGTTGTCAGCAGCCCGTTTCACGGTCTGCGTGTAGTTCCTTGTAAACTGACCTAAACATCAGTATACACATAGACGCAGATTTAAAAGCATAAACGAATACACTGTTTTCAGAACTTGATATAAACCTAACTACGGTTAATATCCTTTATGCGTCAGTCACTTCGTGAAGACAGCATTCCCTTTGAAACAAAACTGAAACAGCCGAACAAAGAAACGATTGCTACCATGCTAAACTCGGAGAAGATTGCAAAAAAGCCATCTGTAAAGTGCTACCATGACTTTGACAAATTGTTCGATGACATAAAAGATGAAAGAAATCAAATATACCGTCAAACACACCATCAGCTTCAAAAAAGACTACAAACGAACCATAAATCATGGCTTGAAGATTGTGAAGTTGAATCATGTCGTAGTATTGCTAGCGATGAGCGAATCGCTACCAGATTAAAGCTGTAACCACAACCTGTCTGACAATTGGGAAGAAGATTGGGAATATCATATTCTCCCCAATTGGCTATTTCTCTACTGCATAGAGAATGATGTCCTGCTTTTAGTTCTGGCGCTAACCCACACCGGTACACAGCGGCTTGTTCGACAAATAAACCAGTCTACTACCTTATGGGGAAACCTGTACAGCAGTCTTTCTATGTGCAAAAAGGTGTCATGAAACCCGACATACTTACTGGCATAATCACACAAAACTATGAGATGAGCCACTTCACTCCATCTGTTGCTGTTATCAACGAGAAAACAGCTCAAAAATAAAAATTGATTCAGTCAGAATGATAGAAATTCATCCAAATCCACTCAATCATTTTGCTCTCGCATCTGCGTCGCATAGTAGTGGTGGATGGTCTCTGGTGCGTGATACAGGGCAGTCAGAAGATAGGCACGGATGTTATGTATTTGGGTGGTGCTGTTTTTTACGCTTTCCAACACATACTCGATGTGCTCACACTGCAGGCTTAGCATCCGCTCCTTCACCATCGGCTGCGGCAGCTCCTGCTGGTCTAAACGAATAGTGCTTCTTTTGCTGGTTGCCACCTCGGTCATCAGCAGAACCATCTCGTCGATCTCTTGTTTACAGGTTGGATTTCTGGAAAACAAAACATCGTACTCAATGTTGTAGCAAATCTGTGCTTTCATCTGCTGTCTCTCTCTGGTGTGTTCTATCTTATCCATCCTGTCTTGAGATGGATAGATGATTTTTATCTGACTATACTCTGTTTTATTGTTCTCTATATTATTTCCGTCCGATTTTGGGAAGTCTAGACTGCTCCTTTCCGGGAAGTCTGGACTTCCTTTTTTCAAAAGTGCAGACTTCTCAAAACAAGAAGTCTGCACAGTATTAGATTCTGCCAAGCTTGAAAAGAAAGGGCTCTGCTCCCCTTCTTCACAGAATCCTTCTGATTCAGACTTCCGATTCTGGGAAGTCTTGAATTCATCAGAAGCTTCATCCTCCAAAAAGTTCTTAACATAAATCCTTGCCGGCTTCCCCTGCCCCTGTTTCCTACGCTCAATCAGCCCGATTCCTTTCACGCTGTCTAGCTCCGCAAACAGCCGCACCGCCTTACCATGTCCGCACCCCATCAGCTCCAATACATCCTCCAGTGTAAAGTAGATGTAAACATGGTTTTCCTGGTCGCTCCACCCATTTTTTCTGGACAGGCTCATCCGATCCAGCATCAATCCGTACAGGATTTTGGCTTCTGCGGAAATCCCCCGAAAGCGCACATCGGTAAACAGTGCCTTTGGAATCCGGTAAAACGAGAACTGGTCCGACTGGTCTTTGTCATAATACCGAAATTGAAGTGTTGATGTCATAAGATAAACGTCCTCTCTGTTCTGTCATTTGCTGATGTCCTGTTTTCGAGCCCTTTGCTGCGCCATTCTTTCACATTTCTGCCTTTTTTATTTTGCGCTCTGCAAAGAATCTCTTCATCCTTCCCCAAAATTCTCCTAAAGTTGCTGTTCAAACAGCAATAACTACACAAAAAAGAAACATTTTTATCGTTCCTGTTCCTTTTGCTTGCGCTGCCACTGTTCGAGCAGCTTGATGATAGTGTCCTGCATCCGCTGCGGCGTGTAGCTTTTCGGGAAGTATTTGCGTAGAGTGTCACTGGTGAGCGTTACCCGGTCCACCTCACTTTTCTTTTCCTCACTCAGGATTGCTCGTATAACATCGAAAGAAAGATGTCCTTCCTGACTGAATTTTTTGAGTCGCTGTGCCTGCGAAAGGGATGGTGTCGTCTGCTCACTTTCTATCGCATCTAATAGCTTTGTTTGTTCCTCCTTTTTCAGGAAGGAAAGCTCGTACGCTGGATTCAATGCAATCTTATGTTCATCCACCAGTTTCAATAGTTCGGAAATCAGTTCGGTCAGGCGGGTATAGCGTTGGATCTGATTCCTACTTAAACCTACTTGTTGTGCCAAAATCTCATCTGCACGCAACTTCGTCCCAAGTTGGGACGAAGTTAAATCTATTCGTTCCCCTTGATGCTTCATCGCCTCCAACTTCATTTTATAAGCAAAGGCTCTTTCACTCGGAAGCAGAGTTTCTCGCTGCAAATTGCTGTCCACCATAATAATCGTTGCGGCATCATCGTCCAACTCCCGGATAATAACCGGCATCGTTTCCCTTCCGGCAAGCTGACTTGCCCGATGCCGCCTGTGTCCGGCAATTAGTTCATATCCTCCGTTCTGATCTGGGCGTACGATTGCAGGAACCAAAACGCCATATTTCCGAATACTGTCGACGGTTTCCTGCATTGATTGGTCATCCCTGACTTGAAAAGGATGATTTTGAAATGGATGTAGCTGGGAAAGTGTAATCTCCACCACCTTCTCCCGCTGGGCATCCTCACGGCTTTCTTCGGTAGAAAGCAATTCATCGACTGAGGTCAGTCGAATGTTTTTCGCGCTGCTTTTCAAGGCTCAGCACCTCCTTTGTTAAGTTTCGGTAGCCTTCTGCTACTCTGCCATTGGGGTTGTGGAGAAAAATACTCTTTCCTTCGACACTGATCTCCTTCGCGCGCACAGAATGAGTAATCTCGCTGCAAAACACCCGGATTTTGTTTCCATATGTATCCCTCAAGAGAGCGGCAATTTCCTTTGCAAAATTGGTTCGATTGTCCACCATGGTGAGCAAAATCCCGTCAACCTGCAATTTAGGATTGAGTTGACGCTTCACCTTTCCAATGGTCGAAAGCAGCTGCTCCAAACCTTTTGCAGGTAAGTATTCTGACTGAACGGGAATGATAATACGGTCAGCAGCAGCCAAAGCGTTTACGGTAAGCATACCCAAAGACGGCTGGCAATCAATCAGAATATGAGAATACTGTTCTTTCATCCTTTCCAGATACTGACGCAGAATGCTTTCGCGGCTCATGGCATTCACCAGTGAAACCTCCATCCCAGACAGCTGGATATTGGCAGGGATAAAGTCCACCCCTTCTGGGTGATGAAGGATACCTTCTCCTTGTGGAATTGGCTCATCCATCAGGATATGTCCCATCGCTTCGGAGAGAGTAAACGGAAGTTGATCCGGCTGCGGGTATCCCAGGCTGATTGTTAAACTTCCCTGTGGGTCTGCGTCAACCAACAACACCTTCTTGCCTTCTCTTGCCAGCCCGATTCCCAAGTTTGTACAGGTTGTGGTCTTACCGACACCACCTTTTTGATTTGCAATCGCGATAATTTGTGCGGTCATTGTATGGACTCCTTCCTTATATATCTTCGGCAGCATCAAAACAGCTTTTTGCCTGATTTTTGGTTTTAAACTATAGGAATTTCATCTACAAATTCTTGTGTAGTTTCTTCGTAAGTTGCGCTACGTTCTATGTACTGGTTGGTTTCCATAGGTATCATTATATGACTCATGTGTTTGTCAACGACCCGACCCGCGGGTATGGCATCTTTGCCGAAAATATGGACAACACTCTGCTGACCGTCGCGGCTGCTTCCCAAAGCCGTGCAGCTGCACCCGCAGCATAATGTTCACTTAGAATGGACACGTTTGCGTCTGGTGCATAGAATGAGCACACCACAAAACAGGAAGGCTAAAAGAAATTTGATTTTCTTTTAGCCTTCCTGTTTTGTCTTTATTTTGTAAAAGGAAAGAATGCTGTCTCCTGCTTATCCTTGACGAGTTCTGTTACAATGCGAATAGTAAAAAAAATAAAAATGCTTTTGATTTTTAAATTTAGGAGATTTCTGCAAAATTTGGTCTTTATTATAGAATTACAAGTAAGATAGAAAGTGTGATTAAATCTACCGGATGACGACGAAAGAAAAAAAGCCGTCGTACAGCAGACACATTTCCACACACCACAAAGCAACGGTGCTTCTTTTTACATATTCTTTTTACATATTCTTTTTACCA
>ERZ1673746.2355-NODE-2355-length-10107-cov-9.358934_pt1 | contig 10107 bp, 7 predicted proteins | sample MGYA00580205_ERZ1673746 | MGnify/ENA primary metagenome ERZ1673746 (study PRJEB41218, sample SAMN15661771) | gut metagenome | host: Homo sapiens | place: Canada: London | collected 2015-08-20/2019-03-30 | study: EMG produced TPA metagenomics assembly of...
CCGCAGGCAAGCACGATATTGATAAACGCATCGGCGGCCTCGGCCTTGAGCAGCTCGACCTGCTCCTTGGGGAATGCCTTGCTCGCGCGCGGCATGGTGCACGACATCATGAGTCGCGCCGCATCCTCCATGGTTTTGCCACTCGCCTCAAACGCGTCGATGGCATCGAGCGCCGTCCGTGCCTTCTCGGTCGCGGCCTTGCTTGCGCCCAGCGCCGCGCGATAGGCATCGGCGAGTGCCGAGGTATCGGCCTGGCCGCGCGCCACGCGCGCGTCGTCCATACCGCCCGGCAACTGGCTCGACAGCTCCAGCAGGTCGCGCACCAGACCCTTGATGGTCGTACCGCCGCCAAAGGAACCGCCCTCGCCCGCCATGGGATACCAGGCATAGAGGGCCTTGAGCGATGCCGCGAGCTCGGGGGCGGCATCGGGTGCCGTCGCGCGACCCAGCACATGCTCAACAGCCTGGTCCATGAGCTCGTCGGTATCGGTGAGCACCGTGAACTCGGGGTCGATGCCCAGCTCCAGCGCGTGCGCGCGCAGGATACGCGAGCACATGCCGTGAATGGTCGAAATCCACGCGTCGTCGACGGTCAGTGCTTCCTCGTCCATGCCCTCGTCGATAAGCGCACGGCGCACGCGGTCGCGAATCTCGGCCGCGGCATCTTTGGTAAAGGTAATGGCGAGCACCTGGTCCAGATGCTCAACGAACGGACCGGATTCGGGCGAGAGCGCATAGACGATGCGGCGCGTGAGGGTAAAGGTCTTACCCGAACCGGCGCCCGCCGAGACAAACAGCGGGCGGTCGAGCGTTTTGACAATCTGCAGCTGTTGCGGCATCAAAGTCGAAAGATCCATGGTCTACACGTCCCTCCTTACAAACGTTCCTTCGTGGTTATACGAGCAGCGCGCATGCGCGGCCTGAGCCGACGCCGGGTCGACGGCGGCAACGTTGCCCGCCTCGAGCTCGCGCAGGCGCTCGGCGATGCCGGCCTCCACGCGATCGAGCAGGGCATCGAAGTCCATGCTGCCGCCCTCGCCCGGGAAGCCCTTCTTGAGGCCCGGGATGCGACCGTCACCGCGCTCTTCCTCGAGCAACTCGGCGCTCGCCGCACCGCGCAGCGCGGGCTTGCCGCCCTTGGTCGAAAAATAGAGCGCTGCACGGGTATCCAAGCCCAGTGCCCGACGCATGGCCTGCGCGTAGATGAGCGTTTGGGTATGGGGCGGCAGCCAGCGCGGGTCGTCGATGGGAGCCTCGCCCGTCTCCTCGTCACGCACCGTGGGGTCGGCAAGCTTAAACTCCTCGACACCCGAACGATGCTTGTAGTCGATTACCACGGCGCGATTCTCGGCATCCACATCTACGCGGTCGATGCGCCCGCCGAGCGGCCAACCGGCATACTCGACCTGGAGCTCGTTGAACGCAAACTCCAGGTAGCGCGGGGCAAAGGGGGCAAGTACCTCGGACTCGTAGGCAAGCACGCCCTCCAGCTGCGGCAAGATCTCGGCCACCTGGCGCTCCTCCACCGCAGAGAGCGGCACCAGCGGGCCCTCCGTGCCGCGCTTGCCGGCGTGCTCGGCCAACGTCTCGTCAAAGACCTCGTGCAGCAGCTCCTGTGCACGCGGCAGATTCTCGGGCGTCACGCGCTCCATGCCTTCTTGGGGCAGACGGGCATGCAGATGCTCCAGCACGTCGTGGACAAAGTTGCCCTTCTCCATGTTGCCAAAGCCAGCGTCGATCGACTGGGGCTTGACGCGATACGAGACGAACCAGCACAGCGGGCAGGTGGAATAGGCCTCGATCTGCGAGGCGGACGTCAGACGCGGCACAAGCGGCGCGTCCTCACCCTCGCCATCGCGACGGCACAGGACCAAATACGGAATGGCTTCATCGCTCAGATGCTGAGGAGCTTCACAGGTCACGCGCTCGCGCCTAAGACCTTCACCTGCCGAGGGATCAAAGTCGGCGATGATATCGCCCTCGCCCACGCGCATGGGCTTGGCAGCGCCAGCGGCCTCGGCATGTGCCCACAGCTCGGTCCATACGGCTGCCGGGTAGCACTCGCGTGCCTGGCGATCGTGCGTCACACGGGCGAGCGCGACCGGACCGCTCGCCGCCTGCATCGCACGGCCAAAGCGCACGCGCAGCAGGGCAGCGGGCTCCAAAGACACGCCGTCGCGGCGCAGCTCGGCTGTCAACGTGGCAAGCGGGCCCTCTTCGTGCGAAAGCGGATAGCTGTCCAGGTCGACATCGGCAAACAGCACGGCATCGTAGCTGCCAGGGCGAAGAACCGACGCATCGGCAAGCGACGCGAAGCGCACTTGTGCTCGTGGTGTGCGATCGACCTCGTAGGTCTCGTAATCGTAGGCGGTACTGCGCTTGTCCACCTTGGTTCGAACGCCGTCGAGAACCGGCACGGTCGCGGCCTGCGACACGTCGAGCGCGCGAGCATCGTTCATAAGGATGTCGATGGCATGGCGCAGCAAAGCCGTCTCTGCCTGGCGACGGGCCTGGCCGTCAAGGCCGCCTAGAGCGCGATCGGGCAACGCCTCGGCAACGGCAAGCATGGCCTTAAGCGCCGTCACGGGCTTGTCACGCCACAGCGCCTGGAACACGTCCGAGACCACACACGGTACGTTCTTAAACCAGTTATCGTCGCTCGTCGCCTTGCGCGCGCCCCTCACCTGGCCCTGAACGCTCTGCAGCAGGCTCTTGACGCCCGCGGTAGTCTTGCTGCGCGAGAGACGCATATTCTTATCGAAGGTACGGGCATTGACGGCATCAGCGCCCGAAAGCGGACTGTAGATCCAGTCGGTAAGCTCCGGCGCGGGCCACCACTCAGTCTTGGAAGCGGTGCCCTCGTCGGCGGCTTTCATACGCTCGATCAGGTTGGCGAGCGCCGTAAACTGCCTGCCCGCGATGGACTGGGAAAACGCCGTGAACTCAGTCGTCTCGGCCGCAATGTGACGCGCCGCCAAACGGGCGGCGAGCTCGCCGAACAGCTGGGGTGCCCGGGCAGAAACGACGAGCACGCGCACGGGGTCGGCGGGCGTTGCAGTAGCTTTATCGGCCTTGGACTCCTTGTGCGCTTTCACCAACTTATCGATGGCGTCCGCATAAGCATGAGCACGGGCATGGGGGCCAGCGACCTCAATAAAGGCAGGCTGAGCGGCGGTCCCGCAAGCGACATCAGACGCGACGGCGTTCTTCCCCAGCGGCGCGATCTCAAACAACACATCGCGGGCATCAAATGCCGTGGCAAGCTCCTCGCGCATCGCCGCCTGCTCGCGGGCAAGCAGCACGACGACCTCTCCCCCATTGTTCGCCACGGCAGACAGCAGCTCGAGCAGACCGTGCGTAAACGACGTGATACCGCGCACGCATACGACGCGAGTGCACGCCGGCAGGCTATCGGCCAGGACACTGGTCATAATGTCAGCTGCCTCGCAGGGCTCAACCATATCTCGACGGTCCAAACCGCCCGCGTAGGCGCGCAAAAGCTCGAACACACGAGCCTCGGCATCGCTTTTTGGCTCAGGCTGGCAATTGTTGCCACCGCATCGCTCGGCCGTCGTCCCCGCCACACCCGGCAGCACATCGCGGGCCATGCGCGCGAGCATGCGCACCGTGCCCTGGCTACGCGAAAGCGGCTGCAGGTCGGCATCGTCGCGGCGGGCAATCATATCCGAAAACAGCATCTGACGTTGCAGGTTGTCGACGAAACCGCGCCCGTCGCCCAAAAGCTCCCAAAGCGAGCGAAGCCACGATGCGGGTGTCTTGTAGTCGATACCCAGCGAAATGCCGGCTTCCGCCGCATCATGACGGCACAGATCGAGCTCGGCAAACGTTGGTGCCAGCAACACGGCACGCCCGTGACGGGCAATAAGGTCGGCAAGCAGCGCCGACTCGGCATCGCTCAAATCCGTGCCGGCATTGGTGGTATAGATTCGAACAGGCATGGTCCTCCGCTCAAACCGTTCGCAATAATCAATGCATCCATCCTACCCGCCCAAGCGGACACATTGCCACCGCAGTTCCATCTTTTGGTACAAAGCAACCTGAACCCAACGCACCAGCCGATTGCAGGCATATAAAAACCGCCCCCGGAGGGACGGTTCTTCGTAATTCAATGTTGTCGCTGGCCTACTCGCCATCCTCCAACTTAATGAGGATCTTGCGGTAGCCACCGTACTCGCCGTTCAGCGCCTTTGAAACGCGGCTCACCGTGGTGGACGAAGCGCCGGTACGGGCCTGAACCTCAACATAAGGCTCGCCCTCGTCCAAATAGCGCGCAACCTGCAAACGCTGAGAAAGGTCGCAAATCTCGCGCGGCGTGCAGATATCGGTCAAAAACGCTTGGATATCCTTCTCGTCGTCCAAAAGGCTAAATGCGTGGACCAGCTGCTTGACATCAGGCTTGTCAAACATGTTCTCGATATTCATCGATCACCGCCAAACCCGCCAAAAGGCATCGAAGTTGATACTGACATCGGGCATCGTTCACCCGTTCTATGCAATAGGGCAACGCCTGTGGCTTTTGCCCGTAGCAGTGTAGCACACCACCAAACTAAAGCGACAAGACTCTCTGCCAGCGGCGCGTTTTTCAGGACGAACGCCGTTTAGAAACCATATGCGCACGTAAGCTCCACGAATATTTGAGACAATGGGCGCCCAAACACCGCGGCGCGCCCGCGCAACCATCCAGGTCGCCGCCGTAAGCCGCTTCACGCGACGCCAGCAATCCCGGCGCAAGAAAGGATTCACGCCATGCGCTTTATGCTTAACTGGCTCTTCACCTCGATCGCCATCGCGATCGCCACGTTCCTCGTCCCCGGTATCCAACCCTTCGGCTTTGCCGAGACCTGGGTCTGCTTTGCCTTTGTGGGACTGTTCCTGAACATTGTCGATTCGTTCGTCAAACCGTTCCTGACCGTCATCTCACTGCCGCTCACTATTATTACGCTTGGTGTTTTTCAGCTCGTAGTCAACAGCTTTATGCTCGAGCTGGCCAGCTACCTGTCGGTCAATCTGCTGGGCGCGGGCATCTCCATCGCCAGCTTTGGATCGGCCTTTATGGGCAGTATCCTGGTATCCATCACGCGCAGCATCCTCGACAGCATCGCCGAGGACTAAAACGGCCATTCCGGCCGTGCCCGTCTCAACAGCCCAAAACGAAGGCCGCCCATCGCAAAAATGGGCGGCCTTCTTATTTGTCAAGTCTCAAAGGGCGAGAGAATCTACCATTTCTACCCCGTCCCCAAATGGCAGGTGTGGGTTAGATGACGTAGTCGTAGCCATGGTTGGGAGCGACAAGTTGATCGAGTGTCACACCGTCGAGGTAGTCGTTGATGAGCTTGTCCAGGTTCTTCCACACGTCGAGCGTGGGGCACTCATCCGAGCGTGAGCAGCCCTTGCAGTCGCCATCCAGGCATGCAACCGGTGCCAGACTGCCCTCGGTCAGGCGCAGGATCTCGCCCACCGTGTACTGCTCGGGCGGGCGCGTGAGCACGTAGCCGCCGCCCTTGCCGCGCATGCCCGAAAGCATGTTGGCGCGCACGAGCGTAGCCAAGATGTTCTCGAGATATTTCTCGGAAATCCCCTGTCGCGCCGCGATCTCTTTGAGCGGGATGCGACCGGCCGCCTGGTGCTCGGCCAGATCGACCATAACGCGCAGGGCATATCTGCCCTTTGTAGAAACCAACATGTATAGTGCTGCCTTTCGGTCATTTAGTCCGTAGAAATTCTAGCCGAAAAATTGGTTTTGAAAATACCCGTTCCGGTCAAGATGGTTAATCAGCTCGTAATAATCTTCTATTTCCTATTGCATTACTAGGCTTTAGTGTCTAGTATGCTTCCCAACAGCTAAACGAACAACCTATAAGGTTTATGGGTTTAGCTGCTACACGCACCGTGAAACCACACGGCAACCAGCAACTTGAACACTTTGGAGGTTCACCATGAGCAAGGTTTACACGTCCATCGATCAGCTTATCGGCCACACCCCGCTCCTGGAGCTCACTCACTTTGAGGCCGACGAGGACCTCAAGGCTCGTGTGCTCGTCAAACTCGAATACTTCAACCCCGCCGGGTCAGTTAAAGACCGCGTCGCCAAGAACATGATTGACGAGGCCGAGAAGGCAGGCAAGCTCGTGCGCGGCGGCGACTACACCATCATCGAGCCCACGAGCGGCAACACCGGCGTCGGCATCGCCTCGGTGGCGGCTGCCCGCGGCTACAAGGTGATCATCACCATGCCCGAGACCATGTCCGTCGAGCGCCGCAAGCTGATGCAGGCATACGGTGCGCAGCTCGTGCTCACCGACGGCTCCAAGGGCATGAAGGGCGCTATCGCCAAGGCAGAGGAACTGCAGAAGGAGACTCCCAACAGCATCATCGCCGGCCAGTTTGTGAACCCCGCCAACCCCGCCATCCACAAGGCCACGACCGGCCCCGAGATCTGGGATGACACCGACGGCGAGGTCGACATCTTCGTCGCCGGCGTTGGAACCGGCGGCACCGTGACCGGCGTGGGTGAGTTCCTTAAGGAGCAGAACCCCGAAATCAAGGTCGTCGCCGTCGAGCCCGCCACTTCCCCGGTGCTCTCCAAGGGCCAAGCCGGCCCGCACAAGATCCAGGGTATCGGCGCCGGTTTTGTGCCCGACGTCCTCGACACCCAGGTCTATGACGAGATCATCCCCGTCGAGAACGACGACGCCTTTGCGACCGGCCGCGCCGTGGGCCACAAGGAGGGCGTGCTCGTGGGCATTTCGTCCGGCGCCGCCGTGTGGGCCGCGCTGCAGCTGGCCAAGCGCCCCGAGAACGAGGGCAAGACCATCGTGGCCCTGCTTGCCGACACCGGCGAGCGCTACCTGTCCACGGCGCTCTTCCAGGACTAGGGCCTGTCGCCCATAGGTTGAGCCCACGGACGAGCCGGTCTCCTCTCTCCCGGCAGTCTGAGCCCATCCAATCAGGGTGTCCCACGAGACGCCCGAACTTGCTACAATGTCTGCGGCGCGGAACCAGCCTCCCGCGCCGCTTTTCTTTTTTGGCCACATGCCACCAAGGAGAACCTCCCCATGCACAACAAGCGCGTGCTCGTCGCCATGAGCGGCGGCGTCGATTCCAGCGTGACCGCGTACCTGCTCAAAAGCCAGGGCTACGAATGCGTCGGCGCCACCATGCGCCTCACCTGCCCCGCGCCCGATCCTGCAACGGGTATGAGCAAAGTCGACCGCGACATCGCCGATGCAAAGGCCGTCGCCGAGCGTCTGGGGATACCCCACCATGTGCTCGACTTGCAGCAGACCTTCGACCACAGCGTTATCGAGCGCTTTGTGAACGCCTACCAGGAGGGGCTGACGCCCAACCCGTGCATCATCTGCAACCGCCACATAAAGTTTGGCGCATTGCTCGGTGCGGCGCTGGACATGGGCTGCGACTACATCGCAACGGGTCATTACGCCAAAACAAGCCAGACAGTAGACGGCACCTGGCAGCTGCATCGCGGCGAAGATCCCAAAAAGGACCAGAGCTACTTTTTATATTCGCTTACGCAGGAGCGCCTGGCGCACACGATCTTTCCGCTGGCAGGCCTAGACAAAGAGCGCGACGTGCGCCGCATAGCCGCCGAGCAAGGCTTTACCAACGCCCAGAAGGCCGAAAGCGAGGACATCTGCTTTATTCCAGACGGTGACTACGCGGGCTATATCGAGCGCCGCTGCGGACATCCCGCTGCACCGGGCGACATTGTGTGGCGCGACGGCAGCGTGGTCGGACGCCATAACGGCGCGTTGCGCTATACCATCGGCCAGCGCAAGGGCTTGGGCGTCGCGATGGCGCATCCCGTGTATGTGACGGGCGTCGATGCCGCCAACAACACCGTGCATCTGGGCGAGGCCGAGGACCTAACGGCCACAGCACTCACGGCCGACGACTGGATCTGGAGCGCGCCGGACGCACGCATGGAGGCCGAGCTCGATGCCGGCGGCATTCGCGTAGGCGCCAAGTACCGCTACCGTCAGAAAGACCAGGCAGCGACCCTTACGCGTGACGAAGACGGGCAAATGCTGCTAACTTTTGACGAGCCACAACGAGCCATCGCCCCCGGACAGGCCGTTGTGGTCTACCGCGGCGACGTCGTCCTGGGCGGCGGCACCGTGACCGGCGCACTTAAGTAGCCCCATCCCCTTCATAAATTGCGGTGAAATAGGGACTGTTTAAGCGTTTAAAACCGCCAAACAGTCCCTATTTCACCGCAACTTACAGAGGGCGGCCTCGGTCGGTACTGCTGTGTCAGCCGAGGCCGCTGCATCGTTAGCGCTGCACGTAGGCGCGGACGAGCTCGTAGGTGTTGCGCACGCCGTCCATGTGGCTGCGCTCGTAGTTGTGGCTCGCGTACACGCCGGGGCCGATCAGACCATGGCGAATGTCGTAGCCGGCCGAGAGCGTGGCCTCGACGTCGGAGCCGTAGTGCGGGTACACATCGATGGCGTAATCGAGCTCCAGCTCGCGCGCAATGTTGGACAGTGTGGTTACCAGGTCGTAGTTGTATGGACCGCCCGAATCCTTGGCGCAAATCGAAACCATGCGCTCGGTGCAGCCCAGGTCGTCACCCACGCAGCCCATGTCAACGCTGATCATCTCGCGCGTGTCGGCCGGCACAAAGGCACCGCCGTGGCCGACCTCCTCGTACACGGTAAAGAGCAGGGACACCTTGCGCGAAAGCGACACCTCGCCGTCAGCAACGGCGCGGGCCAGACCCAGCAGAATCGACGCCGACAGTTTGTCATCCAGGAAGCGACTCTTGATGTAGCCGCTCTCCGTCACCGTGGTGCGCGGGTCCATAGCGATGATGTCGCCGGTCTGAATACCCAGCTCGAGCACATCGTCCTTGCTGTCAACGTTCTCGTCGAGCAGGATTTCCATGTTCTTTTCGATGGTCTTGACCGGCTCATCGGCCACATGCGCCGAAGGCTCTGTATTGAGGACCACGCCCGTGTAGACATTGCCGTCACGCGTGTAGACGGTGCAGTTCTCGCCATCGGCCGTGGACCACTGGTGCCCACCAAGCGTCGTGGGACGCAGGCGGCCATTGTCCTTAATGGAGCGCACCATGGCGCCCAGGGTGTCGACATGGCTCGCCAACACAAGCGGCTCGCCCTCGCCACCAAGCTCAACAAGCACATTGCCCTTATTGGAACGCTCGGGCCCAAACCCCATCTCGCGCAGCGTCTCCATCAGATAATCAGTAGCCGCACGAGTAAACCCCGTAGGCGAAGCAATCGAGGTAAGCGCCTTCAACTGGTCAGTAATATAGGAGAGCGTAGAATCCATCTTGGACACCAAAGTCACCCTTTCATATCGAATTAAACCCACAGCAACAATACCACCGCGAACCATCTTTTTACCTAGCGAGATGACCCATCGAGCTCCCCAGAGCCGTGCCCGCTACAACAACAACCCGGCGGGCCCCTGCCCGTGAGCCCCAGAATCTTTCCGCAGGACAGAAGGAGGCCCCGCCGCACGTAGTGCGCAGCGGGGCCTCCGACATGTCCGAGGACGATTGCGGGGCTAACGGGCAGGGGCCCGCCGAACCAAGTTAGGCAGCCGGGCAGATCTTCTTGAAGAGCTCGATGACGTCGTCAAGCGTCGCCTCGCGCGGGTTACCCGGGAAGCAGGCGTCGGCCATGGCGTCCTTGGCCAGGACCTCAATCTCGTCAGCCTTCATGGCCTCGCAGACGTGCGGGATGTTCACGTCGGCGGAAAGCTGCTTGACGGCGGCGATAGCGGCGTCGGCGGCCTCGTCGGTGCTCATGCCCGTGGTGTCAACGCCCATGGCAACGGCGACCTTGGCCAGGCGCTCGGTGCAAACCGGCTTGTTGAACTCCATGGCGATCGGCAGCAGCATGGCGCAGGCGACACCGTGCGGGGTATCGTAGTGAGCGGACAGGGTGTGAGCCATGGCATGGTCGATGCCCAAGCCGACATTGGAGAAGCCCATGCCGGCGACATACTGGCCAAGAGCCATGCCCTCGCGGCCGGAGCCGGGCTTGCCGGACTTGGCCTCGGCGACGGAGTCGCGCAGGTTCTCGCTGATCAGCTTAATGG
>ERZ1673746.2362-NODE-2362-length-10091-cov-4.074930_pt1 | contig 10091 bp, 7 predicted proteins | sample MGYA00580205_ERZ1673746 | MGnify/ENA primary metagenome ERZ1673746 (study PRJEB41218, sample SAMN15661771) | gut metagenome | host: Homo sapiens | place: Canada: London | collected 2015-08-20/2019-03-30 | study: EMG produced TPA metagenomics assembly of...
ATGAAGGCAAGCAGCCAGTTCTGGCTGGCGTTGCTGATTGCAGTCGGAGCCAGAATCAGACCAATCGAAATGATGATCGGACCGGTGACCACCGGCGGGAAAAAGCGCATGATTCTGCGAATACCAAAGACTGAAATCAGTGCGGACATCAAGACATACACCAGTCCCGCAACCAAAACACCGCCGCAGGCATAAGGCAACATCTCCGCATTGGATGCTCCGTCTGCCAGGCGAGGTGCTACCGCAGAATAGCCGCCCAGAAAGGCAAACGAGGAGCCGAGGAATGCCGGCACCTTGCCCTTGGTAATCAAATGGAACAGCAAAGTTCCCAAACCTGCCATCAGCAGGGTGGTGGATACATTTAATCCGGTCAAAATCGGCACCAGAACGGTCGCACCGAACATGGCGAAGGTATGTTGAACACCCAGCACCAGCATTCTTGGAACGCCCAACTGCCGCGCGTCGTAGATAGCGACTTCGCCGACTTTTGTTTTATTTTTCTTTTCGCTCATAAAAAGTCCTCCTTCAACACCTCTGTTTTAAAAAGGATTCATTTCCCATTTCCCGGGAAATTTGATTCCTTTCCGATAAGCCTTTGTTATTTTACCAGATAACGACCCGGTGAGCAAGCCTTTTCCTCATTCTTTTTTACGGAATGATCGGAATAAACAATTCTGCATAGTAATGGTCCAGGTCGGTGTAAGAAATCAGTGGAATTTCCAGCATAAACAGCCGGTTTTCCAGCCGGATTCCCTGCTCCTTTGCAAACCGGCACATCTGTTCCACCATCTCCACATGGGTCTGTGCGTTGGAAAGCCGCACAATGCTGTGCAGTGCACGCATGGCAGGAAAGGTTTTTCTGCCCTCGTTGTGCTCACCCAACTGCTGCGCAGTGTCCTTGTCAAGCAACAGCATCATCCTGGACGGAACCTTGCACAGGCGCTCCTCTCCTTCCTGCTGCTCGATGGCAAATTCCCGCACCATCTGACAAAAAACGAAGTGGTCGTTGTCCATACTGGAGACCTGCTCCAGATAACGCTCCAGGCTGTCCTCCCGCTGTTCAAAGAGGACATAGCCCTCCGGGAAGGTGGTGATGTCGATTTCTCCACCGCGCTCCCGTATCCTGGCGGTCATCGAACCGACGTGTTCAATCCGCTTGAGCAGCTGCTGTTCGTAAAGAATCTTCTTTTCCGTTTCCCGCTTCTTTTCCCGCAACAGACACAGCAGCTGTTCCTCGTCCCCGCTTTCATACAGCTGGTGGATCTGCCCGATGCTCAGTCCCAGACTTCTGTAATAACTGATGTCCAACAGCTCCATAATTTGATAAAAGGAGTACATCCGATAACGGTTTTTGCTGTTGACCTGCGGGTGGACCAGTCCCTTCTTCTCATAAAAACGCACCGCGTCGATGCCCAGTCCCAGCATCTGCGCCACCTGTGAGATGGAAAACATCCGCTCCATCATCCTTGCCTCCTTTTGAGCCATTCTTTGGCTGCCTGTTCGAGCTGTCCCGGTGTATTTTCCAGCCGGTCCTGTAAACATTCCTCCAGCAGCTGCTCCAACAGCTCTCCCACCGCTTTTCCCGGCGGACAACCTAAGTCCATCAATTTCTTTCCATTGATGTTCAACTGCGAAAGGCTCCAACAGCCATCACACGCTCGGGCAAACTGCTCCTTTGTCTGTCCATCGATTTCGTTGGCAGCAGTACACAGCGCAAGATGATCCTGCACCAATCCACGCCCATAACGGCGCAGTGCTTGTCGCAGAGGATATATCCCCTGCGGCGGTTGCTGCCACAACTTCCAAAGAGCCTCTGCCCGCTGCTGCTGTTGTCTGGGGCATTTGAGCCGCTTCATAGCACCTACAGGCGAGCAATCTGCGGCACAGCACAGCCAAATCAACCGGAGGAAGGCATCCTGCGGCAGGGTATCCAGCCTATCCTGCCCCTGCGCTTTCTGCCACTCGGGCAAGACCACCTGCCAAACCTCCCGCCTGCCCTGCAAGGCAAGGTGCGCAAAGGGTGCAACCAGCAGCTTTTGCAGTTCCGACCAGATGCGCTCGACACTGATACAATCAAGCAGCGGCGCTTTTTGAGCAATCGCCTGCTCAGTCTGTTCTTCCACAGTAAAGCCCAGCACCGCCTGAAAGCGCAGTGCCCGCAGAATACGCAGCGCATCCTCTTCAAAGCGCAGCAAAGCCGGACCCACCGACCGAATGACTCGGTCGTGCAGGTCCTGCTGCCCGCCAAAGCAGTCGAGCAGACCCCTTTGCGGATGGTAAGCCATTGCGTTGATGGTCAAATCCCTGCGAGCAAGGTCATCCTCAATTTTGGAAGAAAAGTGCAGGCTGTCGGGGTGACGGTGGTCGCCGCTCCCGCTTTCCACCCGATAGGTGGTGATCTCATATACCTTGCCATCCCAAATCACGCCGACCGTTCCATGCTCTACCCCTGCCAGCAGCAGCGAGCGGTCGCTGAAAATCTGCTGCATCCGCTGAGGGGTGGCGCTGGTGGTCATATCCCAGTCGGAGGGTGTTTTTCCCATCAAGCTGTCCCGCACACAACCGCCGACCACCCAGCACTCCTCTCCGGCAGCCTCCAGCGTATCCAGCAAAGAGAGCGGCTGTCCGGGAATGAAAAGACTACTGTGCATCATCTACAATCTTCTGGAATTCCAGCAGGTAGCCATCCGGGTCGGAAAAGAAGAAGGAGTAGACCGGAAACTTTGGATGGCGGGCTGGCTTTCCCTGTGTTGTGATACCCAGTGCGGTCAGCCGCTGGTACTGCTCGTCCACCTCTGCACAGTCGGTGCAGTTGAGCGACATACAGGCACCGGTGGCAAGCGGTCTGCCGTCCTCATACTGGCAAAATCCCCAGTAGCCTTTGCCGCAGTCGAGGATGACACAGCTGCCCATATCCTTCCAGAGTGTAAGCCTTATCACCTCGGTATAAAATTGGACGGTTCTTTTTAAATCGCTCACCGGCAAAAAGGTGATACAGGATTCGATCATATAAAATTCCTCCTTTGTTTTTTCTTTTATTATAGCTAGTTTTATCCCGCTTGTAAAGAAAAGGTCCCGTGAGGAAATTGCTCCCCACAGGACCTTTGTTTATATCATTCATGCTTGATTGCTTCCAGTGCGGAAATTTTGACTGCACGGTTAGCAGGATAAAAGCCGGAAATCAGCCCAATCACGGTGGCAAACGCAATCGCCGCGACAATCAGCCAGCCCGGAATGATGGAAAGCTGCGAACCCGAAGCCATTCCACCCATGCCGCCCATCATACCGGACAGCATTTCTCCGCCATCTGCACCCATGCCGCCGTTCATCGAAAGATAGTTGAGCAGCTTGGAAATCAGCAGGCTGATGCCCACTCCTGCCAGACCGCCGCCAAAGCCAATCAATCCCGCCTCCATCAAAAAGACAGCGCGGATATTGCCGACCCGACAGCCCAGCACCTTCATAACGCCGATTTCACGGGTGCGTTCGTAGATGGACATGATCATTGTGTTGGTGATACCGATGGCAGCAACCAAGAGAGAGATAGCAGCCAGGCTGCCCAAAAACAGCTGTTGCTGCTGCATCTGCTTCTGCATCGGCTCGCGCACCGAATCCAGAGAGTAGGTTTCAAAACCCATTCCTTTGATCGCCTGGTCCACCTGCGACACCAAGTCGATGTCCGACACCTTGACCTTGACCTGCTGGTAGTTTTCCAGTCCGTTATTGTTGTCGCTGTTTTTGTCGTCGCGAATCTTGTTGACCCTCTTGTATTCCTTTTCCAGCTCCCGCAGCTCGCGGATGTCCATAAAGCAATAGTAGCTGGTTTCCCAGCCGACACTGTTATCCGACACCAGCACGCCGGTGACGTGAACATCCCTTGTCACCTCGGGATACTTCGGCTTGCCGTTTTCGTCGAACTCCCTCGCTTGCAGCCTGAGGGTGATTTTATCGTTCATTGGGTCGACAAACGGGTCCGGCATCTTGCCGTTTTCGTCGGGTGTTGCATAGACGCGGTTGTTGCGCCAGCTGCGCTTGCTGTCCTCAAATTCATATGCTGACTCTCCGCCAAACATCATATAAGCTGTCTTTTTGGGCGCAGGGCTGGAGGTCAGCATTTCTCCCTCCTGCACCTGATAGCCAAAGTAGGGCAGCGCCTCGGGGTAAACACCCATGACGTTGTACAGATACATCTGATAGCGGTCGTTTCGTCCGGCATACGCCATCATATTCAGGTTGGAGGCGCTTGCCATCGGGGTGACTGCCACCACCCCTTCCAACTTTTGGACCTTGGAAACGACTTCATCGTTGAGCTTGAGGTCCTGGGAGCTGCCGTAGTTCTGGATGGTGATTTGGGTCAAATCCCCCATCTGAGCCAGCGATTCCTCCATCGCCTGGGTCATTGCAAGACCCAGCGAAATCATCACGACGATAGCGCAGGTGCCCACCACAACGCCGGTCATGGTCAGCAGGGTACGCGCCTTGCGTCGCAGAAGATTTCGAAAGGTCATGGAAATCAAATCAAACAGTTTCATCGTCGTCCTCGAATTCTGCCGCCGCTTTTTTGCGCTTGATAACCGATGCAACAATGAGGATAATCACCACGCAGCCGCCACCGACAACTGCCCACATCTGCCAGCTGTTCGGGTTTTTAAGCTGTGCCCAGAATCCCTGCGGCTCTTCCACCGGCGGCTCCATTCCATCTGTGTCCATCTCGCCACCCATGCCCATACCGGTCATCATGTCGTCCATGGTAGCTTCTGTAATGGTGGTGGAGAAAGGCACGCTGACGCTGCGGACCATGCCTGCGGCATCCTCATAGCTGTAAGCAATCTCGCCTTTGAGCGGTCCGGCTGTATCCGGTGTAAAGGAAAATTCCACCTCACCCGATGCGCCTGCCGCTACATTTCCGACGTGCTCAATCTTGCCGGCTCCGTTAAAATCGCCGACCAATGTTGCCGAAAGGTTGTAGATTTCGCCGCGGCTTTTATTGACATACTTTCCGGTGATGTAGATTTCTTCTCCAACGGTCGTCTCCAGCAGGTCGGAAACCGGGTCTGCGCTGAAGCGGTCCGGCTGCATTGTCTGCACCGCCACCTGCTGGGTCATCTCGCCCTTCTGTCTTGCACCGTTGAGGACATACTCATAACTCATCGAAATGTCGATGGCGTGGGATTTTGCCTCGGCATTGGGCAGCACTGCGATGTTGACCGTCTTTTCAAAGGTATCGCTCTTGTTGACAATCGGCAGGAAAAAGACATTGGTTCCGTCCACAATCTGCAAGCCCTCGCTGGGCGCTACCTTGAGGATGATATTTTCCAAGTCAATCTGCTGGCTGGTGTTGCGGCAGAGAAAGGTCAACGGGAATTCGCTGCCGGCTGCCACCTGGTCATAGCCGCCGGTGGAAAACTCCTGCAACAGCAGATACGGTGTTTCAAACAGGGCATTTTCCGGGGTATCCGGCTTGTCGGTATCGCCGTTGTTGCCGTTGTTATTATTCTCGTTATTCCCGCCGGTTCCATTGTTATTATTGTTTCCGTTATTGTTGTTTCCGTTATTATTGTTGTTATTGTTTTCGCCGTCCGGGTTGTTTGGATTTTGCTGGTCCTGTTGGTTCTCTCCGTCCTCTGTTTCCGGTTTTTCTGTATCCTGTTCGTTGTAGCTTCCGCTCTGCTTGTTGACCAGTGTTCCGTCCGAATTGTACTCACGGATGGTGCCGGAAAGGGTCTTATCCTTCTCCTTGTCCTTCTCGTCGTCAGTCAGAGGATTATTGGGCTTGGTCACCGTCAAATCGAGCTTTGCCTTGGTGAAGGTAAAATTGACCGCTGTGGTGCGGGTTTTTACAACATTGGTCTTTTTGCCGGAGGTCGAGGTCCGCACCGACGGATACTGAAAAATCACATTCATCTTCATCTCGTTGGAGTCGCGAAAGACCACATTGGGCAGCTCGATGTCCAAATCAATGACGTCATCGCTTCCTTTGGAGCAGGTGATGCGGTTGGAAAACGCCTCACCTGTGGTGGAACCCATGTTGTAGCGCAGATAGTAGGAATCCTCCCGCGTTTGGGTCATGGTGGAGTATTTGCCGGTCCCGTCGCTCAGGTGCAGGGTCACATCCACCCTGCCATAGTTGGTTTCAATCTCCTGCCCTTCCTCATCCTTATAGATGACGCGGGTGCTGTTAAAACCAATCAAATCCGATTTTGCCGAATGGGAGAAGGTCCCCAGCAGATTTCCGTCGATGTCATAAAAGGTCAGATCAGGCTGACGCGCCGTATAGACGGTGTTCTTTCTTTTTACGGTCGCCGCGCTTGCCATGGTGACCAGCACACTGCCCATCACGCTTACGACCATCAGGATCGCCAAAAACAGGCACACTGCCCGCACAATCTTCTTCTGTTTCATCTTTACTCCCCATCTTCCCTTTCTGTTTTCTGCGGCTGCACCGTCTGTTGCTCCGTTGGCGCTGCCTTTTGCAGCTGGTCGGGCAGCAGCTCGTTTGCCACCTGCTCGGTGCTGGTTTTTGTGTTGTTCTCTTCCTGCTTTTCTTTGCCGAGGATTGGGATGACAAAATCGTGCGCTCCCTCCTCCTGCTCCTGCGGCTGAACCTCTTCTGCTGCCGCCTGCGCAATCGACTGATTCGGGCGGTCGTCCACCACCTTGCCGTCGATCAGTGTGATGATGCGGTCGGCATACAGCGCCAGCTCGCGGTCGTGAGTAACCAGCACCAGCGTCTGATTGTTCTTGCGGCACAGCCGAACCATCAGCTCCATGACCTCTTTGGTGGTGCGGGTGTCCAGGTTGCCGGTCGGCTCATCGGCAAAAACAATTTTCGGCTTGGAAACAAAGGCGCGGGCAATACCCACACGCTGCTGCTGACCGCCCGACATCTGCGCCGGCTTGTGGGACATCCGTTTGTCCAGTCCCACCTGCTTGAGAATCATCTTTGCCCGACGGTTGCGCAAACCCTTAGGAATTCCCCGAAACATCAGCGGCATCGCGACGTTTTCCAGCGCACTGTAGGATTGCAACAGGTTGTAGGACTGGAAAATAAAGCCGATATTTTTTTGCCGAAACTTTGCCAGCTGCCCTTCGTTCAAGGTAGAGATGTTCACCCCGCCGATCAGCACCCGCCCTTTGCTGGGTTTTTCCAGACCTGCCAGCTGATTGAGCAGGGTCGATTTGCCCGAACCGGAGGTTCCCAGGATACAGCAGATCTGTCCTTTTTCAATTTGCAGATTGATACCGCCTAAGGCGACCACCTTTTCTTTTCCCACAGAGTAGACCTTGTACAGATTTTCGATCTTGATGATCGCTGCCATCCTCTGACCTCCCTTTTTAATCTGAACGAACACAACCAAAAGTTTGCATCGTATGAAATCAGAATAGCACACAATGTCTACACCTGTCAAGTTCTTCCAACGATTTTACGTTTGGCAGCGGTTCTCTCTTTTTTTGCCTGATAAGCGGAGTATCTGCCATTCGATTCTTTTCAGTGTAACAAAAAAATGTGAACATTTCTACCATCTTTTAGAGCAGAAAAAGAAAAGCGAGGGCAGAAGATTATCTGTCCCCGCTGCGTGTATTAATCCAGCACGTTCAAAACAATGTTGTCCTCTTTCACACCGACGCTGATGCCTGCCGGCTGACACTGGTAGCGTTCCACCAGCAGAGAACAAATCTTGTCCTCCACCTCTTTGCGAATCAGTCGGCGCAAATCTCTGGCGCCGCCCTGCTTGCCGTGTGCCTTCTTTGCCAGCAGCTCCAGTGCCTGCTGCTCCCACAGCAGGGTGATGCCTTTTTCTGCCAAAGGCTCCTTGAGCTCTCCCAGCATCAGGGCTGCGATGCTGACAAAGTCCTGCTCGGTCAACTGGTTAAAGACGACAATCTCGTCCACCCTGCCCAAAAATTCCGGGCGCAAAAATTCCGAAAGCGACTGCATTACCCGGTCGCGGGCAATATCGGAAACGCTCTTGTTGAAGCCCAGCGAGGAGGAACGCTGCTCGCTGCCGCAGTTGGAGGTCATGATGATAACGGTGCTTTCAAAGGAAACGATTCTTCCCTGTGCATCGGTGATCTTGCCTTCATCCAGAATCTGCAGCAGGATGTTCATAACATCCGGGTGCGCCTTTTCAATCTCGTCGAACAGAACGACCGAATAAGGGCGTCTTCTGACCTTTTCGGTCAGCTGTCCTGCCTCGTCATATCCCACATAGCCGGGAGGCGCACCGATGATGCGTGCCACGCTATGCTTTTCCATAAATTCGGACATATCCAGACGAATCAGCGGATTCTGCTGGTCGAACAGCTCCTCCGACAGCGCTTTGACCAGCTCGGTCTTGCCGACACCGGTCGGTCCTACAAAGATGAAGGAAGCCGGACGGCGCTTTTTGCTGATTTGTACGCGGGAACGTCTGACAGCTGCGCTGACCAAGCGGATGGCTTCGTCCTGCCCGATGATGCGCTTTTGCAGCGCCTGCTCCAGATTTGCCACCCGCTGCATCTCCGATTCTTGAATCTTGCTGGCGGGGATGCCGGTCCACAGCTCGATGACCTTTGCCAAATCCTCGTCGGTCACCTTTTCGCCCAGCGCTTCTTCCCGCAGGCTATCCGCCTGTCCCTGAAGCTGTAGAACCTTTGCCTTATTTTCTGCCAGCTTTTCATAGTCGATGTCCTGTTCCTTCTGCTCCTCCCGCTCGATCACCTTCTGATAAACGCCGATCTGACGGTTGTATTCATCGTACTGTGCCAGTACCTTGTTGCGCAGGTTGGCGCAGGAGCACGCCTCGTCCAGCAGGTCGATGGCCTTATCCGGCAAAAAGCGGTCGTTGATGTACCGCTCCGAATACAGCACCGCACGGCGGGCAATCTCATCGGTCACTGTGACCCGATGGAACTGCTCGTAATATTTTTTGATGCCCTTGAGCACCTCAACCGTCTGCTCGATGGTCGGCTGGTCCACCTTGACCGGCTGGAAGCGGCGTTCGAGCGCAGCATCCTTCTCAATGTGCTTGCGGTATTCGTCGAAGGTGGTTGCACCAATGACCTGAATCTCTCCGCGGGAAAGCGCCGGTTTGAGGATGTTCGCCGCATTCATCGAGCCTTCCGAATCGCCGGCGCCCACCAGACTGTGTACCTCGTCGATGAACAGGATGGCGTTGCCCACCTTGCGCACGTCGTCGAGCAGTCCCTTGACGCGGCTTTCAAACTGCCCGCGGAACTGGGTCCCCGCTACCAGCGAGGTCATATCCAGCAGGTACAACTCCTTGCCCTGCAACATAGCCGGAACATTTCCCTCTGCCAGTTTCTGCGCAATGCCTTCTGCAATCGCAGTCTTGCCGACGCCGGGTTCACCGATCAGGCAAGGGTTGTTTTTGGTTCGTCTATTGAGGATTTGGATGACTCTCTCGATCTCTTTATCCCTGCCGACGATGTGGTCGATCTTGCCGTCCTTTGCCTTTTGGGTCAGGTTTTCACAGTGAGCGGACAGGAACTTGTACTTTTTGCGTTCCTTTTCCTGCTGACGCTTTTCCTTTGAGGAGCGTCTGTCCTCCTGCTGTACGTCGTCTGCTTCTTCCTGCTCATAGCTTTCCAGCTCGCCGCCGGCATAGTCGCCATCCAGCTCCGACTCATCCTCCGGCTCCTCCTGTTGAGCCGGCATATTGAACATCTGCATGAACGGCATCGACTGCGCACCGCCCATGTCAAAGCTGTCGCCAAAGCTGTCGATCAACCCTGCCATCTGGTCATCCATTGCATCCAGCTGCTCATCGGTGATGCCCATTTTATCCAGCAGGTCGGTGACCGGCTTAATGTTCATCTCTTTGGCACACTTGATACAAAGTCCTTCGTTGATCGGTTTATCACCCTCCATGCGGGTAACAAAAACGACCGCCATTCTTTTTTTACATTTTGAACAAAGCATATTCGGATTCATCTATTATAAAAACATCCTTTCTTCTCAGGTCGTATCTTTCCTCACCATGGTTCTCATTATAGACTGATTTTGTGAACAAATAAAGACCACATCTTAAATTCCTTTACTTTGCTGTCCCACAAATACCACAAACTGTCCGTTTGAGGTAAAGATAAGT